>Ga0208899_1000276_pt1 | contig 35719 bp, 61 predicted proteins | sample VirMetDEL_Nov_24_FD_184518 | JGI IMG/M metagenome (GOLD analysis project Ga0208899, IMG submission 184518) | Aqueous microbial communities from the Delaware River and Bay under freshwater to marine salinity gradient to study organic matter... | ecosystem: Environmental > Aquatic > Marine >... | reverse complement strand
TGACAAGATTATAGCAGATACAGATACTCCATTACTTGATGAAGATTTGCTTGCTATGGGTACAATATGGCGATTTATGAGGCAAAATGGGTTACCTAACTATCAAGATTTAAGAGCAGAATATGAGTTTGAGAGAGATAAGAGAGCAAGTGCTTATAGAAGTGCAAGAGTTTTAAACATGAGCAAAAGAGGTGTTAGTGCCTTAATTAATAACTTTCCAGATACAATTACAGGAATATAATGCAATATAATGATTTATATAACCAATATTTAAATTTTTATAATAATCCTACTACTGCACAAGCTCCTAATGTACCTATAGCACAAGAAGCTCCAAGTCAAAGTCAAGGACAGATAGCACAAGGTGCAGGATTAGCAGGTAAAGGTGCAGGAATATATGCAGGTGGTAAATTAGGTGGTGCATTATTTGGTGGAAGTAAGTTAGCAGCTCCACAATTAGTAGGAGCAAAAGTAGTAGGAAGTGGTTCAGGGTTAGCAGCTCCTAAGTTAGTGGGTGCAAAAGTAGTAGGTGGTGGCCAAGGGGTTACTGGATTAGGTTCTGCTTTGGGAACAGTAGCGCCATTAGCAGCAGTAGGGCATGGATTATATACAGGTGGTAAGTTTTTAGCAGGTGATAAATTAAACACTGGTGAAAAATTAGCTTATGCCTTACCAACAGCAGGATTGAGCTTATTTTCAGATGAATTACAAGGGTTATTTGGTTCAGGTAAATCAAAATATCAGCAAGCAAGAGAGGCTACTAGAGGTAAGTTAGCAGAGTTAGGGCTGTTAGAAGATTTAGGTAGTAAAGTATATTCAGCTAACTTTGAAGGGCAAGATCCTTTTAAGTTAGGTCGTTCAGGTGATTATTATTCAGATTCTTATGATAGAAGCATAAAAGACTTATCAAGAGTATTAGCTAGAGATGCTGAAAAAATGGCTAATAATAAGCGTATGGGTTGGGATATAGATTATACTAGTGATTTAGATATGTTGACTAGTACAGTTAGTAAAGATTTAGGAAGGTTATTAACAGGTGCAGAGTTAGATAAAAACCTAATGCATGGGTTTAATGAATTAACAAATGCTTCTTTAGCAGATACTGATAGAGAGTTTAATAAAGAGAATTGGGCTAATACTATGGGTGACATGCGTTCTTTATATGAACGTGCAGGATTTGAAGATGCAAATGCAGCTTACGGAAGATTGAATGAGCTAGTAGGAAGTGGAGCTATTGATGACAAAGCTAAAGAAGAAATCATGCAAAGTATAGGCATGGCTTATGGTGACAATAGTTTTGATTTAGCTAATCAAATTAATCAGGGTAGATGGACTGGTGTAGATATGGAAGGTGCAGGAATAGCAAATGATATCAATTTACCTTTAGATCCTTTGGCTAATGTTGATACAACTAACTTAGTTTTAAAGCCAGGAACTTTATCTCAAGAACAGGCTGAAATGTTAGCAGGAGCGTTAGCTTAATGGATGCGTTATCTTATTCTATACCAGCACCAACTGGAGGTTGGAATGACAGAGATGAACTGGATTTAATGCCAGAGCAAGATGCAGTGCGTTTAGTTAATGCGTTTCCAGATGTTAATAAAGTATCGAGCAGAAATGGATTTAGTAGTCATAATACTAGTGATGCTGAAGTTCAGACTTTAGTAGAATATGCACAGTATGATGGCACTAGAAAGATAATTGGTGCAGATGATGGAGATGTAAGAGATTATACTACTGCAAGCTCCCCTACTACACTAGGAACTGGATTCACTAATAATAAGTGGCAAACAGCTACTTATCTTAATCAGATAGTTTTTGTTAATGGGGCAGACCAACCACAGAAATATGATGGTACTACTTTTGGTAATGCTACTTATACAGGTATAGCAGATGATTCAGTTTTGATTAATGTATCAGTTTATAAGAATAGACTTTACTTTATAGAGAAAGAGTCAACTTCTATTTGGTATGGTGGAGCAGCATCAGTTACTGGAGCATTAACAGAATTAGATATAGGTGATGTATTAAAGTTAGGTGGTAAATTATTATATGCAGGTTCAGTATCACAAGATACAGGTTCAGGGCTACAAGATATTTTTGCTATTATAACAGATAAAGGTGAAGTAGTAATTTACAATGGAACTAATCCAGGTAATGCAGATTGGACTATATCAGGTAGATTTTATATTCCTGCACCGTTAGGAGCAGAAAGGTGTGCTTTTAACTTATATGGTGATTTAGGGATTATAACAGAGGCTGGTGTATTTTCATTAAGCTCAATCATGAGTTCGGGTGCAGTAGTATATAATTCAGCTATAACAGATAAAATACAAAATGCATTTAATAATGCAGCTAAGTTGTATGGTAGCAATTTTGGTTGGCAGGGAATAGTTATTCCAAGAAGTAAATGGTTATTAATAAATATACCTGTATCATCATCTCAATCACATCAATATGTCATGAATTTATTAAATGGTTCATGGTGTAAGTTTACAGGAATGAACGCTAAATGTTGGGGTATGTTAAGTGAAGTACCTTATTTTGGTACTACTACAGCAGTATTAAAGGCTGATAGTGGTAAGAATGATAATGGTGCAGCAATTAATGTAGACATAAAGCAAGCGTTTAATTACTTTGAAAACAGACAAAATACAAAGCAGTTTTTATTATGCAAGCCTGTTATTACAGCAAATGGTGCGATTCAATTAGAGTTAGGGTTAGATGTAGATAATCAGGATACCACTACAGGATATTCTACTATAGGAGCAGAGGCTACTAGTGGTGGCAAGTGGAACACGTTTAAGTGGAACACTACTAAATGGGCAGGTGGTAGAGTAGATATTTCAAATTGGGATAGCATTTTTGGTTTAGGTCGTTCAGCAGCAGTTAAGCTAAAATCCAGTTTAACAAATGTTCAGTTTGACTTTACAGCAACACACATTACTTACAAAGTTGGAGGTATTTTATAAATGAGTAGACAACAAATTAGAAACTTAAGGCAAAAGCTACAAAACGCTGAATCGCCAGAGCAACAACAAAGAATTGAGAGAAGAATTAAATATCTTCAAAATCAAGGTGGCATGGCTGGTGGTAAAAGAGGTGGTCGTGGAGGCATGGCTGGTAGTGGTGTTCAAGGTGGATTAGTAGGTAGAGCACCAATTAGAGGTAAAAAGCTAAATACTGCTAGGGGAGCTATACAAGGACAATATGCTACTAATTTAGCTACAGCTCAAGGTAATATTGCTCTAAACAGACCAGGTCAGGAAATTAATCCATATGGTAGTCAAACTTATTCTTATGATGAACAAGGTAATTTAATTAAATCATCTCAATTATCAGACCCTATGCAACAAAGATTTGATGCAGGTCAAACTAGAGAAATGAACTTATTAAATCAGCAAAATCAGGCTATCAGTCAATTTGGACAGCAACAACCATTATCTTATGAGGGATTACCTTCTCTAGCTAATGACTTTTCAGCTGACAGACAAAGAATAGAGGGTGGTTTATATGATAAATTTCAAAGAAGAATGGGTGATAGATTTTCTGATGAAAGAGAAAATTTAAAACAAGAGTTAGCTAATCGTGGAATACCTATGGGTAGTGAAAGATATAATGAGCAAATGGAACAATTGTCACAAAGACAAAATGATGCTTTCTTAGATGCTCAAACACAAGCTATGCAAATGGGTGGCCAGGAACAGCAAAACTTATTTGGTATGAATTTAGCAGGTAGACAGCAAGGAATACAGGAAAGAACTAATCAGTATTACCAACCATTACAAACAGCACAAATGATGCAAGGTATGCAACAAGGGGTTATTAATCCTCAATTTCAACCTATGTATCAAGCTAATATTGCACCTACTGATGTTCAGGGAACTGCTCAAGGGTTTTATGGAATTAATACAAATGCAGCTATGCAACAAGCACAAATTGATGCAAGTAGAGCAAATGCAGGTTTGAGTGCAGCTACTAGTAGAGCAAATAATGCAGCTAGTAATGCAGCAGCTTTACAAAGACAAAGAGAAGCACAAGCACATGCAGCAGCTATGCAAGCTAATCAACCAAGACCAAGTAGTCCAAATCCTTGGGCGCAAGCAGGGGCAGGTTTCTTAGGTGGTATAGGGCAAGGATTAGGTAATTTATTTTAGAGGTAAAAAATGGCAGATGATTTTTTAGGCTCATTACAGAGCGTCTTACAAAATGAAATACAACAACAGCAGGCTACTGATTGGGGTAGTATATTAGCTAATGCTTTAGCACAAGGAGCTAAAGGAGCAGCAGCAGGATTTGCAGAAGCTAAACCTAATGATTATGGTAGTCAGTTAGCAAGTGCTTTATTTGGTGGTTTAGCTACTGGTTATGGTCAAGGTAGACAAAGAGATATAAGAAATAACATATTAGGTGGTTTATCTACTAGCATAGATGCTACTAAAGCTGGTGACTTTGCTAGTCTACCAGAAGCTTTAAAAGCTAATGAGTTAGGTAATCTTGCTAATGCTGTAACTACTGATAATTATAACTTTGATTTAGGTTTAGGTAGAGAAAGACAAACACAGCAAATGAAGAATGATTTAGCCTTACAGTTAATTAAAGATAAGATTCCTGTAGAGTTAGAAGATTATAAGAATAGACAAAGATTTAGTACAGACCAAGCTATTCGACAACAAAATAATATGTTTGGCGTTGGAGGTGGTACTGAAGGCTCACCAGCAGTTTTAACCCCAGAAGTGATAGCAAAAGACCCTAATAAGCCTTATTCACAAAAGGTAGTAGAACTTACAAGGTATTTCCAGCAAACTACTAGATCAACTCCTAATGAGGCTTTAAAGCAGGCAAATAACATTCTTAAAAATCAAGTGTTAGATTCGGCTAATCTACCTGATTCTACTAGGCAGATTATGGATATTATCCCTCAAGGGCTTCAAAGAAAAGCGTTTGAAGAAGTTAAGTTACTACAATCAGAAGCTAATACATTAGCAACTATTGATGATATTTATAGCAAGATGGAAAACATTTCTACAGCTAGTGCTTTAAATCCACGTTCTACAGAAGGAGCTATATTTGAAGCAGGGCAAGGTGCTATTAATTTAAATGTAGTTGAAAAATATAAAGGTGTGATGTCAGAGAATGACTATCAAAGAATGAAAGGGCTACTACCTAGTAAATGGGATACTAAAGAAAGACTGATTGAGAAAAAGAAATTAATGAAAAATATGATAACTCAAATATCTAATAGTGGAACTCCAATATTATCATCTTTTGGTATCAATGGTTTTGTTCAAAGAAAGAAAACTACACCACAAGAATATTTGCCAGCAAGTGGCAATCAACAAAATATTGAAACTAAAACAGTAGGTGGTAAAAAATATAAAAAAGTACAAGGTGGATGGCAAGAAGTTATTGAGGATAAATAAATGGCTGATGGATTTTTAACAGATGAACAAATGATGGCTTTAGAGAGTAATTCTACTCCTAGTAGTAGTTTTATATCTGATGCTGATATGGCTAAATTAGAGTCTAAACCTACTCCTACACCACAACCTAAGAAAGAGTTATCTTTTTGGGATAAATATAAATATTCAGTAATGCCTAATTTTGATAATACAGTTCAAGGTGGACTAGGAATGTTAAGTGGTGTTACTGGTGGTTTCTTCGATGAAATAGGTGCAGGTGGTAATGCTTTAATTGATAAAGCTTTAGGAAGCGATAAAAGTGTATCAGATTTATACAATCAATATAAAACAGGCTTTGAAGCATATGAGGATGCACAACCTACTAGTGGGGCGAGGCTTGTAGGTGAGTTTGCAGGCGGTGCATTAAATCCTATAGCAAGGCTTACAGGTGCTAATATGCAAGGTGGACTACTTAAAAAAGCTTTAGTAGGTGCATTAGGTGGTGCTACAGAAGGGGCATTATATGGTGCTGGTACATCAAGAGGTGGTTTAGAAAATAGATTAGAAAGTGCTGAAACAGGTGCTATGTATGGTGGTGCGTTAGGCGGTGCATTACCAATAGCAAGTGGTGGTTTAAATTGGTTAAAAGATAAAGCACAAGCAGGTCAAATAAATGCACTAGGTATAGGAAAAAGAGATTTAAAAAGAGCTTTAAAAGGTGCTGGTAAATTTGAACAAGCTAAGACAGGTGAGAATCCTTTAGTATCTGCTTTTAAAAGAATAGATAAAGAAGGAATGTTAGACGATTCTTTATATGCAGAAGATTTAATTAAGAAAGTAAATTCTAGTAGTGAGAAAATAAATAATGAATTAGTTGGAGTATTTAAAAATGTTGATGAAGTACTAGAAGAGCCTGTAATACCAGAGTTTAAGAACGCACTTAAGCATGTAAAAAATTTATCATCAGATGAGATTGATAGCGCAACTAGAAGCTTAAATAGAAAAATTAAGAAAATATTAGAAAAGACAGATGGAAGTTTATCTAGCCTACAAAAAGAAAAAATAGCTTACGGTAAAAAAACATATTCTGGAAGCAGTGAAGCATACTCTAAGGGTTTAGATAGGGCTATTACAAGAGATTTAAAAGAAACAGTAGAAAATACAGTTAAGGATTTAGCAGAGAGTAATAAACTAGGGAATACAAGAAGTAACATAGTAAATGAATTAAATACTCAATTAAGACAAAATAAGCTATTAATGCCTGTATTAGAGGATGCTTTAGCAGAGCAGAAATCTACAGGGATAGCTAAGTTATTAAGTATGGCTTTAAGTACTACAGGATTAGGAACTGGATTAAGTTTAGGTTCTGCATTTTATAATCAAGACCCTAAGCAAGCAATACCAGCATTAGCTATATTAGCTATGAGAAATCCAAGAATAGGACTTACTTTAAATAAGGCTTTAGAAAGAAATATTAATAGAGTGCAAGGAACTGGATTAGGACAAGACCAGTTAAGGAGAGGTTTAATTTCAGCATTAAGTGGAGAATAATTATGGGATGGAATGGTTCAGGTACAGTAAATAGAACAGATGGCACTAGAAGTGGTGCTAGTGTATGGACGGACGCTTTAGCAGCAGATGAAGATGTTAATGCACAAGACCATGATACACATGATGAAGATTTAGCTGATGCTATAGAAAATTGTGTAGCTAAGGATGGACAGAATACTCCTACAGCTAATTTACCTATGGGTGGTTATAAACATACAGGTGCAGCTAGTGCTACAGCAGATGGACAATATGTAATATTTGACCAGTTTGCATGGACTGATTGGACGCCTACATTAACACCTGGTGGTAGTATGACTTATACATCTACTACAGTTAACCTTGCTAAGTATTGTAGAATTAATGACATAGTTTATTTTAGATTAGACTTTACAGGAACAATTGGTGGTACTCCTAATAACACAATGACTTTTTCTTTACCTGTGACAGCTACTACAGATGGTGTAGCATTAACAGTGAATGTAACAGATAATGGTTCAATTGTAGCAGGTTCAGGTACTTATGCGGCTGCAACATTATACGATTTATATAGATATGATTCAGCAGTTTATACAGCAGGAACAGTAAGTTTTAGGGTGCATGGGTTTTACGCTGCTGCTTAAAGGGTAAAATATGTCTAGTAGTGAGGCACAAAAAGAAACAGAAGATAAAGATTGGAGAGAAAAGCGTTTTTATGTAATGCAAACTCTTGAAAATAATAAAAAGCTTTTAGTAGATCATGGCAATCAAATAAATGATTTTAAAATTACGTTAGGTCATATTGATGCAAATATTACAAAATTGAATGATAAGTTTGATGATAATATAACTCAAATTAAAAAATTAATTGAATCAGATAAAAGCAGTAAAAAAGAAAATATGGCAGCATGGGTTAAGTTTGCATGTGAGATATTTAAGATATTAGCAACAGCTATAGTTACTCTAACTACATTAATAGCTACAGGTTTATTGGATATAATTAAACTTAAGTTAACATGAAATTATTAGATTTAAAATATTTTACTAAAGAAGAATTAATCTGTAATTGTGGGTGTGATGAGCTAATAGTTAATTATGGTTTTATAACTAAGATAGAAGAACTTAGAGAGTTTTTAGGATTTTCATTTATAGTTAATAGCTTTTACAGATGTGAGAAATATAACAAAGAAGTAGGTGGAGTTAAGAATAGTTATCATTTATTAGGTCGAGCTATGGATATTCAAGCTAGTGGAGAGAAAGCTTATAAAATAGTGCAACATGCCAGCGATTTTGGATTTAGGGGAATAGGTGTTTATCCAACATTTATTCATTTAGATGATAGAGAACAAGATAGAATTTGTTTTTGGGTAAATAAATGATTAATCAAATTAAAAATATATTAGGTGACAGATTAGACGATTTAAAAAAGCTTAATGATAAAACAGCTAGACTTGGACTTCAAAATCTATGGGAATTATCAGAAAAGCATCCTTTTCATGATGCAGGTGTAGAGCATGATTTAGCTTATTTAATTGCTTATGATTTAGTTGAGATGAAAGAAACTGAGTTGGCAAAGAAATATGTTAAAGAAGCAGATAAAAAGTTTAAAGAGGCTATATATAAAATAGCTGATGAGAGTGATTCTATATGGTTATTTTTTCAGGCTAGATTATTTTCTAGTTTAGTGTCTAGTTATTCATTTTTAAGGTTCTAATTATGAAATCCATGTTACCACTACTTATACTAATTGCTTCTTGTGCTATGGTTAAAGATATTGCTTGGGAAGAAATAATAAAAATCTGTAAAGAAGCTTATGATGAATGTAAACAGGATTGTGAGTGCCAAGAGCCTACCTTAGAGCCAACAATAGACCCAGAGCCTAGTATACCCCCAGCTACACCAACTCCTACACCAGAGCCAACTACAGAGCTTGATTTTTTTATTCCTAGAAATTGTAATAATCCACCTAAGCATATATCAGCTAACGATGGTTTTAAATGTATGGGCAGTGCAACAAGAGGTGGGAGTGTAGTTTGTTTGTTACCTTATCAGTTTACCTGGAAACCACATAAGATGAAAACAGACCATCATAATAATACCTTCGCATGTAATAAAAATAATGAGCGTTTTGATGAAGTCGATTTAATATTAAAGAGCGATAGAGTTATAAGTTTAAAATGGGCAGGGTGTCATAACTATGTTGCAACTGTTAATGGTAAAATTGGTAGACAGCATTGGAGGGATGAATCTACTAAATGGGATTCTGTTAAGAATAGAGTTAAAACTATTGTTATGAAGAAAGGTAATAAAAAAACCTGCCTTAAGTTTTAAAGGAGAATGATATGAAAATATTAGATAAGGTATTAAACAAACTACCTGTACTAAGCTTTTTAGATGGATATAAGAGCTATATTAGTTTAGGTGTATTTGTTTTTAGTGTTGCATTAGAGCTAACTGGTGATTCTGAAAATGCTAAAGTATTAAGAGAAATAGCAACTGGTGGCTTAGCTTGGGGTGTAGCAGGTAAAGCTGTTAAACCTAAGTGAAAACAAATCCCCTAAAAAACATAGTTTTCCCCTAGTGGCTTATGTTGCTAGGGGTTTTTATTTAATATCCTAAATCCTCTACAAATTCCTTTTCTTTCTCTAATGATTTAATATAATTAGCCTCATTAAACAATTCACCTTTAACCCCTTTAGTAATGCCTGTAAGGACTCTACGTTGTCTAGCAATACTTTCTATCTTAACATCACTTTCACTACAGTATTTAAACGCCTTTTTAATAGTGCTTAATTCATTTTCATTAAACTGCTCACTATCTTTAACTAGCTTATAATAAAAATTAAATATGAGCTTTTCATAATTTAATATGGTATTTATATCTACCCTAGCCATTTTAAGTATTATTTCTTTTATTTTCTCTCTGTTCATAATATCCATTCCTATAATAATGATTTTCAAAATTCCAAAACTTATATAAAAGTTGATAGCCACACTTTCTACTTAAACAAAATTCAACTAGTTGTCTTGGCAGTTGATATCTACGCATCAATCCACATATTTCTAATTCATTCACAGTAAAATACTCCATTGATCTACTATAGCACTAGCTATCCCTTCAAATGTTTTACTTCTGATTTTTGCTCTATCTTCACCAAACATTTTATAATCACACCAATATATAGGCTTGCCTTTCTTTTTACCTCTTTTGTAGTAAGCATAGACTTTAGGCTCAACAACATCAGTGTGAATTAACTTTGGTAATCCTTTAAGCCAAAAACACGTTCTCTTACTTTCTGGATCTCCAAAATGATAAGGATGGATAATTTGATCTGGTTTTCTATAGTGTGAATTTACATACCCTACTGGATTTTCAACACAAATTTTATCACTATTTGCATTGATGCATTTCATAAAAAAATCAAAAGCTTCTAATCTTTTTCTTTTTCTTTCTCTAGCTTTATCTCCATATTTATCTTCATTAAACCATGCAATACCCGCATTAGAAAGATATGTGCATGGTGGGTGTGCTATAATTAAATCCCATTTCTCTTTTAAGAGTGGAGTTACATCCTGTTTTAAATGCCATTCTGGATGTCCACCACTACAATCAAGAATATCACAAGAAAAGGCTTCAAAACCTTTTGCTCTAAACTTCTTAGTTATAACCTGGCTTTCTTCACATGCTATTAATATTCTTTTATTCATTAACTTGTTTCCAAAAATCTATATTCAGGATACAAAGCTTTAAATAGCTTTGCTTTAATCTTATATACATCTGTTCTATATCCTTTAAAATCTTCTGCTATATACTCAACTGCATCTAAATCAAGATAAGTAAAATCTACTATATAAGTACATATTAATTGTTCATTAACTATCATCTTAAATCTTACTTGTAGTTTTAAATCTTGTATCTTTCCTGCTTCTTCTAATAACTTTAAATCTCTATACCTAGCACCTTCACCTTTACTATCAAACTTAATACCATCAATAGTAACTTTTTTATTGCCATATTTATTTTTTCTATATCTCACTTTTTTTCTAGCTTTTCTATTTGCTTAATTATCTTCTTAACATTCATATCGATTATATCTCTATCCTTAGTAGATAATTCAGGATTAGCATATTTTCTTTTAAATCTTTCTAATTCGTTTTTTAATCTAATAACTGCGTAACTATCCATATCTTTAAATACCTGTTTATGCCAACTCATTTTTTTTATCTTCTTTCTTCTTTACTCATTTCACCACCTTTAGTTTATTAATAAATTCCTCACTATCTTCCTCTAATCTTTTCATTCTCTGCAAGTCATCCATAAATAATTCTGCTGCTCTTGTCCTTTTTTCCATTTCTTTTTGAGTTTTAAATCTTTCTTTTAATATCCAATTTTCTAATTCAGGTAATAGCTCTACTGGTTTTTCTATAGTTTCAAAAGCATCTTTTAATCCTTTATTATACTGCTTTTTTAGATTATCTTGAATAATATTACAAATAAAAATCACAGCTAAATAAACTGCAATTACACCTATTATGGCAAATCCAATATTTGTTGATAAGCTACCCATTAATCCTCCAATAAATTACAAGTATGTCCTAAACTACGATTATGATTTTCTCTAAACCTAACATCTCTTAACCTAATATTTCTTATTCTAGCACGTTTTTTACAACGTCTACGATTTAATTTTGTTCTACATGTTAAAACTTTTCTTCTTGTTTCCCTTCTAGTGCATACTTCCATTTCATTATTTGATTCTGAAAATACATAAAACAATCCATTTAAACCATCATGAATAAATTTTGTTCTACTGCTACGCATAATACATAAATCATCTTCACAATCCTTATGTAAAGCTCCTAACTGGTGTCCTATCTCATGTGCTGTAGTATTAGCTGAACGGATTAACATTTCCTCTTTGCTTCTGCCATAACTTCCTGCGCTTGGATAGTTATTTGTAAATGGTGTTGCATAAGTAATTCCAATTAATGAGTTTTGATATAGACTGCATATATTAGCTCTACCTGCTGTGTAAATAATTCCATTGTTATCTACTAGAGGCTGGTCTATTACTACTGTTAATTCTCTATTTTTTGCATTACCACCAATATTATTTTTGTCTAAGTACGTTCTTAATTTTACAAATCTTTCTTTACTTCCTCGGAAATTTTCTAATGTAGCTGTTCCAGGAAAAGGATCTGCTATCGACTCACCACCTTTATAAACTAAATCTAGTGTAGTATTAGCATTTAGAAATTCTATTGCTAATCTAACTATTTCTTCTGCTTCGATAAACTCAAATGCTCGTTCGTTTTGAATGTGAACTAATTTAACTCCTACTGCACATTCTTTTCCGTTGCATGGACTGGCTGAACTACTGCCACCACAAGACCATATTGTTGATGCTAACAAAATGGTTGTTATTGTTTTATTCATTTTCTATTTCCGTTATCTTCTTTTTAATTAATTTTGCATCCAATTCATTTTCTCCTATAAATTCAATCGTGTTTACATCTAAATTAAATATAGATTCTTTATCATCCATCGGTGTATTTATAAAAATGAACCCTATATGAAACTCTATGCTCAGTTCATACTTTTCAAAAAGTCTTCGCAATTCATTTAACATGCTTAATTTCGCTATTGTTTGTAAATCCATATTTACTTACTTCTTAACAGAAATAAAAAATCTTCCCATTGTATAATGGATACAATTATTATATTCATACTTTCCAAAATATTTGTATATTGTTGCTTTTTTAGGCAACATTCCTATGTAAAACTTATTTAATAATTCCTCAGCATCTTCATCCTTCCCTTTATTTCTATTAAGTTGACTAAAAGCTGAATTATCTACATTTGCCTCATTTCTTGAATATAATTGAGGGGGCACAGGAAAAGAATATCGCTCTTTATCTTTATTCATTATTCGCTCAATAATACTATCTTGAATATCTTTAGAAATAGGATCATCCGAAGCCATTTCATATTCTTTCTCTGCTTCTTCAATCGAAAGAGGATGAAACTTACCTTCAGCTTTCAACTGGTTAATTACAATTTCCCAATATTTTTCTGTTTCTGTACTCATTTATTTCCCCTTTTTAAAATCAAACTACTTTCCTGAGTATCTTCTATGTCCTTTTCAAGATATATTGCACCACCATTTAATTCAGGAAAATCTATGTCATACGCTAAATCTCCATCCATCTCTCTTATCAAGGAAACAAATCCTTTTCGTTTTCTGTTAAGGAACATCACTTCAACTTCTTGTTTAATGTAAAATTTATTTTTTTTCATTACCCCAAACACTTTAATTCAAAAAAATCTCTATGAATTTGTGCCAATCAATAAACTTGTCTACTTGTTCAGTAGTTGCACCTTGTGAGATTAAGTACGCTCTAAAATCCATAAAGCCTCCTAGAATGGAATCTCATCTTGCATCTTTTTATTCTCCTTGTAATGTGTTTTGTTTTTTCCAAATGTTATTACTGCGTTATAGTATCCCATCATCACACAAATCTTATACCAATCCTCTAAGGGTATTTTTACAAAATCTGCCATGTTTTCCCTTTTAAATAAGCCTGTGATTAACCCCACAGGCAAGGGCTGTTATACATCAAAGGTTTTGTCAAATTGTTACTACACCTACCAATACAACCGATAAATATAGCAACGTCAAAATTTTAAATATTGTTATCATGGCTGTACCTCACTATAAGGTGAATACTGCATAGATGGTAATGCTTTTATTCCTGCAAGTATCGGTGGTATTATATTAAGCGATGTTAATATGTAATAAATCCCGATATAAAATATAGCATTAGTTAAATGTTTCTTTAGTAACTGCATGTTCTCACCTCTATTTTTAAAAAAATAAAAAGCTACAACACTAAATACAATTATCTTGGGAAACATTGGAATTATAACATCATTAATAAAATCCATGATTATTTACTCCCTTTGAAAATGTTTTCTATCCATGACCTTTTATTAGCAATCATGTTCTCATTTTCCCAATAGGCAGTTTTAGTATTTGGGCTAGCTTTACCATTTTCTATTAAGCCTACTCTACCTCGATTTTGCGCCTCAATTCCCTCTGTGCTAGCAAATGTTACAACACCACTACAACTAACCATGCTAAACAATCCTGCCAAGCACATAGCCTTAGCTATATTTTTAGAAGGTACTTTTAAAGCTCTATTTACTTTAATAATATTAGCTGTCTTAATAGCTAACTTACTGCTTTTTACTTTTTTATTTTTCATTTTATTTTCCTTTTTATTAGAAGAAAGATTATTCTTTCTTTTTATTAACAGATACTACTTCGTACTACATAGATTCAAACTTTAGTAATTATTTTATTTTATTTTAAATTTACTTGGCATTTCAGGAGCTACGAAGTAGTACGTGTTACCTTGATGCTTTGTTCTATTCATTCTCCACTTTTCATTAACTAAAGGTCTTTCTGTAGTCAGATTTACCCATGTATCTTCAAGCTCATACAAATATCTACCCACTCCCCACTTAACAGCAGTCCTTTTAAAAGCACTTGATATACCACCTTTAAAAGCTTCTATTTGTGTTTCTTCTGCACCATCCCATTTAGTTACCCACTCCCCTGCTTCAGTAGATATTGAGATGCCACACATAACTCCAGTAGCTAGATGTTGATATTCATCTTTCCAGTTGCTTTGACCTACTACATTGTCAAGCCTTGTCATTACTGCTCTTGCAGTTACATAACAAAGCACCAAAGCCATCATATCACCTTTTTTATTAGGCATGATTAACTGTGGTCGCCATTCTAGATCCTTTTCTGCGAATGGCTTTAATAGTTCTAATAAATTTATATCATTTTCCATCAGTTACCTGCATTTTTTAAAAAATCTTGTTTGAGTTTTCGCAACAATCCTTCAACATTTTCATAATTTAAATCTTCTTCAAAATAATTTTCCAAACATACACCATGAAAAAATTCTTTTTGTACTTCAAAAGAATATCTAATCTTATCATTAATTAAATCGATTGAAATAATTTTCCCATAAGCTATTCTGTTATTAGTCATTACAGGAATTTGACTTCCTAAATCATACTTACTTTTCATTTATCACTCCTTCTTTTCTTCCGTCCATATGTTGTGCATAGGCTTCTTCCTCATCTTCCCATGCTTTTTCTAAGGCTTCAATAATCATATCTGGTGTGATAATCATTAGAGGATTATCTTGTTTTAACTTATGTATTATCTTTATTGATTTTTTATAATTTCCAAACATAATACCCCCTTTAATCTAATTTAGTGTTAGCTAACATTTCATCAAGCTTGTTCTTAACTTTATCAAGTCCAAGCTCAAGAAATTCATTTTTATAATTATATTTCATAGAATCTAATTGCTCTTCTAAATCAATTAGCTTTTCGATTAAGTGTTCATCTGTAATTAATTCATTACATTCACCTGCTAGGTTTTCTAAATGTTCGTGTGAACCATATTTATTTACACTCATTTTGTTTATCCTTTTAAAAAATGTTAACAACTAAAATTATAATTACATATGTGATGCTACTTGTAAAGAAATAAATTGACTTATTTTACTAAATTAATATATAATAAGGTAAATAGTTGAATTGACTAGATTATAAATTACATAACAATATTTTAGGTTAAAAAGTAAATGAAGAAACAGACAGCAAATAGAAAAATATTAGATAGGATTGAGGAATTGACTGGTAAGCCAGGTGCTGAAATAGCTAGAGATTTAGAGATAACTAGGCAAGCTTATCATCAATATAAGAATACTAAAAAATTTAATTTTGATTTAGTGAAACGATTAAGTGAGATGTATAATCTACCTTTGTTAAAATTAACTAGATTGGCTATTATGGATTAAAAAAATAGCCTAACTTACGCTAGGCTAATAAAGGATATTACAAAACAAAAAATAATAAAGCTTATTTTTTGAACCTGCTTTGAAATAAGCAGATATTTTATTTAACCAAAAAGTCCAGCAATTAAGCTGGTAACTTAAATACAATTAAACTATGAATAATATAATCAAACATGAAACAAATAACAAGCCTGAAAAGCATCAAGATGGTTTTGTAATAATCCCCAGACAATTTGCTAAAGATAAAAAGCTTAACTTAGAAGAAAGGTTTTTACTTGGTATTGTTTACGCTCTTAGTAGTGAGAAAGGCTACTGTTATGCAAGTAATGAATATTTTTCAGAAGAATATGGACTAGAACCTTACAAGCTACAAAGGTTAATTAATAAGCTAATAGAAAAAAAGTATTTAGTTCGACATGTTACAAAGAAAAACACTAGTAAATGGACTACTCAAAGAAGGCTTTACGTGAACTACAAAATTGCAATGGTCGAGGGTAACAAATCTGTAGTGTCCGAGGGTAACAAATCTGCAACCCTCGAGGGTAACAAATCTGTAGCATATAATAGGATAGATAAAAATATAGATTATAAGGATAGTATATATACACCTGAAAAAAATGAAGTTGAATTAAATGATGAAGATAAAGAACTACTGTTTAAATATTTCCAACCTCTAAATGCTGATATAGAGAAGGATAATCGTTTTATAAATGTTGGTAAGCGTCCAATGATTAAATATCCAGACATCTGGCTAACCTTACAACAGTTTAAATCGGTACGAGATTCAATTCTAAAGGCAAAAGTTAGTCCAGCTAGTGTATTTGATAAGGTGGCAAATAAATTGACCTCATATCGAAGTGTAGGACGTTCAATTGAAACTGTATGTTGTTGCACTTGGCTAAGTGGTTGGGCTTTAGATGCTGTAATAGACCAGGAAGCTAAAAATTTAAAATTAAACTTTTATAGGAATGAATAAAAATGAAATATGGAAATAGTATTGATAAAACTGTGTTAGATAAAGTTTTGCAAGATATGCAAAAAATATCTGAAGTAACAGACCCAAAGCCAGGATTAAATTATAAATCTATGTGTCCTAGAAGTGGAGATATATATTTGATTGAGCATCCTATGTGTTATGAGAGTTATATTAATGATAAAGGTCAAACAGTTATGAAAAGAAAAAGACCACAGCTAGTTTTTCGCTATCAAGATGCTAAAAAATCTGCTAGTATGCACTCTGGTAAAGATTTTAACAAAGATTTTTTATAAAAGGGGATATTATGACAGAACAAAAAAAAGAAAATCCAGATTTTAGAGGTTCATTGTGGGAGCGAAACTATAACGGGGAAACTTATTTTAGTGGAATTTTAAACGGTGAAGATGTGGTTATTTGGAAGAATAAAAAACCTAAAAATGATAAATCACCACATTATTTAGTTTGGAAATCAAAACCAAAAGAAGAAAAGCAGGAAACAAGCGAATCTAAACAAGAGAAAATGCAACAAATAGATAATATTTTAAATAATCAAAATCAGGTGAGCAATGAACCACCTTTTAATGATGATGACATTCCTTTTTAGAGGCAAGTTTTTTAACCTATGTCATACTATGTATTTTTAATAACTTTGTCTGTAATCGTTGATATGACAGCTAAAACGAAGCACAAAACGGATGTTAAAGTATAAGTCTAACATGCATATTGAAGATATTGAATCATTATATGATGAGATAGATTTACAGTTTGAGCAGTTTTTGAAAGTTTTACAGGATACGGATGCAAGATATTTCAATATTACTAATAAGACATTAGAAGGTTTATATGTAAGTTTTTGTTATGGTTTTTTATCATCTCATGAGAAATTATTGAATGAGTTCAGACAAGTGCATTAAGTCAAAACCAAGTAAAGTGATAAGTATATTTGATGATGTAGATAATCAATGTGATTTTCCAGAAAGAAATTTATGGCTAGAAGTTTATTGGAAGGCACTGCATGATATAGAGTTTTATACTACTAGATATGATTATTTTAGTAATTTAGTTAAATCTAAATATAAAAAAAAGCATTTGAAAATTAGTCATCAAGATTTAATTTTAATACAAATGCCTTATTTGATAACAGCTATTGATTTTTTATTTGATGATAATAATCCTATAATTGAATTATGTTATGATAATTATGATTATATTCTTAATAGGATGAGGAAAAAGGCTCTCGAAATATTAGAATCAGAGCCTAGATTATATGATTTAGTTAAAGATTATATTAACTAAATGTTTTAATTAATCTTTTTTGTTTTCTGGTTAGGTGTTCAAGTCCTAAGTTAGCTAATATTTGAATAGCTTTAGTCAAATTTCCGTCTGTGAATTTATCAGCAAATTTTTGATAGTCTTTTAAATTACTTTCTTTTATTCTAAACGCTGTTAGTTTTGTGCTCATAATATCCCCTTATTTAGTAAAATCATAAGGATTGCTTAATTCATCCTCTAAAGCATCCTTTTCTAAAAATTCTAAAGTCTTATTAACGAAATTGTTATAATGGGTTTCACTTTTTAAACATCCACAAGATTTAGTATTACCCTTTAATAAATTATGTTTTAAGGCCTCTTTTTCATTTCCACATTCACACAAACAAAGATAGTTGATATATCTTGTTAAGTGATACGGAACTTCTTTTATAACTTTAAGTTTTCCAAACTTCTTATTAATTAAATCATCTTTCATAATTAAAACTCCTTTTTAAAGCTGCCCCATTTTCCAAGTCCAGCACTAGAAACTTCTAAATATTTTTCATTATTCCATATTTCAAGCATGAATCCATCTATTGTGTAAGTATCTACATTATAATCTGAATCATGCTCAAAACTAGTTTGCCTTGCTTTAAATATCTCTATTATTTTACTAGGCTTTACTCTTTCTAATAATTCTAATGTTTCGTAAGTATTCATAATTATTTATCCTTTCTTTTTAGTTCGATAAAATCTCTAATAATTTTATTAGTATGGAAACTAATATGTTTTTTATTAGTATAGATTTTAGTTAGTCTTTCTTTTATTTCTTTTTTTGTTTTTAGTAGTTCTTTAAGTGTCATATTTATAACTCCTCTAAACTATTAATACATTTATTAATTTCTTCGATGTCATAAGTTTGGCTATGATACTCTCTACCTTGACAATCTCCTAAAGTAGACTCAAGTATATACTTATGCTCTTTTAGGCATTTTAATGCTATATCTAGCCATGAATCGGTTTGTTCTTTTGTTATTATTGTTTCTATTTTCATTTTATTTTATCCTTTTAAATCAAGTATCATAATTAATACTTACTATTCCCTACTATCTGCAAGGAATAGAAAATATTAGTTAAATAGTTGATTAGCTAGTTCAATCCTTTCTGGTGATTGTTTAGCGTACCATATAGCTTTTTTACTATGCCATCTAAATTGTAGTTCTTTTAATTTAGTTCTAATTTCTTCACTAGGTTTAGAGTTAAATTTTAGCTCTATACCGTTTAATTTTTCATTTAATGTAATACCTGGTTTAATATCAATATTAACATCAGAGTTGGTTTTTGAAGCTTTTTTGATATGTTTAAAAGGCTTGTTGTATTTTCCAACATTAATGTCTAAGTAATAGGCAGTATGAAAGTAATCAGTCATTGCATTAGAATCATCGAACCATCTAGATCCCTTCATAGCTGTAACTAATTCATCAATAAAATTACCAGCTTTTTTAAATCCTAATTTTTTGGCTTTATCAGCAAAGTAATATCTATTTAAATCAAAATGATCTACTTTTTCTATGTTTTCTCTTTGAGTGTGATATCTGTCATTTAACTTCATTTGATAATAAACTTCACATAAATCAATTTCACTAGCTGAAATATTAACTACTAAAGTACTATGATGTTTTATTGCTATTGTTCCTTTAGTATTATATTTAGCTAATACTTTCTTAATTGCTGGTGCTAATTGTTTTTTTTCTTCTTGTCCTATGTATGCCATTTTTATATCCTTTTAAATTAAGTATCATTATTAATACTTATGAAGCTCAACTATTTGCTAAGCTTCAAAAATATTAGTTATTTAAATATTTATTGATTTGTTTTTTAATAAAATTAACTTCACTATTTGTATTAGGTTTTTGACTAAACCAAAACTTAGATCCATGTGCATAACCTTCAGCATTATAATAAACTGTATAATCAAATATATTTAAAGCAATCTCAAAAACATGAGAGCCGTTAAATTTACCTTTATAAGCCATATCAAAATAATTTTTCATTTTATTTTATCCTTTAATATTAAGTATCATAATTAATACTTATGAAACTCGACTACTTGCCAAGCTTCATAAATGTTAATTATAAATATACCCTTTGCTATCCTTTCCAGTTTTTAAACTCATAATTTCATCATTATATTTTGAATAACTTTTATATTCACCGATTAAGTCAATAGTTCCATAACTATACCAGTATTTACCATTTTCTAATTTACTAGCCTTACCAAGAACATTATTTGCAATTACACCAATAAGATTTTGATTAATATCAAATAACTTTATTTGTCTTTTATATCTTTTGTAATATCCTGATGCAGTTTTGTTAGTAAACAAACTATTTGCCAATTCATTATCATCTTTAACAAATTTTACATTGTTTAATATTATCATTTTGTTTTATCCTTTAATCAAAGTAACTTAATTGCTACCTTGTATAACTAATGTTATACTATATAGATACTATCGGCAACTAAAAAGCTTCACTTAAGCAATAAATAATCAAAAAAATAAGTAAATATTATCAATAAATTAGTAACTAATTGAAAAAACTACATTGTTTTTTTAGCTATTGTGAGGGTATGGTATAATTAAGAACAAAAGTTACTACAAATAATAACTAACAATATCAAAGGCTTATAAATATAATATGATTTAAAGTAAAATGAGCGATAATAATCAACAATTAGAATCAAACGAAAATAAAGAAATAAGCGATAAAAATACACCAAAAAATAAAAAACATTATAAAACATTTGAGAATCAACAATATATTATAAATAACGCATGGTGTATGTCATTAAATCAGCTAGGAGCGAGGCTAGGACTAGATCCTAGAACAGTAAAGAAGTATTATAGCGAAGAAATAGAAGCATCAGAAGCCGACATGTTATCACTAGCAAGTGAATCAGCAAGGGATCTATTACATGAAAGACATTATGGTATGACTGATAAAATACTTTCTAAAGTTGGTAAATTAAAAGATACGGATACTAGCAATAATATAAACATATCATTAAATACATATGTAGATAAGCCTCAAGATAAAACATTGGAGCAATGGTTAGAAACTTATAGCCACAAACCACAAGAGATAGAAACTATCGAACCTGAATTAATAAAAGAATAATTCATGCCTTTATTAGATGATGAAACAATAGTCCATAAATCAAAAACTATTCCCGATTTAGTAATTATAGCTACTAAAATACCTGATTATGAGCATCTTTATATCTATAGCATAGAGATACAAAGAGAGGATAACGAATACAAGCCTATACCTTTATATAGTTGCTGTAGTGATTATATGGAAGTCATAGAAGGATTTAAACAGATAGAGCAAGAGTTTATCGAGGCTAATCAATGACTAAATCAGCATGGAAACCACAACCAGGAGCGCAATTAGCAGCTGTTCAGGCTAGAAGCATCGATGAGCTTTTATTCGGTGGTAGTCGTGGTGGAGGTAAAAGCGATTACTTGCTCGGAGATTATTTACAAGATGTTGAGTTATATAAAGAGCATTGGCGTGGTATAATCTTTCGTAAATCCTTTAGTGAATTAGAGGAATTAATATCACGTTCTAAAGAAATATATTCTTGTACTGGCGCTAACTTTTCAGAAACAAAAAAGACTTGGACTTTCCCTAATAAAGCTACACTAAAGCTAAGATTCTTAGAAAGTGGAAGAGATGCTGTAAAGTATCAAGGACACCAGTATAGTTGGATAGGATGGGACGAGCTAGGGAACTGGTCAGACTTTGAAGGATATAACAAGCTAAAAGCATGTCTACGGTCAGCAGGTAATGTTAAGCATAAAAGGATAAGAGCATCAGCCAACCCAGGTGGAGCAGGGCATCAACTTATTAAGAAATATTTCATAGAACATGCGCCAACTGGTTATAAATTAAGAGTAGATGAAAAGACTAAGGCTAAGATTTGTTATATCCCTTCTAGAGTATGGGATAACGCTATTTTATTAGAGAATGACCCCACTTATATAGATAGGCTAAAAGGTGTAGGAAGTGATGCTTTAGTTAAGGCTTGGTTGTATGGTGATTGGGATGTCATAGAGGGAGCATACTTTGATACATTTAGTGTTGAAAATCATGTATTAGAGCCTTTTAAGATTCCAGAGCATTGGCTCAAGTTTAGGTCGTTTGACTGGGGTTCGAGTGCGCCAAGTGCATGTTTATGGTTTGCTATGGCAACAGAGAATAGCATAGTTCCAAGAGGTAGTTTAATAGTATATAGAGAATTATATACAATGGCAGATAAACCAAACAAAGGTTTAAAATTATCAGTTGAGGAAGTTGCAGAGCAGATAAGGAAGTTAACGGTTCATAATATTGATTATAGTGTTGCAGACCCTAGTATATTTAAAGAGGAAGGTGGAGAATCTATAGGTGAGAAATTCTTTAAAAATGGGGTAAATTTTCAAAGGGCTGATAATGTAAGGTTAGCAGGATGGGAGAATATAAGAAGCAGATTGAATGGAGATGGAGAAAAACCTACATTGTATTTCTTTAGTACATGCATTAATCTAATAAGGACATTACCAGCATTACAGCATGATAGAAGGCATCCTGAAGATTTAGATACGGATGCAGAAGATCATTTAGCAGATGCACTAAGGTATGGAGTCAATAGTCGGGCTAGTGTTAAAGAGAAGCCAGAGGAAGTAATTAACTATATTAAGCCAGGAATTGAGAAGATAACAGTTAATGACTTATTTAATTTTAACAACAATTCAAATCAGCGTTCTAGAATATGAAGCAATCAAAAAAAGAAAAGACAAGTTATAAAAAGTGTGTATATTGGGCTAAGCAGATTAAGATAGCTCAAAAGGAGCATAAGCAGTTTATAAGTAAAGGTCAAAAGTTAATTGATAATTTTAGTTTGCAAGATGCTAAGTATAATAAGCAGAATTATACTGATAGTGATAGAGCTTATCATATATTTTGGAGTAATGTTAAGACATTGCAACCTGCTTTATATAGCAGAAGGCCAAAACCAGAGGTAGTAAGAAGATATAAGGATGAAGATCCAGTAGGAAGGACAGCAAGTCAAATACTAGAGAGAGCTACAGCATTTACCTTAGATAGCTATAATTTTGATGATATGATTAAGCAATGTAGGGATGATGTGCTTATAACTGGTAGAGGGCAAGCGTGGGTTAGATATGAGCCGTATTATCAGGATGAAAGGGTACAGTTAACAGAGGAAGTTAAGGAAGGGGAAACTACATATACAGATGATGAGGGTAATGTATATGATAAGCCAGAAAAAGATGATGATGGTTATTATGTTACTGATTCAACATTACAATATGAGGAAGTTAAGTGTGATTATGTAAATTGGAAGGATTTTTTACATAGTACAGCTAGAAGTTGGTCTGAAGTAAGTTGGGTAGCAAGATGTGTATATTTAACTAAAGAAGAAATAGCTGAAAGATTTGGTGAAGATATAGCAGAGGATTTAAAGAGAAACCATGCAGATAGTGAGCATGTAACAGATGATGAGTCAAAAGATTTTAGAAAGGCTAAAATTTGGGAGATATGGTGTAAAAAGACAAAAAAAGCTTATTGGGTATGTTTAGAATATACTAGAGGGTTATTAGATGAGATGAAAGACCCATTAGGATTAACAGATTTCTTTCCTTGTCCTAAACCATTACTTGCAACTGTTACAAATGACAGTTTAATGCCTATAGCTGATTTCTTGTATTATCAAGACCAGTCAAATGAATTAGATGAGGTAAGTCAAAGAATTAGTTTATTAACAAACAGTTTAAAATTAGCAGGTGTATACGATAAAGCGTTTGGCAATTTAAGTAGTTTAATAGAGGGAAATACTGAAAATAGGTTAATACCAGTAGAAAATTATGGTGCATTTAGGCAAAAAGGTGGATTAGCTAATGCTATAGAATTTATTCCAATGAATGATGTAATTAATACCTTAACTAGCCTTTATCAAATACGTGACCAATTGAAAGCAGAAATATATGAGATTACTGGTGTATCAGATATTATCAGAGGGCATAGTAATGCAGCTGAAACTGCAACAGCGCAACAAATCAAAGGGCAATTTGCTACTATGAGATTAGCTGATAGGCAAGCAGAAATTCAAAGGTTTGCTAAGGACATAATTGCATTAAAAGCTGAAATTATAGCAGAGAAATTTGAGCCTGAAACTATTAAATTAATATCAAGTGCCGAGCAATTAGCGCAAACTGATGAAGGAATAGTAGTAAATATTGATGCTGCTATAGAATTATTAAGAAATGATGTACTTAGAACATTTAGAATTGATATAGAAACAGATTCTACAGTAGCAATTGATAAACAGTTAGAAAGAGAGCAAAAAACTGAATTTATGAATACATTTACTAATGCTCTTAATATGACTATGCAAATAGGACAATCAATGCCTGAATTAATGCCAGTTATGGCTGAAAGTCTCAATTTTATGGTAAGAGGTGCTAAAGCAGGGCGTGGTTTAGAATCTTCTATAGAGAAAGCTTTTAGTGATATTATGGAAGCTCAACAGCAAGCTATGCAAATGCCTCCACAACCAGACCCTGAAATGATGAAGAATCAGCAAGAAATGCAGTTTAAGCAGGTAGAATTGCAGATGAAGCAACAAGAGCAAGGGTTTAAGCAGCAAATAGAAACTCAAAAACAGCAATTTACTCAACAGCTAGAAGTTCAAAAGAGTCAAATTGAACAACAAAAAGTAATATCACAGCAACAAATAGAGATGTTTAAGGCAGAGCAAAATCTACTTTTACAACGAACTAAATTAGATATGGAAACTCAATTAAAAGCTGAAAAGATAAGAGCAGACCAAGCAGAGGCATTAATTAAGATGAGTAATGACCCTGTTATAAGAGATAAGCCAGTAAGTGAACAACCGATTAATATTGTTATGCCAAGTGGTAATAAAACAACAGTATTAAGAACATTGCCAGACGGAACTAAGGTAGCAGAAACAGTAGAGGCTAACTAATGTCTATAGATGTAGGAATTGATAAGGTAGGTCAAAAGGTTTATGACGAGGTTAAGCCTGTAGCTACAGAAACAGTAGGCGGTATAGAATATCAGCATATGGTAAGTGGATTAGTTCCATTTCCATACGATTATTATGCAATTACTTATGTTGCTAGTGGTAATGGGGTGGGTGAAGTAGAGACAATAACCTATAAAACTGGTGGGGCGTTAGGAACTACAGTTGCTACTGTAACATACACTTATGATGCAAGTAACAATTTATCTACTGTAACTAGAGTCTAATGAAGTATAAAATTAATCAATTTACAGGTGAATTAGATAGAGTAGAAGGCGCACCAGAGGGTGGCACTACTAGTCAAGTTTTAGTAAAATCAAGCGCAGATGACTATGATGTTGAGTGGAGCAGTGATTTAGTTGTTAATTCTGTTCAATTTACTACTACAGGAGAACAAGGGAAAGTTGCTTGGAACTCTGACGAAGAAACATTAGATTTAATTCAAAATGGTGCTACTTTACAGGTAGGACAAGAGATACATATCCATGTTAAAAACCAGACGGGTAGCACTATAACAGACGGAACAGTTGTAATGGCTACTGGCACACTAGGTACTAGTGGTAGAATAACAGTTGCTCCAATGGTAGCGGATGGGAGTATTGAGCCTAAGTATTTATTAGGCGTTGCTACTGAGACTATTCCAGATGGTGAAGATGGGAAGGTTACTACATTCGGTAAGGTTAGAGGGTTAGATACTAGCTCTTTTTCTGAAGGAGCTGTTTTATTTTGTGACCCGAGTGTTGCAGGTGGTTTTACAGCCACTAAACCTCAAGCTCCTAATCTAAAGCTTCCAATAGCATTTGTGATTAATTCACACGCAAACAATGGAACTATTTTTATTAGGATTCAGACAGGAACGGATTTAAACGAAAACCATCATGTTGAAATAACTTCTCCTACTGATGGACAAGCTTTAATTTATAATAGCAGTTTAAACAGATGGGAAAATGAAAATATTAGTGCTGGTGCTGGCGGTGCTGATACGCAAATTCAGTTTAATAGCTCTGGTGCTTTTGATGGAAGTTCTAATTTAGTTTGGGATAATGGGGTAACAATTACTTCTCCTAGCGCTTCTAATATCCCATTAATTTTAAAAGGGGCTACTTCACAAACAGGTAACTTAGTGGAGTGGCAAAATAGCAGTGGTGTTGCATTATCCTTTGTAAAATCCGATGGGACAATAAGTGTACCAGATTCTGCTTATGGTATAGGGTGGGATGGAAACACAGAAGTACCTACTAAAAACGCTATTTACGATAAGATAGAGTCTTTAAGCCTTGCTTCTGGCGCTCCTGGTGGTTCTAATGAAGAAATTCAGTTTAATAATTCAGGAGTATTTGGGGGAAGTGCTAATTTAAAATTAATAGGTGGTAACAAGTTTTCTGTTTTGAATGGTGCAAAAACAATAATATCTGCTGGTAACGAGACAAATCCAAATAGAGCAGAGTTTTATCATGCAGGTGGAAGCGGTTTTTTTCTTGATCTTTATTCTATATATAATCCTAACGGTAACTTCACTATTAGAACAAAGGTAGCAGGTACGCCAATTAACGCCTTAAGCATAAATACCGCAGGTAATGCCACTTTTTCAGGAACTATTAATGCTAGTGGGTTGGGTGCAACCTCTGGGCTATTAACATTAACCGATCCTGTTGAAACAAGCGCTAATCTTTCAGTTATATCGGGACAAAAATTAAAAATTTCTCAGTTTACTTCAAGTGCAGTAAGAACAACAGAAATTTATCAAGATAGCACTGGATTTCATATAGATTTGTTGTCTCCGTATACAGGTCAAGGTGATTTCACTATTAGGACTAAGGTGTCTAATAACCCGTTTACAGCAATGAAGATCGACCTAAATGGTAATGCTTATTTTTATAATTCGCTTTCAGCTAATGGGTTAAGTTCTTCAACAGGGACGATATCCACTACTTCAACTCTAACGACAACGCAAGATATAAATATTACAAATACTAAAAAATTATCTGTTTCTAGTGCTGCGGTTGGTGCAAATAATACGGCTTATTTGTATTGCGATTCTAGCGGTACAACAAAGTTAGATATTAATGGCATTTATAGCAATAATAACTTTATTATAAGGACTTCAACTAGGGGAACTCCAAAGACAGCTTTGACTATTGCATATAATGGCATTGCTACTGCAAGTAAAACTTGGTACTTTAATGCAGATTCTTCCAGTGCTGTTAAAGCTATCTTCAAAGCATCTGCTTCACAGACAGCGAACCTGACTGAGTGGCAAGATAGTACTGCTAGTGTGCTTTCTTCTATTGATAAAAATGGAGCTTTTAAACCGCCTAGCTTAGCAGACGCAAGCGCGCAAAATAATTCAATTTACTACAGCACTGATGCATCAAAGTTAGTTTATAAAGATAGTAGCGGAACGGTAAACAATTTATACTAAGGAGATTATGGCAAACTTAATAGATAACGGTGACGGAACACATACGGTAAATGTGCCTATAATTATACCAAATGCTGCACTTGATGTAGGTGGAATTGAATTATTTGCTGGCGCATATGGCTGGACTGCTAAAATATTAGATGAACAGGGAAATGAAATAGATAACCCTGAATCTGCTTTAGATAAGTCAATAGCTGTAGTTAAAGCGTTTTTAAGTGAGGTTTTTAAAGCTGAATACATAAAATTTAAAGAAAATGAGGCAAGAGAACAAGCAATTGTAGAAGCTGATACTATTTTAGGGGAATAAAATGAAAATAGAGATAAGAGAGGAAGTTTTAAATGCAATAATAAACAGTTTATTAAAACAAGAGGCGGTTCAGTTATATATCGCTTTAATGGAAGAAATTCAAAAAGCAAAAAAAGTCAAAGAAGAATGATTATTACATGTCTTTATTGTTATTATTTAAACATAGATTTAGTGAAATCAAAGGTAGTTATAAGCTAACTGATAAAGAAATAGCTTATATTAAGAAATTAATCAGCAAAGAAAAACCTACTACCAAAACTATTAAAAAGAAGAAAATAAAGCAGATTATTAAGAAAACTGCTAAGAAAATAGTACAATCTACTAAAAAACAAGATATTAACTACTTAGATTATGATATTAATTTACAAATTATCTTAGAATTAACTGATTTACTTAATAAAGAAAAAGATTTTCTAAATTACCTAATAATCCTACAAGAACAACAAAAACTACAGGATTTAAAAGATGAACTCTATAATCTAGCCAAAATAGAAGAAGATGACTTCGATTTTCTCTTATTAGCTCACTTAAATTCTTAAACTGTACAAACTTTACACACCTATGTATAAATAAAAAACACATATTGTATAATTTTTGTACACCTATTAAAATTAAAGCGATTATGAGCGTATTTGTATATGACAAGGAATTAAAGAAAGTAGTTCCAATAGAGGAATCTACAAATTTTATAGTAAATGCTCCTTATGTCATAGAGGACTCAATGAAGCCAATAGAATCACAAGCAGATGGCAAGATGTACGACTCTAAACGTGCATATTATCAGAGTTTAAGAAATCAAGGTTATGAAATAGTGGGTAATGAGTATAAAGACCCAGAAAAGAGAATTAGAAAGAGAGATACATCATCAGCAAATTATAAAAGGTATAAGCAAGGAATAAGAACAGCATTAATAAAAACATGTAAAGATATGGGGATAGATTTATGAGTGATTTAAGAAAAGCAATTTCTGATGCTATGGAAGGCAAAGAAAAAGAGGAAGTTGTAGAAGAAAATATAGAAGAAAGTACAGAATCAATAGAAGAAATTGAAGCTGATTCAGGTGAAAGTGAAGATGTTGAGCTAGAAGCAAGTGAAGAAGTAGAAACGCCAGATGAGGAAAGTGAAGAAGCTTTTGAAGAAAGAGATACTGCACCAGAAGAAGATGTTGAGCCAATAAAAGCGCCACAATTTTGGAATGAAGCAAGTAAGCAAGCTTTTAGTCAGTTACCTAGAGATTTACAGGAGCAGGTAGCAGAAGCAGATAGAAAAACACAGGGTTATGTGACTCAATTAAACCAAAGGGCGAGTCAGTTAGAAAGCACTGTTAATAGTGTTAATGAGGTGTTAGCGCCATATCAAGACGTTATAATGTCAGATGGTGGTGACCCTGTTAACTATATAAAGAAACTTTTTTATTGGGACTCCCATATTAGGAACAACCCAGTCGAGGGCATCTTACAATTGATGCAAAATAATGGAGTTGAGTTATCTCAATTAACCGCACAAGAACAATACGTTGACCCTTATGTGAGGCAACAAGAGCAGAGAATAAACCAGCTAGAAAGCATGTTGCAAGCTAATCAGCAAAAGCAACAAGAGCAAGTATTAGCTAGTTTAGAGCAAGAAGTGGTAGCTTTTTCGGGAGAAATGGATGAGCAAGGTAATGTAGCGCATCCACACATGCAAGATGAGAGAGTCGTTAGAAATATGATTAGCTTGATTCCTGCAATAAGAAATACTTCACAAAATAGTAGTAACAGTGAAATATTAAAGAAAGCTTATAATTTATCAGTTTATGACTTAGGATTGAGTACACCACAAACTACTCAACAGCCTAAAAAGAAACCAGTAAGTATAAAAGAAGCTAAGGCTAAGAAAGTGTCATCAAGTGTGACAGGTTCTGGCACTGGCAAATCTCCAAAAGCAAAAGCAAACGGCACAAGAGCTGCACTTGAAGCGAGCATAGAGGAACTAGGAATCAATCTATGATGGAGATAATAAATGGCAAATCCAAATATAAGTGAGATTATCACTACTACTTATAAAAATAGAGATAAGTCGGTAGCAGATAACGCACTAGATAATGTTGCTCTTTTAAGACATATGAAAGACAACAACAAAATTCGTAAGGTGTCAGGTGGACACAAACTTAATCAACCACTAGCTTACGCTGAAAATGGTACTGTTAGTTGGTATTCAGGTTATGAAATTCTTGATAACTCACCACAAGATGTACTTACTTCTGCTGAATATGAGTGGAAGCAGTTAATTGGTGCAGTAGGTATGAGTGGTCTAGATCAGATTAAAAATGATGGGAAAGAGGCATTTTTAGACTTACTAGAGCAAAGAATTGAAAACCTAGATACTACTCTAATGAATAAACTTGAAGAAGGTTTATTTGCAGATGGTACTGGAAATGATGGTAAGGAAATTGGTGGACTACAATCAATTGTAGCTGATGCTGGAACTGGAACTGTAGGTGGAATTGATTCTTCTACTTATACTTTCTGGCGAAATGTTACTTATGATGCAACTACTGATGGTGGTGGTGCTGCAAGTGCTTCTAACATTCAGGGTTACATGAACGCTGTATATATGCAGTTAGTAAGAGGTGCTGATAGTCCAGATTTACTTATTGGTGACAATAACTATTGGGGATTTTACCATGATTCTTTAACTGAAATTCAAAGAATTACTGGTAGAGATACTAAGTTAGGAAGTCAAGGATTTAAGACTATTGAGTATAAGAGAGTTCCTTTTGTACTTGGTGGTGGTAAAGGTGGAGCTTGTCCAACAAACCACATTTACTTTTTAAATACTAAGTACCTTTTCTTGAAGGTTAAGAATGATAGATTCTTTGACCCAATCGGTTCTGATAGAGAACCAACTAACCAAGATGCTTTTGTTAAGTATATTGGTTTTGCTGGTAACATGACTTGTTCTAACCGTTCACTTCAAGGTGTTCTTAAAGACTAGTAATTAGTTAATAGGAGGGGAATTAACGTTCCTCTCTTTATTTAAATTTTATAGGAGATAAAAATGGCTGGAAGTGTAGATGGATCAATAATTGATTTTACAGCTGTAGATACTGTTAAACAGTTTCCATTAGGAACTGAAAAGAGTGCTACAGACGGAAATACTTACGTATATATAGAAGCTGATGAAGCTTTAGACCAGTATGCTGCTTGTAGACTATTAGAAGATGGTGGAAGTGATGAGCTTACTACTACTAATTCTGGAGCCGTCCCAACTCAAGTTGTAGTACCACAAGTTGCTATTGCAAGTGGAAGTTTCGGTTGGGCTGTAGCTAAAGGGCTTAGTTTTAGTGTGTTAGCACTAGCTAACTGCGCTGCTGATGTAAAAGTTTATACAACTGCAACTGCTGGAGCTATTGATGATACTGCAACTGATTTAATTCAGGGGTTAAGATTAAATGCTGCTAACGGTGGGAGTACTGCTGCTGTAAATGCAACTGCTGTATCATATATGAGAACAAACGCTCAAGATTAATATAATGGGAGTTTTTAGCTCCCTTTTTGGAGTTTGAATTATGACAGGAACAAGAGAAGGTGTAGTAGTAGACTTTACTCAAGTAGATGATTCTAAGTTACATCCTTTAGGAACTGAATTAAATGGATTAGATGGTAATACTTATGTTTATGTAAGTAGTGCAGGAGCAACAGCTTATTATTGTTATGTATTAGGTGAAGCAGGAGCTTTAACAGCATTAGCAACTACTACAAATGTTGGAAGTATACCTGCTTTAATAGTAGTACCACAACAAACTATAACTAGTGGTAAATATGGATGGTGCATAACTAAAGGACTTGATTTTACTATTAGAGCTGCTGCTAGTTGTGCTGCTGATGTTAAGTTATATACAACTGCAAATGGAGATGTTGATGATGCTGCAACTACTTTAGTTCAAGGACTAAGGTTAAATGCTAGTCCTGGAGGAAGTGCTGGCAATGTAAGTGCAACTGCTACTAGCTATATGAGAGTAAACGCTCAAGATTAAATAGGAGAATAATATGGCATATATAACAACACCTGGTTTTGCAGGGGTAGATTTAACAGAAGTTAGCTCAGGTGCAGTAGTACCTATCGGAACAGAGGTGCAAGCTTCTGATGGGAATACGTGGAAATATGTAAAAGTGAAAAATACTGCTGAATCAGGTGAGGCACATATAATAGATGAGAACGGAAATTGCTCTGTTTATATGAGTACCTCTAATGTTGGGGCAATCCCAAGTATCATAGCTTATACTCAGCATGCAATTACAGATGAGTATTATTCATGGGTAGCAGTAAAGGGAATTAATTTCTTATGTCAAGGAAATCATGCAGCAGGAGATACTAAGGTTTTTAGTAGTAGTTCAAATGCTACAAGATTAGATGATGATGCTGGAAGTGATATATTGGTTCAGGGGATGCGTCCTAATGCAGCAGGTGCTGCAACTACTGATATTTCAGGTTCAAGTGCTGGATATAGTGAAGTAAACGCACAAGATTAATAGGAGGAATTTATGGCATATATAACAACACCAGGATTTGCAGGAGTCGATTTAACAGTAGTAGATACTAGCAAGAAGCATAGATTAGGGGTAGAGGTTCAAGGTAGTGATGGTAATACTTATATTTATATACAAGCTAATGAATCAGTTGATGGGAGCATAGATCAATATGCAGCATGCGTGTTTTATGATAATGGCAAAGCAGATGAGCTTACTACTGGTGATGTTGGGGGAACTTTACCTGGTAAAGTTGTAGTTCCACAAGTAAGTATAACTCATAATTATTATGGATGGGCTGTATCTAAGGGGTTAAGTTTTTCAGTATTAGCTGCTGCTAATTGTGCAGCAGATGTTAAGGTTTATACAACTAGTACAAAAGGTGCTGTAGATGACAGTGCAAGTAGTACAGACTTAGTAGAAGGATTAAGATTAAATGCTGTTAACGGTGGGAGTACCGCTGCTGTAAACGGAACTTCAGCAGGGTATATTGAAGTAAACGCACAAGATTAATTTTTTATAGGAGATAAAATTATGTTTATTAAAGAAAAATTCGAGCAAGAAATTGCAGTAAAAGGCTCTGACAAGCCAGTAAAAAAGGAGTTTGTAGAAATACAGAAACCTGATGGGGATACCGTTGTTTTAGAAGTAAAAGACGGTAAAACCAAAAGCGAAGGAGCTAATAAATTGTTAGCTTTCGAAGCAAAAAAAAAAGAACGTGAGGAAAAGCCAAAAGCTAAAGCTAAAAGCAAGGCTAAAGCAAAGGCTAAGTAGTATTTTTAAATAAACTTAATTAGGGGAAAATTATGGGTGTATTAATAGACCAAGCACAAGAGCAACGTATATTACAAAGAGGATTTGGTACTGTAACTGAATCTGGTGGTGGTGCATGTTGGATTACTTTTGAGCAAACAGTAAGAGAGATAACTTCTAAATCGGGTGGAAAGCCTGAATATGAAGATGTAATCATGGCTAAAGTTCATGTTCCTGGTGGAGATGTATTTGTTAAAGAAATGGATAAATCAGGTGAGGAATGGCTTCAAAGAAAGCATGGAAAGTTTATTCCTGTTTATCAGCAATTTAAAGCAGGGAAAGAGCAAAGAGTTCCTGGTACTCCAATTTCTACATTTACTGTCTTATCACCTGCAAAAGTTAAAATGCTTGAATCAAGGAATGTATTCACTATTGAGCAACTTGCTTCTTTAAGTGATGCACATTTAGAAGATTTAGGTATGGGTGCTAGAGAAATGAGAAAGCAAGCACAAGCTTTTTTAAATACTGCTGAAGCTAGTGACAAGGAAATGAGAGCTATTAAGGAAAATGAAGAACTTAAGGCTAAGATGGAATCTTTAGAAAAGAAATTAGCTGAAATGGCTATGAAAGAGGAAGTTGATAAATTAGCTGAAAAAGATGCTAAGAAGAAAAAGGAATGATAAATGAAAACTATCTTAGAGATTGTTCAAGATATAACAAGAGAATTTAATTCTATATCTACTCCTACAACATTAGTTACTAATTCTAATAATACTATTAAGCAATTTAAAGCTATTTTAGAAAAAGAAGCTATAAGGTTAAGTAGGTATTGTGATTGGGCAAGACTAAGAAAAGAGCACGAAATTACCTTAGACGATTCACAAGAAGCTTATGCTTTTCCTGGTGATTTTGACAGATTTATAGATGCTACAGCGTGGGATAGTTCTAATAATTGGCAATTAGTAGGTTCATTAAATCCTATTGAATGGCAAATAGAGAAAAATGCTGTAGTGTCTAGTGGAGTAAGAAAGAGATTTACTATTAAGGGTGCAGTAGATAATAAGATATTCTTTTCACCAATTCCTGGAACTTCTGATGCAGGGGATACGATTAAATTTGAGTATATGACTTGTAATTGGCTACTTCCTAAAACTTGGGTAACAGGAACAAGTTATGCAGCAGGGGAATATGTTTCTTATAATGGAAATATTTATAAGACTACTAGTGGTGGAACTAGTGGTTCTACTGCTCCAACACATACAAGTGGTTCAAGTTCAGATGGTGGTGTTACTTGGACTTATTACAGTGATTGCTATGACAAGATTATAGCAGATACAGATACTCCATTACTTGATGAAGATTTGCTTGCTATGGGTACAATATGGCGATTTATGAGGCAAAATGGGTTACCTAACTATCAAGATATTAGAATGGAATATGAGATGGAAAGGGATAAAAGAGCAAGTGCTTATAGAAGTGCAAGAGTTTTAAATATGAGTAAGAGAGGTGTTAGCGCCTTAATTAATAACTTTCCAGATACTATACAAGGAACATAATGAGCAGTTATAACCAACTATTTCAGCAATATCTAAATTACTACAATAATCCAGATACAGCTCAAGCTCCAGAAGTATCTATTGCAAAGCCTCCAAGTCAAGGAAATGCTCTAGTTAATCAAGGTGCAGGATTGGCTGGAAAGGGTGCAGGAATGTATGCTGGAGGTAAGTTAGGTGGTGCATTATTTGGTGGTGGTAAGTTGGCAGCTCCAAAGTTAGTAGGCGCTAAAGTAATTGGTGGGAACGCTCCATTAACACTAACTGCTAATCCAGCTTTACCAGCAAGTTATACAGGTGCAGCAGGAGCAGGAGCAAAAGGTGGCGCTGGTTTATTAGGTGGTGCAGGAGCAACGGCTGGGCTTGGTGCTATGGCTGCTTTATACGGGGCTGGTTTATACAATTATGGTGGAAGAAATATATTAGAGGGCGATGCAAAAGGAGATGATTGGGTAGATGCTGCAATGATGTCCAATCCTGTTACAGCTCCAATAAATCCACTATTAGACGTTTTTGGACTCCCTTCACTTGGAGAGTTAGGTGATAGTATTTGGGGAAGTGGGAAATCAAAATACCAACAAGCAAGAGAAGCTACTAGAGGTAAATTAGCAGAATTAGGATTATTAAAAGCTTTAGGTGGGAAGGTGTTTGAAGCTGATTTTGAAGGGCAAGATCCTTTTAGATTAGGTCGTTCAGGTGATTATTATTCAGATTCTTATGATAGAAGCATAAAAGATTTATCAAGAGTATTAGGTAGAGATGCTGAAAAAATGGCTAATAATAAGCGTATGGGCTGGGATATCGACTATACAAGCGATTTAGATATGTTGACTAGTACAGTTAGTAAAGACTTAGGTAGGCTATTATCAGGTGGAGAGTTAAATAAAAACCTTATGCATGGATTTAATGAATTAACAAATGCTTCTTTAGCAGATACAGATAGAGAGTTTAATAAAGAGAATTGGGCTAATACTATGGGTGACATGCGTTCTTTATATGAACGTGCAGGATTTGAAGATGCA
>Ga0208899_1000273_pt1 | contig 35790 bp, 55 predicted proteins | sample VirMetDEL_Nov_24_FD_184518 | JGI IMG/M metagenome (GOLD analysis project Ga0208899, IMG submission 184518) | Aqueous microbial communities from the Delaware River and Bay under freshwater to marine salinity gradient to study organic matter... | ecosystem: Environmental > Aquatic > Marine >... | reverse complement strand
TTCACAGAAAAAACAGACTTAGAAATGAGGGCGTTTTCTTCCTCTGGGTCTGTTAGTTTTGATGTTTCTGCGTCAATGGAATTTGTCTATATAGAAAACGAGGATTGGACAAATGGCTCGTAAAAAAGAGAATCCAATACGCAAAACCACTGGCAAGGGCGGTAATTATCGCAAAACCAAAGCTGGTGCAGGCATGACCAAAAAAGGCGTTGCCGCGTATCGTAAAGCAAATCCCGGTTCTAAGCTAAAAACTGCTGTAACAGGAAAGGTAAAGCCCGGAAGTAAAGCAGCAAAGCGGCGTAAATCGTTCTGCGCACGTTCTGCAGGCCAAATGAAAAAGTTTCCAAAAGCGGCGAAAGACCCTAATTCACGCCTAAGACAAGCAAGGAAAAGATGGAAGTGCTAATGGCTGAGAAAACTGTTCACGAAATTGAGCTAGAAATGGTCAAGTTTCAAGCCCAGCAAGATCATCTTGTGACTAGCGTTGATAAGCTGCAATCTGACATGAAAGAGATCAAGATTGCAGTATTTCAAGCAAAATGGATGATTGTTGGTGCTATTGTTTTCGCTGGCCTGATGAATAGTGAGCTTTTTATGGAACTCATCTTGGGGATTGGTAAATAATGGCGATTGGTCGCTCTCAAATGTCTCAACAGGTGTCTAAGCCACCTATGAAGAGAAAGGTAAAGAAAAATGCCAAAAGACGCATGCTACAAAAAGGTAAAAGCAAGGTACAAAGTGTTTCCAAGCGCATACGCAAGCGGAGCAATCGCAAAATGTCGTAAAGTTGGGGCGAAAAACTGGGGAAACAAAAGTAAAGTTAAAAAAGCTGCTCAAGGTGGTGTTATGATGCCATCAAACGAGTTTCGCAAGCGTCCAGTGCGCCGTATGTTAGGTGGCGGAGAGGCGATTGCAAATGGATGCGGCAAAGTAATGACAAATCGTCGCAAGGTAACAAAGTTGAGCTAATGGCTGTTCGTAAGACAAAAAAAGGTGCTGCACTCAAGCGTTGGTTTAAAGAGGACTGGAAAGATGTCCGCACTGGCAAGGCTTGTGGTCGCAAAAAGGGAGAAAAAAGAGGCACACCATATTGCAGACCAACAAAGCGTGTGAGTTCTAAAACACCAAAAACAGCGTCAGAGATGACATCGACTGAAAAGCGTAGTAGAATAGCTCAAAAGAAGCGTCTTGGGCAACCTGCAGGAAAACCGAAGCGCGTTAAGTCGCTTAGAAGGAAAAAGAAATGACCGTATCAGGTTCAACAGACTTTGAATTAGATGTCGCAGAGTACATCGAAGAGGCTTTTGAGCGTTGTGGCTTGGAAGCCCGTACAGGTTATGATTTGCGCACAGCAAAGCGTTCTTTGAACCTTATGTTTGCAGATTGGGCTAACCGTGGCTTAAATCAGTGGACAATCAAGCAAAGAACCATCACAGCGGTAGAATCTGATGGCGATTACACTCTAGATGGCGATGTTATAGACATTTTGTCCGCAGTTGTTCGTCGTAGCGGTACAGATTACACAATAGATCGCATCAGCCGTGACGAATATCTAGCAATTCCAACAAAAACAACGACTGGTCGCATTACTCAGTTTTTTGTTGATCGTCAGATAACGCCCGTTTTGAAGGTTTGGCCTGTTCCAGATAACGATACAGATGTCATTGTGTATGACTGCCTGACTCGTATTGATGATGCAGACACGCAAACAAACACTGCAGATGTTCCATTCCGATTTTATCCCTGCCTTTCTGCAGGGCTTGCATATTACATTGCTCTAAAACGTGCGCCTGAACGTGTTCAAATGCTAAAGGCGGTGTATGAAGAAGAAATGCGCCGTGCGATTGATGAAGATAGAGATCGCGCATCATTCCAGATAACACCAAGTTTAAGGAATTATCGCATTGTCTAAATTCGCAACAGGTAAATGGGCCTACGGCATTTCAGACCGATCTGGTTTCAGATATCGGTTAAAAGACATGCGTAAAGAGTGGAATGGCCTTCTTGTTGGTAAAGATGAATGGGAAGAAAAGCATCCACAATTAGAGCCTTTACGAGTCCCCCCAGACCCACAGGCTATTAAAGATGCAAGACCAGAGCCAGATTTGAATCAAGAAAGAAACATTCAGTGGAGTTGGAATCCTATTGGCGGACCCTCTGATGGTGGCTTGACTCCTAATAGATTAAAAATGACAGGCTCTGTGGGAGCAGTTACGGTGGTGACGACATGAGTTTTACATACGCACAGCTTAAACAGGCAATTCAGGATTACACTGAAAATGATGAAACTACATTCGTCACAAACTTGCCTTTGTTTATTCGACAAGCTGAAGAACGTATTTTAAAAAGCGTTCAACTTAGTCTATTCAGAAAAAACGCAACAGCGGCAACTACGGCAAGCAATAAATACTTAGCGTGTCCAAGTGACTTTTTAGCTCCGTTTTCTTTAAGTCTAGCAGGTGCTGATGGGGATAAGTTCTTTATTGATTTTAAAGACCCTAGCTTTTTGCAAAGCTATACTCCTGACTCAACTACAACTGGTGCGCCTCGTTATTATTCACAGTTTGATGTGGATAATTTTATGTTAGCTCCAACTCCAGATACTACATACACTGCAGAACTTCATTACTTCTATAGACCTGCAAGTTTGACTGCAGGTACAGATAGCGGAACCACTTGGTTAAGTATAAATGCAGAGTTAACTCTTCTTTATGGCTCTCTTGTCGAGGCTTATCTATTTATGAAAGGTGAGCAAGATATGATGGCGTATTACGATAAAAGGTTTACTGAATCGCTTTCTGGCCTCAAGATGCTAGGCGAAGCCAAAGAAACAACGGATGAATACCGCACTGGTAAAGTTATAAGGGCGAAACAATAATGTTTGAGTTTGGTTTAGATATTCAAAAAGATGGTCCGGTTGTTGGAGTTCGCACAACAGAGAACAGGGGGTTTACCCCTGAAGAACTTGCGCAGCAATGCGTAGAGAAAATTATTTCGGTTTCCGATGATGCCCATCCCGGCATACGGGACCAAGCTCGTGCTTTTCAAAAGCACATAGAAATGCTTGTTGCAAATTATATGCGGCAGGCTATTCGCAGCGACCGCACAACAGTGTATAATGCACTTAATGATGCGGGACATCCCGAACTGGCTGAACTTATAAGGAGACTTTAAATGGCCTTTACTGGAAACTACATGTGTACATCGTTTAAGCAGGAACTGCTTCAAGCGCAACACGACTTCACAGCGTCAACTGGGCACACTTTTAAGTTGGCTCTTTATGACAACAATGCGTCTTTTACGGCAGCAACTACTGATTACACGGCAACAGACGAAGTAAGCGCGTCTGGGTCGTATTCAGCAGGTGGTGGCACGTTGACTAACGTAACCCCAACGACTTCAGGAACTACAGCGTTTACTGATTTCGGTGATTTAACGTTTACGTCTGCGACAATCACTGCGCGTGGAGCGTTGATTTACAACACCACAACAGGTGGCGGGTCTAGCACAACAGACACCGTTGTTGTTTTGGACTTTGGTTCCGATAAATCTTCGACATCTGGAGATTTCCAGATTGTGTTCCCTACAGCGGATGCGACTAACGCGATTATCAGAATTGCTTAAATATGGTTGTTTTAGCCAATAGAGTTAAGGTCGCTACGGCAACCACAGGCACAGGCACGATAACGCTTGGAGCTGCTGAGACAGGCTATCAGTCGTTTGCGGATGGCGGGGTGTCTGATGCTGATGTTGTGCGTTACACGATAGAAGATGGTGACGCTTGGGAAATTGGCACTGGCACCTATACCGCCACTGGCACAACGCTTTCACGCACATTGACTGAAAGTTCAACAGGCTCTTTGCTTAACCTGTCTGGCAGCGCGGTCGTGTTTATTACGGCTGCGGCAGAAGATTTAATCTTAGAAAGTGGCGGCACATTTTCTGGTGATATTGCATTAAGCAATGTTAACATTGTCTTTGAAGGATCAACTGCTGACGATTTTGAAACCACACTTACAGTGGTAGACCCCGAAGCTGATCGCACAATTTCCCTGCCAGACCAAAGCGGTCAGGTAATGCTTTGGCAGAATAATTTTTTGCAAGGCGATAGCGACGATAACTACTTTAATATTCCTATAGGCGATGACGCTTTAAGCTCAATGGCTTATGGTTCTTCTTTTTGGAATGTAGCCATAGGTTCAGGCGCAGGAGCCGCAATAACGGGTGGTGACGCGAATGTTTTAGTTGGTCATGAAGCAGGAAATGATTTAACCACTGCTACTAACAACGTAGCAATAGGGTTTCAATCCTTTGATAACAATACTGGAGCTGCAAGCTCTGTAGCAGTTGGTTATCAAGCATTGCACGGCGCATTAACGGGAATAAGCAATACAGCAGTTGGCAGAGCTTCATTAGGTAGTACAACTTCTGGAGAATATAATACAGCAGTTGGTAGGAGTGCTGGATTTAATATAACTACAGGAAATTATAATGTTGTAGTTGGCGCTCAGGCTCTTGATGGTGGTAATGGTGATGCTAACGTAGCAGTTGGTTATCAAGCATTAACCAGCAGCAGTTTTGCAGGCAGTAATAATATTGCAGTAGGAAGGCAAGCGGGTGAAAGCGTAACCTTTGGCGCTCATAATATCGCCATTGGACGAGAGGCAGGCGCTGACACAACCACAGGTTCTCAAAATATCGCTGTTGGTGGTTATGCTTTAACTCTTAACACGGGATCAAGTAACATAGCAGTCGGTTATGGCGCAGTGGGTGGGACAGGAGCAGGCACTGGCAACGTAGGTGCTGGACACCAAGCTCTTTTAGATGTAACCAGTGGCAATTATAACACAGCATTAGGCTATCAAGCGGGTTTTAACTTAACTACAGCGAGTAATAATGTCGCTATTGGCGTTTCCGCCATGTATGATAACGCGACTGATACAAATTCAGTGGCTGTCGGTAGTAACGCAGGTCGCGGCACTTTTCTAACAGGCGGCACTTATGTAGGTTCTTTGGCAGGGAACTATGCCGTAAGCAGTAAAGACTACCAAGTCGCTATTGGCTATAATGCCATGAATGACTGTGATGGTGATTATAGTGTGGCTATTGGCTATGATGCAATGTCAGATGGAAATCATCAGCGTTCAGTTGCTATTGGCTATGATGCGTTAGGCAGATCATCCACAAGTAATCCATATTATAATGTCGCAATTGGTTATGATAGTGGTGATAATGTATATTCTGGAGACTACAATACACTTGTAGGATATAATACAGATACAGCCGATAACACGGCAAGTTACTTTGTTTGCATCGGTGGGAATGCACAATCAGCAGCAGGCGGCGTTTCTATTGGTTATCAAGCTGGGGCTAGTGCTTTAAGCACTTCACAATATAACGTTTATATTGGTTATCAAGCTGGGTATGACGTAGACGGTGGCGATTATAATTCCTTCTTGGGCTATCAGAGTGGGTATAATGGCGGTTCTGGAAGTTATAATGTAGGTAGCGGTTATAGAAGTCTTTACAGCTTAACATCAGCGTCTTATGCCGCTGCTTTAGGAAATGAAGCTCTCTATAGCTTGACTGAGGGTGATGATAATTCAGCTTTTGGAGCATATGCAGGTCGCAGCGTAAACACTGGAGCCAACAACACTTTTCTAGGATATAACGCAGGGTATTCACAGGGCGGCTCTACAACAAACGCACTGACAACAGGTTCTAATGTTACCTGTGTTGGCAATGAAGCTATGCCTAGTGGCGCGACAGCTACAAACGAAATTACGCTTGGTGATAATAATATCACATCACTGCGCTGTAATGTTCAGACTATAAGCAGTCTATCAGACGAGCGCGACAAAACTGCGATTACAGATATTAGCTATGGGTTAGACTTCATCAACGACATGCGCCCAGTGCAGTTCACTTGGAACCGCCGTGATGGATCGTTGGGTGCAAAGACAGATATCGGCTTTATTGCTCAAGAGTTGCACGATGTTGAGCTAGACCACTCATCTTCATCGCGCACACGCTTGGTGAATTGGTCAAACCCTGAAAAGTTAGAGGCGGATTATGTTCGTTCATATCCTATTCTTGTGAAAGCCGTACAAGAACTGTCGGCAAAATGTGATGCGCTTGAGGCGCGTATAGCTGAGTTAGAAGGAACCTAAATATGGCTGTAAATGAATTAGACCGTGACTACCTGAAGCTGTTACATATGTGCGATCAGGTAGAAAACATCCAAAATGGCATGAAGATGGAACATGAAAGCGATGCTGAAAAGAAAAAGCAAGTCGGTAACATGGTCATGCACTTGGAAATGGAAGTGCTAGACAGCAAGTACACAGATGGCGGCAAAGACATGACGCGCATCAACAGCACTATTACTTCAGGCCGTACTTACTGGAAGTCATAACACATGCTTGGATTTACACCATTAGCTTCCGCACCACTCGCGGATAGTGGTGTTGATCCAAACGTTGTTGTTGAAGTAACGGGTGTCGCTGGCACGGGAGCCGTGGGCAGCGTAACGGTTGAAGCTGATGCCAATGTACCCGTCACAGGATTAGAGGCGACTGGTGGTGTAGGCAGCGTTACAGTCGCTGCATCTGCGGTTGTATCTCCTACGGGCTTAGAAGCAACGGGTGGCGTTGGAACGGCGACCGTAATTGGAGAGGCGGTTGTATCTCCTACGGGCGTTGCTGGCACAGGTAACGTTGGTGACGTAACTGTCGAAGCTGATGCTATTGTTAATGTCACGGGTCTTGAGGCTACAGGGGCTGTTGGTGACGTATCCGTAACAGGAAGTGCTGTTGTTTCTGTAACTGGGTTGGAGGCCACGGGAGCCGTTGGCACTGTAACGGTTGAGGCTGACGCAAACGTTCCTGTCACTGGCTTGGAAGCTACAGGCAATGTGGGCAGCGTAACGGTAAATGCGTCTGCGATTGTTAATGTCACTGGCTTAGAGGCCACAGGCGTTGTGGGCAGCGTTATTGTTTGGGGCAATATTATTCCTGCTCCGGGCACGGCATACACGCCTATTATACCTGCTCCGGGCACAAGTTTTACGGAAATCACGCCATCTCCAAGTACGAGCTACAGTAATATTGAACCAAATCCGGGAACAAGCTATACTGAGATAGAACCTGATCAAGAAACCACTTGGGTTGAGATAGCGGCTTAGAGGTTATTATGAGTACATATGCAAATACAGGTATCGAACTTATAGGAACGGGCGAACAGTCTGGTACGTGGGGCGATACAACAAATACCAACCTCCAGATAGTCGATAGGCTTACAAGTGGAGTTGGTACAATTACGCTCAGTGGTACAACGCATACACTGTCCACAACAGACGGAGTGTTGTCAGATACACAGTATGCTGTTCTTTTGTTTAGCGGATCACCGAGCGGAACAAATACGGTAACGATTCAGCCAAGTGACTTGCAGCGTGTGTTTTTTGTTAAGAACACTACATCTGAAAGCGTCATATTGAGTCAAGGCACTGGTAACAATGTAACGATTGCCGCAGGAAAAAGTGCAGTTGTCTATACAGATGGCACTGGTGCGGCAGCAAATGTTGTTGATGTCACCAGTACAATTAACTTTCAGCCACTAGATGCAGGGCTAACATCTATTGCAGGGCTAACAACCTCCGCAGATAAAATGATTTACACTACGGGTTCAGATACCTACGCTGTAACAGACTTAACATCTGCGGGTCGCGCTATTCTTGATGATGCTGATGCGGCGGAACAACGGACAACACTGGGTCTTGGCACGATTGCAACACAAGCATCGGATAGTGTTACAATTACGGGTGGTTCTATTTCTGGAATTACTGAAATTGCCGTTGCTGACGGCGGCACAGGACTTTCAACGGTTCCAACAAACGGGCAGCTTTTGATTGGTGATGGCTCTGGTTATACGCTTTCGACACTAACCGCTGGAAGCGGAATTACTGTTACCAATGCTGCTGGCTCAATTACGATTGCATCTACGGACGCAGGTGGAACGGTTACTTCTGTCAGCGGTGCGGGGACTGTTAATGGATTGAACCTTACGGGGACTGTCACAACTAGCGGAAGCCTGACGCTAGGCGGAACATTAGCAATTAACAACGATGATTGGTCTGGCACTGTTCTTTCTGTGGCTAACGGGGGTACGGGCGCATCATCGTTTTCCAGTAACACCGTTCTTATTGGCAATGGCAGCGATACATTTAACACAGTTGGACCCGGAGCTAGTGGAAATGTTCTGACCAGTAATGGCACCACATGGCAAAGTGTCGCCCCTGGCACAAACACTACTTTTGGTGCCATAGGAACCTATGTTTTTGCTTGGTATAATGGCTCACTTGAATTTAGCGCCGGAGATACGACTTTAGGTAGCAATTTACGTCCGGCGGCGATAAGTAATTTTAGCTCCTACTCCTCCTCCACTTCTATAATCACGACTTCAAATATAACAATTTACGGGTCTGCTGGGACTAATGCTTCCGCTTTAACTGGCACATGGCGTTTAATGGGGGAACCTGTTCCAACTACAGCTACTGACCGACAAAATCCGCACACACTCTGGGTAAGGATATCATAAATGGAATACAGAAATCCTGTTTTTGCAACAGAAGATGAAAGCCGTATAGACTGCGAAATAAACCACCCCGAGTATGGATGGATTCCCTTCACTTGTGATCCTACGGACACTGCTCCTATTTTTGATACGGAAGCCCTTTTTAACCAAATGGTTCCAAACGCTGCTGCGTATGTTCCACCTCCCCCACCTAGTGTTGAAGAAATAGCAGCGTACAACAGGGAAATAAGAGATGCTCTTTTAAAAGAATCTGATTGGTCCCAGCTTCCAGACGTATCAGATGACATAACATCTGCTTGGGTTACATATCGACAGGCGTTACGAGACATTACAAACCACGCTAATTGGCCTAACCTATCAGATTCTGATTGGCCTACGAAGCCAGCGTGATGTATACTCTAATAAAAGAGGTGCACCATGCCACTAACAAAACTTCAGTTTAAACCGGGTGTTAACAGAGAAATTACCTCGTATTCAAACGAAGGTGGCTGGTTCGATGGAGACAAGATTCGTTTCCGATTTGGTTTTCCTGAAAAGATCGGTGGTTGGTTAAAGCAAACCACTGCGTCCTACTTGGGCGTAGCTCGTGCCTTGCACCCTTGGGTGACATTAGAGCGAAATCAATACTTAGGTGTGGGTACAAACAAGAAATACTACATCAACTACGGTAATGCTTTTTATGATGTTACCCCGATACGTTTTTCGAACGAACTAAACGAAGACATTTCGGTTTCTATTGTTGGTGTATCGGCATCTACAGGGGTAGGTACGATCACTAAAAATGAAAACATCGCTACATTAACAGGGGTAGAGGGCACAGGAGCCGTAGGTACGGCGTACGCTCGTGTTAATGATGATGCTCTTGTTTTGGTGTCCTCCCCTGAAATGGTAGGCTCTGTCGGGGAAGTAACTATTTCTGGGGACATTGATGCTAGTGCTTCTGTCACAGGGGTAGAGACAACAGGCTCTGTTGGAACAGTAAACATTTCCACAAAAGATGTTACCGTATTTGACGATCTTACGTTTGCTGCAACGGACGGCTCTTCTACGATTACGGTTACAGTGAACCAACCGCATGGTGCGGTTGCAGGTGACTTTGTGACTTTTAGTGGAGTAAACGGTTTAGGTGGTAATATTACTGCGGATATACTCAACCAAGAATATGAAATTGATGCGGTTACTTCCCCCACTGTTTTTACATTTACAGCCAGAACCGCGAATACCCCAATACAGTCTATTACCGTAGATGGTGAGTTGGTTTATACACCTGTTGTCGCAAACTCTTTAGACTCTGGCGATGGTGGAATTACTTCAGTAGCGCGGTATCAGCTAAATACAGGCATTGATACAGTTGTTTACGGCAGCGGTTGGGGCGCAGGAACATGGTCACGAGGCACATGGGGCAGCGCAGCGGACAGCGTTGTTGTAACAGGTACTGATAGCTTGCGCTTGTGGAATCAAGATAACTTTGGTGAAGACCTGCTAATCAATCCTCGTGACGGAAGCATTTACTACTGGGATTCTAGCGATGGAGTAGCCAACAATCGTGCTGTTGCGCTGCAAGATTTAACGGGGGCGACTTCTACCCCAACTACATGTAAACAAGTAATGGTTGCGGATGAGCGTCATGTTATTGCGTTTGGCTGTGATACGGAGACAAATCCCGGCGTACAAGACCCTTTGGCTCTTCGGTTTTCGGATCAAGAATCTTTAACGGATTGGGCAACTACAGCTACGAATACAGCAGGAGAGTTGCGCTTGAGCGGCGGTTCTGAAATCATTCAAGCTGTTAAAACACGCCAGCAAATCATCATCTTTACTGATACATCGCTTTACGCAATGCAGTATTTAGGGCCACCGTTCACTTACGGTGTTAACTCTATCTCTCAAAACATAACCATCATAGGGCCAAAAGCTGCTGTTGCAGTAGACGACAATATTTTCTGGATGGGCACATCTGAGTTCTATCTTTACGGTGGTAATGTTCAGCGGGTGCCGTGCAGCGTTCGTGATTATGTCTTTGATGATCTAAACGAACAACAAGCGGAAAAAATATTTGCAGGTTTGAATGCCGAAAACTCAGAGATTTGGTGGTTCTATCCTTCGTCTACAAGTGCAACAAATGATAGGTATGTTGTCTATAATTACCTAGAAAAAGTCTGGTATTATGGCACGTTAGAACGCACTGCTTGGGTAGACCGTGGCATCTTCACTCGACCTATCGCTGCATCTACAGATTACTACTTGTACAATCACGAAGAAGGGTTTGATGACGGATCAACGTCCCCCGCATCTGCAATTTCTGCCTATGTTAAGTCTAGCCCGATTGATATCCAAGACGGAGAAAACTTTACGTTTATTCGTAGGATGTTGCCGGATGTTGGGTTTAGGGACTCTACCGCAGAAACGCCAAACGTAGATATAACTACAGAGATTCAGAACTCTGTAGGTGGATCGTATTCTAAGTCCACGATTAGCAACATTGAGTCGTCTACTGAGCAAGTTCACCTGCGATTGCGGGGGCGGCAGTTTAGTGTTCGAGTCGAGTCGGATGATTTGGGTGTGGCTTGGCGGCTTGGTTCTTTACGGTATGATTTACGAACAGATGGGAGGCGGTAATGTCTAGGAACATTCCTCCTCCTTATTTTCCTGTTCCCCCTGTTCAATACGATCAAAGATACTTTTCAGAACTAGCAAGAGCTTTTTCTGTTTTTGTAGATCAGCAAAGAAATCCGGGAGAAGGCAGAAATACAAAGCTGGTTCTCACTCAACTACCTAACTCTGATTACGGTCTAGAGGCAGGTAGCTTGTTTCAAGAGGACGGTTTTGTTAAGATAGCTCTAATTAACAGAGCAAACATAGTGGGAACTACTTCGACTGGTTCAGTGGGTTCCGTAACAGTGAGTACGCCATGACCGATACAATTATTACAATGCCAAATGGTTCTAGGTGGAAGCCGTCAACCAGCCAAAATTTAATTCACTGTGCTTCTTGCGATAACGCTGTCGATACCCCCGAAGAGATTGCGTCTTATCCTAATGGCAATTGTCCACAATGTGGCAATAGCTGGACAGGCTCTGAGGCAAAAGGTGTTCGTATTTCAGTAACTTCGCCAGAGGCTATATCTGGCGAGGCGTAAGCCGATGGACCCGATTAGTTGCGTTGCATTGGCCTCTGGCGCGTACAAAACGCTCAAGGCAGCTATTTCTACGGGGAAAGACATCCAAGAAATGGGCAACACGATAGCAACGTGGGGCCAAGCATTTTCTGATTTCAACAGATTAGAGGAACGTCAGAAAAACCCACCTTGGTGGGAAAAGACGTTTAAAGGTTCCGACGAGGAAGCGGCTATCTTGATTTGGAATCAAAAGCGGAAAATGGAACAGATGCGGAAGGAGATGAAAGATCACATTTCTTTTATATATGGTCCGTCCGCTTGGGAAGAAGTGCTTCGTATTGAGGCCGAACAGCGGCGTATTCGCAAAGAAGCAGCTTACCGCAAGCAAGAGTTTATAGATAACTGCATAAATTGGGCTATTGGGCTTACTGCATTTGCGGTTGGCGGTGTTATCTTGGCGGTTGCTATCTACATTGTTGGAAAAGCGAGGAATCGTTGGTGATGTGGGTGCTTGTGTGGCTAAGTTTCATTGATGGGCAGTTTGAGTATTATCAACTAGGCGCATTCGGGACTGAGGCGCACTGCAACAGAGCAAAAGCCAAAGCGGAGGTCATGGTTAAAAATGCCGGGCAAGCAGTCCACTGCTTCACAATTGATCGAAATTAAGCGGAATGTCTGGTGTGTGTACAAAAATGGAAAAGTTGTTATAATTACGACGCACAAGCGGATAGCCGAAAGGTATGCTAATGAAAAAAGATGATTACGACCTAAACGGAAACGGAAAGATTGATCCGGATGAGCGTGAAATTATGCTTGAGGATCGCCGTAGGAGTATGGAAGATCAAGACGCAAAGAGAGACACACAGAGGCGGCTCACAGTGGCCTGTACTGCGGGAATGCTTTTGTACCCTCTAGTTATCTTTTTGGCTGTTTGGGCAGGATTAGATCGCGCGGCAGAGCTTATCACAGATATAGCAAGTGTGTATGTGATCGGTGCCAGTGGCGTTGTGGCAGCGTATTTTGGCTTTAATGCAATGGAAGCAAAAGTTACGCGGAAAGAAATGGTAGTTGATGCAAGGTGAGCAAATATTGACACACTTTATCGTGAAGCTGTTAGAACTCATCTTGGGCGTTGAAATGACATTATATGGGAGTGTAATGGTTTAATGTTAGATTTACTTGGAAAGCTGGTAGACCCAGTAAGCAATATACTCGACAAGGTGGTTGAGGACAAAGACCAGAAAGCGAGGTTAGCCCATGAAATTGCAACTATGGCAGAGCGACACGCTCAAGAGTTGGCTAAAGGCCAAATCGACATTAACAAAGAAGAAGCTAAGTCGCGAAATATATTCATTGCGGGTTGGCGACCTTTTGTTGGTTGGACTTGTGGTCTTGCTTTATTTTGGCATTTTCTAGGATTGCCTGTTACACTTTTCATCACTGGTTGGTTTAGCCTACAACACCCACCGCTGCCAGAGTTCGACATGCAGAGCCTGATGACGGTGTTGTTGGGAATGCTTGGCTTAGGTGGGATGCGCACCTTTGAAAAGTTTAAGGGAATAACCAAATGAAGAAACTTATCATATTGCCAGTGATTGCGCTGGCAGCTTGCTCATCGAAAAACGATGTTGCGATGAACGAGCATTATCAGGCTGCTGTGATCGCAAAAGAAAACTCACGCATGGAAGCCATCAAAGAGATTGCTAAACAGGGTGAGGCTGGGGCTGTGGCGGCTGCAATGATGATGCAAAACACAAATACAGCACACGCTGCGCCAAACTCAGGCAAGGATAGTGCGTTGGCTTGGGCTGGCATACTTGTTCCGTCGTTAGTGCAGGCGACAGGTATTGCTGTAAATGCTGACGTAGCTCGTACACAGTCAAACAATAATACGACGATTGCCACTACGAACAGCAATAACAACAAAGACATTGCTGTTGATACAAACAGCACAATGGCTGCTATTGCAGAGGCGACTATTGTAAACCCAGAGGTTGTTACGAGCACAAATACCACAACGGCAAACACCGTTTGTGTAACAGACGCAACGTATTCGTGTGATTAAAATATGGAAAACATTAAGCTGCCCATAACGATCATTGGAGTCATCATCTTACAGATTGGTGGCTTTATTTGGTGGACTGCGCAGCAAGCGGCGACTATTGCTGACCTAGAAGAAACCGTTAGTCAACTTGGATCAAAAATGGCTATTGAGGATAACGTCAATCTAAAACGTGATGTAAAAGACGCGTTTATGGAAATTGAGTATATCTGGGATGAAATAGACGAATTGTGGGATGACCATGAAGGTTTAGCAATGACTATTAATGCAATTACGTCATTGCAACAACGTGTAGCGTTGCTTGAAAACGAACTTAAATACATCAACCGTGACCATGAGGGCATGTTTGATATGAAAGGGAGCATGAAATAATGGCTTATAAATTAGGAAAACGTAGCGCGGCAAAGCTAGAGGGCGTGGACGAACGCATGGTTGCTATTGTCCGCCACGCTATTTCGGTGACGAAGCAGGATTTCTCTGTGATTTGTGGACTCAGAACCATTGAAGAGCAACGTGCATTGGTTGCTAAAGGCGCGAGTCAGACCATGAAGTCAAAGCACCTAGATGGTATTGCCGTAGACCTCATGGCCTATGTGGATGGGGGCCGTTGGGAGTTGAATTTATATGATGAGATCGCAGATGCGATGGCAGAAGGTGCCCGTGCGGTAGATGTGCCTGTCCGTTGGGGCGCGGCATGGACTGTGCCAAACATTGCGCAGTGGGATGGCGATATGGAATCTGCTATGAATGATTACATCGACACTCGTCGCTCACAAGGTCGCCGTCCGTTCATCGACGCTCCACACTTTGAGCTTATGATATAGGAAAATGTTATGGCTGATATGAAACCAACGTTTAAATTCAAAACGGACTCTGCAGGAAAGCATCCCCTTTCTGGGCAAAACTTGTACACGGGGACTATGATAGTTGAAATGCCTGACGGACAAGTTTCAACTTACAAAGCAGGTCAACATAACAGCCAACAAAAATTACAAGATGACTTCAACCGAATGATGGCAATGGTTACGTCTTCTGTCAGTGGAAACCCTACGAGCGTAAAACAGAACTATGGCTCTCAAAATGTAAATATTGCTCCCAGTGGAACTATATCTAATGCGCTAACGTCTGGAGGTATTTTATCAGCCCTTCCGACATATGAGACACAACGAGCAAATCCAGATGGGACAATTACAAGGCAATTAGTCAATCAGCAAGGCATTAGACAAGGAGAGCCATTTACAACTTATGCAGCAAATATGCTGGACCCAAATTATAAAGCTGGACTAGATGCCGTTGTTGATCCATTTTCTGGTTCTCCTATTTATGGATCAATAGATAGACAGCTTGTGCCTTTTGAGGATGGTGTTAGAACTGGAAATTCAACGACTATTGATCCACTTTCTCTTAATGTGAACATTCCTATTTCGGAAAACTATACGAGCGCGGAGCGACTTATGTATGCCAATACGCCTGTATCAACTGGTGAAGTCTTCTCTGGTAACAGTGGGTATACAAATCTTCTCAATAGGTCTGTACTTTGAAATCTGCAAATAGTGTGTTAAAAAAGTATAAATGATACTTGGAGCGTTTATATGAGTAAAATAGGCGACTTAATTAAAAAGGGTGTTGGAGCCTTAACTGGTGGTGATTTTGTCTCCAATCTTGTTGCAAACGCTATTACATCAAAAGTCCTTGGCGGTGACACAAAAGACGCATTAATGCTCACGGCACTTCAGCAAGGGCTTGGCTCTGAGGGTTTAAATCTAGGAAACTTGTTTGGTGGTGGTGCTGAAACAGCATCAGGAATGAGTCAAAGTCAGATAGCAAAAGCAGCTACACCATTAGTTAACTCTGGTGCTGGCGTTGATCGTCAACTTGCAGAGGCGGCTACTAGAAGGGCTTTGGGGCAACAAGCAACCGAAGCTATTTCTAAAGTTGCTCCAGTATTCAAGCAGGGCGAAAACACACTTGGCTACGCTAAGTTTCTTGTAGATGCAAATTTGATTGACCCCAACAGCAAAATGGCAAGTCTCTTGAACTCTCGCGTTGGTGAGGCTTTAGCTACATCTCTTGTATCAGGTCTTGGTTCTAAGTTGTTTGATAAGGAAGAACAGCTAGGAACTGGCATGGGTTCTCGCCCATTTGGCGGTGAGGGCGACATTCGTATTAACATCCCCCGTAGATTAGCCGCAGGTGGCTACATTGACGGTCAGTATTTTCCTCGCCGTAACGGTGGCATCATGCCGTCAGAAGGTTCTGGTCAAAAGGATGATGTTCCTGCTATGCTAATGGCAGGCGAATTTGTCCTAACGAAAGACGCGGTAAAGGGGCTTGGTAACGGTGATTCTCAGCGGGGCATTCAAAAAGCCTATTCTATGATGAATCAACTAGAGAATAAGGCGAACAATTATGGCTAATCCCTACACAACAGAAACGATCCAGCGCCGTCCTGAATACATTGAGCGTCTTGAAAAATCTCTACTCAGCGGAATATTCGGCACAGAAACAAAAGGCGATTTAGCAGGGGGTCTTCTTCAAGACCCTAATTTGTTTCAGGTAGCACCCTACAAACTAGCAGGTCAAATGGGTCGTGACCCAGAAACTGGCGCGATTACTGGCCTTGGGCTTGAGACATTTGCATCTCAAGCAATGCTTGAGGACGCTAATAACGATGGAATCCCTGACTTTTTAAGTCGCTATCAGCCTTACTTTGAAACTGCAAGTGGTTCAGCCACTGGCGGCATAGAGGCTTTAAATCGTGGGCTTGGAACATTAGGAACCAGCATGTCATTCTTCGGGCCTGCAGCACAATATGTTTCTGGTGGTCGTGGCATGTATGACCCATCCCAGTATGTTGGCGCATATATGAACCCATATACTGAGTCCGTCATTGATAAAACAATTGCTGATATTGAACGTCAGGGCAGCGCAGCGCGGCAACGTGCTTCAGCGGAAGCTGTAGGTCGTGGGGCGTTTGGCGGTTCTCGTCAAGGAGTTCAGGCTGCGGAAGTTGAACGTGCTATCCAAGATGCAAAAACTAAAGCAACTGCAGACCTTCGCGCTAAGAATTATGAGCAAGCTCTAGCGGCATCATCTGGAGCATACCAACAGGCAGCTACTCGTGATTTAGAAGCAGGTCGCTTGATGGGTGGCCTTGGTCAATCAGTTGGTCAGCTTGGCGGACAATACGGCACACTTGGCGGTCAATATGGCTCTCTAGCAGGTACAACAGCCGATATAGGCCGCGTATACTCTGCACTACAACCTGCAGACCTAGCGTTTATGACAGGCGTAGGCGAGGCAGAACGCGCATATCGTCAGCAAATGATCGACACAGCGCGTCAAGAATATCAGCGTCCAACGGAGCAAGCGTTGCTTCCGTATACATACGCATACGGTGCGCTATCAGGAACTCCGTCAGCAAGCGTCTATTCACAAACGCAGCAGAACTATGCTCCTGCACCTAACCCGTTCTTGTCTGGCCTTGGCGCATACACTACGCTTCAGGGCATTAACCAAGCTGCATAAGGCGAACAATTATGGCGAATCCTCTAGACCCAGCAGGTTTATATCAACGCTACAAGGCCGCTCAAGTAGGCCGTGGGCTGGGTGATCTATTCCAAGAAGAAGGTCCGGGTCTTGGTCCTAGTTCTGATTACATATTAACACCTAATATGGATAAAAGCCTCGGCTCTCTTGCTCTTAAAAGAGGTTTGTCAGGTAGAATTAAGGATTTGCGCCAAGATTTTGGCGGTTATCCAGAATTAGAACCATATATTCAAGACATACGCGATACTGAATCTAAGCGGCGTGAAAGAGATATGGAGCCTTCTGGTCTAGAAGCTGAGTTAGCTAAAATAAAAAGACTGCAGGAGAAGCCATTAGAGATTGCTCCATTATCCGCAGAGCTTCCCGAGGAAAGTCCAGCATATGAAATGAGTCCCCTTGATCAGATTGCAGAATACTTAAATAAAATTGAATCTGGCAAAGGCGCGGGTGATGAAGCTGCCGCGCAATCTATTATTGCAGACAAAGCAAAAGCACAAACCGCAGAAGATTTTCGTGCAGCAGAAGCAAAGATTGCTGAAGGCATGATGCCAGAGATGGGGGCTGACCCACAGAATGTGCAAAAAGCACTTGATGAAACCTTTGCTGGTGCAATGGATGACTTCATAAACTCTGTTCGTGGTGCTGGGCCTGACAAAAAAGAACGCACTCTTGATGAATATAAAAAAGAGTTTGCAGAAGCTACCGGAGTAGATATCAGCGGTAAGGTGGACAAAAGTTCGGCTTTGATGGCGCTGGGACTAGCACTGATGCAAAACCGCGCTGGATCAGGTTTCAATGTAGGTCGTATGTTGAGCGCAGTTGGTAAAGCTGGTTCTGCTGCATTGCCTGCATTGGAGAAGGCAAAAGAGAAAGCACAAACTGCGGTACTTGCTGCAGGTAAATATGCACTAGAATCTCGTTCTTCAGATCGTGCGAAAGACGAAGCTGCAGACTTGGCAGGCAAAAAGCGTGGCAAGTATTGGGTTTATAAAAAGGGCGGCAAAGGCACAGAGTTTGCGAACTTTGACGATGGAGAGTTTGTTGATCTAAACCCATTTGAGCTTAACAAGCTGATTGAGAACAAAGACTTTGCAGGTCAATATGAGTTTATTGATGCATCTGACCGTATGTCTATCTTGGAAAAACGTGCAGAGGGCGTTGATCTTGGCGATATGTGGTCAGGATATGAGCGTGTATCCTTGATCGGTGGTAAGGCGGATGATGTTCCACCTGAGTTGCAAGTTCTAGCAGCGGCGGCAGATGCAAATTATAAAGGTTTAACTCCTACTGCGTTTAAGATTGCAGAGAAACCAGAAACGATTGTTCGCAGGTTTGGAGAATTACAGCAAAGCATTAACTCAGGTGCCGCAAAGTTTGAGGAGTTAATATCCGCAATTGATAGCGGTGTTAGCATTCCAGAACAAATGGTTAGCACAGTATTTACTGCAATGCGTAACTTGGGAATTGATGTTGGTGATCAGCCGACTGACATTACGAAAGCCCGTACAATGTTGAAAGAGATTGCAGTTCGAGAAGCTACAAACATTCTGCAAGAATCTGGTAAAACTCTTTCTGACAATGACCGTAAGCGTGTTGAGCAGCTTGTTGGTGAGATTTCATTTGCATCGGGTGATGCAGAATTGATTAAAAAGAAACTCAAAGAGATTTATAATCTTACCGTTCTTAAACCACAGCAAAACCTTGATCGTGCGGTTAGTTGGATGGAAGAAAACGCAGGAATTAAGTTTACTCCTACTCAGTCTGATGTTCCAACAAGCCAAGAAGAACTAGATGCAATGAATGCAGCTTTTGGAACCAGTTTCACAATGGATGACTTCAATCAATCAGGAGCGTAATTATGACACCTCAAGAGCAATTACGCAAATTTAGAGAAAGTCAGCAAAAACAACTATCTCCGCAAGAACAATTAAAAAAGTTTCGTGCTTCTCAGTCTCGCGGTAGTTCTTTAGGTATGGCGCGTCCAAAATCTTTTGAAGAGTTAAGCTCATCATCTACTGGCAAAGACTTAGGTAATTTTGATTACACCACTGGCGCAAAGGGTGGTATTCGTGCGGCTCTTTCTTTTATGGAAACGCCACAGGAAAAAGAAAACCTACTGCGTCAAAAGGTTGGCGAGTCTGGTTTTACTAAAGATTCCAAAGGTCGCTTGGCATTGACCCCTGAAGGTCAAGCAAAGCTAGGCTACGAACCAATTGAAAAGAACCTAATCATTGAAGAAGAGGGCTTCCGTCTTGGTCGTGATCTTGCTGATGTTGCAGGTCTGGCTCCTGAAACAATCGGTTCTATCATCGGTGGGATCATCGGTGCGCCAACTCTTATCGGTGGTGCGGTTGGTGCGGGTGTAGGTGCAGCAGGTGGTCAGCTTCTTGAGGAAGGTCTAGAAAACATTCTTGGACTGCAGAAGCAAACTGGTACTGAAGTTGCCAAGCAAGCAGCTATCGAAGGTGCTTTAGCAGGTAGCATTGACCTTGTTACTATGGGTACTTTTAAAGCAGGCCGAGCCTTGATTCAGGGTGCAGGTAAAGGTGCAAGTGCAGCCGCTCGTGCTATGGGGCAAGGTGAACGTCAGTTAGGTCAGGCACAAGCCGAACAAGCCCTGCGGATCATGGATGAGGGCGGTATGCCGAGCTACGAAGCAGCGGGTATGCCTGCAGCAGTATCTCGTGCCTCACAGATCGCAGAAGCAATTTCAGGAAAAGAAAAACGTGCTGTTCAAAACGTAGTTTTTGCCCTTAACAAAAAGGAGAAACTACTCAAGGAAGCAGGTATCATGGATGAATCTGGACAGATTGTCGCAGGTGCAACCACTGATGATCTTGCGAAAGTCATTGCTGATTCTGCGCCGAATAAAGCAAATCAGTTGCAACGTGCGTTGGATGATGCCCAAGAAGCGCATATGAAAGCGATTGATGAAACAATCTCCCTTCTTACAAAGTCAACGAAAGAAGGTACTGAGATTGATGACGCGGTGCTTGATGTCCTCATGTATAATTATGATGAGTTCGCGAAGGGCGCAAATACAAGCTACAAGGCTGTTGATGACAAACTTGCAGAAATCACTGGCCCTATCACAATAAATGGCAGAACAGTTCAGGTTGAAGGTGGAGAACTTCCAGTCTTTGATATTCGTGCGTTAAAGACGCGCTTTGATGATGTTATTGATAGCAGATACGGCGGTGCAGCATCTACGGCACCTGATGAATTTACTGCGATTGGCGCACAGATTAACGATCTTGTGAATAAAGGATCAGAAGTAGGATTCACTTCATTCAACGGTCTTCGTGCGTTGCGTAAAAACATTCAAGATACCTTGATGGACCCACGCCTAAGTATTTCAGATACTACGCCTCGCCGTCTTTTGGTCGATCTACGAAATAATGTTGACAATATGTTGAGCGGAAACGTTAAACTAACTGGCGTTGGTGGCTCTGGCAATGCAGCTAAAATGCGTACAGCTATGAGCTTGTTGCAAGATGCAAACAAAGCCTATCGCGCAGAGATGCGCATGTTCAATCGCTTAGAAAACTTAGGAATTGTTCGGAATCTTGGCGAACCGGGAGTGAATGTTAAGCTGGAAGTTGGTCGCAACTACGACAAAATTATTCAAAGTCCAGCGCGGATTGAAGCTGCATTAGAAGCAGCAAAAGGACAAAAGGAAGTTGTTCGGCAAGACCTAGCAAAGCGTTACCTTGACGAAGCATTGCTTGATTCCAACAAAGACTTTGCAGACCCAACGAAGTTTAACGGTGTTCAGTTCTACGGTAAAATCAAGCGTATGAACAAAGACAAAACTGGTAAGCTATTGTTTGGCGATCAGTGGGGTGAAGTTCAAAATCTAGCAAAATCATTGGCTTACGGTGGCGTTAAAAAGATTGATGATGCAACGCTACAGCGCATCGTGGCTCAAAACCCAGACGCAGGCATTGTTCAAACATTGCGTAGCGTTCGTGATGCACAAGTCGGGCTAGAAGAAGCATCTCAGTCTAGCATCTTGCGCCGTTTGAACTCAGGCAACCTAGACCCAGAAGAAGCAGCAGCAGCGATCACAAATCGCAACATGACCCGTGCGCAAATGAATCGCATCCTAAAGTTTTTTGACGACAGCCCGGAAGCTCAAAACACAATAAGACGAACAATTGTTAATGATATTCTTGGTTCTGTAGACGAAGATATCTTCATTAACGAAAAAGCAGCTTACTCTCTTCGTAACGCGCTGGACTCTTACAAGCCAGAAATGCTGAACAAAGTTCTTGGAGAGCAAGCAGTCAAAGACATAAAGCAATTAGCAGATGATCTTGTTTTCTTGCGTGACACAGGAGCAAGAGGCGCAGGCTCACTAGCTGCAGACGCTATTCGTACAGGTCAGTTCACAAACCCAATGAAGAACATCCCCAAAGCGGGTCGCTTCCGTGTACTGAACTATATGATGAACAACCCAACAGTTATGCGCCGTGCGTTAGAAGTTAAAGCAGGTCGTACAAGCCCACAAGCAGCAGCACAAAGCCTAACGCAAGCACTGAATGAATCAGCAGCGCAAGTTACTGGTGAAGGTGTGCCGTTAACTCAACGGGCAGCAGGGGCAGTAAAGGGTGTAGGTGCTACACTTGGAGCTATCAATCGCGGTCAGGTAGCAACTCGTCAGGGGTTGGGTCAGCTACTTACTTCTCCCCAGCAGGTTCGCGGAACTCCCCCGGAACAGCCGCGCACAAGCCGAACAACTGTTCCGCAAGTGCTTCCCCCGGTAACAGCAGAAGATATGCAGATAACCCGAACAATAGACCCACGCGTTTTTCAGCAGCAGCAAAGCCTGCGTGAACGCGCAAAAAGAAACCCCTATGTAGCTTCTACACTACTAGGGGGTCTTGGAAGCGCAGGGCTTCTTTAGTCTTCAATGATTGCGGATAGCCCACCTGTGATAACACGAGCAGGTGTGGGCTGTCGTGTCATACCGTAAGATTCATATTCACGATCAACGAGCAGTGACAATTGCTGCGAAATGTTGCGGCGTTCTTTCTCCGCCATTTGAACTATTTTCTCATAAGTGTCTGTGCTGACACCTATAGACTTGTATTTTGATGGCTTAGGCACTAGCATAACTCCCATAATGTACTCAAAACCAACATATAATCCCAAACTTAAAAGGTCAAGGCCGAAGTACGGTAACAAGAAGACCGTGGTGGATGGGATTACATTCGATTCCAAGTGGGAATCGCAGCGGTATTTATATCTAAAGTCTCTCGAAAGAGCAGGTCGTGTGCAGAATTTAGAACTGCAGCCGCGCTTTATTATCACAGTAAATGGTCAGAAGATTTGCACCTACGTTGCTGACTTTCAGTACGATAAAGAAACTAAGGACGGCGAGTGGGAACACATCATCGAAGATGCCAAAGGCGTGGAAACCCCTGAATTTAAACTAAAAAAGAAGTTGATGAAGGCTGTTCACAACATCGAAATCTACCTTTCTAAAAAAAGTGGTTGACATAAATCCCATACTTTACTAAGTCTAAGTCTCTAGAAAAATTTAACGCGGAGACTGACATGGACAGTAATGAACTGTTCGAACGTCGAGATGAATTAAAAGTCATCGTTGCCGAGCTACGTGCGGAGCTAAAAGACGTTGAAGAACAAATCTCAGATATGTGGCTATCTGTAGCGCGTGACGCATTACGCGCAGATGGCAAAGACTTTGGCACCACGTACATCGTGGCAGGCAACAGAAAGTTAAAAGCTGTTGTCCGCAAGAAAGTTACGTGGGATCAAGACGAGCTAGGCAGAGCATTGCAAGAAATGCCTGAGAACGAAGCTCGTCACTATGGCAAACTTACACTCGCAGTAGAAGAGCGTAAGTACACAACAGCACCACCTTCAATCAAAGAAGTATTGGAGCCTTGCCGCACGGTAGAGGTTGGTGGTTTCACAATCGAAGAGGTGGACTAATGGGTTTACAAATTATCACAGCCGAACAACGTCTTGCAGAAAAGCGCGGTCATAAGATCGTCGTATGTGGCGCAAGCGGCGTAGGCAAAACAACATTGGCTCGTACACTAGAGCCTAACACTACACTCTTTATGGACTTAGAAGCGGGTGATGCGGCTATCGAAGGATACCCCATCGACGTTATCCGTCCTCAAACATGGGCAGAATGCCGTGACTTTGCATGCTACATTGGTGGGCCAAACCCATCATTGTCAGAGGATCAGCCATATAGCCAAGCACATTACGATTACGTTGTGCAAACATATGGCGATCCTCAAGAGATTATGTCGAAGTTTAGCACGATCTTTGTTGACTCAATCACAGTCGCAGGTCGCCTATGTTTTCAGTGGTGCCAACAACAGCCAGAAGCACGATCCGATAGGACTGGCAAGTTGGACACTCGTGCGGCCTACGGCATGCACGGTCGCGAAATGATGGCATGGCTTACACACTTGCAGCATATTCGCGAAAAGAATGTCATTTTCGTCGGCATCCTAGACGAAGTTACCGATGATTATGGCAGAAAGCAATACGCGTTACAGATCGAGGGGAGTAAGACTGGACGCGAATTGCCGGGAATCGTAGACGAAGTGATCACGATGGCTGTCCTTGGGGGAGACAATGGACCATTTCGTGCCTTCGTCTGCGGTGCCCTAAACGAATGGGGCTACCCTGCCAAAGATCGGTCTGGTAGGCTCGACACATTGGAAGAACCGCACTTGGGTAAACTGATGGCAAAGATGTCAACAGGCCCATTGCAATCAGAGCGTCCATTGGATTTCGTTGATCCAAACGTTCAAAATTCTAGCGAAGGAGAAATCGCAAATGCTTAATTTAAATAATGCACCCGTATCAGACGCACCACAAATGGAGCGCACTCTAATCCCTGCAGGCACAGTGTGCCGTGCCGTGATCGTCGTCAAGATGGGCGACATCGAACTTCAAGAGTTCGGCGCAGGTCAGTGGTTCAAGCAATCACAATCATCAAAAGCCAAGTGGATGGAGCTAGAGTTCACAATCGTGGGCGGTGAACATGATCGCCGTAAGTTCTGGGATCGCATCTTTGTCGATGGAGACAAGATGGGCCAGAGCGGTATTCCACAGGCCAAAGAGATTGGTTTGCAGACATTGCGTCAAATCATCGAAAGCGCAAATAGTCTTGATCCAAGCGACATGTCACCAGAGGCGCAGCAGCGTCGAAATATCTCAGGTGTCATGGACTTGAATGGAATGGAGATTTGCGCTAAAGTTGGCATCAAGAAAGGCAACAATGGCTACTCTGATAGCAACAAGCTAACAGCAGCCTTAACGCCGAATCAAAAGGATTTTATCCCATCTGGTCAAGCGCCAGTCATGCAGACACCTGCAGCGGCAGCGCAAGCACCAACGCCTCAACCACAGGCAACAGGTGCAGCACCAAGTTGGGCTAATCGGTAATATCTAGCGGCACAGGTCACTCCGCACCTGCTAGACCACGGAAAGGGGGCCGTGGGCCAAATACCCCCTCACTTTCTAGATCAAATGGAGTCCCAACATGTTACTGCGCCCCTATCAAGAGGCGGCTGTCGATGATGCATGTAAAGCACTCGACAAGCACAGCAATACAATTGTAGTCGCCCCCACAGGCGCAGGTAAGACCATTATGATGTCCGCTCTCATTGGGCGTAGATTCAAGGATGGCAAAAAGATTCTCGTGATGCAGCATAGAGATGAACTTGTTGATCAAAACAAATCCAAGTTCGAGCGCATCAACCCGTACATCACAACAAGCATCGTAAACGGCACCATGAAAAACTGGGACGGTAGTGCCGTGTTCTCTATGGTGCAAACAATCTCACGCGAACGCAATCTGCGGGATCGTCCCGTATTCGATATGGTCGTCGTGGACGAGAGCCACCACGCTGCAGCAGATACATATGTTCGGGTTATCGACGCAGTGAAAGAAGATAACCCTGACGCAGAAATCGTGGGCTTCACAGCTACGCCTAACCGTGGCGATGGCAAGGGACTGCGCAACGTATTCAGCAATTGCTCACACCAGATTGAAATCACCACTTTAATCCGCGAGGGCTTTCTTGTCGCACCGCGCACCTATGTGATTGATTGCGGGGTCAAAGATCAACTGGATAAGGTTACGCGCAAGGGCAACGACTTTGATATGGATGAAGTCGAAGCGATTATGAACCGCAAGGTGATTAACCAAAAGGTTGTCGAAGAATGGCTTAACCATGCAGAAGACCGCAAGACAGTTGTGTTCTGCAGTACAGTCAAACACGCAGAAGACCTACTGGCAGAGTTCCTACTTGAAGGGGTCAACGCTGAAATCGTGACAGGCGAAACGCCAAAGCCTGAACGCGCACAAATTCTACATGATCTAGCACACGGTGACGTACAAGTTGTGGTCAACGTAGCCGTGCTGACAGAGGGTTTCGACGCTCCACCGGTGTCCTGTGTCGTCCTCACGCGCCCCTGTTCTCAGAAGGGCACAATGGTGCAAATGATTGGGCGTGGCCTACGCACCATTGATCCAGAAGAGTTTCCTGACACGGTAAAGACAGACTGCGTTGTGCTAGACTTTGGCACAAGTGTTCTAACGCACGGATCACTTGAAGACGCTGTGAACCTAGATGATCGCGAAAAGGGAGAGGCACCCACAAAGATTTGTGCTGAGTGCGAAAGCGAAATCCCAATGGGAGCGCAGGTCTGCCCTATCTGCGGTACAGAAATTGTATCGGAGTCCGAGGAGAAAGAAGAACTTGTTCGGTTTACCATGACCGAATATGATCTTATGCAAATGTCGCCGTTCCGTTGGATTGATCTGTTCGGTGACGGAAGCCTGCGCATGGCTATGGGATTCGAAGGGTTTGTCGGTGTGGCAAATACTGCAGAGTTAAGTGTTGCGTTTGGCAGACATGGTAAGAACAAGCTGCGCGTCCTAGCAGTGGGCGGTAGCGCACAAGCTACAGCAGCAGCCGATGACTTCCTGCGCGAAATCGAAGACAGTGGCGCAGCAAAGAAAACAAAGAGATGGCTTGATCAAAGAGCCACAGAGAAACAGATTGAGCATCTGCGAAAGCAGGGCATCGAAGTGGGTTTCATGGACTTTTCATGGACAAAGTATAAAGCCGCTTGCATGCTCAGTTTCTTGTGGAACCGAGGCACAATCGAATATGCAGTGGAGAAATATCTATGAAAGACGTAAGAACACGTTGGGCTGTTTATGATGACGGACTCAAAGTTTGGTATGATGGTGAACTGGTCGCTAAAATACACACATCAGAATTTAAGTATATTCTTGCCGATTTAGCGTTATGGTTAAGACATAACAACGGAGAGGATATCGGCGATGCCAAGGTTTGAACTTGTCCTATCAATAGCCAAGAGAAGTGACGAACAAGAACTATACACCGAGGAATACGATTATATGTGCTTTTGCAAGGACTTAGGTGACATCGAAGAAATTACCGACACGGTAAATGAAATCGTTCACGAAGAGTTCCAAGACAATGAGGAAGGCGAAGTATTGTTCGGGACAGCCGATGTCATCATAAACGAATCAACAGTTTTGATGATGCAGTACAAAAACAAAGAAGTCCCTAGAGAAGAATTAAACGAAATAATGGACTTAATTATAGACGGAGCAGGAGAGGAGACATTGCATTGAGCATGCCACCATTACCAAAGCCAATAGAAGAGTTGGCATTTATATTAGAAAAATTTGGTTGGGATACCAAGTTTTCCGATTTATCAGAGGATCAAGTACACGTTTTGATCTTTGGTCTACAAGAAGCAGAAAAGTTATCACAGGAGATTCACGTTGCTGAACTTGAACAAAAGTACTTTAAGTCAACGGGCAGCTTCCCATCTACAAGCATCCCCTTCTGATCCTTTAGCCGAAGCAATAAAGGCCGCAGTAGACGAAGCAATCCTGCGTAACGAACAGAAGCGCGAACGTCGAAAGTATCTTGGCGCATCTAGTATCGGTGACGAATGTAGCCGCAAGATACAATATCGCTTTATGAACTACCCACAAGATGAGGGGTCAGAGTTCAGCGCACAGACGTTACGCATCTTTCAGTTCGGTCACGAGATCGAAGATTACGCAGCCAAATGGATCAGGGACGCTGGCTTTGACCTGCGAACGGAAGATAAACAAGGCGAACAATTTGGCTTTTCCATTGCTGACGATCAAATAAAAGGTCACATCGACGGCGTAATATGCGCTGGGCCTGTGCAAATGGGATATCCAGCGTTATGGGAAAACAAATCCGCCAACGATAAAAAGTTTCAGGCTTTTGTTCGGCATGGCGTAGCGAAGGCAAACCCCACATATGCAACGCAGATCGCACTTTACCAGACATACATGGATTTAAGTGATAACCCTGCGCTGTTTACTGTGGTGAATAAAAATACATCCGAAGTGTATTACGAGCTAGTCCCTTACGATCAGGAGTTGGCTCAAAAGGCAAGCGACAAGGCCGTAAATATCTTGACGGCTTCCAAGGCAGGTGACATCTTGCCAAGAGTCGCACAAAGCAAAGACTTCTTTCTTTGTAAGTTCTGCGAGTATCGGGAGACTTGCTGGAAAGGTGAATAAAAAGAAGGGGCCAGTCCTAGAACTAGCCCCACCAAGAAGTGTTTTATGGGTATGAGGACAATATAATGTCATTAAGGGTAGTTGGCAACACAGGATATGGTAGTAACGGAAAAGATTTAGTCGCAGAGATTTCGGAAAAAGTTCCGTCCTATGTGCAGATCGAGGCGTTAAAAAATGCATTTCCAAACGGTAAAGTAATTAGAAATGAGTTCTATCTAGGCTCACTAGATGGCGAAGCAGGTCAATCATTAAAGATCGACATTGATCCTATGAGTCCAAATTTCATGCGTGGCATGGACTTTAATACGGGCGAAGGTATCGGTGGGATCACAAAAATCTTAATGAGAGCAAACAACTGGAAAGTTCCAGATGTAGCAAAGCATTTCTCGTCTTATCTGGAGCAAGATCGTCCTGCTCCACCCATGAACCCAATCAACCCCAGCCTCGCCCAGCAGCTCCCGGTACAAAATCCTGTACAACCCGAACAAGTTAAGCAGCGCCGGGTAATTGATGTAAATACACCGCACGACGGCGAATACCTCTACCTCTCGGAAGATGGCGAAATCCTCGTCACAGTGCGAAGATACATTGAACGCACCCCAGCAGGGGAAATTGTTCGGGATAGCGATGGCAATGCCAAGAAAGAGTTCCGCCAGTTCCCTCGTCTGCCTGAAACGCGCCCTCTCTACAACCTGCCTGACATCGCGCAATCTGATCGCGTCATTTGGGTCGAAGGTGAAAAGTGCGCCGATGAACTAACAAAGATGGGATACACAGCAACATGCACCATTGGCGGTGCAGGGATGCTCTCCCAAAAAACGAAAGACAAGTTCGACTTCTCTCCATTGCAGGGCAAAGAGCTAATCATCTGGCCTGACAATGACGAAGCGGGTGCAAAACTTGCAAAGATTATTCAAGAGTTAGCCCAGAACGCAGGTGCCAAATCAATTACGATGCTCGTTCCACCCAAGGGCAAACCTAAAAAGTGGGACGCAGCGGACGCAATTGACGAAGGTTTCGACATCGCAAAGTTCCTAAACGCCCCAGTCCACAAGGTAAAAAAGGCTCTATCGCTCAAGAATCCTAGCCTACTTGCCAGTGCGCAGTTCGAAGGTCGGGCACCAGAGCAGCAGTTTCTTATCGGTGATACCATTCCGCTCGGCGTTCCAGTCGTGTTTGCAGCAGCGGGTGACAGCGGTAAAGGTATGATGACGCTAGACCTCGCAATGAAGGTCGCATCTGGCGAAGGTATGCAGAATGCTTTCGGTGGTTTGGTCGCGCATCACGGCACAGCTATCATTCTTTCAGCAGAAGATGATCGTGACGAGTTACATCGCCGGGTTAGCAGACTTGATCCCCTGAACAAACGTTCGGCTTATGCGCACGATCTTATCGTTGTGCCGCTACCAAACGAAGGCGGCGTGTTCCCGATTATGATGAAGGTGGACAACACCTACGCAACATCTCCAGAATTTGAAAAGATTTATGAGGAGATGCTCGAAATCGAAGACCTCGCACTGGTCGTTGTTGATCCTATGGCATCATTTGTTCACGCAGATGTGAACGCTGACCCCGCAGCGGGTGCAGCTTTCATGGGTCTGTTGGCGCAAATCGCAACCGAAACTGGCGCAACTGTAATCGTCAACCATCACATGGCAAAGATCAGAGACAAAGAACCAATCACAACGCCAGAGGAAGCGCGTAATCTGATTCGCGGCACCTCGGCAATCGTTGACGGTGTTCGTGCAGCATTTGCCGTATGGCAGGTCGATGAAGGTACAGCGCGGTCACGCTGTAAAGATATGAACGTACCATATACGCGCAACGCAGTGTTCGATGGCGCAGTCGTAAAATCCAACGGCCCTGCCAGTCGTGACATCCGACACTTCATTCGAAACCCAGACACAGGTTTGCTCGAAGATCGCAGCCAAGACATCCGCAACCTCGCAATCTCGCAAGTTGTTCGGGATAGGCTCGAATATGTCTATAATCTTATCGCAGATCGCGAAGCGCGGGGTATTCCTGTTACCAAAGGCGGGGCGCATGATGGCATTTGGGAAGCAATTAATACCGCACCACATGATGATATCAATGCAGCCAACCTTAAAACCGTGGGTGAAAGCACAATTAAAAACACAGTTACAGCACTGCAAAATGATAATCGTGTTGATCAATTCAAACGATCCAGACTTGGCGGAAGAAAATATCTTGGCGTAGTCGGCGGACCGCTTAATCAAGAGCAAGATATGCTTGACTGATATGGGATAGTATGGTAATAATCCCAAGTTAATCTAGAAAAAGGAGAAGCTATGATTACAGTATTTGAAGATCGTCAGCCTACGCTTGCAGAAGCGCAGGAAATTGTCGGGGGATTGGTCGAAATGGTTCGATCACCTACAAAACCCGATTGGCAAATCCTTGTGAATGAAGAAGGCTTACTTGACGGCCTGCCATTTAACGCAGAAGCTACAGAGCTATGCGGAACTGGTATCGTCGGGCCTGCGATTGTTCTCAAGGGTGAAGCAAAATGGACATAGAACCCATTGATGCTATAATAAAAACTCTAAAACGAAAGGCCCATGTGCTTGTTTACGATGGTGAGCGCATGGGCTTTTCTCATGGAAAGCAGCAGGGCGAAGAAATGCTCGCCTTATTAGAAATGCTAGAACGAGCAGTAAAAAGGGAGAAAGATGGTTAACATACTCGATTCATTTACAAAGCTATATAAAAGACCACCAACAGAATCAGAATTCGCTGCAATGTTAAAAATGAAGCGAGAACAAGAGGGATGGCGCAAAAAGAAAGACGAACCAAAAGAAGTTGTCAAAGTACGCGAACCAAAAACACCTACAAAAATTAATGATCGCAGCGTTTACAAATGGCCTAAACGCGCATCTGTTCGGGCTAAACAAGTCAATAGAATGCTAAAAGATGGCATCACAATCGAACGCATGGCCTATTATCTCGACGTAAAAGAAAGTCAGATTATGAGCGACATCAAGACGTGGGACTTACCACAGAAGAAAAATAAGTGATTCGTGGGGGCGGCACTCATTATCGGGCTACAGTGCAATATGATGGCAAACCAACAAATCGCCCCCACAGTTTTTTATTAAAGTTCACTAGCGTTTTCAACCAGATTTTCTAAAGAATATTTGTCTAAAATCAACAACATAATCAAAACCATCTGGTTCGGCGGAATATTCAAATTATACAAAAGCTCACAAACAATGTCCCTGACATTTATTCGGGATAATGGTTCGGGCAAGTCATCAACCCAACCCGAAACAATGACCTCAATTTGCTCAGAACTTAGGCTCAAGAACAACTCCTTGTTCGTGCAATTTCTTATAATAATTTAACGCTTTCGCCAACTCTGTTGACCTCGGGTCGCCTTCCCATTCAGCATCGTCATACTCACGCTGCAAACGCTTAATCTCATCGCTCACAACTGCCAATCTATCGTCCATTTTTCATCCTCTAGTAAACTTTTTCCAGACCTTGTGGGTTCATAATCAAAATGCCAAGTGTTTACTTGTACGAGCTTTGTATAACCATAAAAACTCGCAGTCTTCCGCATCTGGAAAAGAGATTTAAATATAATTTGTCGAATACGCTCTCTCGACAATCCAAACACTTCAGCGCATTGATCTAGCGTATTGTTCCTGACATATCTAAGATAAAGAACTCTTCTTTCCCTCGGGGTAAGACGCTTTGAAAACTTTTTAATTGCGTCCCTCTGTATCACAATTTTCTCGGAAGAAGGCACAATCATTTTTCGGGTCTCAACTTCGGTTTCAACACATACGAAACTTTGTCGGACACAACGCATTGCATACTCGTGTCCTCATACAACTCATAAATTTGTTCATAAATCGGGTCGGCAAGCCCCTGCAGTGCCTCTCGGCAATGCCGCTCCCGATCATACCAAATATATGAAGTCGTTACGCTCTCAGCATCCATGCTGTAAGTAATCACAAGCGCAGTGTAGTAATAAATCACCAGTCAACTCCCAACTTTACCATCCAGTTCTGCAACGTCTGGTAATTGCGAACACCTAACATCTTTGAAGCCTCGCCAATGTTCTTTGATTTGGCTAATGCCCTCTCAATGTAATTGCGTTTTACTTCATCAATTGCACGATACACATCAAAGTCTTCTGGCTCAATAACCTCAGAAATGTTCGGGTTATAATGGTTAACTGAACGCCATTGACTGTTAACTTCCAGATTATTCCGAATCTCGTCCTTGAACTCATCCAAGTCCGTCTGCGTTTTAATGTCGCTCAATCGCTCCAGTGTATAATGCATACACATTGTATCGTCTTCGACTGCCATTATGCCACTTCCTTCCATTCTTTATATAAGTCCCGAACCAAACGCTTCGTCATGTAACGCAAAGCACGATTGTGCGCATGACCATCGGTATTAACACGCTCACGTTCATACGCCTTGCGGTTGTCATAAATAATCCGATACGGCCCTGCGTTTTCCTCCTTGCCCTGCGATTTCAAAAGACTGTCGCCAATCGTCCAAAACACCGCATGGCGTGACGGGCTGTATCCATGCACCAAAGCCATTTCAGCATTGCTATGCTTACGCTGACGCTCTCCATCAATCACTGCAAGACCTGCACGTTTGTAAATGCCGTCCAACTCTTTCTCATACGCCATGAAATCACCAACTTCGCCCACAATACCTGCAAGCCCCAAGTGACCAAAGCCCTTCACCTTGTCAACAAATGACGCTGCGGGTAGCTGTTTCGCCAAGTCAATCAACCACTTTTCAAAACTCTTGCGGCTCTCCTCTAACGGCAGTCGGGCCTGAAAAAACGGCTCTGTCGCTGTTACCAAATCAAGCGAACCTTCTCCCTTTCTCAAGGCAGAAAACAACTTGTTCGCCTCTTTGATGTCTCCATCGGCAAACCCACGGCAAATTGCCTTGATCTGCAAAACAAGTTTACCATCAGCGCGAACCATATTCTGGCGGTTGCGCCATGTGCGATAAATCATTGCGATTGTTTCGTTTTCATATCTCTTATCCATATTTCACTTCTTTCTTAGTTGCGAGGCGCTTCCCATATGGCATTGCTGCGGGCTCGTAATGGCCTCTGGTTATTGGGTAATCTGACGAATGACATTTCTGTGCATCATAAATGACCCAAATTCGGTGGGGGCGGATACCCTATGACATTTCTGCGCTTGGACTATGGCCCCCTCGGGGAAACAATGTCTTGACACTTCTGCGTTTTCACAATGACCCCTTTAACTGGTTGGGAAGGGTGTCCAGACACTGACATTTCTGTAAGGTTGCATTGACCCTTCCCTTGGTGTGCAGCGGTAATAGCATTTCTGCGGTCTTGCCTTGGCACCAAATAAAAATGTCGGGGGCGCATCTCACATAGCATTTCTGCGTATGATGGTTGGCCCCCCTTGGGTAAGTATGGAATGACATTTCTGCGTTCTTTCTCTGACCCAAAAACTGTTGGGGGTGCATCCCAGATGGCATTTCTGCGGTATCAACTTGACCCCCTGTAAAACTGTCGGGGGTGAATGCGTGATGGCATTGCTGCGCGGCACACTTGACCCCCATAGACATTATGAAACCATAACGTCTGTATGAATTGCTTCCACGTCCTCGGCCTTCCAGACATCCCGAACAATTTTACCCTCGGGCATCTTCTCCAAGATCGCAGACAAGAACTTATGATTGCGACGGTGCGTTGTCATCTTGCCCTGCTCCTTGCTTACCGCATGCTCCAGATCGCCCTTCGTCGCATCGCCAAGGCGAATACCAAGCTCGGGCAAATGGAAGTAATCAAAGATATTGCGCGAATAAACCGCCGCCGTGTTCTTCAACGACACATTCGGGGTAGATTGCTCACCTTTCTGCAGAACAACCTGCTTCGAAATCTTCTCAGCCTCGCGTCGAAAACTAATTCTATTCGCTCTCGGACGCGCACTTACATCCTCAGACGCAATGCGCTGCAAATAACGCGCAGTTGCCGCATCGCGCAAAACCTTATCACTGCGCAACATCTTTAAATAATTCTCCGCAGCCTCGCGTTGGTTCTTCGCATTCTCCCAAGCCTTCTCAATGGCCTCGGACACAATCGGGTTTTTAGTTTGATAAGTCATTGTTTTTCTCCTCTGACCACTCATTAATCAACTCAGCTTGCCACGGCATAATAACATAGTCCTCAATGCACTGGCGCAACTCACGCTCAAAGCTATTCATGTCGCCCTTCATCAATCCAATTTCGGAATTGTTCGGGTAATGATTAGCATAATACTTTAGCGACTCCCTCGCCGCGTCACGCAACAAAACCAAGCACTGATCCATAGCCTTGCGCGTGTTCGGGTAAACGTTCCTATGCATTTGCACACTCCTCACACTTCTCGGCATCTTCACCCATGCCAACAGTCACAACTTCACCACAATCGCAAAGCCGTGGCATCTCTCCATCACCCGAACAACTTCCGCAAACCTCGCTAACCTGTTCGAGATAACCAACGTCACGGTTCGGCCCATGTGGGCGGGGTACGTCAAACTTAACGTACCCTTCACCCCAACAATCGGGACATGGTGCCATGATAGGCGTTTCCATGTCCTGAATTGCTTGATCGCTCATGCGTCCCATCTTACCAACTCGCCTTATAGGTCACGGTGTTCCACACCTCGGAATCAATCCATGCAGCAGCCTTTTCAAAAGTCTGCGCATGCTCCTCAGCCTCGGCGCGATACTCATCCCAAGACTCGGGCGAACCAAAGAAGAAACCCGCGCTGTCCTCGTTGTCGGGTAAATTACCGTCACGAATCGCAGCAGCGATACGGCGCAAATCCTCGGCATCCAAATCAATCGGCTGACAATGATCCTCACCATTTGCAAAAACCCGAACAATGAACTTATGCAGCGGGGCAAACTTGCGCCAGTAGCCAAGGTCAAGAACGTAAGACGCAACCTCGAACCCATCCACTTGTGGACGCTTTACCTCTAACGGCATGCCATGCTCGTCACGCTGCGAATGATCCCAAGAACTGATGAACTTGTCTCCGCGTAAATACATATCTAAGCCCATGATATTAAACTCCTCTTATATGCTAGACATCCCATACATATAATATAATTTATACAGTGTCAATAAAAAAATTTATAAAAAAACCCCCAACTCTTTCGGGTCGGGGGCTGTCTAGTTTATGAGGCAGTTCGGGATAACAATGAGCATAAACCCAAACTGAAATTCAAATAACATGGGACAAATCCCAAGTCAACACAAAAAAACCCCCGCCTGTATTCGAGCGGGGGTCGTTAAATTGTTCGGGTTATGTCGCCCTCTATCACCACCATCCGACGACAATCCCAATAATACCAAGGCCAACCAACGCAACAAAGCAAATTGCAATCGCTACATCTTCCCAGTTGATACGCGCAAGGTCGCGCTCCATCTCCTCAAGCAACTCTGCCAAGCTCTGTAAAATCATGCTGTCACCTCTTCTTCATCTTCTTCATCATTAGGAAAAGACACGACAACGTGGCCGTACTCTTCGTGAGTGATTTCCCACTTGTGGGTCGGGCATGTGTCCAACCATTCAAAAAACTCTTCTCTACTCATGCCGCTAACTCCGCATCCTTCGCCGCCGCGCGTAAATACCAATCGTCAAGCCCAAAGTCTTTATAACCCTGCTCAATCATATCATAATAGCCGCTCGACGGTGTGCCCAGTGCGCCCTTGTTGCCGTTCATATCATAGATAAGCCAATCGCCGTTGATCTTGCGGCGGTCGTACAAAGTCGGATAACCCTCAAGTCTGTCCAACGCCCTCAAGCAATCATGCGTAATCTCCCACAAAACGACAGGCAAAACCATGTCGCTATC
>Ga0208899_1000272_pt1 | contig 35795 bp, 58 predicted proteins | sample VirMetDEL_Nov_24_FD_184518 | JGI IMG/M metagenome (GOLD analysis project Ga0208899, IMG submission 184518) | Aqueous microbial communities from the Delaware River and Bay under freshwater to marine salinity gradient to study organic matter... | ecosystem: Environmental > Aquatic > Marine >... | reverse complement strand
ACAATAAAGTCCTTTTCCCTGAGATGGGAAATAATTAAATTGCTTTTTACAATTTTTACAACTTCCTATCATATTACTTAGAGCAGTGTTTATTTTTATTTATGCTCTAAGTAATTTAGGCACTTAACAATTATAAGGCATAAACCTCAGATTGTCAAGTGCTTGTATCATTCCATTTCGTAAGTTGGTGGATGATACTTGAGATACTCTTGGAAGGTCATTTTCATTTCCTTCTGAGTCATACCGCAGTGCTTCGCTGCTGCGGGCACGGTCATTTTAGCACGAAATAGTGCCTCGTTTGCTTCTTTGACATTTTCTGGTGTTGTCTTCACCCTCCGCTCTATTAGAGACTGATAGTCAATTTTGATTAAATTCATGAAAACCCTACAGACCAAAAAATTACCGGGATTTTTTTCCGCCCAAAAATGGAATTAAAAGTCGATTTTCCCTCAGAGTGGACTTGCATAAGCAAGAGTGTCTTCTCCCAGTGTGGCACGAACAAATTTTAGCACATTCATAAACTCTTCGGTGGTATCACAGACCACTTCCTTTTCTGACCCCTCACTGGAATAGATATACACAGTGCGCTTGATGGGGTCCACCACGCATCGAGTCAGATACTCATCAGACATTTGGTCTCGTTCGTTGATTACCTGACTATCATAGCACGATGGGTGTTGGGTGTCAACATAAAAAATCAAAGGAGCTCGAATACTTCTATACCTATTCTAGGAATATCTCCAATTCGGCGAAGTGATGGCACAGGTCTACCTTCAACCACAAGGAAAGTTTCTGTTGAGGATATTGTATTGGAAAGAAAAACTTGAGGGTAATATGTTTCTGTCCAAGATTCTGCACCACCGCCTATTGGAGTATTAACTCTTCTTACCTGTGGTGGAATTAGGTATACTACATTTATAAAAGTTTTTTTTAAATCGCATTGTCCAGTAATACCTGAGGTATCATATGCGAGGTTTCCTGAGAGTTGAATCTCAATCCTATTATTTCCACTACTTCCACCTCCCCACTGATAAACAGAAAGATCTGGAAGTGGTAATCTTTGACTCACTTCTATTAGTCCATTGTCAAACCGACCAAATTTCCTTTTTATAATACTACTACCACCAAAAAATTGACTAAAATTGCTCATTTAACTTATCTCCTTTTGTGTATTTATTTTCTGTAATCTATCCTTGTTCCTCAATTAACTGATTATCATAGTAAGTACTAAGAAGTAATTTCAATAGAAAATTCTATATTTTATTAGTTAAATGTAATTGATGCAATTGATGTAGTATCAGTAAAAGTGTAAATGCGATAACTTATACCATCAGTATCAGTTTCAAAACTTTGTGTTGCACCAGGTGCTGTTGCTGCTGGAAAAGTATCTGGATATGCAACGATTACAACGCCACTTCCACCATTGCTTTCCACGACACCGAAATTGCCAACTGAACCTCCACCTCCACTACCAGTACCGTCTACTCCTGGTGTTGGTGCTGCAAATTGACTGCCCCCATTTCCACCGATTCCACTGCCGCCAAGGTCCAGTGGGAAACTGGACGGTAATCCAGATCCCGGATCTTGACCTCCACCTCCACCTCCACCAAAAAATCCTGAAAATATTGAAATATTAATGCCATCTCCACCTTTGAAAGAAGAACCTTCACTGCCAGCACCGCCGCCGCCAAAGGAGCTCGCTCCAACAGGGCCCCCCTGGCCATTTGTAAAACTAGCAACAGTGATATTAGATTCTGCTGAAATACAAGTATAAGAATTAAATGAATTAAAAGAAGCCTCTGTTCCCCGATTACCAAAGCCTGATTTCCCACCACCACTGCCAAGTGTAGTTGCAGGAGTAGGGGTAAATGTGCCATAACCACCTCCACCTCCCCCTTCTGCCTTTAAGTTAGAAAAATAAGAAGTTTTGCCATTAAGGTCTCCAGTAAACTGCCCACGACCACCCCCACCAACTCTAATTGGATATGCAATATTCCTATTTACCAGTAAATTATCCACATAAAGTACTTTTCCGGCACCACCGCCACCACCACCGGTGGCAGCTGCGCCACCAGCACCACCGCCACCAACAATAAGCAATTTTAATGGTATAGCATCGGGATTAACAGGTAATGGGAGTTGAGCATTTCCAGAACCAAAAAATTGACTTAAATTTGTCATTTAACTAATCCTCCATCCGATAGTATTATCTACGTATACAAATTCTATTGTAGCATATTGCAAATTTATTGTGAGATTATCATCAAGGTTCATAATTTTTTCACCGTTTCTATCAATAATAACATTAGTTTTGTCAAATACACTTATTTTGACTTTATTTCCAACAAATCCCCTAGGTAATGTTAAAGTAATTCCGGTTCCGCCAGATGTTGGAACAATACAATACTCAAAATTATCTAGAGTTTTGTTTACTGTAGTCGTTGTAATTGTATAAGGTGCATTTATAAATTGATTAGCTCTAAGTGCCATTATTCATTTCTCCTTGTATTTTATTTATACCAAGACCCATCCTTTCACATTTTCACTAACATTCTCTGCGATTGCAGCGGAAAGTCGTCTTAAATCGGATTGATACGGTCTTCCGACATAAACAAAAGTATATGTTGTATTTGGAACATCCAATATAATTCCAGAAGGAGTACCTATATCTCCTGGAGAAAACCCAAGAATATTATTTGCTGGACTATTTGATGGTAGTGAACTTGGAATAACACGGATACTTTGTGTTGCAGTTCCTTTATGAATCGAAACTTTATTTCCAAAAACTGGATTTTGAGGTAATCGAAGAGTAATCTCAGCATTTGGAGTTACTGCACTTGTATTTGTGTATTGAACATAAAAATCTCCGTTCTGAAGTTGTTGTATAGGTTCTGGAATAGTTGCATTTGCTGCATAATATCTTAAAGTTTCATACTCAGAATTGGGAGAGAACCTAACATCTGGAGTGACTTTGGTATAAGTTATTGGTGTAGCACCACCAATCGAAACTTCTTCTGCAATTTCTCCAGAAGCATTTGCAAGTCCATCATAAATCTCAGTAAAATTTGAATTAATCTTAACACCACCTTGAAGTAAACTATCAGCTGATTCAATCGGTGCTGTCGTTATACCTTGATATGCCATCGAATCTAATCTTTATTGAATATTTATGAATTACTTAAAAGTATACACTCTAACTTTACCTCTTGCTCCATTTGTACTATCGGATATGTTGGAGATATATGATTTAACTAATCTCATTTTATGTATTTATTTTATTGCCCAACCAAAACTTGATCCGGTATAGACAAGATCAAATGAAATATAGTCTTTGTCTAAAGTCAGATCTTCATTCAAACCTTGAATTAGGGATACACTAGGTATAAGAATACTATTGGTTGAATCTTTACTAATAATTCCAAATCTTGTTCCAATTGGAGCGGATGATAAATTATTTAAATTTACTCTACTACTGGGTCCCTCTAAAATATAAAGAGTATTAGCTTCACTTACAAGAGGATTGACAGAACCATTACTAGGCACCTCAACTACCGCATTATAACCAACTTTTTGATTGAGATTTATAATACTTCCGTCACCTAAAGAAGTATAGATCTCTTGAAAGTTTTCATTAATTTTAGTAGCACCACTAAACAAAGTATCTCCATCTCCGGCATTAATGCCAGTTCCAGTACTAATTCCTTGATATGCCATATCTCAGTGATTTTTATTGATTATTTAGTTCTGCAGTAACCTGATAGTAACACTCAATGGGGAGCATTCCTTCAGAACCTAATCTAATTTCTTTAATATCAACTGTTTTGACAAAGATTCTATGATGCATTCCACAAGGAGTCAGAGATACTGTAATCGTTTTTGGATTAACAGTGTTCTCCCATTCCTTGGGAAGTTTGATAGTATTGTTATTAAAAACTTTTCCTCTTGCAATGACAAGATTATCAGTGTCTGTATAAAGTGTGTTTTTCATATTATCTCCTGATTATTGACAAAATCTATTAGTGAACCGTACTCATCTATTTTATCATTTTCACCTCCAATTGACTGTCTCAATGTCCAAATTCTAATTGCATAATCTGCTCGCTCAGTTCTTAGTGCTTTTGCGGTGTCTTCTCTTGATCCAAATTTGGTGTCAGAAATTAGTGTATCTCTTGCATTCTCTGCATTAGTAATTGCATTATCTGCAGATCCACATCCAGATCCACCGCTTACTGGTTGATACAGTGGTATAATTCCTGCATATATTCCCGTAGTAAAATTAAAATCTGTTGTAGAGACTATTCTTGTATCTCCTCTAGATACTGGATTGAAAACAAAGTCTACTGGTTGAACATTAAATCCTATATTATAGTAAATTTTTCCTCCACCGACTTTTGGAAATCTTACCTTTTCTCCACCCTTAGTAGTACCTTCATACTCTGGTTTCCAGTCCTGAGTTGCTGATGGATTGCCACTTTTCACAACATCTATATCCACACCAATACCAACATTGGAGGAATCTATAACTCCTACAGTTTCTTTTGAGAATGGATTTTTTTCTAGGGGTATACTGTATCTGAATCGTTTTCCCTTAGATGCTTCAAAAGTTTCAGTATCTCTAACAACAGTATATGATACATAAGAACCATCACTTTCAGGTAAACTTGAAAATCCAATAGTCGGATTTTCTAAAAGCAAAGTTGAAACTTGTAGAGATGTTGTTGCAATACCTACAATTTCATTAAATATTTCCTCAGACGCAAAAATTGTTGTGCTCCCAAACCCAACAATTGTGTTTGCTGTGGGAGAAAACACACCATCTTTTGTAGTGATAATTAAATTATCAACGCTAATATCTGCGACAAAATCTTCAGATATTGCAGATACAATTGCAAGTTCTGTTGAACCACTCCCTACAACACCAATAAAAGTTCCTACAGTAGTATCTCCAATGTCTTTTCTAACATATGGTTGGTCCCTATATCTTATTGCATATAAATTTTGTGAAGTATTTCCGTTACCAATAATTGCGTCACCAGCATTTGCTGTAGTTATTAAAAGTGTATCGGGATCAATGTAACTGAAACTTTGAGAATATGCTGCAGTTGGCAATGCCTCTGCAACTAGATTAACGGAAGTATCAACTATAGATTCTATTCTCCAAAATAAATCAGACTTACATCCAGAATTTATTCTTGCCTGATAAGCACTTTGAACAGATTGCATTGAGGAATTTATGCTGTTAACATCCGCAAGAATATTTTTGTCAATTTCTATTATTGCATTATCATATGGTTCTTTTTGTGCATCAATAACAATAATTTCATTTTCAAAATACTCAATATTATTAGTTTTAGTTTCTAATTTTTGGGTCATATCCCTTACAATATCATCAGACAGTGCCATATTATTCTCCTAAATTTCTTTGCTTTGGTTCTGTTCCAACATATTCAATTTCCAAATCTGGAATATCTATTCTCTTTGCATACACCGTATAACTGCAATGTATTTTACCTGCAGAGTTATTTTGAATGATTACTTTACGGCCCCATTCAATAGACTTTACAAATAATTCTTGATAGTGTCCGTGAGGTGTTAAGTTTACTGTAATAGATTCTGGATCTACTAAATTTATCCAGTAATCTGGAAGTTCGATTGTACTTGAGTTTTCTAATTTTCCTCTGTAATATACTCCAAATTCTGGGCCTTCCAAACAACCATGAGCAAGTCTATAACCTTTCTTTGATGGATGTTTAATATCAAATTCCTTTGTTACTCCAACAATAGAACCCGTAAAACTTAAGAATCCATTGATTTGTGTTGCGCCATTAACTACAAGTGCTCCATTAATAACTGTGCTACCATCAATAACTTTTGCACCTGATCTTGCTTCAGCTCCTGCTTGTGCCTTTGCTCCGGTAAGAGCTTCTGCACCAGTTAAAGTTTTTGTGCCGACCCAATTTAAAACTCCCACTCCAGTGACATTTGGGGATATTATAGAAACATTTGTAGCATTGAAGATACTGATTACTGTAGAGTTAACAGCAATACCAACCTGACCTGTTGGATCACCAAGCATCACGTCTAATGGAGTTGGTGGTAAAGTTCTTGATGATACTTTAAAGATTGATGGTGGAGGGGGTGTAAGTGCTTCTACATTTACGCATCTTGCAACCATCAAATTAGCTTCTGCTACTGGATATGATAATGGGTTTCCAATAATCATTGGACCCTCAACATATGCAGAACCTCTAATTTCCAGTGGTCCTATACCAAGTCCAACAGGTTCTCCGCATCCAACAAATAACCTTCTCCCCACAAATAAATCGGGTACTTTCATTTTTATCCTAATATATTTTCTAGTGTTTGTCTGACTTCATTTATATATGTGTTACCCAAACATGGTTTAGAACCAACTTTTGGTCCTGCTGCTATTGCAGTCGATGCACCATCACCAAAGTCAATTAATCCACCATAAGCATTCAAAATAGACTTACCAATAATATTCAAAGTATCGTTTGATGCCATCTTAACACTTACGCCACCTTGAATATCAATTTCACTCTTACTATTCAAAATAATTTTTTCATTTGCGGAAAGACTAATTACGCCATTATCTAGTCCAGAACCATCAGCAGCAATTAACTCAATGTTTTGAGCACAAATTTTAACTCTTCCTGATGGTGCATTCAAAAGAATATCTCCATCAACAGCATCAAAAACAATAGCATAGTTTTCACTTGTTTTTTTTGCTTCTTTATCTGTAGTTGATGGTGCTTTTACAGAATCTCCTGCTTTAACTTGAAATGTTCCTGTAGACCTACAAGTTGTTCCGTGCTTACGACTAGCACTACCCGTAGATGACATCTCAATGTAATGATTTGACTCTGCGCCACTTCTAACAATAAATGCATCAATTTCATTGTTTTGTGTGATGTGGCCAAATTTCAATTCACCATCTTTATTGCCATATCTTATTGTATGATAGTTTTTTACTTTAGTCATTATAGAGGTACTCTAAAAAATTCTCTTCTTGTTTGTGGAATCTTTCCAACACAATCAATGACAGATATAATCTTGTCTTGAATTTCTGGTGTTGGTTCCTTAAGTTCATCTTGCGATATTCTATCTATAAAGAATCTTGGAAGAAGTCTTGCATTATATCCAGTCTCTGTTTGAATAAAGATTTCTGGAACTTCTGTAAATCCTTCTCCCGGAGATGTAACCTTAACACCATTAATTAATCCAAATGGACCCAAAGTAATCTCTGCGATGGCACCATTGGAGGGTTCAATCACAACAGTATCTCCTTCAGAATATAAAAATCCTGGGTCTGATATTTCTAATCCACCAAGATATAGTATAACTGGATATGAACCATCAGAAGATGATGGATAGTCTTCATATGGTTTTACGCCAGGTGCGAATGGTGTGGTAATTGTACCAGAATTCTGCACAATATATGGCACTCCTCCAACAATAACTTCATCGATTTCAGCAGTTCCTGTTCCAGTTCCAGTTCCAGTAGTTCCTGCTCCAGTTCCAGTAGTTCCTGTTCCAGTAGTTCCTGTTCCAATGGTTACAACTATAGGTATACTTGTTCCTGGCGGAGTAGTTACAGTATCTCCTGCATTGACAAGGACAGTATTTCCTGGAGGAATGGGAATTTGCCAATCACCATTCGAATTTTGAATTGTAGTATCTTCTGCCTCAGCCCATGTTCTTCCTCCACCACCTTGGTCTCCATTTGGTGTTGGTAAATATCCTATTCCAGTCTCATCCATTATGACTGCAATAACACCTAATGTTGTTTCATTATCTCCTAAGTTTCCAATATCTGTATTGTTATTTCCGTCTATTGCTCCAGTTCCAGTAGTTCCTGTTCCAGTTCCAGTAGTTCCTGTTCCAGTTCCAGTAGTTCCTGTTCCAGTTCCAGTAGTTCCTGTTCCAGTTCCAGTAGTTCCTGTTCCAGTTCCAGTAGTTCCTGTTCCAGTTCCAGTAGTTCCTGTTCCAGTTCCATCACTGTTGCTCTTAGGTACTCTACCAATAACAGCTCTTCCAAATGCACCGCTTCCTTTACCGCAGGCATCTACAAAACGGACAATAGGTGGGTTTGAATAACCACCACCAGTGCTTATAATATCAACGCCCAAAATTTGTCCGGATGCACTTATAATGGCATTACCAGATGCTCCTGAACCTCCACCACCAAAAAATTCTACTGTTGGTGGACCACAAAGAATTGCGTTTATATTACATGGATTATTAAATACGTCATCAAAATCCAAATCAAAATCAAAATTATCGGGGTCAACAGACTGTTGAACTCCTCCCGCAAATGATTTAACTTTGTTTATAAGTCCACCAATGTCAAGATTTAATCCTGGTCCTGGTCCATCATAGATACTCCACTCCTTAACTTTTGAACAACTTGGAGGGTCATCACATTTAATAAAACTCAAAATTCCTATAACGATATCAAAAATATCACCAACCAAATCAACTGCACCAAGAATTGCATTGACTGGCCCCATAATTGCTTTAATTGCAGAGTTAAGTAATCCACTTAACTTACCAATGATTCCACCTAGAATATTCTCTGCTGCACAAAGAGGAACATTAATATACTTATTAACTGCAGACAATAAGAACTTAGTAATTACTGATATTAATTGACCAATAATCTTTCTGAACAGACAAGTAATTAACTCATTCGCAGTTTCAATTGCAACCTTTGCCTTAGGTCTGGAATTTGGAAAAAGAAGGTAATAGAAATTCTTTGCACCTTTTTCAACGTTTTCTTTTACTTTCTTCTGTACTTCAAGTACAAGATTTTTTATTGCTGCAGTTACATCTGCTGCAACCTTTCCAACTTTATATGCAACATATTCTTCTACTCCAAATTTTTGACCGTTTTCACTAATAATTTCATTAGTAATTGAGTATCTCCAATCATATATTTCTTTCTTCTTTTTCTCAATATCAAGGATAAGATTTTGTATCTTTAATTGAATTCCTGAAAAATTAATTAAATCACAACTATACGGAGATGCTATAGGAGATGCAGCTCTTTGGTCTTCTGCTGCTCTTTGGTCTGCTGCATTGTTGGCCTTATCGGTAGAATTTGAAAGTGCTTCTCCAATATATTGCCTAGACCTTGGAGAACCTCCTGGAGGAATAGAATACTTCGCTACTCTTGCTGTACCTGTACTACTTGTATATCCCGAAAGAGTATCAAAACCATTCTGCTGTACTCTTTTTAATACTGTCTGGTCATTATTACCAATACAACCAAGAATTATAGGTTCATTTCCATCAGTGCCATCTTTGTAAAAACCAATAACAACTGAACCCTGTCTCAGGTTTGATGTTTGATAACTTGCTGCATGGCCTGTTCCACCAGTGACGGGATATACTACCTCACACAATTCTAACTTATCATCACTAAGTTTTTCTCTTACCCCAGTATGTTTTCCTACAATTCTAACTTTATATCTTGCTCCCCATCCTGGAAGTTGATCTAGAGTATTCCATTTCTCCGCAATCTCATTGTCTTTCCAAGACTCATCAGATACAATAATCCCAGTCCACCAATAGAGTCCTGCTGATCCAATTTGTTCCGGGTTAAAATTTCCTTGAGTCATCTTTTAAATGGTTTCCTTCCGTAAGAATCTCTAACAAGAGTAAACTGAGTCCAACAACCCTCTCTGGCATCAACTTGTTGTGCTAAATTGGCTATCATATATATCCCACTATTTTTACCACTCACTGCTTGAGTTTTTCCTGGAGACTGTTCTGGAAAATCGCAGAATATAATATCACCAACTCTATGAGAAAAATCTCCAGCAATTTTTGCAGTCAATATAATGGTAAACAATTGATTATAGCGACTTGCTGCCTGTGCAACAATCTCATCTACATTATAGTCTTTCTCTTTTGATTTATCTTTATCTAAATTTTGCTTTACACCAATTGGTTGCATCTTACCAATAATTCTTGTTGGTTTATCAAACATTTCTTCAGGTAAACATGGTAAGTTGTTGCCTGCAAGATTAATTCCCTTTTCTCCTTCTTTTTGAGAACCTATATTCTTTTCTTTATATTCATTATCATAAAAATTGTATGTCTTAACTTGAGAACCATATGCACCTATGCTCATTTTTTGTTGAACATCAATATTAATAATGGGCATATACTCAAGAATCTTTCCATCATATTCATCTGGAAGTTCTGTAGTGTTTGTGAAAACATATTTTTTATATTGCATTCTTTCAGAATCTAACAATGATTCAATGGACTTAAATTTAAACCCATCATAATTTTCATAAAAGAAAAATCCTGCAGATTTACTTGTCCCATCTTTTGGTACTGACCTTTTACCTAACCAAGTACATTTATAGAATGGTTTCTCGACATGGCCATTAAATGAATATACATTATCTGTTTCTTCAATATCAACATCTTTCTCTGTTCTCAGATATTGTTTAAGAATATTTTCTACTGAGACTGATATTTTACCATCGAAAGGTCCATCAACTCTTGTTTCCACAAGTTCATTCATAAAAAATTCTTTTGTTACCAAATCAATTACAAACACCATCTTCTGAGTATCTTCAAGTTTGTTTCTAATTTTTGCAACATAAAGACACTTCTCATCAATGAATTCCAATTTGTTTTTGTATCCGTCTTCCATTACAAGTTCTACTCTTTCACCGCCACACATATCCAGACCATCAATCAGGCCAAGATATTTTTGATTCTGCGAATCTCCAACAGCATATCCAATGTCTGCAATTGTTACTGTAGCAGATACTTGATTCTCCAATATACTTTCATTGTATTGTAGGTTCAAAAAATATCCTTCACCTGTTGTCAAGTCAACAGAATTCTTTCCATCATTGGAATATATTTTAAATTTTCCTATGTTATATTGCCTTGCAACCTGATTCTCTAATCCCATTATCCTACAGATAGTGCTGCTATATTATTATCTATGTTAGAACTGGAAGAGTCTGCTACAAATCCACCACCTCCTCTTCCACCCATTGGAACTGGTTTTTCTACAATTACTCTCTGCACCATAATAGTATTGCCACTCATAGATGGATTATAATAACTTGTATAATTTTTTAACAATGAAAGGGACTCTGTATAGTTTGCTTTATTAAGAGCACTTAACAGTCCAGGATACTTGTCTTCCAGTGCATCTGTGGTATCAGCATCAAATACAAATTCATTTCCTCTTTCACCAAGAATTGCCTTTGTTAATCCTCTAACCCATCCTCCAGATTTATATGCAACGTGAACATGGTTCCAGTGTGCTGAAGGTTCATTTCCTTCATGTGCAAACTCTTCTCTTTTTGTAATACCTTTAGATTTTTCCCATTCATTGATTGCAGCAATAATTTTTGTCTGGTCATCAATACCACTATATCCTCGACTTCTCCAATAGTTTGGACCCCATCCACCAATATCAATTGCCCTTGCACCTTGAGAACGATAGTGTAAGGAATTTACTCTATGACCACTTTCTGGTTTCCAAGCAGGATGCTCTGGATGTTGCCATACACCATCTCCGAAACCACCAAGTCCCTTACTGTCCAAATATCTTCCAAGTTCACCAGCAAGTTTACTACCTTCACTTGGAGGTACACCACTTCCTCCAGTTGTTCCACCAAGACTGTTAGTATTGGTACTGTTAACATTAGCACCAGATTCGGAATAAGAGATTCCAGAAATATCATCTCTTGTTCCTGTGACATCAGCAAATCTAGACATCAAATCTTTTAGTTTTGCTGAGTATGCAGGATCAGTAGCATATCCTTCAGAACGAAGCATATCTGCTGCATCTTGTGCACTACCAGCATTGTTAACTCCACGATAACCACGATAGTCTTTGTACCATTGAGTTACAAGATGATTGACTGCATCTTGTGGAGTATCAAAGTTCTTAAATCTTGCTGCAGTCTGAACAGTTTTTCCTCCATAAACTTCTTGAGTTGATGAGAGTGTTGCAGCCTCACTTGACGTTGCCTTAATTCCAAAGAAATTATTTTTTGCAGCAAGACTTTGACCCCAACCAGATTCCAGTGCAAACTGTGCAGCCACAAGTTGCGGATACTTTGCACCTGCTGCTTCTGCCATTGCATAAAATGCTTTCCACTTTTCTATTTGAGAACCAGTGATTACTCCGGAAGACTTTCTTGATTGTGGAGTTTCTGGTTTTCTTCCGGGTTTTATTTTATCTTGGTCCTTTGTTCTGTCTTCTTTTAGAGTGACTGGTTTTTTATTCTTAAAGAATGCATCATATAACCACTTTCCTGCCATATCTCCAGCAAGACCGCCAAGAGCACCACCAATAATACCTCCAACAACAGGTGCAAAAACATTCCCGACAGCACCAACAAGAGCACCAACGATAGTAGAACCAATAGCGGCAAAAGCAGCTCTGCCCAGAGGTTCCTTAAAGACAAAATAATTTAATGCAAAATCAATTAAACCCCCAATGACTGGAATTCTTTTTACAAATGGAGTTATAAACCTTTTGGTTAACTTTAATGCTTGCTTAGAACCACTTCTACCTAATGTTTTTGCTACAGCACCTCTAGCAACTTTTGTTAATCCACTTCTCTGAGCAGACTTTGGAAGATTTTTTAAATTTTCTTTTCCAAATCTTTCAATGAATTTATCTCTACCATACTTCTTAAAGTATCTTCTCTGTGCACTATTAGTTACTCTTCTCCCTTTAGTATCAAATCCTCTTCTTTGAACTCCTCCCCCCTTTCCACGACCGCCACCAAAATCAGTTCCACCACTTGCAGCAATAGCTGCAATGATTGCAATGTTTGCAAATCTATTAAATTGCTTGCTGAATTCATCAAACTTTTTCTCTGCATCCTCACCACCAATTTTCTTTGTCAGTTCTCTAACTTTATCATATGCATTATATCCAAGTTCAATAAAAGAAACAGTAGCATTTAAAATTTTTCCAGAGAAACTGATAAGAAAATTTGAGACTGGGCCTATAACCTTTCCAATTTCTAATAGTTTAGGAAGATACTGTCCAAAATTATTAAGAAAGTTTCCAAGAAGACTATAGAAAATAAAATTGCCAATCTTATCTAAGAAACTAAGTTCAGGTAAAGATGGAAATTTAGAACCTTCTTTTTTCTTTTTCTTTTTTCCTTCTAATGCTCTTTCCTTTTTATCTCTACTTTCATTCTCTAAGGATTTTCTTTTTCTCTCCTGCTGATTCTTTACAAATTCACTTCTCTTACCAAGAATTTTATCTATCTTAATTGTACTCTTTTTAATCTTAATGACTTCAAATAATATAGATTTCTTTGCAATCCTTGGTGCTTGTTCTTCAGTTTCTCCTGGTTTTATATCAGAAGCCTTTATGATGGCAGAAGATTTTGGTTGTAAATTTGTTATCGGCACAAGAAATTTTTGGTTGTCCAAAGAATTTCCTGAGGACTTTGATGGTGGTAGTAGTTTTTCGGAATCTATTACTGCCATTTTATACTATCCCGTATATTCCTGCGTTTATAGATGCTTTATCACTAAAAGGACTTCCAATAAATTCTGGAATTTTTGTTCCATCATTCACACCCATTTGTTGGGATGGTAATGATTGTACTATATCTGGCAAAGGAATGAATGAAGAACTGGAACCACTGGGAAGTGGTCCAGGAATCATCATATTAATTTTTGAATCAGATGCTAATTGCAATCGAGAGTAATTTTCATTTGGATAATAATTTACTGGATAACTATTCGATTTCACAATATTCTGAGAAATCATTCTTGAATTATTGGAGTTTGTCTCAAAACTTTTATTTGAATAATTATTTTCAGAGTTTTGAGAAATAATTTTAGAGTTATTATTAGAGTTATTAGAGTTTGTCTCAGAACTTTTATTTAAATAATTGCTCTGAGAAATTATTCTTGAATTCTTAGAGTTATTAGAGTTTGTCTCAAAACTTTTATTTAAATAATTGCTCTGAGAAATTATTCTTGAATTCTTAGAGTTATTAGAGTTATTAGAGTTTGTCTCAAAACTTTTATTTAAATAATTATTCTGAGAAATCATTCTTGAATTCTTAGAGTTATTAGAGTTTGTCTCAGAACTTTTATTTGAATAATTATTTTCAGAGTTTTGAGAAATAATTTTAGAGTTATTATTAGAGTTATTAGAGTTTGTCTCAAAACTTTTATTTAAATAATTATTCTGAGAAATCATTCTTGAATTGTTAAAGTTATTAGAGTTTGTCTCAGAACTTTTATTTGAATAATTATTTTCGGAATTTCCAACAGAAATATTATTATAAAATTTTTGAGCTTTATTCAATGCAGATTTTACACTACCAGTTTTCTTTTCTGAGGTCTCGCTGAAAGGTCGTTTGCTTCTTGGAAAATTGTCAGAAGGTAAATTAAAACTAGATTTTATATCACCAGTCTTCTTTTTACCAACCATTCCACCACCAGCAGCAAATTGTATATTATTAATCGTAGATGGTTTGTTAGTTCCTCCACCCATCTCATTCATACCTAAGAAAGTATCTGCACCAAAGGCATCAACTGCTCGTTTGGAGATTACAATTTCTCCTGGAGTTGCTGCAACTAACTGCGTATCAGAACCAGCACCAGATATTTTCAATCCCGAACCAGAATTAATTACTCCACCACCATCAAATCTAATATCTTTTGCTGATATTTTATTTTCTGAAACTTCTCCACCACCTTTAAATCCATAAGATTTTGTCCGTCCAGTTTCAAGTTGATTGATTTGCTCATCAATTTCAGAACCAACACCTTGAAGTTTTTCCAAGAAACCTAGATTTTCCTTTTGCTTTTTCAGTGCTTCTATCTTTTCTTCTTTACTACCAGGAGCTGCTTCAGTTTTTCTTTCTTCTGCATCAACAGTCTCTGGGAATAGTTTAGGTACAACTGCACCTGCAGCAAACAATCCTGCTCCAGCAAGTGCAGCAGCAACAGCAGGATTTTTCTTTGCAAAACTTAGAAGTTTTGGAATAGCAAATTTAGTAAGTCTAAGAGTAAGTTTTAAAACAGTTCCAATGAATGCTCTAATAAATCTACCAAATGGATTTGTGAATAGGAATAGTGCTCCCAGAATTGCAGGCCACCAATCCTTCAAAAATCTTACAATAGTATCTACTTTCTTTTTATTTTTTTCGTCAGAGAACCAATCTATAAATGAACGGAATGCTCTTCCTAAAATACTATATGCAAGAAATCTGAATATAGAATTCAAAACTCCTTGTATTGGAGAAAAAACTTTTGCAATGGCACCTAATGCTCCACCTTTTTTCTGCTTTTTCTTTTCTAATTCAGATTCTCTTCTATTTCTTTTTGCAATCTGCTCTCTTTTTCTCTCAAGTTCTGCAGTGTCTTTTTCTAACTTAACTTGGCCCTTTAATTTATCAAGAATACTCTCTACAGTTTCTCTAATTGTAATAATATTTTCTAATAATCTATCAGTTTTTTCTTTTGACTCTTCACCAGAAACCTCTGCTTCAGGAATAATAGAGAGATAGTATTGTTGCTTTTTTTCTTTTGTAATCGCATCAGATGAACCAAAATCATCAGCAGTTATCTTTTTCTTCTTTAACTTAAATCTACCAACCTTTTTTCTTACTCTTTTTAATTCCTCTTGCAGTAACATCACCTCATCTGTTGGGATGTCCTTTGTGCCTATTACACTATACTTTATATTTGCTTCTTTTAAAAGAGTCTTATATGTATCATAGTCAATATCAAAAGTATCTTCTAGACCTAAAAGTCTTAATATCCTTTCATCAATTTCTTCCTCAACTAAATCATCTTCTCGTGTTCCTTCATAGAGGGCAAGAGCTCTTTCTCTCTTACCCTCATCTCGAATACTGTTTAATAGATCATCTAAGTCGGGGGAAAAAGTTTTTATTTTATTTTCTGGTGGACTACTATCTGGTTGTTGCTCACTTTCATTCTCTTCCACCATAGAAAGTGCCATATCAAGAAGGTCATTGGACTTTCCCATAGCAATTTTATTGTCAACATCATTTTGCTCAGACTCACTCATACTATTATAGTATGAAGACAATATTTTTATCTGAGCATCTGTCAATTTTGCAGCAAGATCTTTACCAAGTTTGAACTCGTATGCTTTCCTTAATCTGTCAATTTTAGTTGGCATTCTGGGTTTGCTGCTTTTGTTTTTCTTCTTCCAGATGATTTTTTAATAAAGTAACATAGATGTCCCGTTCCCAGGGAATCAAATTTTCAATCTCTGTCAAAGAGTATTTATGGTACTGAAGGAGGGCAAAATTTAACATATAGTAATTTTCAAGATCCATATGGATCATTGCTATACGAAAAAAGATGATAACCCTTCAAGAACAACTTCACTTTCAACTTTGGTATTTGGATTGGTTACCTTAATATTATGAGCTAACTTTGGCATAGTCTCAAAAAACTTCTCAATCTTTTTAAATTGAGACGAATTCATTTGATCTAAAAACTCATTGACTTCTTTTTTAGTTACATCACTAGTTGACCAAACTTCATCTGCTGTACAAATTTTATCAATACAAGATGCAATCAAATCAAATGCCTGGTCCATATCATTGGTTGCATTCAAATCAAAATTGTTCTTAATAAATTGCTCAAGTGATGGGTATCTCATTTGAAGAACAATGTCATCATCAATCTTAATGTTTGAATCATGGCCATCATACTTTTGTACCACAATCTCATCGACTAAAATCTTAACTGGTACTGTTGTTTGACCATCATCTGGACAAATAATATTAACTTCAATCTCTTCCCCTACAGACTTTCCTCTGATATTGAGAAACAGATATTCAATATCAAAAGTTGGTAAAGTTTCTACTTTAACTCCTCTTGTTTGAATGCAACTCTTAATGACTGTTTTAATTGCTTCTGTAATTTGCTTAGGATCTTCACTCTCAAGTGCAAGTACAAGCAACTTTTCTTCTCTAACTAAAAATGGCCTATACTTAATTTCTTTCCCTGTCGATGGTAGTGTCAAGAAATAAGTGGGCGTCGAAATCTTTGGTAATGGCATACTTTATGAATTATAAATTCAGGTTACTATATTTATCCTCCAAATGGATTATTGATTAGATTTTGGGCAGTAGAATTAAGTCTTCCATTATCAACATCAAAATTTCCTTCAATAATACCTCTATCAAGAACATAGCGACTGTAATTAAATGATACGGTGCACTTTAAAAGTTGAGAGGAGTCATAAGAGACTGGCATTGAATTAATGCTTATTGGAAATGCATTAATAAATTGATAAGTCAAATTTCTTCCAGAATAATCTCTTTCAAATTTAGTTATTGAAAGATTTGAACTCTTATAGTCCTGTGGAAAATTTATTCTATAACTGTAAGTATCCGATCTTTGGCCTTCTATATTGTTTTCGCCAACAATGAAAGACAACCAGTTCTCAAAGTAATCAATGATATAATGATTTTTATCTACATAAAAAGTAAAGTCTGCATTCTGATCATATTGTCTTCTGTATGCGTGTCTCTCAGAGACTCCAGTATAGTCTCCATTAATATCAATTGTTGCCAAACTCGAACCTGGCAATGATGCTACACAGCAAGATAACTCAATCAAGTCTTGGTTTGACTTCCAATCAGCACCAAGAAATCCTGCACTTTTTCTTTGATTAAAAAAGTTTTTAAATGAGTCATTTCTTGGTGGATTAAATTGGCAAACATAATGAGAAGTTAGTGCTGGTTGCAATAACTTACTTTTAATATCACTCATTCTATAAGGTCTTGCGTTTGTTGTTGCCATCTATAAATATTTCTACCTTATATATTATGTAGCAAAGATAATGGCACAAAGTATAAAAAGTAGATTCAAACCATCATATCCACAAAAATATAAGGGAGACCCAAACAATATTATTTGTAGAAGTAGCTGGGAAAGAAGATTCTGTAATTGGTGTGACCTGAATGAAAATATATTAGAGTGGGGTTCTGAAGAATTTTGGATTCCATATAAATCTCCAGTAGACAATAGAGTTCACAGATACTTTCCTGATTTTATCATTAAGGTTAAAGAATCTACTGGTCAAATTAAAACTTATGTGATTGAAGTAAAACCAAAAAAACAAACCATACAACCAAAAGAACCAAAAAGAAAAACAAAAAGTTGGTTGTATGAGATGAAGACATATGCCGTCAATCAGGCAAAATGGAAAGCTGCAAAAGAATTCTGTGATGATAGACTTATAGAATTTAAAATCATAACAGAAAACGAACTCGGACTCAAGTAATGGCAAAAGGATTTGGAGAAGATATTCTCAAAACTTCTAGTAGAGTATCTCGGTTAAAAAGAAAGATTGATGGTTTAACTGACTCCGAATCTATTATGCTTGAAATTATGGATGTCTTTAGAGAGACTGAATTCATACCTGATGTTGGTAGATATTATACTTTCATTTACCTTCCCAAAACTCCTGACATTAGATTTGACGAATTTCCTTTGATTGCTTGTACCGATGTTCAGAGATGGGGTTTTAAAGGAATTAATTTTCATTGGGGAGAATCTAGAAGTTATACCTGGCAAGAAGTATCTGGTAAACTTCATATCATAGAAAATAATGAAATTGATTATCTTCGCTCTGTTAATTATGCAAGGTTTTTGCAATCGTAACTAAATAAAGAAAAGTGCTCATAAAATGTTAGCAACACTTCCTGGATGGAAAGATAATAATGGCAATTTAGAGGCTACTTTCACACAAAAAGTGAAAGGAAATGGAATTGGTGCACCAACTACATCAACATTTAATCTCGATGTAGTCGTAGTAGCTAATCCAGATACTGGCGCATATGATGTTTATACAACCAACAAAAATGCTTTTGGTGTGAGTCTAGGTAGAACGCCTTTATATAATTTTAATCCAGCTACTGGTAAGTCAACACCATATGCAGAAAATAAAAGTTTATATGAACAATATTATGGTGGTGCAGATGGACAGCAACAACAAAATACGTTAAATAAATCAATAAAAAGTGGTTTTATAAGAAATCTTGAATTAAATGCAACCGATCCGGTAGTTCAAAGAAATCTAGATAAAATTAAACAAACACCCGGATATAGTTCACAAGGAAATGTTGCTCCTGGTGGTGCTGGTGGCGGTGGAGGTCCATCACAAAATAATGCACAACAAAATGCCAATACACCAACTAATCAAACACTCAGCGGACTCATCAGTGATGGTGCAATTGAATCGGATCAAAAAGCAACCTTTAAATCGGTTTTTGGTAAAGATATTTTAGTGTATCCAGAAGCTAGTCAGAATGATATAGGGCAAGATAAAATCCAGTTTAAATTTATTAGATTTGAACCAAGAAAAATTAATACCAGTTCGACCTTTTTTAATCCTGAAACTAGAAATCTAAAGGCAGAATTTGGAACTGTTTATTTGCCAATTCAATCTGGAATTACTGACAATAACAGTGTGAATTGGAATCAGGGAGAATTAAATGCTGCACAGTATGAAGGAGTTGCGGCATCAGTGGCAATTCAAGATAATCAAGTTAAAAGCTACATAGACGCATTTAAAACTAAACTGCAAAATGCTGTTACCGATGATAGGACAAAGAAAGCTTTACAACTATATCTTGCAGGAAAAGCAACTAGTACTACTGGTTTACTGTCAAGATTTGGTGGTGCAGTATTGAATCCAAATCTTGAGTTATTATTCCAAGGACCAACTCTCAGACCATTTGATTTTAATTTTAAACTTTCTCCAAGAAGTGCTGATGAGGCAACAACCGTAAAGCAAATCATCAGAGCATTTAAACAATTCTCTTCTCCGGGAACAGCAGTTAGTAACTTATTCTTAACTGCCCCACCAGTATTTCAGATTAAATATATAAGAGGTTCAAATGGAAATGCTGCACATCCTTCATTGAATTTAATAAAGACTTGTGCATTAAAAAATATGAGTGTTGACTATACTCCTGATGGTTCTTATGCAACATATTCTGATGGGACTAACACTATGGTTTCTTATAATATGTCACTCTCTTTCCAAGAGTTAGAACCTGTTACTCAAGCAGATTATGATACAAACTTTAGCACATCAGGAATAGGTTACTAAAATGTCATCATACTTCAGACAAGTACCAAACTTTGAATACGTTAGTAGAGATGTAGATCAAAGACAAATATCAGAATATGCTCCAGTAAAAAATCTTTTTCGTAGAGGAAAACTGAGAGAAGATATTTTTGGTAACCTTTCTTTCTTCACAAAGTATTCTATTATTGGTGATGAAAGACCTGATAATGTGGCATTCAAGTTTTATGGTGATGAGAATCTTGATTGGGTAGTTTTGATTTCTAATAATATCTTAAACATACAAACAGAATGGCCTCTGACCCAACAAGTTTTTGACGATCTATTAATAGAAAAATATGGTTCAATTGAAAATTTGAATAGTATCAAGTATTATAAAACTATAGAAATAAAAGATAGTTTAAATATTACAGTTCTTCCCAAAGACATTATAGTTCAACCAACATTAAAATCTGGTAATGGGTTTATTGCAGGAGAGAAAAGAAGTATTTCGCAGTCAATGTATTTTGATGATACTTTTCAAATCCAAATTGCAAGTGGTGGAATTACGAGCGATATAAAAATTGGAGACACTATACAAGTTACTGGATATGATAATTCATTGTTAAATGGAAATTATGTCATAAACAATCTTTTTAAATCAGAAACTGGTAGTGTAAATATAATTGAAGTTACTTTAAATTCATTAATAGAATCTGATGCAAACATGATATCCCAACAACTTAATGGTTCTGAGAAAATTGAATTTATATCAAGTAGAGCAAGTGGAAATCAAAATACACTATACTATGAATACTATGATTCTAACTTACGGACAATAAAAAGAATTTCTTCGGTTGACTTTTTAATTCCTGTTACAAATTTAGATTATGAAACTAACATAGAGAATAATAAAAGAAATATATTTGTACTTAAACCAAGATACTTAAATATTGTTTTCAATGATTTAGAAGAAATCATGAAATACAAAAAGGGTTCTTCACAGTATGTGTCAAGAACCCTTAAGAAAGGTGATAATATTAGATTGTATCAGTAATCAATCATCAACAAGTTTTTGGAAATATGCAAGAGCATCATCTTCATCTTCATCATTACTTGAAGAAAGATTATTCAGTTGCTTACTGAGAGTTTCAGGAAGTTCACTCCCCTCACGACGCGAATTAAAGTTGGGAGTGTAAGAACCACGATCGTTGTCCTCATCATCAACTTCTTCATCAAGACGTGGACGGGGAGCAGTCTTCTGTCCCAGAACATACTTCAAACGCTTCTCAAGATCTTCATAAGACTTGAACTGGTCAGGAGCAGTAACAGCAGTCAAAGAATACTGCTTCTTCCACAGGGCTTCCAGAGCATCGTCATCATCCAGGAGTGGTGCAATTCGGTCGAACTCTGACTTATCATAGTTCCAGTAACCATCCTTCTTGACGATTTTGATCTTGAAGTTAGCACCTTGCCAGAAGTCGAAAGGATTGATTGGAGTTTCATCTTCAAACTCAGGTTGCATTGCTTCCATGATCTTATCAAAGATCTTCTTACCATACTTAAACAGAAAAACTTTACCTTCGTTTTGGGGATTTGCAGGATCCTTTACAACATAAATGTTGGAATAGAAAGACAGTTTGCGCTTCTGCTTACGAACAGTCTCCTTATCTTTTTCATTACCACTGTTCCAGAGTTCACGGTTATGCTCAGAAACAGGGTCTTTCTGAGCAAGAGTAGTCAGAGAGTTTTCAATATACCAACCACCAGGACCTTGGAAGGCATGAGAATATACCTTTGCCCAAGGAAGATCTTCTCCATCAGGTGCAGGAAGGAAACGAATAACGGCAAAACCATTTCCAGTCTTGTCCATTTCAGGTTTCCATAAACGCTCATCAGTACCGCTGCTGGAAGTTGTTTTCTCAACTTCTTTGACCAGTTTGGCAGTCAAAGAACCAAGAGAAGATTGCTTTTTAAGATTTGCAAAAGACATTAGATTACCTCGGATTTGTACGTATTTGGCTTTTGTGTACCTGACTATTCTACAGGTCTGACCCAGTTTTGTCAATCTGTTCCTTCATTTTTTTAACCATCTCACTCATGTCTCGGAAAAAAACATTCATGTCAACATTTTCTGGAAGGCCCATGACAACTGCAGATTCAGAAATTCTTTTCTTCATCTCTTTTGCTTCTGGATCATCTGAAAGAGAAAGTCTTGTATAAAGAACTTTTTGTTTATCAAGAAGTCTTTCTAAAATATTAATGTGTTCCAATTTATCTTCCCTACTCATGGTAGGAAATTTAAATACATTACTGTAAATCTCTTCCTGTAATTCAGATATTTCTGTCATCTCAGCTCGGACAACATCTGATTCAAAAAAACTCATTTATTCTCCAAAATAACTTCTTTTAAAACTCTCTTATAGCGAGATACATCTATATGTATAAATGGAGAGTACTTTTTAATTTTCATACTTACAATATCCCAAACAGGATCATTTAATTTCTTGTCAAAGTTTTTACTAAAAGAAAAAATCATATCAAATATGACAAGAGTTTCTAATGAAATATTTCCTTTCATATAATACTTCAAAATCAAAGGATGTGAAGACCCTTTGATTTTGAAAATATCTTCAAATTTTTCTGAGGAAAATAAGAACTCTACTTCTTGCTTAAAATTATAAGACAGTGATTGAATTCTTTTCATCCAATCACCGTAAATATCAGTTCCACTTTTAATAATTTCCCCAATCCAAAGTGTCTGAGGATCAGTGGCTGATGCAAAATTAGAAACAAAAAAATCTAGTATTTCGTTATCTTTCTTTTGTCTTGACAATCTTTCAAACCAAAACCTATCTTTACGGGAATAAAAACTCTTTTCACCTGCCTTTACTTTACCATTGTATTTGATATAGTCATAGTTTGGTTTTGTGAAATGATTTTTAACTGAAATATAAGTCTTATAGGCCTCGATTGGTGTCACTTTCATTTAATATTACAAAGGAAGTTTTGCTCTAGAACTTTTCTTTAGGAAGTTCAACTCCATTGCCTCATATTTTAATTTCTCCTTTAGAGGCTTTGAGATTAATTTTGGTACAGATTCTACTTCAATATTGTTCTTCTCGCAAAAGTATATGATTGCATCAATATAGTTCATTTCTTTATTTTTTTGAACCACAGATTCTATCTCTTGAGCGAAACGAGAAGGACAAAAGAATTTATTTTCCAGTACCTTTTCTAATTCATTCTCCATGCGTCCCAGTATTGTGATGTACAAATTTTTTAATATAACGAACTAGTAATTTAATATAGTCGTTTTTGTTTCTTTTGTCAAATACTTTTACTTCACCACCAGGAGTTACCATCAAAGTAATAAGTTTTTTGATGGGAATTCCAGTCAATTCGTAATAAGCAGATGCATAAAACATCTCTTGAACAAAATAGTTTTCGATCCACTTTTCTGGTTTAATTTTAGTGGATGTCTTAAAGTCAATAACTGCCAACTCTCCTTCATATTCTGCAATACAGTCTACTCGGCCTGCTAGACCCAGATATTCCGAATATAAAGTTCTTTCAATAGCGTGTATATTATTTATCTTATTCAGATATGGTTTGGCATGATGAAACATAAACTGAGTTGGTAACTGATAGTCATCCATATTCAGTTCTCTATTTTCAAGATAGTCCTGACATATTTGGTGAAAGTCAGTTCCTCTTGCTGTTGCTTGTCTTGTGATTCTATCAGCTTCTTCTACACCAACTCTCTTTCTCCACTCAACAAAAACTTGCTTATTGTAAAAACTAGTTACAGAAGTAATAGAAGGCACCCAGTCTCCATTTGGAAGATTATAGAGACGGATGCCAGAAGTTTCTTTTTTGTTTAGTTCAAGATCACCCAAGTAATTATGATGAATAAATGTCATAGACCAAGTTCCATTTTTGCAATTAGATATTCTTTACACAATCCAGAGCGAACAATATCTTCAACACCAAATTCGATTACATCGCATGATGGCATGTTCCTTAAAATTTTCATGAAGTCGCTAATGCCATTTTTTTCATTGGTCTTAACAAGATCGGATTGAGTTGCATCACCACAAAACATAATCTTAGAGTTTTCACCAACGCGAGTGATAATGGAATCTAACTCATGGAAGTTTAAATTTTGAAACTCATCAACAATAATAATGCAATTATCTAAAGTAGTGCCACGAATAAAAGAAGTACTCCAGAAACTAATAGTTCCTTGAGTTTTAAGATTGCCATAGAGCATCTCAAATGATGCATCATCTGGCATTTCAAACATGTACTTTACCATATTCTTATATGGAATTTGGTAAAGAGAAGATTTATCTTCATGATCTCCTGGAAGAAATCCAATCTCTCTTGTTGCTACGAGAGACCTTACAATATAAATTTTTTCATAAGGAGTTCTCAAATCCAAAACTTCTTTAAGAGCATTATAGAGAGTTATAAAAGTCTTTCCTGTTCCTGCTGCTCCATATGCAACTAAGTTTTTACCTTTTGAAAATGAATCATACAATGCACTTTGATTTTCTGTAAGAGGTTCAACTTCCCTCAATAGATCAGTGCCGATTGGTTTTTTTCTTTTCATTTGCTTTGCAGTCATACCAACACCAATTGGTTGATCGTCTCTTTTTTTTCTTGACATATTGAATTAGATAGTCTTTACTGAAGATTTTGGAGCCTTTGATGCTTTTGCTAATACGTCGTTCCAACCAGGATTTTTTTGTATTAGTTTATCCTTCCATTCTCCCACCTCACCAGAAGATGGGCATGTTGATGGATCAGACCAATCCCGAATCCAATCGGGATTGTCTTCTTTCCATTGATCCCAATCATTAACACTCATCGTAACTTCGTTCTGTTCACCAGTTTCTTTGTGAACTATTGGATATGTCGCCATTGTTATAAATTCAAGATATTATATTTAGACCCATTCAAGTGCTTCCGAAACAGTTGGAAACTGTTCCATAAAGATCTTTTTGCAAGCATCAGCAATATCCATATGCTCCTTCTGAGTTCCGTGACCAGAACGCAGAGAGATATAATGAATCCAAGAACGGCACGATCCACTCATATAGATTCTTGTTGGAGTTGCCAGAGGCAATACAAAACGAGCACACTCTTTTGCAATTCCCATATCAAGCATTGACTGATAGAGAACCATCGAGTCATCAAAGTGCTTACGAATCTTGCTCTCAAACTCTTGCTTTACAGAATCATCAATATCATCAATAGAGTTTTGACGATTCTTTGTATCCTGACGACGCAAGTCAAAGAGAGGAATACTATCTCCTAGAAGAGAACTGTCAGCATACCGTTGTGAGAACTCTTGATAGGTGAATGAACGGTGCCTGAGGATTTGGGCCGCAATGCCCCTAGTGGTCTCGATTTCAAGCGTCATGAATGCCTGCTCAAAGACGCTCCAGTGCTGGTGTTTCACGCAGTACTTAAGAAGACCCGCAACGTTCGGGTTCTCCTGGTTAGAGGGGTTGCTGACCCTCGCTACGTACCCCATTACCTTCTCAGCATCAGGGGTCACAGAGATCAGTTTTACTTGCTCACTCATTTTCTTTCTTATAATTTTTACGTTTCTTTTTGAGTTCTTTCAACTCTGCTTTGATAAGTTGATAGGCAGTCTCTCCATCAATCTTATCTCCCATTTCCATTGCAATAATAACATCGGTGCGAGTACCAAAGTGTTGCAATGCCCTTTCGAAGGAATCTAAATCTTCATACATCAGTCTTCATCTTCATAAAAGATTTCATCATAGTCGGTGATTGTTGGACCTAGTTCTTCATACTTATAAGCATCTACATCAGAATAAACTTCTGACTTAAGGCATTCTACCAGAGATTCTAGATTTCTAATAATCAGTTTAAGTTTCTCTTTGTCCATTGGAAATCCTATACCTTTATTATTTTACATAAAAAAAGAGAGGGTGTCAACCCTCTCTAGTCATTTAAGTAAGTGAACTTCAGCAACTATCAATAGCATAAATGCCATTGATGCCAAAGTTATTTCTACTACGGCTAGCATTTCTTTGCTCCAACAAGTTGTGCAATTTGTGCTTTATGTAGTCTATTCTGTTTTTGTTTTTGCTCTTTTACAAGCTGCAGGACATTCAGTTTCATTTGCATACCTCTTTGGTTTCGGTATGCTTCACACCTCTGTAAGTTTCTACAAAGGTTTCTTTTGTGCAAACCATCTTATTCAGACGGTCATTGGTGTCATAAGCGGCACCACGATATACGACTTTAGCCATGAGATTGCCTCCAAAGAAATGAGTTAATTAAAACCCGTTCCTTCGGGCGGTTTGCGTTCGCTATTTGCGAATAGCGAATGAACGATCCGTTCCGCCGTCCTACTTGCGACCAGTTTCCTGGTTGAACGTAAGCACATTATAGTGCCATTAACTTATATAGTCAACTGTTTTTGTATTTTATGATACAGTTTTAAATAAGTTCTTCGTTCTTAAGATATTGTAATGTTTCTTTAATACTCCCAATGTGTTTACTACCAATTGCTACCTGAGGATATGTTGCTTCTTTACCAAACTCCATTTCAAACTGACGTTCACTAAAGTCAACACCCTCAATATATTCATGAAACTCTCCACCAAGATTCTTAAGAAGCATACCAATGCGCTCACACTCTTGACTACCGTTACTATAGATTACTGCCGTTTCATTCATAGTGGATAAGACTTAATTAGATAACTTTTAAACTCTGGTACGTGTGCTAATGTAGAATGTAATACAAACCATTTAGAAGCAGTGGAAATGATATTATAAGTTTTTATTTCATCATCCATAAATTGAATCGCTATAATATAATGTTTCACTCAATCTCTCTGCCTCCAATCTTCTGGTTTATCTTGTGAGAAAAAGTCGATTATATCATCAGCACTTGTAAATCCTGTGCGATGATTTGATGGATCTGGATCTCCAAGATCCATCGCATTCATAAAGTCATCTAGACTTCCTTCTTGCATCTCTGGATTGTTTGCTGCCCGTCTTGCTCTACGAAGCATTGCTTCAGCAGATCCATTTGACTTTGCAAGTTTTTGAGCCCATATCATATCTTCTATTAGGACTTCTTCACGCCTTGCAATTCTACCACAAATACTCTCCAGTCGGAGTCTATATTGAGAAGAAAGCATTATATCCCTCGTTTAGTTTTATTTATTGGTATCTAGTTCTTTTAACAAATTGCTAACGATATTTTCTGTTCCATCAATTTCTTTAATAGCATATAAAGGAGACTTCATATACTTTTTAATCTTCTTGTATTTTTTGAGGAGATTTTTTACTTCATCATTATAACTAGAGACCTCCAAATCTTTTTTATCAAATCCTTCACTCATCTTTTCTTTTTCTTTTCTGATGGTTTAATTCCCCAAAGTTTGGGATTAGTTCTTCCATATCCAAAGTCAATCTTTTGAACTGCTCCTGGACCATATTTGTCATAGTACATATCAAAAAGATCTACTCTCTTTCTACATCGTGTTAAATCCATAAAGGTTTCTTCTTCAACTTTATACCAGATGCAGTATGCATCATTTGGAAATGAAGGGTCCTTAACCTTATCTAAGGTAGTTTTTTCAAGAAGAATTTCGCATCCATATTCATGAGGCAGAACGCTCAAATAATTTCTAGTATTTTGATCTGCCATAATTTTCTCCTGCACAATTGTCACGAACGGCCTCCCCAACGAATTTCTGGATATGCCTCAGAAACAATATCTTTGGTAATTTTATATTTAGTTTCAAGTTTTTTATCTTTTGTAAGAATTAGAATCTGTGCTTCTTGTGGATGTAAACTGCGGAGAAGGTTAATAAACATAGTTTCTCTACGAATATTATTCAATTTATTATTGCCATATTTGACATAGTGATAAAGATTTTGATATTCTCTGCGCAAAGATGTTCTTCCACTAGAATCTAAATCTTGACCAATCGCAGATTCTCCACCTTTAATTTCTTTATCAATATTTTCAGAAAGAGTTCCGCTATATACAGATTGGTCATTTGCATCAGCATAAGGAACATTACCTTCAGGAAGCATACTAATTACAGATTCATCAAAGTTCCAAATAAAAATAGATCTCAAAGATTGGTGATCGTATTTTCTAAGCGTTTCAACTTTTTTTTGTTTTGTTTTTTGCTTTGAAACTAGTTCAAAAACCTCAAACATGAAAGGATTTGCGGGAAGGTCAATTTCAGGTTTTGGTTCACTACTTCTAGTTCTTACAGTTCTAGTCTTCGTCGTCTTCTTCGGTGTAGTCGTCATAATTGTTTTCAAATCGTACTGCTAAAATTTCATCAGGTAAAAGATTACCATTCTCATCAAACATCTCTGGGTGAGTATATGCTGGAACAGTGTTGTAGAAATGTTCTTTGGCCAACCATCCTACCACACCTCCAACAAAAAAGAACATTATTGAAATAAGAGTGCTGATCGTTAGAGTTACTGCTAACATTTTCCTTCTCCAGAGAGAGTTTATTTTTTCCTAATGTCTATGTAAAAGTTTAGGTGTAAAACAATCTCTCTACGGAAGAGAGAAACCATCTTACCAAACTTTAATTGAAAAGTTTTTGGTGGTTCTGGTTTACTCCTCCTATTACGTAACATTAACTCAAATCCCCGATTGATTTGGGGTTCTGTTTTATTTAGTTTTCTTTCGTCGGCCTGGTCGCTTGTCATGACTGTACTTCCATGCATCTTCTAAGATGCCATACAAATAAGTTTTAATCTTTCTTGCTTGTGGTTTTGGAATATGTCCGTATGCTTCACGAAGCATCTTGTGATTATTGTCAGAACCACCCTCAAGGTACTCTTCTAATTCATTTACCAAATCAGAAATTTCAACAGAAGTTTCGCTAGAAATAAACTCTTCAACTTGCTTCCTCGTCACATTTCTTAATTTTAAATAATCATAAAATTTTAAAACAAATTTATTTTCAAAAGCAAAATCGATTGCTTGGTCAACATCAAAATAAACTTCGTGAAAATTATTGTCCATTAAATAATCTTATTTTCCAAAAGGTACATTACAGTTTCATTGCATCCACCAATTAAATTGCCATTCAAAAGAACTCTAGGGAATGTAGATCCTTTTCCAAATTTATCATAAAAATCTTCTCTATTAAAGTCAACATCAAGTTTCTTAACTTCATATTGAAGATTTGATAGATTAAGAACCTTTTCAACTTTTGAGCAATAAGGACATCCGTCCTTAGAATAAATTGTAAAGTTCATAGTAAATAAGAAACTGAAAGTTATTTAGTGATAAAAGGAATTCCTTCTGCTTCTGGTAAAAGAATCATTTCTTCAGAATCTGATAGTCTCTCTTTTGTAGAAGGTAATCCTAATTGTCCTGGAAGTTGTTTATCTGTAGTAGAAGTTATGTCAATAACTTGATCCACAATAAATCGATTCTTTCTATATGCTCTATTGGCAGGACTAAAAGAAACCATCATTTTTGCATCTTCCAAAGTAGCACAGTCAGCAATTCTTTTTCCAGTATTTAAATCAATTACCGAATAGTTTTCATGCATGATATGCTTTCAAATCTGGATTTGGTTGAGAAGAAATGATAGGATTGCGACTTACATTTTTAATTACAATGAAAGCATCCTTTTGATAAGTAATAGTTCCAAAAGGTTTTGCCCATTTGGGATTTGCATCTGGATGAGTTGCGGTTCCCGTTGCGGCAACACCTCCAATATCAACCCTCAGTTCATCTTCAGGGTCCCATCCAAGTTGCTGAAGGGCAATAGAAAACTGCCCAAGCATATCAGCACTTGTGTTCTTTTTCTCCGTCATTGGTCTCACTCCGTGGTTCTTCATTATACAATGGTTTACCTGGCCTGTAAAGTTGAGGCCAGGTATCTCTCAGCATTTCTGAGACTTTATATGAGGTTTCAGATGTAATCACTTTCATACAAGTTTCTAAAATATGCGTCAACTTTTCTCAAATCATCTAAGTGAATCTTACACTCATAGTTATTGTCGTCGCACCACTGCAATGCGAGTTCATGAAATTTTTCATTTTCCATGACTTTAGAAACTCCATAACTTCTAGTAAAAGAAGACATTACAAAGTCCCAACATTGTCCTGGTTTGTTTTCCATTATGGATTGTGATCTTTATTTCCTTTAATTTTTTGATATCCCCAAACAGCGAGGGTGCCGATTCCTAGACCAGCAATGCAACATAAAAACATATGGAATAAGTGTTCGTAGGTAGAATGGTCAGTGTGATTCATCAGTTTTTGTTTAATCTAAATCAATTTACGGTAACGTGTCCAATCATTCCAGCCCCTTTATGAGGATCACACCAAAAGGTATACTCACCAGGAACATCAAAGGAAACGTCAAAGGATTCTCCAGGAGAAAATGCCAGACCTGTATGGCTGAGCTCGGGATGACCATCAACAATGACATTGTGAGGAGGTAGCACGTTATTGATAAAGTGGATGCTATCACCAGCAGCAATTGTAACTTCTGAGGGTTCAAAGACTAGTCCTCCATTATAACCCATCTGAACATCAACTGCCCAAGCAGGGAGAGCAAAGAAAAGAGTTGCGATAAGTGCAAAAAAGAACTTCATATAAGTTTATGTAACTTCACTATCTATACTCTTTATATTCTTATACTTGGGATTTGTCAGGCATTCCTGATTAATCATTTCAGAGAACTCGTCTGCACATTTTATCCAAGTTTTTCTTGCTGTTGATGCTAATGGATCTTTATTCATCATCATCTCATACCAGATATTCCATAATATCTTACACTCATCAGACTTCTTCTGAAGATGTGGTTCCTTATACATTGGAACCCATGGGATGTGTGCCCTTGACTTTAACTATTTAATGACCCAACCCAAAGTATCATTAATATATGTTAAAGTTATTACAGAACTTGGTATGTCAATAACAAGATCAGCAGGTGTTCCCATAATAGTTTTGCCGTTTCTAGATACAGTAATAGGAACTGATGTAGTAGAAGTAGATCCTCCAATACCAATTACTATTTCGTTTCCAGGATTTGGATTGCTTGGAAGTTGGACAACATTACAACCAGCACTAGCAATAATATAATCTCTATTTGCAGCGGTGATGTCACTAGTCGGAATTCTTAATCTACCATAAGTAGACTTTACAGTATTTTCAAACGAATTAATATTCGAAAGATTATTACTGTCATCAATTACTTCTACATTTTTAACTTTAATTGCCATCTTCGTGTCTCCACTCGGCGGTTTCTAAATCTATTTAGATTTTTGAAACAATTGATCTATCTCATATTTTCTACCTTGACTACTCCACCAATGGTTTATTTCCATATTAGATTTTATATTAATATATGATGGAGCAGAAATCCAGGTCCTATCAAAATCTATATTCTCACAGAACAAAGGAAAACAATATACACCTCCAAAGAAGTTAGTATATATTATATTTTCAATTTGAGGAAGAAGCCAAGAATAGGCATGAACTTGATTTGCTCTTGCCATTCTATCCCTCCCCTTATATTCCAAATAAAATATATCTTCGGGTATATAATTTTCAACTAGATTCTTTGCGTGTTCTCTGCTTATCAAATAAGCACATCCAGACCAATCATCAAAACATCTATCTCGAAGTTTAAAAACAGTATCATCAAAACGAAAATGATACATCTCATCTCTGACAATACATAACTGAACAATATTCCAATCATCTGGAAGTCTTTGGAAAAATTCATTCCAAGTAAATTTCCAATATTTTAATGTGGTAAAATCTATGTCATCTTCAAATATAATAGTATAAGGTTCTTTAGTATTTTCATACCAAGACTTAATCGTCTTTAAGTGAGAAGTAACTGGTCCTCTTCCTGGAGGATTAAGTTCTAAAGTTTCATGTTCAATTGTATGTTTACTGTCATCATATTTTTCATATATGTGAGTTGTATATTTTTTTATTCCATACTTTTTAAAATTGTCATACATTATCTTCCGCCTATCAAAAGACTGAGTAATGCTTATACAATTTACTGAAGGAAAATCTTTAAGTTTATAAAAATCAAAAAAGTCATTTACCTTTTGCTTCACTCTTGACAATCTATTATTCCACCAATACAAAACATTGTCTTGTATTTTCTGAAGTTCAATCTTATCATTCAAAAGTTCTTGGCATTTATTTTCTGCGTCTTGCCAGGAATCAAAGAATAACCAAGGTGGATTTTCTTCAAAAACAAAGGTGTCTTTTATTTCTTCTTTACTACCAACTACAATAGGAATAGCACCAACCATAGAAGACTCATATAACCTCATACAATTTAAAGAAGAATTCCCTCTACCACAAGGAGCAAAAATTGTGTCTGAATATATTTCAGACATCCTCTCTGCTGAAATACCATTCTCACATTTATATTCTGGTATTCTTGTAAAATTGTTATAGAGTTCTTTTCTGTCAGACTTATTCATATCACCAACATAAGACCAATTTAATTTCCTTTCAGAAATTTTTGGAACTACTTTGGGAACATAATATCCACTACTATATCCAAGAGGAATATTTACTGTATTACTTCTATACTGATAGTTTTTGTGATGTTGTTTTCTTAAAAATAACTCACAATGATCAGCAATAGTATTATGAATTTGAAGGTCTTCATACCAAAACTCATCAGAGAGCTGGATGACTATTCTAGGTTTAGTCTTTTTAACACACTCTAAAACATCATCAAAGGTTGGCATGTATCCCCAAGGATAGTTATTTGGGTCTCTTGCGCTATAGATGAAGACATCAAAATCATAATTACCGTTTCTAATATCATCAAGATATAAGAAACTAGTAGAGACTTTTCTTCCGTCCAAAATATCATTTAAGATATAATCGTGCTCCCAAACTTCTTCTTTTTTAGATCTTCCAAAGAATAAAACTTTTAACACAATCAACTATCAGTTAGCTTTATATAGTCCAGTAATAGTATCAACATCAGCAGGTCGAAATGCTTTCACTGGTGCAATCCATTTGTAAGACATCACGGTATCATTAGTGTCAGTATCATACCATACATCACCGTCTCTGTCATCATGAGGATGCTCAAGACCTAATGCATGACCCCACTCATGAAGATATATCCACTTTTTATCTCCAGCAAATTTCTTAACTAGAATAGTATATCCTTTCTCTGTTGCTATACACAGACCAGAAGTATGTCCATATGGTTCTGGCATACTCTTTCTTTCATAGAATGCAACTTCAGAATGTTTTGGTTTCTTCAAAACCTTGATGTTGAATGATACCATTTCATCTGTGGTTGCAATCATGTTTCGAGTGAACCTCGTTGGACTATCAACATACACCTTGAGAAGGTTATCATTTAGAAATTGAGAGGTGTGTTGATAGTTATAGGGAGAAATTAGTTCTTCCATTACTCTCCTTTTACAACATGAGACCATGCAACTTTATACTTATTATCCCAGTTATCACAGTATGGTGGATAAAAAGCATTGAGAGCAGCAGTAGTGTCAACAATGCGTTGCATATCACCAGCATCTACTGCTTCTTGAAGTTTATCAAGAAGAAAACTAAATGTGGTGATTTGACTAAATGCATCCTCAAGGTCGTTCATTACCTTCCAAGTTTTGTCTGGCATTGTCATTTGTTGTTCTCACAATGAAGGAAATACTTATACTCCGCAACTTGATGTGGTGCATATCTTACCACATCACATCCTTCGTAGGTGTCAACCACTTCAAATGATGCTTTTAGTTCTGGTGTGTTCATTGATAGTGCTCCAATGATTAGAATACCAATACCTACAACACCAAGAGTAACTGCTACACCATTAAGAAACTCTTTGAGAGCATACTTGTCATCTTCAGTCATTCCGATTGCTCCCAAAGTTTCTCACGAATCATTCTAACACATTTATTCCATTCGTAGGAGTTTGTATCGTGTTCTTTCGGCAACCATTCCTCAACAGCATCTACAATTTCATCACACATATCAATAGAGAAACCAAGTTGATGCCTCACCACATTCCATAAGGATGGAGGGCGATTGTTAAACTTTTCAAGCAGTTTGTCAAGGTCAGTCATAGTCTTTCATCAATTCCTCAAGTGTTTTCATATCTTGCTTAAGGTCTTCTTCATCATAATCCAACTCAACACCTTCTGTCAAGTCCTTAAGACAATTCATTTGAACTTCATCCATTGGAATGAGTTTTTCTTTCCCAGTTTCAATGTTATCTACTATTTGAAGTAAACTATCCAAAAAATCCTTGGAATAAATTTCGTCTTCTAAACTATCCCAAAAATATATAATACATTGCTCCAATGGGTCATCAGAAATAAGGAGAGCATATTCCTGATAATTTTCACCCATCAAATCAGCCCAATTCTTAAAAGAATACCAACAATTATACCATCCTTGAATAATACAACCATTCCAAATATAATTCAACCAAGACATCTTTGGTGATTTAATATTAGTTCCTAAAAGTGGTTTTGAAAACATAAAACCTCAAGCAAAACATAATACATTTAGACCATTTTCAATATGAGTTTGTCTCATATTCAAGAAATCAGTTAGATTATCAAATTCTTGGTAAAGAGTAAAAGGAACTTTTTTAGGGACATATCCCTTTCCAGCAAAAAGGATATACTTTTCTGGAATATGACCACTATTCAGTTTTTGGATGAGTTGTTCTCTTGTATATGTTTTAATCATTTGTCTTCACCTTTGAGTTTTCTAACTTTTTCAAGATAATCTTTTCCTTGCTGATACAACCCATCAATCAGTGCGTTGATGTCAGCAGTAGAAACAACATCAAACTCGTGATTAAGGTTCTCATACCTCAACGCATCAAGCATACACTCTAATGTCATTGCCTGTTGAAACTCTGGTGTGATAGGTGTTCCATGGGAGAGACCAGAACATTCAGTATTATAGAACATATTGTATCGTTCAAGGATACGATTACTTCTCTCTCTTCGTGCTGCCTCATCAATCATTTCATCAATAGTAGGATTGTCTTTCATCATCTTGCGAAGTTTCTCTTTGCCGTATTCAGTCAGTTCATGTTTTTGTTTGCGGAGTTCTTCTACTTCTTCTTGTGTGAGATTCACCCACGGCATATCTTCAGTCATAATTCGCAAATACCTTCAAAGTTCTTCCATCGTCTTGAAGACTTACTTGGACATTAGAACATCCATAACGAATGTATTCTCGGGTTTTACCAATCACCTCAACACGGGTGACATCAGGATAGTTCTTTAGGAAATCTCCATTTGGTTGTTGAATGTCTTCGTTAGTCATTGTTCCCAAGCATAAGATTTCAGAAGTTCGTTGTCTTTTTCAAGTTGTTCTATTCTATCACAGAGTTCCGAAAGAAGTCCAATCAAAGCACCATAATCAATGTTCTCAATGTCTTCACCATACTCTGGGTCATTGTAGATGTAATGGCATAGTTCTTTTTCAAAATTGCGTTTAGTCATCATCAACATCTCCAAATACTTCAAGTCCAAGTTCTTCCATAATGTCCTCCATTTCATTTAGAGTTTCAATATTAACCCTAATATCATCCTCATCTACCAGTTCATCTTCACTCAATACCAGAGCATTCCAAATCATATTGAACTGCTCTTCTGTGAGGTTCAGTTGAATTGTTTTTTC
>Ga0208899_1000266_pt1 | contig 36118 bp, 60 predicted proteins | sample VirMetDEL_Nov_24_FD_184518 | JGI IMG/M metagenome (GOLD analysis project Ga0208899, IMG submission 184518) | Aqueous microbial communities from the Delaware River and Bay under freshwater to marine salinity gradient to study organic matter... | ecosystem: Environmental > Aquatic > Marine >... | reverse complement strand
GGTGGTGCTTGACCGCAATAGTTTTCTAGCGACAGAAATTTAACCTGAGTTCCTACTAGCGAGATAGCCAATGAGCAAAGCAATAATGCCGAAATATATCGGGCCGGGTGATCTTGCCGAAATATTGGGCGTTTCGCCTCGGCGGGTGACGCAACTCGTTGCAGAGGGCCACATTCATAAAGATGCGGTTGGCAAATACGACATTCGGCAATGCGTCCAAGATTACATTCGGTTTAGTTCTGGAACCAAGGAAGATGAGGATATTGCAGAGGCTCGCCGTAGGAAGGCGGTTGCCGATGCTGGCCTTGCAGAAATTGAGTTGAAGGAGACGGCGGGCGAGCTTGTTTCTGCTGAAGAAATGCAGGCGGCGGTAGAGGCTGACTATGGGCGGCTTCGGTCTCACCTGCTCGCCTTGCCATCGAAGTTAGCGCCTCTCGTTGTGGGGAAGAAAAGTAATGCGGTGATTGTGGAGATCGCGGGGAGCTTAATCAATGAAGCCTTGGCAGACTTGTCTGGCAAAACCAACAAAAGTAGTAAAAAGAGCGCGGGGGGTTCTGCGGCCACCACCAAAACTGACGGTGAGCCAGTGGGCGGACCAGAAGCGGCGTCTTAGTCCGGAGAGCAGTTCTGAGCCGGGGCAATGGATAACCGCTAGGGCAGAGTACCAGCGGGCCATTATGGACGCTGTGAGTGATCCAGCGGTTCATACCGTGGTTATCATGTCAAGTTCGCAGATTGGCAAGACGGAGATTCTCAATAATATTGTTGGGTATCACATCGACCAAGACCCAGCGCCGATGCTTTTATTGCAGCCAACTCTGGAGATGGCGGAAGCATGGTCTAAAGATCGCTTGGCACCGATGCTGCGCGATACTCCATCCCTCAAGAACTCTGTAAAAGACCCGCGCTCGCGGGATTCGGGCAATACGGTAAGGCACAAGACATTCACGGGCGGGCATATAACGATGGCGGGGGCTAATAGCCCTGCCTCGCTGGCCTCGCGCCCTATACGCATTGTTTTGGCAGATGAAATCGACAGGTTTCCCCCTTCAGCGGGGAGTGAGGGTGATCCAGTAAATTTGGCGCGGAAAAGATCGACAACATTTTGGAATAGGAAGCTGATTCTTGTATCCACGCCAACCATCAAAGGGCATAGCCGCATTGAGGTGGCTTATGATAAATCCGACCAGCGCAGGCTGCGCGTGCCGTGTCCTGACTGTGGGGGCAGTCAAGAGCTAAAGTGGGCGCAAGTAAAATGGAACGAGGGGGAGCCAGAGACGGCTTCATATGCTTGTGAGCATTGCGGCGTGTTGTGGGATGACGCTGCGCGCTGGGAGGCGATAGGCCGGTCAGATTGGTTGGCCTCTGCTGACTTCAACGGGGTTGCTGGTTTTAGGCTTAATGAGCTTGCATCGCCTTGGGTGAAGTTGAGCGAGACGGTGCGCAACTTTCTTGATGCCAAGCCTCATCCTGAACAACTTAAAACTTGGGTGAACACGGCACTGGGTGAGACTTGGGAAGAAGAAGGCCAGACGGTCAACGCGGAGGGCGTTGCCGCTAGAACAGAGTCATATGACCCGGACAGCCTTCCCGATGAGGTGGTATTGCTAACGGTCGGCGTGGACGTTCAAGGGGACAGGCTTGAGGCCGAATGTGTTGGCTGGGGTGCCGATGAGGAATCATGGGGCGTTGAATATCGGATATTCAGGGGCGACCCCGACCAAGCTGGAGTCTGGTCTGAATTGGCCGGTTGGCTAAACGGCACATATACGACAGAGAACGGGCGCACACTCAGGATTGAGGCCGCTTGCATAGATAGCGGCTTTAAGGCTGATAAGGTTTACAGGTTTACAGCGGCGAACGCCAAACGGCGGTGGTGGGCGATCAAGGGTGTGTCTGGTGCGGGTAAGCCTGTATGGCCGCGCAGGACATCGCGGGCGGGCAGAACCCGTGCGCCTCTGTTTACGCTTGGTGTAGATGCGGCCAAAGAGGTCATCTACGGGCGGCTCAACAAGATCAATGAGCCTGGTCCGGGCTATATGCACTGGCCTGCTCTTGATTGCTACGATGAAGAATATTACGCGCAGCTTGGCGCGGAGAGCGTAAGAACAAAGTATGTTCGCGGCGTCCCGGTTCGTGAGTGGTATCAAAGAAAAGAAAGAAATGAGGCGCTTGACTGCCGCGTTTATGCGTATGCGGCGATGATTGGTAGAAACATCGACCTGAACAGGCGGGCAGATAGGGTTGTTGATCTGGAGCCTGAAGTTCAAGAGGAAGCGCCGGAACAATGGCAGGCGGTTGCGTCTAAGCCCAAGCCGCGCAGGCGGGCGGGCCGCAGGGGCGGCTTTGTCAGTAATTACTGAGGTAGCGATAATGGAAAAACTTTACGTCAGTTCTGATAATCTCTTGCAGATTACGGGGCTGAAAAACCGTCTTACTGACGCTTACCTAAACTCCGCCACCATTACGGCTAATGTTAATGACCTGACCGGGACTCTCGTTGAAGGGCCAGTGACTTTGAGTTATGTGGCGGCGTCTAATGGTAACTATGCAGGGACGGTCCCCGATGACGCGGCGCTACAAGTTGGCTCCCGCTACGATGTCGTTATTTCAGTCAATGGCGGCGCAGGGTTGCAGAAACAATATACCATTCGGTGTGAGGCGGTGAACGCTGATGAGTGATTTTCTTCCTAAAGAGCCAACTTCATTTGTTGCGGGTGATACCGTCAAATGGGAACGAACAGACCTGCACGGCGACTATCCTCCGGCTTCCTGGTCCCTCAAGTATACCATTGTGGGGCTGAATGACGGCATTGCAGAGCAGACAGCCGCAGAGGATGGCAACGATTATCAGGTGACAATTACTGCTGCTGTGACGGCAACGCTGGCGGGCGGTGAATATACGCTCACGGGATACGTTGATGACGGCACCCAGCGGTTCACGGTTTACCGGGGTACGGTGACGGTTGAGGCTGATATTGCTGGAGTTCATGGCGGCAGAGATACGCGCAGCTATTGGAAGCGCGTTTATGACAACGTGTCGGCGGTTATTGAGGGCAAGGCCAGCAGTGACCAGCAAAGCTATTCAATTGCAGGGCGTTCTCTTTCCCGGTACAGTTTCGAGGAACTTCTAACGCTCCAGGGAACGGCACGGGCGCATGTTATCAGGGAAGAACGTGCGGCTAACGGTAAGGGTGGCCGCAAGATTCTAGCGAGGTTCATTAAGCCATGAGTATGTTTGATCGTTTCCGCAAAAGTCCTCGCCGCAAACAACACATGCCGCGCGTCAGGGGCTATGACGCGGGGATTATTTCCCGCTTGACCTCTGACTTTAATGTCGCAGACAAGACGCCGAACCAGAATATCCACGTTGGTTTGAAGACAATGCGGGCGCGTTCCCGGCATCTTTTCCGCAACAATGACTATGCGCGTAAATATGGCAAGCTACTGGTGGCCAACGTGGTTGGGCCGCACGGCATCAAGCTCCAGATGCGGGTGCGTAATGATATTGGAAGCGGTTATGACACGCTTGCAAATGAGCGTATTGAGGCAGCTTGGCGCGAGTGGGGCCGTAGCTGCACAATGGATGGCCGTTATTCGTGGCTGGATGCCCAAAAGCAGGCCATTCAATCGGTGGCGGTGGACGGCGAGGTTATTATCCAGCTTGTCGAGGGGCGTAGCGCGGGGCCATACGGTTTCGCCATGCAATTTATTGAGCCTGATAAGCTAGACCATAACCTGAATGATACATATGGTGGGCGCAATATTCGACTAGGGGTTGAAGCGGATGAGTGGTCGCGCCCTATCGCCTATTGGTTTTTGAATGAACACCCAGAAGAGCATGGCCATCTAAAGGGTGGCCGTAAATATCGCCGTGTTCCTGCTGACCAGATTCTACACGCTTTCATGCCAGAAGAGATTGGCGCTTGGCGTGGCGTCCCCTGGTTACATGCCGGGATGCAGCGCCTAAAGATGCTGCACGGCTATGAAGAAGCAGAACTTGTAGCGGCTCGCTCAGCGGCTTCAAAAATGGGCTTTATTTATTCACAGGACGGTGACGGCTACGATCCTGACGATACGGACAGCATGGGCAACCTGATTCAAGAGGTGGAACCGGGCGTTATTGAGCAGTTGCCAGAGGGCAGCCGGTTTGAGGCGTTTGACCCGCAGCACCCTATGAGCCAATTTGGCGACTTCCTCAAGTCGATGTTGAGGGGTGTTTCTGCTGGTCTGGGTACTGCTTACAACTATCTTGCTGGCGATCTTGAAGGCGTTAATTTCTCCAGCCTGCGGCAAGGAAACCTGATGGAGCAGGATCAATGGCGAATTATTCAGCAATGGATGATTGGCGCCATTTGCGCGCCTATCTTCGAGCGTTGGCTCATTGCCTCGCTTGGCTCTACGGCGCTCAACTTGCCTGCGTCACGATATGAGAAGTTCAACGCGGCCACATGGCAACCACGCGGCTGGGCATGGGTTGACCCAGTTAAAGAAGCAAACGCAAATATGAGCGAGTTGGGCATGGGCGTTACATCGCGCACGATTATCGCGGCGGCTGCTGGCCGTGATTTGGAGGATGTGTTTAAGGATTTGAAGGCAGAACAAGAGTTGGCGGCGTCGATGGGGTTGAGTCTGTCGGACCCTGCTGCTCAAGAGCAAATAGAGGAGGCTGAAGATGCCTGAAGATAAAGACATGAAACTAACAGAACCCGGCCAGAGTGCCGGGTTTTTTAATGGCCGCAGCAAAGATGATCTGCGGTCCCTGGATCGTAATTTTAACGGCTCTATTTCAAGCCGTATGGACGGCGATTCAGAGAAGCCGGTTTTTGAGTTGTCGCTCTCAAGCGACATTGCTTATGACCGGGGCGATTACAAAGAGATTCTTGTGCATACGCCTGACTCCGTAAACCTGGAGCGGGCTGCACATAGAGGGCTTCCCTTGCTTCACAACCATAGGACCGATGAGCTTATTGGGCGCGTCGATGATGTTCGGGTGGAAGACGGGAAACTAAGAGGTGCAGTCAAGTTCGGAAATTCCCAGCTTGCCAAAGATATTGAGGCTGATGTCCGCGATGGCATTCGGTCTGATGTGTCTATTGGTTATCGCTGGGATGAGTGGGAAGAGGGGGCTGGTGAAGTCTCTGTGACCCGCTGGACCTTGCATGAAGCCTCAATTGTTGGCGTACCAGCGGACCATACGGTTGGCATGGGGCGCTCTAGTGAAACCACTCGAACAGAGGATAAACCTATTATGAGTGAAGAAGTAAAGCAGGAAGCTCCTGCAAATGATGAGGCTGTGCGCGCTGCTGCAACTGTCGCATCTGAAACGGCTGTAGCACAGGAGCGCAAGCGCGTTTCTGACGTTACGGCTTATTGTGCCAAGCGTGGTCTGCCAGAAATGGCTGATGAGGCTGTGCGGTCTGGTTGGTCTATGGATGAGACGCGTGAGCGCGTTCTTGATGCCAAGGACGCTGCCCAGGACGCGAAGCCTGCCGCTGAGAGCGGTGAAATCCGCGAAGAGAAGGCCAAGCCAATTGGCCTGACAACTGAAGACATTGACAACATCCGCATTGTGGATATTGTGAATTATCAGTTGAACCCGAATGATTCTGAGGCTCGCCGTAAGGCTGGCCATGCCATTGAGGCATCGCAGGAGTTTGTCCGCAAGAACAACCTTCCGCAGCCAAAGGGCATTGTCATCCCGCCTGAAGCCCTGTCTCGCTATATGACGGGCCGCATGGTTCGTGATCTGTCGGCTGGCACGGCAACAGACGGCGCGGAACTGGTATCAACGGACCTGCTTTCAGGCTCCTTGATTGACGTTCTCCGCAATCGTTCCGTTGTTATGGGCCTTGGTGCCACGACCCTTGAGGGTCTGGTTGGTGACGTTGCTATCCCGCGTGTTACCAGTGGCTCGGCTTCTGCATGGATTAGCACGGAAGGCGGCAACGCTGCACAGTCTGACCCGCAGTTCGACCAGGTTACGATGTCTCCGAAAACGGCTGGCACTTACACTGAAGTGACTCGCCAGCTTCTCCAGCAGTCCAGTATCGGCCTGGAAGCCTTCTTGCGTAATGATCTTGCGCAGGGCATGGCCACCCTGATTGATGCTGGTGCGCTGTATGGCTCCGGTTCATCTGGTCAGCCTACGGGTGTAGCCAACACCAGCGGCATTAACGCCCCAACGGCGTTTGCGGCTGCTGTTCCGACTTTTGCAGAAATGATCGACATGGAAACTCAGGTTGATGTTGACAACGCATTGGTTGGCACTCTGGCCTATTTGACCGACCCGACCACACGCGGCGGGCTGAAGTCAAAGGACAAAGGCACCGACACGGGCCAGTTCGTATGGATGGGCAATGAAGTCAACGGCTACAACGCGGTTGTCTCCAACCAGGTAACGGCTGGCGATGTGTTCTTTGGTAATTGGGCTGATGTGGTAATTGGCCTTTGGGGCGGCTTGGACATCCTTGTTGATCCTTACACCAATAGCCTGAGCGGCACGGTTCGCATTGTAGCTCACCAGAGCGTTGATGTAGCCGTTCGCCATGCTGTGAGCTTTGCTTACAACAACGATGGCGCGTAATAGCTAGTAGTTTGGGAGCGTCTTAGGGCGCTCCCTTCTATTTCTTAACAAAATTAAGGAGGTTTGCCATGAGTGGTGATCCAGTTGGTCAATTGACCATTGAAGAAGTTGTTCCTTGTGCCGTCAGGGCGAATGATGTTACGAGTGCTGCGGTTGATCTAAAGGACTATGTTGGCCGCGTTGCTCTGACTCTTGTATCTGCGGCTGCGTCTACCGCAGACACGTTGGACGCGAAGGTTCAAGATTGTGCTACTTCTGGCGGCTCTTATGCCGACATTAGCGGCGCGGCATGGACGCAGGTAACGGCTGCGGCTGACCTGACGGAAACCATCTACATTGATGCGGACGCCCAAAAGCGCTACATCAAGGTTGTTTGCGATCTGTCAGAGAATGGCGATGAGTCGTTTCCGTTTGCCGTTATCCTGGCTGGCATGAAACAGGTGCGATAATGCTGATTAAGGTATTGAAGGGCACTATTGTTGACGGCAAGAAGGTTGCCGCAGGCAAGACGGTCGATGCATCTGACTCCGCTGCTCTATATTTGCTTGCTATCGGCAAGGCGGAAGAGGGCAAGGCGAAGAAGACGCGCACACCAGAAGATGACCAGCCGATGACAACCCGCACCAGCGGGGCAACGGTCAAGAAGTCTAAAAAATGAGTGTTGAGAGTGCTGCTGACAGGCTGGCCATGCTTGCTGACTTTGGCCTGTCCTGTCGGCTCACCCTTGCCGCTGGCGGGCGTGTGAACTTTACGGCCATCCTGGATAATGAATATGCGGCGGCAGAGTTACTTGGGGACGTGGGAGTTGAGACTTCCGTTCCTATGCTGACTTGCAGAGCGGCAGACATTAGCGATGCCGCGCACGGGGATGCAGTGCGCATCACGGCGGAAGACGGAACAAAGACGAATTACACTATCAGGGGCATTCACCCTGACGGGACCGGCGTCACGGTCCTTATGTTGGAGGCGGCATGAGCCACATAAGGCAGCAGATCAGGGAAGCGGTTGCCACGGCGGTAACGGGCTTGGCCTGTGGCGCGACAGTTTATGAGAGCAGGGTTTATGACTTGCCCAAAGCAACAACACTGGCGCTCATTGTGGATTGCGGGGATGAGGCAATCGAATATACGACAATGACCGCACCCAGGACGGTGCAGGCCGAACTTGAGGTTAAAATTCAGGCGTTGGTTATCAATGCCACATCGCCAGAAGATAGCCGGGATACGCTTCTAAAAGAGGTACAGGTTGCTTTGGCGTCAAATGATCTTTCAGGCGTATTAAAGGGCGTTGGCCTGACGCTTGAGGGCGTCGAGACGGCTTACGAAGACGAGGCTGAAACCCGGATGATGATGTCAGAGATGACATGGCTTGCGGTTTATCACTTTGCAGAGAATGACCCAGAGACAGCACTATAAGGAGGCAGGCAATGGGCAAAAGAGTTAAAATGCAGTCTGGACAGACTGTAATTGAAATTTGGGACGATCAGGTTGATTACCTGACTTCCAAAGGCTGGAGTGTCGCTGTTGACTCACCAGAAATTGAAACGGCGGAAGAACCCGCCATAAATGAAGAGGATGTAGAATAATGGCTACACATCATGGGAACAGCGGCACAGTTGAACTTGGTGCCAATGCTGTAGGTGAAATCAAATCTTGGTCTGTAGATGAGACGGCTGAAACCGCCGACGATTCTGCAATGGGTGATACTTGGCGGAGCCATGTAACTGGCAAAAATAGCTGGTCCGGCTCTGTTGAGTGCCACTGGGACCCGGACGATACGAACGGGCAGGATGCGCTGACAATTGGCGCGAGCGTTACGCTCAACCTGTATCCAGAGGGCGATGGCTCGGGTGCTGATTACTACACAGGAACCGCTACTGTTGAGGGCATTTCTCGCTCTGTTCCGCAGGACGATATTGTCGCGGTATCCTTTACGTTTAAGGGTAACGGCGCTCTGACTGCCTCCACGGTGGCCTAATGAGCAGGCCAACACTAGCGGAGGCGTTGGCTGCTGACTACAAGGGGCAAGACATGCGATCGCGTGTCTTGTCCCTAGTTGTAGACGGAGAGGAGCTTGAATATGAAGTTTTTTGGCTCCCCATAAACCTTGCAGAACGGGCCAAGATAGCAAAGTTGGATGGCAACGATGACCAGGTTGTCGGCATCATAGTGATGAAGGCTCTTGATGAGCATGGTGAGCCTATTTTCACGATTAAAGACAAGCCCATTCTCAAGAAGTTTGCGCGGCCTGATATTCTGAGCCAGTTGGCGGCTGAAATGCTGCTTTCAATCAGCTTCGAGGACGCGGAAAAAAACTAACTAGCGATGCACTCTTGCGCGATGTCTATGCGTTAGGCGAGGCGTTGAGCAAGTCTGCATCGGAGATTATGGCCATGCCGCTGGATGAGTTCACTCATTGGCGGGCCTATTTTAAGATCAAGAATGAGGCGCAATGATGGCCGGACGCAAGTTAGAAACGACCCTAACAGCTAAAGACAAAACGAGCGCGGCCTTTGCCTCTGTCAATCGTTCTGTGGATGGCATGAAAAAGAGCATGTTAGGGGTCTCCGCAGCCATCGCGGTGGCTGTTGCCGGAACGGCAACGCTGGTCCAACGCTCTTTAAGTCTTGCTGATAGCATTGACAAGGCATCTGGCGCGGCGGGGATTAGTGCAGAGGGTTACCAGCGACTCAAATTCGCGGCAGGTCAAGCGGGCATTGCAACCGGTCAGCTTGACATGTCTCTCCTTGCCTTGGTCCGGCGCACGGGCCTCGCGCACAAAGGCAATACTACATACGCCAAGACATACGACGAGCTAGGCGTAAGTATTCGCAATGTGGGCGGTGGTTTGCGCGATCAAGAGGATATTCTGGAGGATGTTCTTCTTGCGTTATCCAAGATAGAAGACCAGGCCGAATTAACGGCGCAGGCCAGCGTCCTTTTCGGGGATGATGCCGGTAAGAAGATGGCGCTCTTGCTAAAAGACGGCATTGAGGGCTTGAACGAGTCACGGGACCGTGCCGAAGAGTTGCGCCTTGTTCTTTCTGGCGAGCAGATCAAAGAAGGTGTGGGCCTGGTCGATGCCTTCAATGAGCTTAAATCTGCGGCTGACGCAGAGACGGCGAGGGTTATCCTTGACAACGCGGAAGCTCTGGAGAAGCTGACGGGGTGGCTGGGCAAGGCTAGAAATTGGGCGATTGGTGTTCTGGCTGATGCAACAACGGGCTTTGATTATCTGGGCAAAGTCATTGGCTTTATTGACAAGACGCCGCTCGAGGCGGTTCGCCTTGAAGCGAATCTGCTCTTGCGCGATATGCAGGACATGGCCCCTGAGTCGGAGGAATATAGAAAAGCGGCTGCACGGGTTAAAGAGCTTGTAGAGCAGCAAAACAATTTGCTGAATGCCAAAAAAGAAACCGCAGAAGTACCAGTGAAGCCGGAGGCAGAGGAGGTTATTGATACAACCCCCTTGATGGAAGGTATTGAGGCAGACAAGCAAGGTGCTATTGACGCCGCGAAGGCTGCTGAGAAAAGGGCTGCTGATATTCTAGCGGTTAGGCAATCGCTCAGAACAGAGACGCAGATGCTCAACGATGAGCAGGCCAGACTAAACGCGCTTATGGGTGAGGGAGGGCTTACTCAGTCAGAGGCAACGGCGGCGCTGATTAACTATCGTGACACCCTTCCGTCCGCGATAGAAGCGCAGCGCATATATGATGATGCGGTTGCCGATGGAGCGGCTATTACTGAGGCATATTTGGACCCGCAAGAGCGGTTAAATCTTGCCATCGGTGAGCTAAAGACGCTCTTGGTCGCCGGGACAATCACGCTTGGCACTTATAACAGAGCCGTTTCTGATTTGAAGAGCGAGTCTATACTGGCGGCGGATACCATGCAGGGCGCTATGGCGCGGGCATTTGATGATATTGACTACCGCATGGCAGAGATTGACATATTCGCGGGCGATATGTTTGGCGGCATGGAAAATGCGGCTAAGAGTGCAGTGAACGAAATTATCAGCGAGTTCTATCGCCTGATGGTGATCAAGCCGCTGATGGATGCGCTTTTTGGCGACAAACGAGGCGAGGGTGTCGTCGGCGGCCTGCTCGGCGCCCTGCTCGGCGCCCCCAAGGAGGGAAAGGCGGCTGGTGGCCACGTTTCTGGTGGCACGGCTTACCTTGTTGGCGAAGAAGGGCCGGAGATATTCAAGCCCAACACATCCGGCGACATTATCCCCAATCACAAGCTGGGGATGTCTTCGCCGAATGCTAGCGGCGTAACGGTGGTGCAGAATATTCGCTTTGATGTCGGGCTTGAGAGTGTTGACCAGAGAATTGAGCAGGCAACACCAAGAATTGCAAACGAGTCTGCGCGGGCTGTTCGTGATGCCCAGCAACGCAGCGGCGGGGAGTATATCTGATGGCAATCACGTTTCCTCTCAATATGCCTGATGATGATTGGACATCTGCCAAGGTTGGCGTCCAGTTTAACAACCTGACAAATGTATCATTGAGCAATGTTGCGCAGACGATAAGCAAGCCGGGTGATCTGCTGATGCTGGAGTTCTCGCTTCCTCCAAAGTCACGCGCTGATGCGGCTGCGTGGCAGGCGTGGGGCCTCTCTCTTAGGGGTTCGTTTGGCTCTTTCTATGGGTACGACAGAACGGCGACTACGGCGCGTGGCGTGGCCACGGGGACGCCGTTAGTCAATGGCGCGGACCAGACAGGCTATGAGTTAATAACGGACGGGTGGACAACGGGCCAGACTGGCATTCTCAAGGCTGGTGATTGGATTGAGGTAAACGGCCTGCTCAGGATGGTTGTTGCGGACTCGGACTCTGACGGCCTTGGCAATGCAACGCTGGATATATCGCCGGGGTTATGGCCGGGGCAAGAGCCTGCCGACAATGCTGCAATTACGGTTTCTAATCCAAAGGGCAAATTCCGCTTGGTTGATGATATGGTTTCTTGGGATATTGACCTTATAGAAATGGGCCGCATGAAGTTCTCAGCCGTTGAGGATTTGCGCACATGAGCAGGGGCGTAACGGCGGCTTTTGATACGGCGGCAAATTCCTCGACGGTCAACGCGGCATTCCTGGCAAAACTTGATTTCTCATCCGGTATTGTCCGCGTATGGTCTGGAATAGGCCAATTGTCATGGAACAGCCAGACTTGGGAGGGTGTAGGTGAGTTGGGTTCGGTTTCCGCTATACAGGAGCAACCTGGCGCAGTGGCCACGGGGCTGAATCTTGGGCTTTCTTTTAATGATTCCTCGCTTCTCACAAGCGTTCTGACTGAAGATTACCAAGGCCGGGCGGTTAATGTATGGCTTGCTCTATTTGACTCTGACAACGCTGTTGTTGCTGATCCGTTCGAGTACTTTGGTGGCCTGATGGATTATGCTGAAGTTAAGCGGTCAGGGGACAAGGCGTCTATCTCTATTTATTGTGAGAGTTGGATGCGTGTTCTTGAGCGCAAGAACAGCCGCCGCAGGACTAATCACGACCAGCAGGCTCGCTTTTCTGGTGATCTTGGCTTTGAGTATAACGCGGAGATACAAGATACTCCGGTCAATTGGGGCCAAGCTGACGCCAACCAAACCAAACAATCCCGCAAGAATCTTCGCAAGATCAACAAGTGAGGCGCGACGATTGGCCTGAGAGGCTTGTTGAATATGTTGGGCAGCATGAAGCCGCCTCTTTTTCATGGGGCAAGCATGACTGTTGCACGTTTGCCGCTGGTGCCGTTGAGGCAATGACTGGCATCCGGTGGATGGAAGAGTTCACGGGGCGGTATGAGACAGAAGAACAGGCCGTTAGCGCCTTGAGGAATATTGGCGCTGGTGACTTGTACCGCACTATTCGCAATAAGTTTGGCAAGCCTATGAAGCCTGCGGCTGCGCAGCGCGGGGATTTGATGTTGGCCAGGATGGATGGCGCTCCAAGTCTCCTGATCTGCGTTGGCAGAGAGGCCGTTGGGCCGGGTGTTGGTGGTCTTGTTCGCCTGCCAGTCTCAGATTGTAAGTTCGCCTGGAGGATTTGATATGCCGCAGATTATACCTGTAGTGGTTGGGGCGGCTCTGAAGGCCGCAGGGCTAGGAAAGATTCTAACAGCCATCATTACGCTGGCCGTCACCGCCGTAACTTCGCTGATATTTAAGCCAAAGAGCAATCTTGGCGATATTGGAACTGTTATCAATATGTCAAGGGACGCTGCTGCGCCACGGGAATATATCTATGGGCGCACCAGAACGGGCGGAACAATCCCCTATCTGGAAAGCACGGGGACAAAGAACGAGATTCTTTGGCTGGTCTCTGACTATGCGGACCATGAGGTTGATAGTTTCGAGAGCTTTTACATTGATGATAAGCTAGTAAGCGTCTCCGCCAACGCCGTTACCACGTCTCCATATAACGGGTTTGCCTACGTCTACACAAAGAGCGGGCAAGACAGTCAAACGGTTGAGACTAATCTGGACGCAGCCTCTACTAATTGGACTACAAACCATCGCTTGCGCGGCTGTGCCTATGCGGTCTGGAAGCTGATTTATGACCGGGATGTGTTCCCAACGGGCCTGCCTAACCTGTCTGTGGTGGTGAAGGGTCGCAAGGTCTACGACCCCCGGCTAGATAGCACGGTATCTGGCGGCAGCGGCTCCCACAGGGACGATGACGCTACAACGTGGGAATGGTCAGAGAATCCGGTTCTTGGCTTGTTGGACTATCTGAGGGACAGCTTTATTGGTCCGGCCTTCCCCATGTCTGCTTTCGATACGGACAACCTGATTGCGGCGGCTAATGTGTGTGATGAGTCCGTAACGGTTAAAGCTGGCGGCACTATCTCCCGATATGCTGTGAACGGCATAATCAATTCAGACCTGACCCACAAAGATGTTGTTGACTTCTTCTCGGACGCGATGGCGGGGACAATTACATTCACGGGCGGCGTTTTCAGGATGCACCCAGGCGAGTATGACACGCCGAACACTGACACGCTGGATGAGAGCAATATCATAGAGCTTGTTAGCTGGAAGCCTGCGCCATCACGGCGCGAATTGGTAAATGAGGTCAACGGCCTCTTTGTTGATGCCGACAAGTCTCACCAGCCGTCAAATTATCCAACGATCTCTGACGCTACGGCAGTAACCGAAGATGGCGGGGATGTTCTCCCGCTCACGCTGGATTTGCCGTTTGAGCAAGACAACAGACGGGCGCAGCGTATCGCGACCATCGCCAAGAACAGGGCGAGGCAGCGCGGGGAGGGTGTTATTCGGTGTAACTTGTCTGCGGCGGGCGTCCGGGTGTGGGACAACCAGAAATTCACGCTTTCTGATATGGGTTGGACAGACAAGGTTCTCAAGATCACAAGCTGGACGCTTAATCCGGACCTGACTATTGACCTTGGGGTTAAAGAGGAAGCAAGTTCCGTTTATAGTTGGACGGCGGCAAGTGATGAGCAAGATTACGACGATCCTGCCGGGTCCGTTTCTGTAGTAGATTTTGCCGTTGTTAATCCCTCTGGTCTATCGGTCTCCACGGGGACGCTGGTTGGTTCGGACGGGACCAAACTGCCTGCTCTTGAGGTTACATGGACAGATCCGGGGCCGTTCGTGATTGGAACGGAGGTCCAGCTATCAAGTGATGATGGCACAACGTGGCTGAACTACGGAACGGCTCCAGAGGAAAGTGGCGACGGCGCTATTATCACAGGGCTAGTTAAAGGGACGACGTACAAGGTCAGGGTTTTCCACATATCCAACGGTATGATGCGCTCTGACACGCCAGCCGTAAGCGGCTCTATCAGCGTGACGGACTCCACTATTGCCGGGACTATCCTTAACCAGGGCGGCTTGGCGGTCTTAGATACTGTTGACACGGCGGAGATTGCTGATGAAGCAGTCACGACGGTTATCTCTGCGACAGTAGCAGGACCGCGTTCTCTTTCTGATAAGTATGACGGCACACCAGAGCGCACCGGCTTTGGCACGTCTACGGTTGACGATGAGATGTTCACGCAGAACAACTTCACCGATTATTGGGGCGAGGCCGTTGTTGAGTTAGATATTACAGTTGACGCAGATACGGTTAATGAGCCAATCGAAATAAAAGTCAAGATGCTTCTTCAATCAACGGGGTTTTCGGGTTCGTATCTTGGTCTCTACGCTAAAGTTGGCGTTGAGAAGTCCGGAACCGTTGGGATTAGTGAGTGGCTGCTAGGGGATGATGGTGGTCCTAGTCTCACCGATGCTGACGGGACTGATCCAACCTTGGACAATTGGGAGAAGGTTGCCACGCTCGACGAAGATGCGGCTGGCACATATGCCAATTGGTATAATGATAGCTATATATGGACGCCTACCAGCACGGGCGATTATACATTTTGCATGGCAATGACAATCGGCGACTGTTCTGCCAACCATGCCACCGACGACATGGACGCAGAGTCTATCCAAGCCTATGCGTTGGTTCTGAGGGGTAAATAATGAGGCAGAGAAATTATGCCATTTGGGATGAAGTGACGGGCGACATTCTTGAGACGGGGCATTGCCCGCCGCGTTCTCAGTTGCGCAAGTTAGAGAGGCTCCGCCCAGGCCAGAGAATGTATGTCTCAGACGGGCCAATGGTGAAGATTAAAACACACAAGTTTGACCCTGAGACGGGGAAGCCGGAGTTAAAGAGGTGATATATGCCGGAATGGATAGACAGTCTATTGCTAGGCTATGGGCCGCTAGGCGCATGGCTGGCGTGGCAGCTAATCCGCGACAGAGCGCAATCAAAGACCATCTCGGAATTGACAGAAGCCCTGAGCGAAAATGCCAATTCGCAACAGACTATTGCACAAGCAATTACGGATATTCGGACCTATCTGATGGGGCAGGGTCGATGATGTTGCGTAAGATCAAGAGGGCATTAAGTTCAAAGCAGGAGTGCGAGAAGCGGGCTGTTGATGTTATAGAGAAGCACAAGAAAGCCAATGATGCTCTGAGAACAGAGTTGGGGAAATTATCAGAGGCATTGAAGCAGAAAGAACATGTTTGATATTAGCACACTAGATATTATCAGGGATTACTTCGGCTATATGATGATCGCCATGATGTCCATTTGGGTCTATCAGCGGTCAAAGTGGATCAGCGGTACAGAAGGCGCAATGCGTATGGACGCCAGGGCGGTTCAATGCGTTTGCCTGTGCATGATTGTTTCTATCATGGCTTGGCAGATTACATGGCCCATTGTCGGCAATTCTTATCAGGAAATAGGGTTCGTTCTATTTGCTATCTTTACCCGCGTCTGGCTTGTTGTGAGTGCGGGCATGGCCGTTATCTCCCATTGGAATATGACAGAAGGCGCGAATGGCGTAAGAAATGCCCAGAGAATAGGCTTCATTGCCTGTGCTTCGGCAGCGGGGCTTATCCTTTAGATATACCAAAGCATATAAATAAAAACATTTGATATATATTGATATATCATCTATATTATTGAACGGCGCAATTAGCATAGGAGAAACCAAATGAGTAATTACGCAGAAATCATGCTGGACACATCAACGGCAGTATGACTATATCTCTTACAGATGAGCAGCTTCAAGAAGCTGTTGACTTGCTTGCCCGCCACAAGATTATTGCTGAGGCGTGTAAGCATTCGCGCTGGCCCTGCAAGCAGGCCGGATTTTCCCACCGATTAAGAACGGCCCGTGAAGCCGGGTTCGTGCCGCAAGACCTTCCTGTTGAGGTTAGTGAGGTTGATGTCTTGAAGCAGGAGCTTCGGGATGTTCGCCTGCAACTCACGCAGATGAAGAGCGATGAAATCACGCGCAGCAATGTGCGGGATTGGGTTGGTCTGATAAGCGATAAAGACCCAGAGCCACCAAAGTGGCTGGTCAAGAAAAGCTCCTCTGGCGTTATGGGTGTTCCTACCCTGTTTGCCTCTGATTGGCATTGGGGCGAAGTTGTGAACCCTGATGAGATTCATGGCGTAAACAAGTTCAACCTGGATATTGCAAAAGAGCGTTGTCGCAAGCTAGTGACTACGGCGGTCAATCTCCTACACCAAGAGTTCAGAAGTGCGGATTATCCGGGCATTGTCTTTGCCTTGGGCGGGGACATGGTAACGGGCGACATCCACGAGGAATTGTCCAAGACCAACGATGCTCCGATCATGCCCACGGTTGTTGACCTGTTCGAGAACCTTATCTGGTGCATCAGCACCCTTGCCGATAAGTTCGGCAAGGTATATGTCCCCTGCGTGACGGGGAATCATGGTAGAATTACAAAGAAAGTGCAGGCAAAGGAGCGGAACGCCACCAACTTCGATTGGCTGGTTTACTGCCTTCTGGAAAAGCATTTCTGTGAGGATAACAGGGTTCAGTTCAATATAGCAGAGGGGTCGGATTGCTTGTTCCGCATATACGGGCATGAATATCTTCTGACCCACGGCGACCAGTTTCGGGGCGGTGACGGGATTATTGGCCCGCTTGGCCCGATCACGCGAGGACGGCACAAGAAGGCATCTCGCAACGCGGCCATTGATATGGACTTCCAGACCATGATGGTCGGGCACTTTCACACCCTTATGCAGCTACCCAACCTGATTGTTAATGGGTCGCTCAAGGGGTATGACGAATATGCCTATCAGGGGAATTTCTCGTATGAAGTCCCGGCGCAGGCATTGTGGATTACACATCCACAGCGGGGCATCACGCACCAGATGCCAATTTACCTTGAAGAACCAAAAGCAGGAGCGGAGAAAGCATGGGTAAGCTGGACAAAATGACGGTTGGAGAAGTTCTGCAAACGGCGGATAGCCTGGTGACAGGGGACCGCGCAGAACAACACGGCGATATTCGGGAGAATCACCGCAATATGGCAAGAATGGTCGGGGCCTACCTTGGGACACCGATTAGTGAGGAACAGATGGCGGGCATCATGGTTTGTATAAAGCTGGCCCGAACCAAGGCAGGCTCGACTAACCCTGACGACTTTGTGGACATGGCCGCCTATGCCGCGATTATGGGGCAGTTGGCAACAGAGGGAAAGCCTGAAAGCCTCCCCCAAAAGCAGATTAGCGCGAATGTTGCTGGGGCCTATGAGGCGAGGGTTAATGGGGGGCGACATGTTCCTAACAACTGACGGCAACAGAGTGCCTTGGCGATGGAACAGCTTTACACCCTCTGAAATGCTCTGTCGGTGTGGCTGTGAGTCCATGATTGATGAGCAGTTCATGGACAGCCTTCAGTGGCTGCGGGACGCTTTCGGTAAGCCCATGCCTATCACAAGCGCACATCGTTGCCTTGACCACAACAAGGCTGTGGGCGGAAGCCCCAATAGTGGGCATTTAACGGCCCGTGCAGCGGATGTCCGTGTGAAGTGGGGCGATGCCCTAGAGCTAGTGTGTTTGGCTCATAGGAGGGGATTTACGCGCATTGGCGTGAACCAGACAGGCCCATATGACAGGCGGTTTATTCATCTTGGTATGGATAAGCCTGAAAAGACCATCTGGAGCTATTGATGGGAGAGGTTTTGTTTATAGATGAGTACAGGAAGAAGAAGCAGCAAGACTGCCTTGACGCCGTCTCGCTTATCCTACAGGAACTCGACTGCGATGGCTTTGAGGATGGGGATATTCCAGCAGAAGAAGATTCCCCCGAAGCGGGGTAAGGGAAGCTACAAACGTAAACTAAAGCATGGAGGTAATCATGCAGACACTGATTGATCGACTGAAAGAGCCAAGCACTTATGCTGGCCTGTCCGGGCTGGCGCTGTTGTTTGGTCTGACGCAAGACGAGTTTGACCTGTACGTTGGCGCTATCGCTGGCGCTCTGGGTTTCGTTGCGATCATCATGGCTGAGTCCAAGTGAAATGGCTTGGCCTCGTTGGGTGCGTTGGCCTTCTTGGGGCCTGCGCCGTCCTTCCCCCAATCGCTTGCGGGACGGAGAGGACAATACACGCCTTAGCGGTAGTGGGGACGCGCCCCGCAGAGGCAGCGGTAATAACGAAGATTCACGAGAGGAGAGTGTGTGATGAAAGCACTGACTAATATTCTATCTACCCTGGTATTTGTAACAATCAGCACCAGTGCTTTGGCGGGCGACAAGAACAGCTTTTGGGTGCGGGAGCAATCCGCCTTGTTTCAGGCCGGGTTCTCAGGAACCGCTTGTTCCAAGCTCCCTACGCCGGGCGTCATGCTCGACGGGCAGACTAACTGCATCAAGGCTCCGCAGACCTACCTATATAAGAAGGTTGATGAAGAAGGCCGTGTCACCAAAGAGGTTCGACGGCTGGAAGATACCTATTCGGAGCAATGCACGCGTTCAGTTGACGCCAATGGGAATCCGGTTGAGATTTGCTCTGTAGAAGTAACCAGCGGCCCGTCTGCTGACATTAACTTCACCCGCCGTCAAGAGTTCTCCATCATGGGGACTACGCTTGGCAATGGCGAGTCTTCATCCAACAACCGTGGCACTACGTCTATCGGCCTAGCGGCTGCACGGCGGTCCACACAAGAGCCAGTTGAATGATAGGGTATCTGGCCTGCTTCCTGCTTGGGGTGATTGCCACCTTATTCGGGCAGGCTCTATATGTGCGACATTGGTATACACACAAGTTCAAGCCAGACTTTGACAACATAACCTGGCCGTAATCCCTCAGTGAAGAATTAGCCCCGCTTGACCTAACGGTTGGGCGGGGCTTTTCTTATGCCAGTTCCTCTTTACCCATTCTTCCTCACCAGCTTCTTTCCACAATGACGACAGCCGCCCGAATATTTGTAATCATGCCCGAACCGAAAGCAGTCAATCTTTCTCCCCACCCTCTGAAAAAGGGACAGCTTGTGCAGATACGGAGCGTATGGGTTAGGCTTCATCACTCAGTTGCGCTCTAGAATTGATTTCCTTGCTCGCAACTCCTTTTCCAGTGCAGAGATTTTTTTATCCTGTGATTTTATGACCAGCGCCATAAACAGGCAGGCAACCCCGGCGATAGAGGTGATTAAGCCAAATACCGCAGTTATCATCACTCTTTCTCTCCTACAGCCCGCAGCATCGCGATGGCAAATGCGGTGGCGGGGCTGTTTTTAGCACACCCCATGACGTCCATATGATCGTGGTCTGGCCGCTTGCCGGGTTTATATAAAAAGGCGTCCGCCATAGAATCACAGGCCCAGTCCCACCCCGGCATCGCGTCAATGGCGGCTTGGGCGATTGCTTCAATCAGGCTATCCGCTTGCTCTTCGGCCCACGGGTGCCATCCGTGCTCTGTTTCTTCGTCGGTGTCGGGCTTTCCGGGGTGGCTTTCAAAATACGTGCACAAGGCGACAGTGAGATTGTCGCACCAGTCATCTTCCGGGCCAGCGGTTATACCACCTACGGCGAACCTCACGGCTTCCAGTGTTGCTTTGTCAGTCATTGGACGTAACCCCTGCCTTGTGCCGCCTAGCAGCGGGGCCGTTACAGACCTCAAACTCCCCCTGGATCAGGATGCCATTCTCGAATTGGATGAACGCCTGCTGATTGCCGTGCCCGCAGCAAGCGTTACGAACCCCCGGTAGATTGTGCAGGCATGGGTCGTTGTCGTCGTAATCCTTGGGGTCCAGCCCGCACCTAGCACAAGGCCGGGCGTTCTCAGGCGTGCACTTCTCGTCAGTGTCGCAATAATAGGGACCATCGTCTTTGATCACAGTGCCGTGGCCATGCATGTAGCCAAAACCTGAACCCTCGAAGGGCAAGACACCCCGTCCAACACGCCGCAATGACGGTGGGCGCTTTGGGGGGTTGCTCGGACCCGGCACTTTACCCCGCTCTTTCGGAACATATTTGCCTTCATCCATCGTCTTGCTCCTGTAGTGCTGCCTCAATTCTCTCTTGAAATTGATGACCAAAGGCCGGGCAGGCCGCTCCCCACTCAATGGTCCTGTCCATATCCGCGAGTAACTCCCGCAGCCGCTCGTTCTCTTTGGTGAGCGCGTCGATGATGTCGGCGGCCACTGGTTCAACCAGCAATGCGCCCCGTTCTTTAGCTGTTGAGGCACCGCCCCAAAAGTATTCCCCCGACGACACAACGTAGGCGTCACACTGCGAATACCCCGTGACCTGCGATTGCGTGTGGTATTCCGACTTGAAGCAAAGCGTTCCATTAAACAGGAACAATCCTTCGGGGCATTCATCAAGGCTCACAAGATCAATCTTCATCGAACTGCCCCGGCTTGGTTGGGTCGAATTTAGTCATTGGTAGCCTCCTTATCCTGAATATCCCTTGAGCTTGACCATTTCGTTCATCATGTTGAGAATAATCATGGTTTCATCGCCTAATAGTGTTCCTTTTCGCGTCTTGTTCCAATGGTCATAGGCTTCTTCAAAGGTGAAGTAGCGGCAACCTGCAATTACTCGAACAAGACCATCAGAACAAGGAACGGCAATAAAGGCATATCCGTCAGAGCGCATGATGCCAGAGATCAGTGCGTTGCCAAAGACCCGTGTGTTGTCAAAGACCCGTGCGTTGCCAGAGACCCGTGCGTTGTCAAAGACCCGTGCGTTGCCAGAGACCCGTGCGTTGCCAAAGACCCGTGCGCTGCCACAGACCTGTGCGTTGTCAGAGACCAGTGCGTTGTCAGAGACCAGTGCGTTGCCAAAGACCCATGCGTTGTCAAAGACCCATGCGTTGCCAGAGACCCGTGCGTTGTCATGGACCTGTGCATCTCCATAGACCCGTGCGTTGTCAGAGATCAGTGCGTTGCCATGGACCAGTGCGTTGTCATAGACCCGTGTGTTGCCAAAGACCCGTGCGTTGTCAGAGACCAGTGCGTTGTCAAAGACCCATGCGTTGTTCTTGTGCGATAGGTTATCTTCGCTTTCAATGAAGCCGCCAAGATCGCCTTCTTTAACGCCACCAAAGTCACGCAAGGCTTTGATACGGAATAAACCTTGTTCGTTTGTTTCGTCTGTCAGTTCGTACTTTTTCACTTGTCTTTTCATGCGAAGTCCCTCACCGCTTCACTCCCATCACGGATCTGCACTGGTTTAGTTGGGTCAAATTTAGTCATGGTTTATTTTCCCGTTTGCTTCAAATACGGCTTGCGCCCATCCCCTGGGCGTGGCTGACCGGATGTTCTTGGTTTTGAGGGACTTGCCCCCCAGCTTCTTCCATGCACGGTTTGAGCTTGTTGTCGTGCCATCAGCCCTCACCGCCGTTTCCATAATTGGTTCCACAGGTTTCTTCTCAGGCACAACAAATCCACCACCATGCCAGATGCAGGTCAGTTTGGTATAGGCATCCTGCGGGGCTATGTAGTCGGGCCACAGTGGGTGTGGCTCACCTTCTGGCAGGTAGCCACCATAGTCGCAGGGGTCGAAGGTCAGGTCTGGTTTGCGCCAGAGTGTGCTGACACGGCCCCTGGGGTTCTCCAGATACCAAGGGCAGCCAATTGCTTCTGCAATCTCCACACCCCACATAACCATGTCCATTGCCTTCTTCTGGAAGTCAGGATCACGCTCTGCCTTGGCCTTCCAGTGGCGGGCACCAGAAGATGCGAGGTCGGTGCATGGCGGGAACATTGAGATTAGCCCAGCGTCAACGCCTTTCGCCAAAGCACGGTCTGGTGGGCTAGTAACGTCCCAATTGATAAAGTGGGCGTTGTTCTGGTGGTGCGTTGGCCCTGCATGTTGGATGTCGCAGTTAAGGACTGAGTATCCCGCTTCTGCCCAAGGTCGGCCAGCTACACCAGTGTAATCAAAAAGAGACAAAACAATCATCCGAACTCTCTCACAACTGCATCCACATCACTAGGCAGCAGACCAGGAATAACGTGCTCACAGATATAGTTCAGTGTTTGATTGTAAAATTCCCTGAACTCATATTCGCCCATCTTGGCGAAGGATATTGAGCGCGGCATTGGAACAGCATCGCCGCCCGGTGTCATAATCCAATCCACATGCCCCACACCAATCTTCACGATCAGCAGGAACTGCTTGGCTGTGTATTCTGTGTTGTCAGCACAATGTCTAATCATGGCAAAGAACAGGCGGTGAAAGTCAGGGTTGCGCGGCTTGCTTCCCTTCAATTCTACAAGCGTTCCAATCTTTGTCTTCTCAAAGAACTCCTGGGCCTTCGCACTGGCTGGTACAAACCCGACATATTCCCTGCGGTAAAAAGCCTTTTCATCTTCTTCACTCATTGTAATTCTCCCATAGTTCTTGTGCGATCTGTTCAAGGTCCAGGTTATGCTGCTCCTCAAACATCTTCCACCCTATCGCGTGAATAGCCCCCTTGCCGTGCTGGTGATGCTCTGGGCAGAGTGGAACAACCCAGCGGTCATCTCTTGGTGACACCGTTGTTAGGTGGTGGGCGGAAGCAGGGCGCTTGCACACTAAGCAACCCTGCTCCCTTACAAAGTCCAGATACTTACTCAACTTGTTCTTCTGGGCTTTGGGCTTGATCCTGCCGTGCCTTGGTGCTTTCGGCAGCATCAGTGTTTAGTGGCCCCCTTCATGTCGATCACCAAGGGATGTCATCATTCAGGTCATCAAGGCTGTTGCTCGACTCCTGCTTCGGCTTCTGCCCGCCTTGCGGCAAAGACAGCTTCCCAGACAGGAAGGTTCCGTTCTTCCCCTGCTTCTTCCACAGGGCAACGCGGTATTCTACACCTTCGACGGTTGTCTTGCCCGTGAAGTCTGGGCGGGCATCATTGCCGTCTTTATTGTTCGTGAAAATTACGATGTTCAGTTCTTCGTCATACTGGCTCATGCTGCTTCCTTCTCTGTTAGAGCATCTGTTTTCCGCTTAACCAAATCTTCAATGGCCCTGCACTTCTCCAGGTCATTGACCTTCAGAAGATCAAGGTATTCCTCGTTACCATCAAGGGCGGTGGTGATTGCCTTGACGCTGCTAGCCTTTTGAATGGCCTTGTAGATTTCCCGCGCCTTGTCAACTGGTGCATCAGACTGAACGCCGGTTGTTGCACTCTCACTTTTCGGCTCAACAGGTAGGTCTTCACCGGCGTAGATGTAATGGCCCAGACCAAACAGGGCGAACACCTTCACCATGCACCGCTGCTTGGCGGTATTGATCGCCCATGCGTCAGGGTTCTGGATTGCCTTGTTCTTATGGTCCATAACGGGCAGGGTGAATGACCTAATACAGCCACCAATGGTGACATTGCACTTTACAGCGGCAGAGCCGTCACGGTAGTACTGCACATCATTGTGTGTGGTGGCAGTTTCTGTGCTGCGCTCATACGATGTGAAGGTGATATACATGTCAGGATAGTGCTCCATCATCACCGCCCAAGCATGTGCCCATGACAGATAGGTGAGCTTTACGCTCCCGGCCTGCTTGGTTTCCGTCATGCTGGACACATCAATGGCAGAAAGCTTCTGCCAGATTTCTGCGTAATTACTCATTTGGTTTCTCCTATATTGATAGCACCGTTTTTGGCGCGTTTTGCTGTTACGCCGTGACCTTCGGCAAGGCCAACGTCCTTGCTGATAAGTCCCTTCATCGCCTTTTTAGAGGCATCGAATTTCTTTGATGCGGCCTGATACTCAATAAAGTCAGCGGCTGCATCGGCCCATTTGTTGTTCCCGGTCATGTCAACCTGGCGCAACTTGTCAGGCATGGGAGCCTCGACCTCAATAGCTACTGGTCGCTCCCCTGTCTTTACACAATCCCAAAAAGCCTGTTCTGCCCGCAGTACGTCAATGGCGTAAATAGGATCATGTTCGACATCAAAGAAAACATGTTTTTGGGTGCCAATGAAGACAGACAGAACAGCGCGATCTGCACCAAGGCAATCCATATTGTGATGAAGCTGGGGCATATACTTTGCCAGCACTTCATCCTCTTTGCTCCAAGCATTAACGTGCTTGGCTTCCCATACAGCATCAGTGATGCCCATAGGATCGTCGTTCTCACGCAGCACCCCGTCCAGCGTGGCAGTGCGCCATGTATGTTTACAGTGGGTGACTTCGCGGCCCATTTCCAGAACCTCGCGCCCGGTCTGCTTGCCGTACCAGTAGGCGTTCAGGGGTTCGGTGAACTGCCCCATGACTACAGGAAGGTTGTCGTCCAGGTTTTTGTGCTCCCTTTCGCCGCGCTTCTCAAGCCACAGTTCTTCAATCCATTCCGAATTGCCAGACATGATCGTGTTTGCATCAGAGCCGCCAATTGAGTTAACTCGCTTGGCTATCTGTTCCTGGGACAACCCCCCTAGGTTGATATTCAACATTCAGCTTCTCCACTAGCTCTTTGCATTGTTCTCTGACATCTTCCCGCTGCTGGGCATCCAAAAGCTCAGGGTTTCGGATGATGGTGCCTGCCACCTTGCAAAGCTCCGCCGTCAACATTTCACCGGGGTCGAAGTCTTCTTCCCCATCAATCGTTGTGTCTGTCATAGCGACATCCCTATCTGGATGAACATGGCGAGAGCCAAAACCATTACGAGACTGGTGAACATTCTCATCCAAATTTCTCCCCCAGATTATAGGCTTCCGCGTCAACTTCCTTGCTTACCCTGTCAATAAACAGGTCAAGGTCATGGAAGTCAGCATCGTCTATCATAAGCGAACCTGCCGCCAACAGTGCTGCATGCGCCGCGCCCAAGAGCACCTCAACAGCGCGGGCCGTCTCTCTCTTTTCTTCTTCTGAGTAAATCATTTTACTCTCCAGATACGAAGTTCATCGCCTTCGGCACGGGACAAGAATTTCTTGCCGGGGTTTCTGCGAATGAAGTGTGAGGCGGCGGTCTTGGCTGAATTGCCTTTATCAGCCGGGACCAAAAAAGAATCCCCTACTTCCATTTCAGCCCAAGGATATTTGGTTTGGCCCGGTGGGGGGATTGGCACGTTCTTTTCGATAACAAAGTTCATCTGTTTCTCCTTGCGATTGCCATTATACAGCAATGAATTTTCCTGTCAATTAATTTTTTGCAACCAACAATGTTGACGCGCCGCCCAATCTGAATTATCTTGTTGATGTTGGGTCGCAGCGTGGACCAGCGGTAACTGGTCAGGGTTTTGGTTGTATTTTCCCCGGTTCTAAGCAGGTATTGAATCCTGCCTGCGACCCACCCAACAGGAGAAAAAGATGGGAAAGATGCAGAGGCGCAAGGGATACGAGTTCGAGCGCCAAATCACCAACTGGTTCAGGGAGAATGGTGTGTGGGCACAACGTGTCCCCCTCTCTGGTGGCACCAGTTATGCAAAGGGTGATGTAGATATTTACCTGGCGGGCATGGAAGCCGACCCGACAGTTGCTGAGCTAAAGGTTCGCGCAAAAGGCTTCACTAATCTGTACGAATGGCTGGAAGAAGAAGGCGTCGATATACTGATTATCAAACAGGATCGGCATACGCCCCTTGTTGTCATGCCCATTGAGTACTTCATCGAAAACTGGAGAGAAGAAGATGAAACGATGGACTAAAGAAGAACACGACAAGCTGGAAATTCTGGTGGAAGAGGGCAAAACCCGGAAAGAAATCGCAGAGGCTCTGGGCCGCACCTATCAATCTGTTGCCTCTCGCGTCATGGCCTATGGATATGATGTCAAGAGTGGTGCCAAGAAAACCAGCAGGGGCTTATCCCATGACAAGGCGGGTGACTACAAGGCTACCCAATTTGGTCAATGGCCCGAAGGCATACGCTTTGAAGATGACCCCCGTGCTTGCCGCCCGGAACCCCGCCTGAATATGACCCGCCCGAATGTCGCGGTGTTTCGCTCCAGCATGGAGTTGAACGCATGAGTGCCGAAGCAACTGCGTGGGCTTTCGCCCTAGACAACCTCTCAAATTCACAAAGGCTGGTCCTGATATACCTATCAAACAGCGCAGACTGCAACAACATGGTTTCTATTGACCGCAACGGGGTTTGTTCGCTTGCAAGGCTAGCGGCGTTCTCAAACGAGACAGAGGAGCGCGTTGAATACATATTGGATTGCTTGCGGGCGGGCAATCTGATTGATTTTGTAGAAGGCGGCATTTCTCTTAATGTGGGGGCGCCCAATGAGTATTGAGGCATTAAATTGGGCGTTTGACCTACCCCTAAAGAAGCCAACCCAGAAGGCTGTGCTTATCGCTCTGGCTAACTATGCCGACAAGCAGGGCGGGTCATGCTTCCCATCAATCGCCACCATTATGCGATGCACGGGCCTGTCTGAAAGGGCGGTTTCGCCAGCAATTAAGTGGCTTGAAGATAACGGCCTGATTGTGGCAGATCGCAAACCTGGTCGGGTCACTCAGTACCAACTCAGGCTCGACGCTGATGCCCCGCAGGAGATGCAGGAAGCCCCCGCAGGAGATGCGGCAGAACCCCCGCAGGACTTGCGGGTACCCCCCGCAGCAACTGCGGACTATCCACCAATAACCACCAAAGTAACCAACATTAACCAGCAGTTTGAGGATTTCTGGTTTTTGTATCCCCGCAAGATTGGCAAGAGAACAGCAGAGAAGGCTTATGAAAGGGCATTAAAGCGGGCAGATTTCTCTGAAATTATGGGCGGCCTAACTTGCCAGGTTAAGGCTTGGCGGCAAACGGGGACAGATCCAAAATATATCCCTCACGCCTCGACATGGCTTAACCGGGATGGCTGGCTAGATGAACTTGCCCCTACGGTTGATGGGCGAAGCAAAATGGCGAGTCCTGCCGGTGGATGACATTCAACTCAGGAGCAGGGCGAACGGCAATCACAAAACCTTTTGCCCAAAATGCTCACACACAAGGCGCAACAAGCATGATCGGTGCTTGTCGGTAAAAATAGACGGGGCAGACATGGTTTGGTTCTGCCATCATTGTGGATGGAGAGGCACAAATGCTAAACGAGAAACATTTAAAAATTCTGGAAGAACGGGGACTCGACGCGGAGCTGCTAGTGATGCTTGGCGTAAGCAGTTCAGACAAGCTAAGTGGTGACTGCATAGCAATCCCGTATCTCGACGGCGATGCGGTGGTCAATCACAAGTATCGTACTCTGGGCGACGAAAAGCGGTTTATGCAGGATGCGGATGCCCGGAAGGTATTCTGGAACCGCAACGCCATTACCGACCCAACGCTAAAGGACCAGCCCCTAACCATCACAGAGGGTGAATTTGATGCCATGATTGCCATGCAGTGTGGCTATCAAAGGGTAGTCTCTGTGCCAGATGGTGCGCCAAAGCAGCAGGTGGAAGATTTGGACGGGGCGAAATATTCCTATGTGGACGAAGTTTTCCAGCAGCTACGGGATATTGATGAAATCATCCTCTGTACGGACAGCGACCCGCAGGGCATTAACCTGATGAATGATCTGGCCCTAAAGATAGGGCGGCATCGCTGCAAGTGGGTGAAATATCCCAAGGACTGCAAAGATTTGAACGAGGCGTTCGTTGCCTACGGCCACAAGGCGGTCACAGAGACAATGAACCGTGCAAAGTGGTTCGAGGTTGATGGCGTCTACCGGATGTCGGAACTCGCGCCAGAGCCGTACAGGAAGCCGCATGAAACTGGCCTGATTGATGAACACTACAAGATCAGGCTGGGCGATTTCACAGTTGTCACGGGGATACCGGGGCATGGCAAGACGGCCCTGATTAACGACATTTGCTGCCGCATGACGTGTCGCTATGGCTGGGGCGTAGCTTACGCCAGCTTCGAGCAACACCCGCAGTCAGATCACAAGCGGAACCTGAGAACCTGGTTCAACAAAAAGAAGGTCATCCACCAGACCGATGAAGAGAAGGCAAGGGCTGACGATTGGATTGACAATAATTTCAGCTTTATCGTGCCGGGGTTTGAGGATGATGTCACGCTGACTTGGATGTTGGAAAGGGCGGCTGCATCGGTGATCCAGCACGGGGTTAAGATCGTAGTGATCGACCCTTGGAATGAAATGGACCATGACCGCCCACGCGGCATGAGCCTGACAGAATATACCGGATTTGCGATAAAGCAGTTCAAGGCTTTTGCCCGCAAATATCAAATCCACCTGATCGTCGCGGCCCATCCAGCCAAGCAGCAGAAGAAGGAAGACGGCACCTATTCGGTCCCGACCCTGTACGATATTTCTGATTCCGCGCACTGGTACAACAAGTGCGATGTGGGGTTGGTGGTTCACAGGGATGAAACCGGGACCATTCTCAGGACGGCGAAATCCAAATATCACGATCAGATCGGTGTGCCTGGTGATGAACTCGCGGTGTTCAACATCAGCACGGGCGGTTATGATATTGTGCCGGAGGAATTGCGATGAGCCAGAACAAAACCTGGAGTGCCATAGAAGCAGGCACGAACATCATTGTGGGTATTGCCCTGAGCGCAGCGGTGACATATTGGCTCATGCCTTTTTGGGGCTTCGTGCCTAAACTGCATGAGGCGTTAGAGATCACGGCTGTCTTCACGGCTGTGAGCTTTGCGAGGCAGTATGGTTTGCGTAGGTTGTTTAACCATATGTCGAAAAGTTCACAAAATATGAACAGGCCGGGGAGATATGTACGGTGAGTGTAGAACACATGAGGCGCAGGCAAAAGCAGGAAGCGCGGCGAGTTCGCAAGATGATCGCTGTTGAGCGTGACCAGCAAAACCTGGAGGCCAAAACTGGCAGAGCAGGCCCAACGCCAGAGACCAAGGCCAAGGTCGAACCCCACGCGATAGACCGGCTGGTTTCATCAGGCTTTCTAGATTCCGATGATGAGCGCGCCCTGTCGGACATTGCCAGTGCCTATATGGGCCTCACAGCCTCACAGGGCTACGCCAGTGGGTCTTTAGACCGGGTAGACCATTCCAACGCTTCTGCCCATCAGGAAGCAAATACGGCCCAGCAAATGCGTTATAGCGCATGGCGGGAAGAACTGGCCCGGTATGGCGATAAAGAGTGCCATAAATTTGTGATCGGGCTGGCCGTAGAGGGTATGTCGATCAACAAGATGGCGCGGGCGTTTGGCAGGTCTAGGCCAACGGCTGCAAAGAGGCTCAGGGCGGGCTTAGATGCCTATCATCAGGTGGTGAGCAAGAAAAAGAACAAAAAATGAACGGAATGCTTTGAATTTCTTTACAGTCGTGCTACAAAAACAGTCAAGCTAGCGTTGTTGCGCTAGCTAAAGGTTTTCTCCCGGTACTCCCCCGGTCACGCCTAGCGGCATATGTGGCCGGGGGTTTACTGTTCATCCTTCCAACAGCTTGCTGATGGCTTCATAGATGATTTGCTGTCGGGATTCGCCAGTGACGGCGCGTAGGGCGTCGATTTTGTCCAGTGTAACCTTGTTGATGTATATGGTTTGGCGGGTGCCGCGCTTGCGTTGTTCTTCTGCCAGTTTAGGGCGTCCAGGTTTTCTCTTTTCCATATTCTTTTAGTCCTCTAGTTCACAGTGGATAATCATAGCAGCGGCGCATAGGGCGGCACCAGCTAGTGTTAGAATGCCGCCAGCGACTACATGGAACCACTGCCCGGCAATGATAGCTAAAACTTGGCCCAGAATTATTGCGGCTGTGCCACAACAGGCACAAAGTCGTTTGATTGATTTGGTGTTCATTATAGATCACCCCTGAATGCTGCGCCAATCATAGCAATCAACGCAATAAGAACGAAAACGGCAGCTTGCAACAACCACCAGCCTACGCGGATGGCAGCGTAGGCGAGGATAAGAAAGATTATGATTTCCATTGGACTTGTCCTTTCGGGGTTGGTTGGTGGCTCTTAATAAACGCGCTGCTGGAACATTTCACCGGCAACCTGCATTGCCCATGCGGCAGCGTGGTCTTTTCTGTCGAACATTTCTGTCTTGTGATGTGAGGCATTGACGCCGCCGTTGTTGGTGAAGGTTATAGTGCACTTTGCTTGGTAGCGTGGGCCGCGTTGTCGGGGTGATGGTTCTACTACAGCCTCTACAGAATTGGTGCCAGCGGTGTATGCGATGATGGTTTGCTTTTTGGAGTTTGACATTGGACGTTCCTTATGTGCGTTGTTGATGATCAATATATATATGTTACAACACCAAAGGTCAACATAAAAAATGACGGTACACAAAAATATTGTTAATACAGCGGGTTTTCAGGCTATAGGGGCCGCTATAGAGGCGGCGGTAGCCCATATGGATATGCTAGGGTTGGCCCCGTGGGACATACGGGCAATAGGCATCCTCCAGGAAGCGGTTGAAAACAGGAGATTTTGATGGGATTTCATGCGCGGTTGGTCAGCAGGACGTTGACGGAGCCGAAGTTGCCGATTCAGCCATTGTCGGCTGCCATTGAGCTTTATACGTTAATTGGTCAGCCTACTGTGGCTCAGATTGAGGCGGAGTTTGATCTTGACCCTTCTGATCCCGAATGGGTTCAGTTCAAGTCGATGTATGCCGGGGCGACGAACAAGCGGTTATTCCTGGCGATTGCGTTGAATGCTATGCGGTTGGCGGAGGGCGGTCACTTCAATATGGACGACGCCACGACTTTCTTTAGCAAGCTGACCAGCGCCACCAGCGGGGTATAGGCCATGAGCCTTTATGCGTCGGTTGTGAACTTCACTGCGAATACGAGTACGGGTACGCAGGACATCACAGGTTCTTTGGGCGGGGAGAACCCGAAGGCGGCGTTGTTCTTTATGACAGAGAAGACGACTCTAGCTGATACACCCTCTACGCCTTTTCATTTCACGATGGGCATGACTGATGGAACGAATGAGTTCTATTCGGTAGTGCATTCAGAAACGGGCGTGACTACAACGGACGACTACAGTGCGGCGTATACGGATGCTGTTCTGAGGGGAATTGATGGGACTGGTGCGCAGACGTACAAGGCGGCTTTCAGTAGTTGGATTACGAATGGGGTGCGGATTAACTGGTCTGATGCATCGCCATCCGGGTTTCAGGGCTTTGTAGTACTACTCGGTGGGACGGACCTTGCTAACGCATATGTCGGCACTTGTGGGACGGGCGCTACGGTAACGGCTCCGGGGTTTGCTGTTAATCAGGTTATTATGGCAGCTATTGGAACCGGGATTGCCAGCGGCACTGTTCAGAATGGTGCCCACATGATGTTTGGGATGGGGCTGGATACAAGCACATTCTCCAGTTCGACTTCTTCCAACCTTGGTTGGTCTATGCTGATGCGGGATGGATTGTCTACATCGGCCCCTGCTTCGGCTTGGGAAGAGTCTTGTGTGATTTCCAAGCTTACGGACACCGGCAGTAGCGGCTTTGACTACAACATGACGGTGGGCACATGGAGTGCCAGTGGATTTACGACGAGCAGCGATGTCAGCAACTCAGACAGTGTCGGGTATTTGGCGCTTGAATGGAACAGCGGGTGTGATGTTCGGCTAGAGCCATTTGACAATAATAACTACACGACAACAGGTGTGAACAAGCTGGACTACGGGATTGCGTTTGGCGGAACGGGAACGCCTGCGATTGAAATGCTGTCTGGTTGTGGGTCGAGAAACAACACAGGCATCCGAAGCAATAACGATCCTGGCACCTTGCATGTTTCCGCTATTGACGGCACCAACTCTTATGCTGTAGGTGGCGGTGTTGATGATGGTGTTGGCACGACTGCTACGGGTTCTAATGCGTCTTCAAGGTCTTTGGGTGTGCCAAACATCTTCTCCCCGCAAAGCTCGGGGTATCAGGTGAAGGCATCTTTTGACAGTTGGGCGTCTGATGGATCAAATCATAACTTTGCTGCTGTGGCAGGTGGGGCGAACTTCCACTACCTTGGCTGGATCGTCGTTCCTTCTGACGGGGTTTCTGTTCCGGTGTTTACGAATCACTACCTGAGAATGATGGGGGCTTAGATGGTCCGATGGCTTAAACAATCCACAGCAGTTGATGTAATGCTTGGCCCCTTCGTGGACGACACGGATGGCAAGACAACAGAAGAAGCGCTGACGCTTTCTCAGGCAGACCTGCACCTGTCCAAGAATGGTGCTGCCTCTGCTCAAAAGAATGATGCTACGGCGGCCACTCACCGTTACGGCGGTAACTACATGGTGGACCTGGACGCTACTGACACGAACACGTTGGGGCATTTGCGCCTGATGTGTAAGGAATCCGGTGCCCTACCTGTTATTGCTGATTTCATGGTTCTTCCGGCTGAAGCATATGATACTCTGGTTGGTGGAACTGATAATTTTACAGTTGATCTATCTACTCAAGCAAAAGCAGATGTCAACGCGGAAGCGGACACCGCTCTAACAGATTACGACCCGCCAACGCGGGCGGAGCTGACCAGCGATATAAACAGCTTGAATGACCCAACGGCTGCGGCTATCGCGGACGCGGTTCTTGATGAGGCTTTGTCGGGGCATGTTACGGCGGGCACTCTAGGCAAGGCTGTCGCTGATATTGAGGCTGACACAAGTGAATTGCAGAGCGATGACATACCGACAACACTCGCCACACTGGCAACATCTTCTGCTTTGGCCACAGTAGACGCGAATGTTGACGCAATTCTGGTTGACACGGGAACCACTATTCCGGCGCAGATCACGGCGCTAAATGACTTGTCTGCGGCTGACGTAAACGCAGAGGTTGACACGGCTTTGGTTGACTATGATGCAGCGACCAATGCGGATTTGGGCGAGGCTTTCGCCGCATATGGCCCCTTCCACTCTGGCGCGAGAAATGTCGAGATAACAGAGGACAATACGAGCAGTTCAATTAAGGGGTCTTCGTTCCAAGGGGTCGAGAACACGGGTACATATTTGGATTTGAAGGCTCTCCGGTCAGAGCATGAGATCAATTCAACAGGCACAGGAGGGGCGGCTGTTGAGAACGACATAAGCATTGTCTATGGCGCAGATGTTGGCGCAGATAGCACGGCGATTTCGGCGAACTTTAGTGGTCGAATAAACGGCAGCAATGATACGTGTGTTGTGTATGCCTATGACTTCGATGCGGCAGGATGGGACACTCTCGGAGACATGACGGGGACAGCCGAAACGACTAATTTCCCCTATAGCTTCCCGCTATACTCGCGGCACACAGGCACAGGCGCTGACGAGGGCAAGGTTTACATCCGCTTCTTCGCTAACAACCAATCTTCGCCTTCTTTGCATATTGACAGGCTCTTGATCACGGCTAATTCAGGGGCACCGACCAAGGCCGAGTTTGATGCCGGTCTAGCAGCACTTGAGAACATTTCAGCAGCCGATGTAAACGCAGAGGTTGACACGGCGCTGAGCGATATTCATCTGGATCATTTATTCGCCACAGATTACGACCCCGCAGCCAAGCCGGGGACGGCTACTGCATTGCTCAACGAGTTAGTTGAGAATGATGCGGGCGTTTCGCGCTTTACTGCTAACGCTCTTGAAGAGGGACCAACAGGCGGCGGCGCTTCTGCTTCTGCAATCGCTGATGCGGTATGGGACGAGGCGCTTTCTGGGCATACAACGGCTGGTTCTGCTGGTAAGGCGTTGGCTGACATTGAGGCAGACGCAACGGCCATTCTGGAAGATACCGGAACCACAATCCCGGCCTCGATTAGTGCATTGAATGATTTATCCGCTGCACAGGTCAACGCAGAGGTAGATACTGCGTTAGCAGACTATGACGGCCCAACGAAAGCCGAATTGGACGCAGGGTTGGCAGCACTTAACGACCCAACAGCGGCGAGCATTGCTGACGCAGTTCTTGATGAAGCACTGGCAGGTCATGTCGGGGTGGGTTCACTTGGTAAAGCCATTACTGATATTGAGGCTGACACCAACGAGCTACAAAGTGACGACGTGCCGGGCCTCATTGCGGGCCTTAATGACTTGTCTGCGGCTGACGTAAACGCGCAGGCTGATCTGGCCATTAGTGATGCGGCTTTGGCCACGGCCTCTGCGCTTGCTACGGTGGATGCTAACGTTGATTCGATTCTGACTGATACCGGCACAACCATTCCGGCGCAGATCAGCGGTCTTAATGACCCAACAGCCGCCGCTATTGCGGACGCCGTGCTAGACGAGGCCACAGCAGGCCATACGACACCGGGGACCGTAGGCGCATTGCTTATTGATGTGCTGGCAGATACGAACGAGCTACAGGCAGACGACGTACCGGCACTGATTGCCGCGCTTGAGAATGTATCTATTGCTGACATTCTGCAAACGCAGCTCACAGAGAGTTATGCGGCTGACGGTGTTGCGCCAACGTTGACGCAGGCGGTCATGCTGATAATGCAGCACTTGACCGAGTTTGGCTTGAGTGGCACGACCTGGACAACCAAGAAGCTGGATGGCTCTACTACGGCTGCGACATTCACGATTGATGATGCGAGTGATCCAACCAGCATGACGCGGGCGACCTGATGAAGATTGTTACTCGTGGGTTCGGTGTAGGACAGGGCGGGTATATTGTTACGCGCGGCTTTTTGGTAATTGACGGGAACGGAGAGATTACCAGCGACCAGATCACATTCAACTCAGCGGTGACAGGCAATGCCAAGATTGATTTTGCCGTTTCTGGTGATCCTGATATTGGTCTGGCTGTTACAGCTAAGGTCACGCTGCACTAATGCGAATATCTGTAAAGTCGGACGCCAAAGCTTATAGCAAAGAACTGCGGCGATTCCAGCGCAAGCAGATGCCATTTGCTACGATGAGAGCCATAAATGATACGCTGTTCGATATTAAAAAGCGGGTTGTCCCGCGCACATTCAGGGCGGCATTCAGGGATGGGCGCAATCGTGGCTTTCTTAATGGCGCGACAATGCGGGTTAAGAAGGCCAACAAGCAAACGCTAACGGGCAAGCTATACGACAGTCAAGCGCTCTCATACCTTGAGGAACAGCACGAAGAAGGCAAGCCACGCAGGCCACGGGGGCAACACATTGCAGTTCCACAGCACGGGCGGGGCAAGATCAGGCGGACGGCTAGGGGTGTGCCGCAAGGCCAGAGGCCAAGGCAGATACTCCAGAAGCCGGATGTGTTTGTAGCCAAGGGCAAGACGGGCAATGAGGCAATCTGGCAGAAGAAGAAGAATAAGCTCCTTATGCTGTATACTCTGGTCCCAACGGTGAAGGTAACGCCCAGGCTGCGCTTCTACAGGAACGTTGAGAAGGCGGCGCGGGGGATGTTCCCCAAGAAGCTGGACAGAGCCTTTAAGAAGGCTTGGGATAGCCGCAGATGAGGTCGGCAGCAATTGCGGCGGTGCTGTTTCTTGCGGGGTGTGTGACAACACCAGAGCGACCAGAGCCGCAGACGGCGGCAACATACACCAACGTAAGCCGTGAGGCCGTAACATCAGCATTGCATATGGTAATGATTGATGATGGATGGCGGCTAACAGATAGCAACGCATTCTACATGCAGTTCGACAAGCACATGCAGGGGGGTATGGGTGCGGCAATAGCATCCTCTATGTATGGGCGGGAGCCAACCAACAGGATTACATTCTCTGTTGTTTACTCACCAGCTAGGCAGGCAACAAGGCTCATCGCCAAGACATACATAGTAGGCCGCGCAGGTACACCATACGAGAGACAAGAGCCATACAGTACACCAGAGAGCCTAGCCTATACTAGAAGGGTGCTGAAGGATGTGGCTGTAGATCTTGGGGCTTAAGGTACTTCCTGGGGGTTCGGCCGCAGGTGGTGCTTGAC
>Ga0208899_1000263_pt1 | contig 36241 bp, 51 predicted proteins | sample VirMetDEL_Nov_24_FD_184518 | JGI IMG/M metagenome (GOLD analysis project Ga0208899, IMG submission 184518) | Aqueous microbial communities from the Delaware River and Bay under freshwater to marine salinity gradient to study organic matter... | ecosystem: Environmental > Aquatic > Marine >... | reverse complement strand
CACAAAAGCAGCACAAGATGCAATCATGTCTGATGGGCATGGCTTTGATCCAGATGCCAAGTACAAATCACCAAAAGTGCCAATTTCAAATATTTTCTTTTATCCATATTATTTGTACCACAAGATCAATGGCTTGAGATATGTTGAGAGATTTCCATTCTCAGCAACATTCTTGGTGATGTTCACTGATCTCTGGCATCTCTTTGGCACATTTCGTCATGTGTGTGTTGTCTGGCTTGCATGGCTTGTTGTTGGATCAACTGTGCTTGATTTCTTGATCTTGTATGTGATTGGTCTGATTGTTTTCAATATCTCTTTCAGAGTACTGAGGCTTGTGGATTAAAAAAATTATATATTTTTTCACTTGAATTGCACAACTTTGTGAAAAAGTAGTATATTTGAGTATTGAAAAACAACAAAAATGAAAAAGTCACAAATTATACCAGTAAAAGAGTTGAAAAATCACTATGAATCAATTGAGCATAATCTTGAACAATGTTCAAAACCAATGAAATCTACCATTAAAAAAACAGTGGTTTCAAAATTGGGATTTTCAAAAGTTACTGGGCTGTTATTAGAAACAATAAAAAACCCAAGATTTGACAAATCAAGAGTTGGAACAGTCAATCCAATATCTGGATGCGAATATTCTGAAACTGAATATCAAACATTAACCAGCTGGATTTTTGAATAAAATAAATCAACCAAGCCCAGCAGCAATGTTGGGCTTTTAAACTTTCAACCATGCAAGTAATATCACAGCACACCTTTGGCACTCACACCAAGACAGTTGTCAAGCATCAATCTGGGAGATGCTTTGACATTCACAAACATGATACTGAATCAGTGTTCATTGTCTGTGGTCATGGCATTGACATCTGCTTTGGGCATCAGAGAGCATCTTTTGATGACTGTCTTGAGTTTATTAATGATTTTCACATCAAATACAACAGAGTATGAAAGTGAAATATTTGCTCCAACTCAAAACTCACTATGGCTCATACTTTTCAAAGGTGAGTGACTTTGAGTCTGAGAAACATTTCTCAAACTATTGCAAAGCCACCAGCGAAAAGTTCAAGATCATTGGCATCTTTCCAATGATCTCTGATGAGCTGATGTCTGACATCATCAAAAGCTTTGGTGGCTCAATTACCATCAAGCAAGCAATTGCTCAAGCTCAAGCAAGACTTGACTGGACATTTGATGAGCAAGACATTGAGCATCTCTGCTCACTTCAATCAAACAATTTTCAAATCATAAACAAAATCATACATGAAAAACTTGATCAAAGCAGTCAACAAAGTGATGACTGAATGCACAACAATTGACAAGTCATCAAAAGTTGGCTCTGGCTCTTATGCGTACAAAGGTGTCAAAGACTCAGAACTCAAGCTGATGCTCTCAAGATCAATGAGAGAGAATGGTCTTGCAATCTTTCCAACTCACATTGATGAGTCAACAGAGATTGAGAGATACACAGACAAAAATGGAAAGCCAAAAATGCAAGTATTCACCAAAGTGACAAGCAAGTTCACTCTCATGCATGAGTCTGGTGAGAGCATTGAACTGTCTGGCATTGGTCACTCTGTTGATAATGCTGACAAAGGTGCTGGCAAAGCATCAACCTATGCAATGAAATATGCTCTCATGTACACTTTCATGGTTGCTGCTGGTGAGATTGATGATGCTGATGACTATCACTCAGATGAGATTGAGCAACCACCAGCAAAAAAAGCATCCAATGCCATTGACATTGGTGATGAGAAATATGACTCTGCTGTTGTGAAAGTGATCTCTGGTGACATCACTGTTGACAAAATATTGACCAAATACAATCTCACTGCAAGAGCTGAAAAGAAATTGAGAGAGATTGAAAATGCTGAGTAAAATGAGAGTAAAAAAAGATACATTATTTGAGCTTATAAGAGCCACTGGTCGCGAATTGCCACAGTTTGATTTGCTTGACATCATTGGAGCTGCTTATGCAAAATTGAACAAATCTGCACCAACTGATGAGCTGTATGATCTGGACATCATTGGCAATTTTCTCAACATACCACTCAAGATTCATGCTGATTCAATCAAGATGAACTACATGAAAATGCAAACAACAAGACAATTCATCTTGCAGACATATCCAATGCAAGAGATGAAAAAAAACAAGACCATGCTTGCAATTCCAGAGCCAATGAATGGCATTCTGGCTTGGGTTGATAAGTATGAGATTTGGCAGTATTGGCAACTTAATTTCAACATTAAACCGATTAAATGAGAAAACTCACTGAAATCATCACTGACTGGTCTGAGATGACAATCACTGATGAGTCTCTTGCAGATGTGCTTGAGATCAGAAAAGAATTGGCAACAAAATATTTTGAAGTTGCTCACACAGCAGCAAAAGATGCAATGAGTCACTTTGCAGATCCAGATGATGGCAATCTCTCTGGCAAGTACAATGGCAAGCTGAGACTTCTTGAAGGTGTGGCACAAGTGCTGGCATCAATGCAACAATCAATCACATTCTTGCAGCAAAGACAGCCAAGTGATGATTCACAATCTTGAGCAATTAACGTATATTTGAACATTATGAATTACATATTTTTAATCATTATGTCATCAATCGCTGGTCATGTGATGTCTTGGCTTTGGGATAAGATGATAAAATATGAGAGCTTTCAAAAGCTCAAAAAAAACAGATTCAAAGTGAGCTGGTACAAACTAAACAAGACCAGATTTCACTCAGAAAATTCAACCTTGTAAATTTTTAACCATGAATAAAGTCATTTTAATGGGCAGACTCGGAGCTGACCCAGAGTTCAAAACTCTAAACAGTGGCACAGAGATGTGCAAATTTTCACTTGCAACTCGCAAAAACAAAGATGAAACTGACTGGCACAGATGTGTGGTCTTTGGCAAAGCTGCTGAGATAGTTGATAAGTATGTCAAAAAAGGTGATCAACTGCTTGTTGAGGGTCGCATTGAATATGGTTCTTATGAGAACAATGATGGTGACACTGTATACACAACAGACATCATCTCTTACAATGTTGACTTGATTGCATCACCAAAGCAAGACAGCAATGATGAGCCACAAGCACAGCCAAAAAGAGCTGTTAAAAAGCCAGCAAGAAAGTCTGCACCAGCAGATGATGATTTTGATTTGTAGTCATTAATTTTTTTCAACCAAAGTGGCTCAAGAAAATAGAGAGGCTTGAGCCACTTATCTCAAAACAAAACCATGACAATCAAAGAGCAGATTGACAGAAATATAAAAGTGCAAGGCAGAAAGTTCACTTGGCTTGCTGGGCAACTTGGCATGAGTAGAAGGTTGCTATATTACAGAATGGAGTTCAACAACTGGACTCAGCAAGAGCTTGACAAATTGAAAGAGCTGAAATTCATCTCATGATTAAGCTCAGAGATTACCAACAAGATGCAATCTCAGCATTGCAAGATATCATCAGAGCTGGCAACAAAAGACCAATCATGACATTGCCAACTGGAGCTGGCAAAGGTCGCATCATTGCAGCGATTGCTCACAGCTCACTCAGCAAAAACAGAAAAGTTCTCATCACAGCACACAGAGCTGAGATTCTTGATCAACTGATTGACAATCTCAATGATCTTGGTGCTGATTTCACAAATCTTGAGTTGATCACTGTGCAGACAATGGTGAGATCACCACACAAGATTCCAAGCTTTGACTTGTGCATCATTGATGAGGCTCACATTGGAAATTTCAGAAAGTTCATGGAGCTTTCAGATCCAAAGAGAGAGAAATATTTCATTGGCGTGACAGCAACTCCAATGGCTGCATCAAAAAAGAAACCATTGTGGCAGACATTTGATGATGTATCACAGACCATCTCAATCAATGATTTGATTGGCTTGGGCTATCTATCAAAACCAACATATCACATTGCAAAAGTTGACACCAGCTCACTTGTCAAAGACTCAACTGGTGACTTTTCAAACAGCTCACAAAATGATCTCTTCAATCAGACAACACTCTTGCACTCAATTGATGATGCATGGCTGAGGAGAGTTGGCAAGACAGTGATTTTCACACCAAACAATGAAATGACTGAGCAAGTTGCTCAGAGATTCAACATTCCATTTGTACACTCAAACATCTCAAAACAAGAGAGAGATGACAGGATTGATCATTTCAAGAATGATGGTCAAGCAATTGTCAACACTGGCATTCTCACAACTGGCTTTGATGCACCGATGATTGAAACTGTGATCATTTACAGAGCAACCACATCATTGCCATTGTTCTTGCAGATGTGTGGCAGAGGCTCAAGAGTTGTCAATGGTCAAAAACACAAATTTCACATTGTTGATCTTGGTGGCAATGTTGAGAGACTTGGACAATGGCATCAAGAGCATAACTGGCAACAAATCATGATGACTCAAGGCAGAAAGATCACTGATGGTGTTGCTCCAGTGAAAGAGTGTCCAAAATGTGGATATTTGAATCACACAACTGCAAAAGTGTGCAAAGCATTTGATTGCACATACATCTTTCCAGATCCAAAGAAAGAGAAACTCAAAGCAACCACATGGCAGACATTCAAGTATGGTGATCAGATGCCAACTGAGCTGAGAAAGCCAGTCAATGAGATGACTGCTGATGAGTTGCTTGCAAGAGCTGCACTTGGATCAAAACAACATGGCAAGTCTTATTCAATCTCATGGGTTGTGTATCAAGTTGGACAGATGCCAGCAGACAGATGGTTGCCAATGCTGCACAAGATTGCAAAAATCAAAGGGTATAAAAAAGGATGGGTGATGTGGTCACTTGGCAAGATTAGATCACAAAACAAATTGAATTAAAAAACCCAGATTTCTCTGGGTTCTTATAAATTAGCAAAAGCAAAACAAAACATACATGAGCAAATATACACTTTCAGAGTGCAAAACATTGATTGAAAACAACATCTCTGTTGTTGTTGCTGATCAATACAAAAAGCCATTGTGGTCAGCATGGCAATCAAAACAAATCACTTTCACACAGTTCTCAAGATACTACAAGAAAGCTGATGCAAAGATCACTGGCATTGTCTGCACCAACAACATTGAGTGCATTGATGTTGATCTCAAGATATTACCAGAGAGCAAAAGAGACTCTGAGTTCAAGAAAATGATCACATTCTTTGCTGATCAAATTGATGACTTTCACAAGAAATTCTTTGTTCAACGTACACCATCCAAAGGATTTCATATTGTTTACAAATGCAAATTCACAGAGAGCAACAAAAAGATTGCTTTTGTTGAAACAGAGTCAGACAAGTTTGAATGTCTCATTGAGACTCGTGGCTCTGGTGGCTACTTTGGCATATACAAGAATCTGAACATTTTTGGCTCTGCTTTCAACATTCCAGAGATCACAACTCATGAGAGAGATATCATCATGCATTGTTGTGAGTCATTCAATGAAAAACTGGCACATGAGAAAGTCTCAAAAAAAGCCATCAAAGAACACTCACAATCAACTGTCACACCTTGGGATGACTATGACAGCAAGACTGATGTTTTTGAAGTAGTACAGAGCATCTTTGACATAGTTGGCAAGACTCCAAAAGGATATCAAATCAAGAGGATTGGTGGATCAAAGTCATCACATCACTCTGGATATATTTACACAGACAGAAATATCATGTTCTTGTTTTCTGGCAATTCAATCTTTCCAGCAGAGATTGGACTCTCACCATCAGCTTGTCTTGCTCACAGAGATTTCAATGGTGACTTTGCTGAGTGTGCCAAGTATCTCTATGATCAAGGCTATGGTGACAGAAAACCAACAACAGAGATTGAGCAAGTTGAGATGCCATCATCTGATGGATTTCCTGTTGAGATATTTCCTCAGCCAGTGATTAAGTACATCAATGCTGTTCACAAAGAGTCTGGATTGCCAGTTGACTTTCTTGCCTCAGCAATTCTCTTTGTGTATTCAGTCATCTGTGGCACAACATTTGGCATCAGAACAATCTTTGGTGGTGTGCAATTTCCAGCAATCTGGATTTGCTTAATCACTGGCACTGGCAGATTCAAGTCACCAGCAATCAAGAGAGCCATCTTGCCATTGATTGAAATTGAAGAGCGAATGCACAAGACATTCATCAATGAGATGAGAAAGTACAAGCAAGCTCAAGAGAATCAAAAGAAAGGTCAGAAAACTGCTGAGGATGCAGAGCCAATTGATCACATCATCTATGTTGAGAATACAACATTTGAAGCTCTTGCAGATGACTTGCAGAATAATGAGCATGGTGTTGGATACATCAAAGATGAGCTGAAAGGCATGATGACTCAGTTCAACAAATACAGTGGAGGTGACAATGATATGTCTCAATGGCTTGAGATTTGGAATGGTGGTGCATTAAAGCTCAGACGAAAGCAAGCCAAGAAAGCAAGAATCAGCAATGTGTATGTGCCATTGATTGGCGGCATTCAACCAGATATCATTCACTCAATCATTGATGATGAGAACAAGTCATCTGGCTTTGTTGATCGCTTTCTCTTTGTGTCCAATTATGATGAGATGCCAATGCTCAATGACTTTGAGATGAGCAACCACATTGAAAGACAATACATCAATCACATGATCAAAGGATTTGAGACAATGACAAAGCTCAAGAGAAACTCAATCATGTACTTGAATGATGATGCAAAAGATGAGATCAGAGAGTTTTGCAATCAAGCAAGAACAAACATGAATGCTGGTGACATGATTGGCTTTGATGGTATGTTTGCCAAGTCTCAAGCATACATTCACAGACTCACAGCTCTTTGCCATCTGATGCATGAGATGCATGATCATCAAGGTGGTCAAGTCTCAGCTCATGTTGATGTGACATCAGTTCAGAGAGCAAAGCTGATCATGAACTTTTTTGAGCAACATGGCATTCACACTCGGAAAAAGCAGAGTGTTGATCTTGAAAAGATGCAGACATTGAAGTATCTCAAGATGAAAGGTGCAACAACTAAAAAACAGCAAGCAATTGAGCTTTTCAAGCAATACAATGGATCAATCAAATATGATGAGATTGCTCAATTGGTTGGATACAATAGCAAACAAGCAGTTGAATATCATCTCAAGAAAGACAATGCTTGTGTGAAGTTGATGAAATCAAGAAAATAAAAAATGGTCAAAAAAGTCAAAGAAAGTCAAAGCAAAGTCAAGGTGCAACACATTGACAGTCAGTTAGTTAATACTAAATTTTGACTTTTTGACCAGTTTCTTTGTAAGTAAGAAAAAAAATGATGATAGTGTATAGAAAAATGTACACTAAATAAATGAAATAGTAAAAAAGAAAGAAAAAGTCAAAATACATATATATATATTTAATAATCAATCACTTACACCTTGACTTTCTAAAGTCAAAATTTGTCAAAAAGTCAAAAAGTCAAAAATGACCAAACACGATCAACTGCAATCTCAATGTTTCATATGGTTTCACAACAATCACTCTGATGTGCGTGGATTGATGTGGGCGAATGACAACTCACCCAGAAACAAAAGAGATGGAGCAAAGAGAAAAGCCATTGGCATGATTGCTGGTGTCTTTGATCTGTTGTTTTATCATCATGGCTGTCTCTATGCATTTGATATCAAAGTTGGCTTTGATAAATTGAGCAAGAAACAACTCACTTGGAAAAAACTCATTGAGATGCATGGTGGCAAATGCTATGAGATCAGATCACTCAGCCAGTTTCAAATGCTCATTAATGGAGTGCTAAACAAAGAAAAACAATGATTGCTTGTTTTGCACACTTTGCAGATTGCTCACTGCTCTCAAATACTTTTTTGATGTGTTTGTATGCTGAGAGTGATTTGATGCTCTTAAAACGCACGAATGACACTAAACAAAATTTAATTCTGCTTACATAAGTTATCAATATAAAAAATGAAAAGACTTGAAGAACTCAAGCAGCAGCGCAAAAACTCAAGAAATATTCAAGTGATTGAACAACTTTGCTTGAATTTCTCAAGAAACATAATCATCAAGAATGAATTTATCAATTTGCTGAGAACAAAGCAGATGGTTGGTGGCAAAGCATTCTCTGATGACAGACTTGTGATTGCTCAATACTTTTGGCACAACAAGAGATGGAACATCAGCAGAACATGGTATTTTCAAAAGCATGAGCTGATGACTGGATCATCACAAGAACAATTCAACAAGCTCATTGACTTGATTTCACACAGATATGCAAGTCTTGAGTTTACAGATGTGCATTGATTATTTATATATTTGCAAACATGACAACAAGACCAATCAAAGATTTTGATGACTATCACATTGATGAGCTTGGCACTGTGTACAACAGGCATGGCAGACCACTCAAGCATCAAACTTTGTGGAATGGAAAGGCTGGTGTCTTTCTGAGAAAAGAGAGAAAGACATATTGCAGAACAGTTGAAAAATTAATCAAAACCCATTTTACTGAATTATGAAGTTATCAGAAATAAAACGAAACCCAAACAACCCAAGAGTCATCAAGGATGACAAATTTCAAAAGTTGGTCAATTCAATTGAACAGTTTCCAAAGATGATGAAACTCAGACCAATGGTCATCAATGGTGACAATATTGTTCTTGGAGGCAACATGAGACTGAAAGCTCTGGAACACTTGGGATACAAAGAGATTCCAGATGAATGGGTGAAAAGAGCTGATGAGCTGACAGAAGATGAGCAGAAAAGATTCATCATTGCAGACAATGTTGGCTTTGGTGATCATGATTTTGAAATGTTAAAAGCAGAATGGGATGTTGATCAGCTTTCTGATTGGGGATTGGAAATTCCACAATTTGAAAATGATGAGGTTGTTGAAGCATCAGAAGATGATTATCAAGAGCCAGATGATTTGCAAGTGGATGTTGTACTGGGCGATTTGATTGAAATTGGTGATCATCGTTTGCTTTGTGGGGATAGTACAAACAGCGACCAAGTTGCAAAGTTGATGAATGGAAAAAAAGCTGATATGGTCTTTACTGACCCTCCTTATGCTTTATTTGGCAATAGTACAGGAGTTGCTGGAATAACAGATGACAATATGGTAAGACCATTTTTTAAGTCAATTATGAATATGCTGAAAAGAAACACAATCAACTATGGGCACATTTATATGTGTTGCGATTGGCATTCTGCATTTTCAATCGAAGCTTGCGCAAGAGAAGTTGAACTTAAGGCAAAGAATATGTGTATTTGGGATAAAGGTGATGGCGGTGTTGGAGCAATGTATCAACAGTGTTATGAAATAGTTTGGTTTTTTGACAATTCTCCGACAAACAAAACAACAATGAACACGGTTAAAGCTGGAGTTAGAACAGTAAATGGTGTTCCAAACATTTGGAGATTTCCAAGAGTAACATCCAATAGAGAACACAATGCACAGAAACCAACTGAAATGATTTCAGTCCCGATTGAAAACGGGTCAGACAAAGGTGATTTAGTCCTTGATTTATTTCTTGGTTCTGGCTCAACAATGGTAGCAGCACATCAACTCAAACGCAAATGCTATGGCATGGAACTTGATCCAAAATACTGTCAAGTAATAATAGACAGAATGAAAAAACTTGATGAGAGTATTGAGATCAAAATAAATGGTGAAAAATACAAATAAACAAAGCCATCAAAAAGCCATCAAAACAAACCATTGAAAAAGCAATTGTTAAGTCATTTGGCAATCTCACAGTGGCATCAAGAAGTCTTGGCATTGCAAGACCCACATTGTATAAATGGATCAAGATGCATAATCTTGACACATCATTGCGTGAAGGTAGAGAGCAAATGCTTGATCTGGCTGAAAATAAACTTGCAACGAAAATCAATGATGGTGATACAACTGCATTGATATTCTTTCTCAAGACTCAAGGAAAGTCAAGAGGTTATGTTGAAAAGCAAGAGATTGATCACACTATCACTCCACCAACTGCTGTCAACATCATATCAGTTGCTGCAAACCAAATTGCTGATGACATAGATGGCTGATGTAAATTTCAAGCTGCCAGAGAAATTTGTCAATCTCACCAACAACCACAGCAAATATCTTTTCATCCTTGGTGGAGCTGGATCTGGCAAGTCAGTCTTTGCATCATTCAAGCTTATCTTGAGATGCATCACTGAGCCAAATCACAGATTTGTGGCTGTGAGAAAAGTTGCCAAGACAATCAGAGAATCTGTGTTCAAAGAGCTGACCATGAGAATCTCTGAGATGAATCTCAATCAATTCTTTGATATCAACAAGACTGAGATGAAATTGCTCTACAAGCCAACTGGCTCTGAGATCATCACATATGGTCTTGATGACCCAGAGAAACTCAAGTCACTTGCAAAGATCACTGGCATCTGGATTGAGGAGCTGTGTCCAGAAGTTGACAAGAACAGCTTTGATCAGCTCATCTTGAGATTGCGTGGTGAGACACCATTCTATAAACAAGTGATTTGCACATTCAATCCAGTTGATGAGAGACACTGGTCAAAAGCAAGACTTGATGAGCAGAGAGATGGTGATCATGTGCATCACTCAACAATGCTTGACAATCCATTCATTGATCAAGAGTACATCTCTGAAGTCAAGATGATGGCAAAATCAAATCCAAATTATTACAGAATTTTTTATCAAGGTGCATGGGGTAGAGCTGAGGTGCAATCACCATATTTCTACAACTTTGAGCTGGCAAAGCACACTGGCAATGTTGAGCTTGATGACAGATTTCCACTCATATTCTCTTTTGACTTCAATGTTGATCCATTTGTGTGCATCATTGCTCAGATATATAGAGACAGCTCTGGACATCATGTTCATGTGCTTGATGAGCTGACTCTCTTTGATGGTGATGTTCACAAGATGTGTCAGAGAATCAAATCAAAGTTCTCAACTGCTCAACTCTCCAGAGCTTATTTCACTGGTGATGCCATGCAGCGAAAGAAAGAGATCACTCAACAGAACAACATTGATGCTTGGCAGATGATCAGATCACAGCTCAATGTGTCAAGCAAGAGAATGGCTGTTCCAAGATCAAACCCAAGAGTCTCTGAGAATAGACACTTGGTGAATTTCATATTGAGTCAGCATCCAGATGTGATGATCAATGCAGACAAGTGTCCACAGCTGGTGATTGATTGTCAATATGTGGAGGCAGATGATGAAGGCAACATTTTGAAAAAGAACAGAAACAAAGAGAGCCAGAGAGCTGATCATGCTGATGCTTTCAGATACTTACTCAATGCTTTCATGGGTGATTTCGTCATCAAGCCAAAAAAGTATATATAAATTTTTTATATATTTGCTAACGTAGAAAATAAAACACGTATGAGAGACGAAGTAGAAAAACTGATAGTTGACTGGCTTAAAAGTGATAACGAGAACGCAACCTATTTAGCACACCAAATATGTGTTTTATTGGGTGTTAGCAAATCGTTTTGCCCCAAATGTGGATGTGATGAGATATTCACTTTTCACGGGTCCAGCATATGTATGAACAATGATTGTGACTGGCAAAATGTTTGCTAACTGCTCTTGGTTATGCTTAGTGCGATTAATTAACTTAAAAACTTAACAATGGAAAACTTTAAAGAAAAGGCAACTAAAATAATTGAAGGATACTGCCAAGGTATAGCACATCTTGAATTTGATGTGGAAGATTTACCAAAAATGGTGCAAGAGTTAGAGAACTTAGCATTAAGCATAACCGATGTTGGGCAATCGTTTGGGCGCTGCATCGACTTTGAAATTGATAATGAAAGTGGAGCTTGCCCATCGCAATGTGATTTTTGCAAAAAGCTACCGCAATAGCGCCCTAATGTTGCCCCAACAGCTAATATAAAACATTCAAAAAATTGAACATGAGCAAATTTGAGCAATTAAGCGATTTTGAGCAAAAAAGCATTGAGAGAATGCAAGCAGCAGTCATGTCTGGAAAGCTCTCAAATGCTGGTCTTGTGCAAATAATTGAACAAGCTGGATCATTTCTAAATCTCACAACTCCAAGCCAGTATGCAAAAGACAATTCAATGTCATACAATGGTGTCAAGCATCACAGAGCCATCATCAATCTTTTTGGTTGTAGATTTGTGATTGACAACAATTAAAACATAATCATGTCTTGTGAAATAGCATACTTTCAAAACATCAACTGCTCTGTTGACACAATCACATTTGCTGAGGTTGAAACACCATCTGCTGGATATCAGATCCAGATCACCAATCCAAACACCAAAAAGTCTTGGTTTATCACAATTGATGGTGATGTCAATGAGCTTGTTGCAGCAAGCATCACAACCACATTTGATGTTGGTGTGCCTTATGAGTTTGAAATATTTGATACACTTGACTCACAGCAAAAAGGTGCTGTGTCATTCAATGCTGCTCAAATTGGAGCAACAACATATCCATTCACAAAAGGTGTTTTGACATTCAACAATGTCATTGATGGAACAACACCAACATCTGCAATCTTAACATTGAAACCATGATTGACTTTCTGATCTTTTCTCTTATCACATCACTCTGGTGTCTTGGTGTATATCGTTCAAGCTTTCCAGAGATGATTCTTGAGCCACTTGACAAGCTGTTGAGCAAGTTGCCATCATTCTTGTACAAGCCATTACTTGGATGCATATTTTGCATGGCATCAGCTCACACTGCTCTTGTTTGGCTCTTGTGGACATTCTCAGCATCAGAGCCAATTCCAGTGATTCAAATCATCATTGCAATGCCAGTTGTGAGTATTCTCAATGGCATCATTGCTCAAATAGTGCCAGAATAATGCCTTGTATTAAGTGTGCCAATGGCAAGTGGAGACTTGGATCATCATCTTGCAGATATAAAAGCAAATCATCATGTGAGCGATCACAAAAAGCATATAAAACAAAATCATGAATAAATTCATCAACTGGTTGTACAGCCTTGCACCAAGACAATTCAATGTTCTTGTCTATGAGACAACAATGAATCACAAAGATTGGAGAGAGCATTGCGAAGTGGCTTTTATTGATACTGATGGCACAAAATACTGGAGATACAAGCCAGACTACAAGATGCCAATTCAAAGAATGAGCTATGTTGACACCTTAAAGCTGCAATATGTTCAAGCATGGGGCGCACAAGAGCAACAGCTATTTGATCAGAGACTTGATGATCTATTTCAAGAGCTTGAGAAAGACAAAGGTCTTGGCTCATATTACAAGAAACTTGCAAATCTCAAGTCATTGCTTGATGAAAAAAGAATGAGAGAGAGTCACATCATTCAAACAGACATCTTGATTGAGATGGTTGCTTGCTTGTTGATCAGAGATGATGAGAATCCAACAGAAGTGAATGAAAAAGTCTTGGCTCAGAAAGTAGAAACTTTCAAAAAAAAAGTCAATTTCAGCTTTCTCAAACAGATGCATATCTTGGAATGGATGGGCTTGTCACATCTTACAGAAAAAGAATTTTCTCAGCTTTGGGATCTGAGCCAAAAGCATCTGAGTCAGAAAATAAACAGATTGAACTCTATCACCAAAGAGTGATTTTTGACAAGCTGCAAGGTGAGAGATCAAATCTCTGGGCATTGGCTGATCAAGACATTGCAAAATTTGATTTAATTTTGAGACAATCTGTTGAACAAGTCACTGAGTTGATCATGTTCAAAATCAAAGAATCAAAAAAGCAATCAAATGGCTGATGATGTAATACTGGCAAAATATAGACTTGAGCTTGATGGATTCAAGAAAGACATTGATGAAATCAATCAAAAGTTTGACAAGACTCAGAAAGATACAACTCAAAGAGCTGACAGAATTGGAAAGTCATTTGAAAAAGTAGGTGGCATGATTGCTGGTGCATTTGCTGTTGATCAGCTTGTGCAATTTGGCAAAGAGATCATCAGAGTGACTGGTGAGTTTCAAAAGTTTGAAGCTGTTCTCACAAACACTCTTGGATCAAATAGTGCTGCACAACTGGCAATGGCTGAGATTGTGCAATTTGCAGCCACAACACCATTTCAAGTTGCAGAGCTGACTGATGCTTTTGTCAAGCTTGCAAATCAAGGTTTCAGACCAACACAAGATGAAATGAGAAAGCTTGGTGATGTTGCTGCATCAACTGGCAAGTCTTTTGATCAGCTAACTGAGGCAATAATTGATGCACAAGTTGGTGAGTTTGAAAGACTCAAAGAGTTTGGCATCAGAGCCCAAAAGCAAGGAGATCAAGTCACATTCACATTCAAAGAGGTTGAGACACAAGTTGATTTCACTGCTGACTCTATCAGAGAATATGTGTTGAGTCTTGGTGAGCTTGAAGGTGTGTCTGGAGCAACAGATGCAATTGCAAAGACTCTCACTGGTCAGATTTCAATGCTGAAAGACAGTGTTGATCTTTTAATGGTCAGCATTGGCAATGGCACATCTGGAGCTTTGGTGGATTTCATTCAATCACTAAATGAGATTGTCACTGACACAAGACAGATCATTGAGTTGAATGATGGATGGTGGAAATCAGCATTGAGAGTGGTGTTGAAAATCAATCCAGCACTGAGTGATGCTGCTGATTTGCTTGATGAGACTGTTGAAAAACAAATTGAACTCAACAATGAGCTTGAAAGATCAGAGCTTGCAGCACAAGCATCAGCAGAGGCAATGGATGAGTTGAGTGATGCAATAAAAAACACAGCTCTTGACATGGATCTCTTGGCAGAGACTTTCACTGATACTGATGATTCAATTGGCTCATTGGCTGAACAGATAAAACTCACCAAAGAATTTCAAAAGAATTTCAATGAGGAGTCTGAGAGATATGCTGAATTACAAATCAAGATATGGCAACTTGAGCAACAAAGAGCTGACAATCTTGATTCAATAAGAGAGAAATATGATGCAATGATGCGTTCTCAAGGAGAGTTGATTGATGAACAGATCACAACTGTTGAAACTGCAACAATAAAAACAACAGAAAACATGGCAAAAGTGACCAGAGATGCAGTTCAAGTCACTATTGATGCAGATGAGAATGCAAGAATTGCTGCAATGAACTCACAAGATAGATTCAATGATGTGCTTGAGGAATATGAGAGACAAGCATCAATCACAGCATCATCATTCAATGCTCTTGGTGTCATTCTCAACTCATTCAACAACAACTCAAAAGCAATGGCTCTCTTTCAGATTGGCATTGGTCAAGCTGAGGCAATTGCCAACTTTCTTGTTGCGACATCAAAAGGTGCAAGAAAGGATGCTGAACAAGGAAATGCAGCAGCAATTGCATCAACACTTGGCGCAATTGCAACATTCACAGCCATCACAATTTCAAACATCTCACAAGCAAGAAAAATTGCTCAGTCAGAAGATGTGCCAAGATTTTATCAAGGTACAGAATACTTGACTGGTGCAAGAGGCAAAGATCAGATTCCAGTGCTTGCCAACTATGGTGAGAGAATCATTCCAACACTTGACAATGCAAGAATTGGCAGAGACCTCAGCAACAAAGAGCTTGTTGATGCTGCATTGATTTACAAAGCATTGAGAAAAGCTGGTGGATCTGGTGTGCCAATTGACTATGGTCAGCTTGCAAAGATTGAGAGAAAAGGTGTGATGACTATTGTCAACAAGCTTGATGAGCTGAAAGCCAAGCCAAAATATAAAACAGCAACATTGCAATGATATACAGATTCACTTTTGACCCAGATGGCTCACCACAAGTTGTTGATGATCCGATCAATTGGAATGACTCAGAGCTGTCAATTGAGAGAGACAATGATATCAAAGGAATATTTTATCAATACACAGCCAATCTTGAGTGGGTTGGCTCTGCTTATTCATACATTGATGCACTTGACACTGCATCTGATTGCTGGGAGTTTGATGTGCTGATTGAGTTCAAAGTCAATCCAGATGATGCATTTCAAACACTTTTCAATGGTCGCATTTACAGCTATGATGTAGAGTTTGACTTGCAAAAGCAGATTGCAAAATGCAAGATTGTTGATCAGAATTTGACTCAGATCATACTTGATAGGCAAGATATCTCAGTCAACTCTGGTGCAACAAAGTCTCTTGATGGCACTGCAATCACTGGTCTTGTGCCAACAGAAGTATCACTCAACTCAGTCAAGATTGATTTCAGCTCATCTGGCACAGTAAAAATGTACTTTGTGAGTGATATTTTCAGTCATATGATTTCATACATCACCAACAATCAAGTTGTGTTTGAAAGTGATTGGTTTGAAAGTGATGACAATCAAGTTGCAATTTGGAACATTCAGCCTGGTGGCATTGGTGTCTCATTCACCATCACAATTGTGAGTGAGATTGGCACTTTTACAGCAACTCAAGCATTCAATACATCAAATGAAAGAACAATTGTGTCAACATTTGCTGAGATTGCAAGAAATAGCTCTGTGACTGGCTTTGAGTTTGATATGGGCGCACCATTTCAGCTTGTGATCAATGGCGCAAATGATTATGATATTTATTCAGCATTTGATATCATCTCAGTGACAACTGTTGGTGGCACATCAAACACAACATCAAAAGTTCAAGATACAACTCAAGGAATGAGCAACTTGATGATGATCAAAGGAAATGCATTTAGATTCAACTATGCTGGCACTGACATCACAGCAACCATCTCAAACAAGCTCTCAATTCTCACAAGAGAAATGAACAGATTGTTTGACATGACTTTCAAAATATTTGATGATGGTGGTCAGCCAACAATGAAGCTTGAGAAAACAGAAACATTTTTTGATCAAGCCTCAGCAGCATCTGTGACAATCACTGGTGTGAGAAATATCTCCGTCAAGAGAAACAATGATTTCAAGCTCAACTCAATCAATCATCAAGATGGTGCTGATGATTACAAGTCAGACACAGCATCTTATTCATCAAGTTTCAGAGATTATTTTGTGGCTGATTTGAATACGACATTGCCAAAAGGCTATCAAACAACAGAACAATGTGGTCAAGGCTCATTCAATGCTCAAAACGAATTTATCACCAGCAATCAAGCAATTGACTCATTGCAAGAGAATGAGACTGACTTTGATCAAGACACAATCTTGATTGACACTTTTGATGACTCTGGCACTCAGAGAGCAAAAGAATATCCAATCACACCATCTCTTGTTGCCAACTTATTGATCACAGCTTTCAAGACATTCAATGCTTTTCTTGGCACTCTCTGGAGACAAAAATATTGGATGACCAGCACTGGAAAACAAGCCACATCTGGTGGAGTTCAGTTTGACAATGACACCATCATTCTTGACAAAGAATATGAGTTTACAACACCAATCTCACAAGTTGATGTCAATGCTATTGTTGCAGATCCATCAGTGAAAATCTCTGTGAGTGGTGAAGGTCTCACGGCAACAGATATGTGGATTCTCTCAATGTCTGTTGACATCAAAACTGGTTTAGTACAATTCAAAACAATTTCAAATGAGTAAAACAGACGCAATCATCAAAGCACAGCCAATCAGATTCTTTGATGAGTTTGACACAGAGCTGATTGATGAAACTGATCTTGCTCAGTTTGCAGTTTTATATAAAACAACAGACTTGATCAAGTTTCAAACCAAGCAAGTCAATGAACTTTGGTACAATCAAAAATTCACTGACAACAATCAACCATCAAATCTCACAAACTGGTCACAATACAACTCTGGTGTTGATTCATCATGGTCAGTGAGCTTGTGCAGTGGTGACAACTCATTCACAGTCTCAAAAGGCTCTGGATCAAACTCAACAGTCTTGTATCAGCAACTTGAGTTGACAACTGGCTGCTGGTACAGATTCAAAGTTGATGTTTGTGCATTTGCCACATCTGATCTTGATCTTGAGATACAGACATCAGCCAATGGTGCTGCTGGTGGTTGGACAGAGAGAGCTGCAATCACTATCAACACAACAGGAGAGCTTGAGACATTCTTTCAATGGACTGGTGGCACTGGTGCTGTTGATGTTGGCTTTCAACTCACATCTGCTGGCACAGCCACAGCATTGCAGATGACAAGAGTGAGATTGCAAGAGATTGACATGATTCTTGTGAAATGTAGTGATGACAGTGAGATTGCAATCACTGCTGAGACAATGGATGAGAATTACATCACTTTTGAAATCAATGCATTGACTGAGAATCTGGAAGAAAACAAACCATATTATTTCAATTCCAACACATCTGCTGGCATTGGAAAGTCAGTTCAATTTATCATCACTGATGAAAAGTTCTATCAGATGCAGTTCTCTCACACTGGTGATGGTGTTTTTGGATTGAAATGGTCAGACATCAGCTCAAGCACATTGACATTTGGACTCAAGAAATTGCAAGTTGGTCAAGCTGTATTTGAAAATGAAGATGGTCAGACATATCAAAACAGCTCTGAGCAATGGCGCAACTTGTACAGCCAGATCAATAAAAAAGTGACTATTGCAACAGATGTTGTGCCTTGGTATGTCCATGAATGTTTGGCATATTTGACAAATGTGAACAATTTCACCATTGAGCTGAATGGCGATTCAAGAAGATTTGTCAAGACTGCTGATGAATATTCACCAAATTACAATGGTTATGAGCAAGCTGCTGTCTCATTTACTTGCTATGAAGCAGCTCAATCAACAGGCATTGTGAAAAACTCTGGAAATATTTAGTACATTTGATTTCTGATTTTATTCATAGCCCAAAAGTTCATTCTTGAAATTTTCTTAATGCCCAAAGAAAGTCAGCTCACCCAGAGTTGACTTTTTTTTATATTTTTGTCAAAGCTGAATGAAAGTGGCTTGATCTCACCAGCCATCAGAAAAGGTGAATAATTTTTTTTCAAATTCTAAAATTCAAAAAAATGAGTTTAGAAAAATATTGCTTTGGTGAGATTGGAGATCATGAAGTGATTTGTGGAAATGAAAGATTGTTTGGTGGCATCAAGTCAATTGCTTTGATCAAACCAAATCAAACAACAATCACTGATTTCACATCCAATGCTGAGTGGGATGCTGCAATTGCAGATGGCTCAGTCAAAATCATCAAGGAAATCAGAGGTGAATATGCTCAAGCATCAGAGACAACATCTGAATCTGAGGTTGCCGGATTGCCAGACAGAGTTGATTCTTTCTCTCATGTGCTTACATGGAGAGACAGAGCAGTGACTGCTGGAAATTCAACTTTGTATGATGACTTGAATGAGTACACTGCTGGTGGAGTTGTATGGTATGAGCCAAAAAACAGCACCATCAAGATTGTTGATGCAATTGATGTGAATTTCATGGCAAAACTTGAAGTTCTTGCAGATGACAAGACAGTTCAAGTGTATGCTGCACAAGCAATGTGGGACACAATCAAGTTGCCAGTGCCAAGTGCTGCACCATCCAATGCAGATGAAATCTTTGATTGATGAGCAAAGAACAAAATATGGTTTCTCAAGGAGTTAGTTTATTAGCTTTTGGGAAACCTATTTTCTTTCAATTTGCATTCAACATGGCTTTGAGTTTGAGAAAGCACTCACCAAATGTGCCAATTCAGCTCATCCATGATCACTACATCAAAGAGCTTGGTGACAGAGCAAACATCTTTGATGTGCTGACAGACATCAGCTCTCAAGCATACACAGACAACAAACGCATTCAAGCTGGCAAAGGCAAGCTCTCAATGTATTCACTTTTGCATTTTGATGAAACATTGTATCTTGATGTTGATGGTGTTGTGTTGCAAGACATCTCACCATTGTTTGATCAAGAGCAAGATTTCAAGATCCAAAAAGATGCAATGCACTGGGTTGATGATCATGATGGTGTTGCCAAGCAATACAACTTGAAAAAGCAAGCAATTGGTTGCAACTCATCAATCATGTTTGTGAGAAAGAGCAAGACAACAAAAAAACTCTTTGCTGATGCTTTGAAAGCTATTGATGAGCCATTTGAAAACATGGCAACAGAGTGGTTTCATGGTATGCATCCAGATGAGTTGTATCTTGGCATCTCAATGAGCAAGAACAATCTTGCTGATGTTTACTTTGAGACAAGATTTCCAGTCTATTTTCAAAGGAGAATTGACTATCATATCAACAAAAGTGTTGATGATGTAAAAAAAGACTTTTTTGTTCTTGGTTGCTATGGTAACCACAGATACAATCACAGATTTGTGTATGATTTGTATCAGAGAGAGAACAGATCAAACTGGAGAGAGATCATTGGAATGTCACCAAGAAAAGACATTCATAAATTAATGAGATATAAACACTGATGAAACTGAATTTGAACAAGAGCAACAAACGCAAAGGCTGTGGTTGCGGAAAAAAGAAATAAAATGGTTTTTGACGAAACACTGATTGATGATCTGCTGAGTGGTGTTGTGATACCATATGCAGAGTCTGTTCACAAAAGCAAAGAGTGGACAGATGAAAGATATTCTCATGCTGTTGAGTTGTATGAAAAAGTAAAAGTGCATTCACAGCTTGACACATTTCCAGATGTCTTGATCAGTGAATCAGCACCAAATGAGACTCAAGAGGAGTTTGACTACAAAAGAGCCACATATCAGCCAATCACAAGACCAGTGTGGAAAAAGGCAACCACACAGATCAACAGAATTTTCAATCCACAAAACTATTCCATTACTGACTGGGGCAATGACTCTGGTGTATATGCTGATCAATCTGCTGAGGCATATTTCACAAAAGACTTTCCAAAATTCAACTCTCTCATGAGTTATTTTGAAAACATTGTCAAGCCAGCAAAAGATGAGGATGCCAATGCAGTGATTGCACTTGACTTTGTTGATGCAGAGATTGTTGACACAGAACTTGTTGAGCCAATCTTTGTCTTGTATCACTCACCAAAAGTGATTGACATCAACAGTGAGATGGCATTGCTGCTGATGAGTGAAAAGTCTGTTGTTGAATATGGCAACAGAAAAGAGCAATCTGGTTTGATTTTCAAACTATATGACCATAAAAACATTTGGATTCTCAAGCAAATTGGCAAAAAACTTGATTATAAGTTTGAAGCTGTTCTTTATTATGAGCATAATCTTGGCAAATTACCAGTGCAGATGCTTGGTGGTGAGGCAAAAACACAAGACAGAGCAATTTGGTATGAGAGTCTCTTCATGGATGCAGTGCCAAATCTCAATGATGCTTTGATTGATGCAACAAATTTGAGAGTGAACAAGGTCTCAAATGTATTCATGGAGCGCATTGAGTGGGTTGATGAGTGTGACTTTGATGGATGTGTTGATGGATATGTCATCAATGATGATAGTGAGCAAAAGAGTTGTCCATCATGCAATGGATCTGGAAAGAGATCAATGCAATCACCATTGAGAGTGACTCAAGTGCAAGTGCCAAACAGAATGAATGACTCTGAGCCATTGCCATTTGATCCAGTGACTTATGTCAAGAAAGACTCATCAATGATTGATGCATTGAGAAATGAAGTGAATCACAATGTTGCTGTGTCATTCTCTTTCATGGGTATTGAAATCAGCTTGGACAAAAAGAGTGGCAAAGAGACAGCAACAGGCAAGTTGATTGATCGTGAGGAGCTGTTCTCATTTATTTCAAAGTATTCAAATCAGATGTTCAATCTCATCAAGTGGGGAATTGACATTCTTGGCAATGTGAGATACGTTGATTTTCAATCACCATCAGTCAAGCCACCAGTGAGCTTTGCTTTGCGATCAGAGACAGACTTGAGTGCTGAGTTGAGAGATTCACAAGATTTGCCAGATGCAATCAGAGGTGAAATGACCAAAGAGCTGATGAGTGTGAGATTTGCAAACAATGACAAGCTAAAAATGACTGTTGATCTCAAGCAAAAGATTGACAACTATTACTTGCAAAGCACAACTGATGTGATTGCTATCATGGCAACTGGCTTGTTGCCTAAATGGAAAGCCACATTGCATTGGTCATTTGACACATATATCTCACAAATGGATGACAGCTTTTGGTCTTTGACATTTGATCAGCAAAGAGAGATGCTTGAAAAGATGGCACAAGATGAGACAAATTCAAATGTCATGACTGCACAAACCATCTTTGACAATGATATTGAAGATTAATGGCATCACTGAATGATCTCATTGAGCAAAGGTCAGCCAACATTGACAAGCTACCAAATGAGCTATTTGGAGCAATAGAGAAAGCACAGAGAGATGTGATGAGACAAGTGTCAATTCTCATCAATCAGCTTGAGACAAATGCATCTGGGCAAGTAATTCTCAACACAAAGAACATTGCACTCATTGAGAAGATTGGTGCAAGAGCAAATGATGTGTTGTTTGGTGGATCATACATTGAAGCTGTGAGAGACTTTGCTGGCTCTCTTGAGCAACAAGGTGCATTGGCTGCTGAATACATGACAACAGCTTTTGGCACTTTTGATGACAAGAGAATCTTTCAACAAGTGCTGAGACAATCACAACTTGATGTGTTGGCTTTATTAGATGAGCAAGCAGTGAATCAAGCTTTGATTGAGCCATTGAAATCAGCATTGAGAGACTCTGTCACATCTGGAGCAAGACTCACTGATGTCATTCAATCAGTGCAGCAGATTGTTGTGGGCAATGAGCAAGTTGAGAGCAATCTGCTGGGCAACAGAAAGACACTTGTGAGAGATACTTTTGCAGCGAGTGACAGAAGGTATCAAAAGACAATTGAATCTCAATACAGCTTTGATTTTTACAGATACAGTGGTTCACTGGTGAGTGACTCAAGATGCTTTTGTCAAGAGAGACAAAGCAAATACTATCACAAGAGAGAAATTGAAAGCTGGGGAGCTTTGCAAAATCTTGGCAAATGTAGAACATCAAATGGCTGGCAAGGTCGCAGAAAAGGCACAACACCAGCAACTATTTTCACATATGCTGGTGGATACAATTGTGATCATGTCTTTGCTGCTGTGCCAATTGAAGCAGTGCCACCATCAGCAATTCAAAGAGCCAGAGGTCTTGGCTATTTGCCACCAGCAGTTGAATAAAAAATTTATATATTTGTCATTAATAAAACAAACCAGATGACAAAAATTTGCTACTCATACCTTTTTGGTGACAAAGATGTGTGGCGTGATCCATTGCCAGACAACATCAATCATGACTGGACTTATGTGCTTTTTACAGATCAAGACATCAAGTCTGATGTGTATCAAGTCAAGAGAGTTGAGTCAGTGAGCAATCCACAACTTGCATCAAGACATTTCAAGTTGCTTGGTGCAGCTCAGTTTTATCCAGAGCCATTCAAAAAAGTGTTTCATCATGATGCAAACATCAGAGTCAATTGTGATCTTGATGAGTTGCCACATTTCATGATTGTCAATCATCCATTTCATCATTGTGCCTACAAAGAAATTGAGCTTTGCAAAAAGCTTGGCAAAGCAAACAGAGCTGATCTTGAGAGATCAAGATTGATGTTGAGAGAGTACAGATGGAACAAAGATGCTGGCTTGTATGCTGCTGGTCTGATGATGCGACCAAACACAAGAGCTGTTGACATATTCTCATTTGATTGGTTTCATCATGCAAAATGGTTCACTCACAGAGATCAGATTTTCTTGCCATACTTGCTTGACAAGCACAACATGACTCCAGAGATTGTTGAGTGGAATGACTTGATTGGTTCAAGATTTTTAATATATGACCATGCATAGATGGCAAGTGATCAATCACTATTTAAAAACAAAATTTGAGAATAGTGATCCAAAATACCTTGAGATAGGCATTCACAATGGTGACAACTTTCTCAAAGTTGAGTGTGCTGACAAGACTGGCATTGATCCATCACCAATATACAAGAGCAACAGAATCTTTCAGATGACCAGTGATGATTTCTTTGATAGCAATGAGCAAGTGTTTGATGTGATTTTCATTGATGGATTGCATCAAGCAGATCAAGTTGAGAAAGATTTCTGGAATGCCTTTCAATGCTTGAGCTTGGATGGCATCATCATCTTGCATGACTGCTCACCAACAGTGTATTTTGAGACAGTTGTGCCAAGACCAAAGCCAATTGGCAGATGGAATGGTGACACATACAAAGCATGGATAAAGATCAGAGAAATATTCCCACAAGCAACATTCACCATTGCAACTGATGAGGGTCTTGGTGTTTTCCTTAATTCATTGAATCAAATTAATGATCAAGGACAATGGTCTGGTCATCATGTTACTTGGGATGAGTACAAGAAAAAAAGAGCATTATTGCTCAATGAAATCAGTCTTGATGCATTTAAAAGCTTAATTTGATGAAACAATCAAAGACTCAAGTCAACTTTGTGTCACCATATTGTGCAGACAAGCAGCTTGCAAAAGAATACAACAGAATTGTTGACAAATATGATGATGATGAGTGGCTTTGCTTTGTTGATGCTGATGTCATGTTCTTGACATCAAACTTTGGTCAACACATACAAGCCATCATTGATGCTCACTCAAGAGATTTCACTGCATTCACTTGCATGACCAACAGAGTTGGACAGCTCAAGCAATGTCATGCAAGAGAGATGTCAAACAACTTTGATGTCTTGCATCATGTAAAAATTGCAGAGAAAAAACAGAGAGAGAGTGGTCTTGGAGTTGTAGAGATGAAACCATTCAGCTTGCTCTCTGGCTTGTTTATTTGCGCCAAAGTATCAACATTCAAGAGAGTGCCATTCAAAGGTGCTGGAATGCTTGGTGTTGATAATAGATGGCACAAAGACTTGTACACAAAAGGTGGCAGACTTGGCTTGATGCTTGGTGTGTATGTCTTTCACAGATACAGAAATCAGAATCCATCAGATAAAAGTCATTTGAAATGAAAATCACATATATTGACATAGGTCTGCACAAGGATGGCTTTGAAATTGATATGTTTCAACTTGCTGCACTTGGTCATGATGTGACCATGTATGGCATTGAAGCTCATCCAGAATACATTGAGCAATTGAAAGAGAATCATCCACAAGCAAAGATTCTCAACTATGCAATCAACAACACAGAGAGATTGTTGCCATTGTATTTGAGTGAGTCAAGTGATGGTCATGGCAACTCGATATTTCCAGACAAGAACAATGTGACAACAGACTTTGTGAAAGTGCAAGGTGTGAAACTTAGCACTTTGATTGAAAGAAAAGAGATTGTCTTGAGTGATTTCAATGTGCTGAGGTACAACATTGAAGGTGCTGAGTGGCATCTGCTCAATGATTTGATTGAGAGTGAATTGTGGAACAAGTTCAACATTCTTTCTGGAGCAAGATCAGATATGCACAAGGTGACTCACTTGAAAGATTTGAAATGGCAATATCAAACTTTGGTGCTTGGATCTGGCAAATGGGTTGATTTTTGGTATCATCCACAACAGCAAAAGCGAAATAAAAAGATGATTGAAAAAATGAAAAGCAGAATCAATGAAAGAATTGACATTCCATCAAATAGTTGACAAGCTGCAAAAGCTTGAGCCATTTCACTTTGCCAGAGTTGGTGATGGTGAGATGATGTGCATGGCTGGAAAGCAAGGCAAGAATTGCGATGATCACAAATACTTTGTTGATCTTGGTCAAGCATTGAGAGCAATATACAAAAAAGAACAAGACTATTTTGTTGGCTTGCAGCCAGTCAAACATGGTCTTTTCACTGACTTTGACAAGTATCCTCAGCAGTGGTGCAATGCAGATGTGTTGCATGATGCATCAATCAAGGGATGGATGCCAGCACTCTTTCATGCTTTGAGCAATAGAAATGTGGTGATGATTGGCAATCATTCACTTGCAAAGCTCAATTTTATCAATGTCATGGTTGAGATACCAAAGAAAAATGCATGGCAAAAGAGACAAGAGATTTGGTCACATCTCAAGAAAATCATTGCAGAGCATTTTGACAAAAAGCTTGTGCTGTTGTTTAGTGCTGGCATGATGTCTGGTGTTCTCATTGATGAGATTGCAAACAATGAGCAAATCAACAGATTAGTGACTACAATTGACACTGGCAGCTTGTTTGATCCATATGTTGGCAAAACAACAAGATCATATCACAAACAAATCATTGAGAGAGAGAATGCATCATAAGCCTAAAATAAACATGATGAATGTTGATTGTCTTGAGTACATGAGAGAGTGTGCTGACAATCAATTTGATTTGGCAATTGTTGATCCACCTTATGGTGCAAATGATGCTATTGATTTAAAAAACGCAAAAAAACATTCTGCAAAAAGAAAAAAATATCATCAATTTGAAAACATCAAACCATCATCTGAATATTTCAATCAATTAAAAAGAATTTCAAAAGATCAAATTGTTTGGGGTGCAAATTTTTTTGGTTTAAGTGGTGGTTTTATTTGCTGGGACAAAAAAGGCACTGCTTTTGGTAGAGCTGAGTTGGCTTATTGTTCAAAAATAAAAAGTGTTCAAATTGTTGAAATTGTTTGGAATGGTATGCTGCAACATGATATGAAAAACAAAGAGTTGCGAATCCATCCAACTCAAAAGCCAGTGCAGTTGTACAAGTGGCTGCTTGACAACTATGCCAACAAAGGTGATTCAATCTTTGACTCTCATCTTGGCTCTGGCTCAATTGCAGTTGCTTGTCATGATTTAGGCTTTGAACTTACATCATGTGAGATTGATGCTGATTACCACAAAGCTGCTTTGAAAAGATTTGAATTGCACACCAGCCAAACAAAGTTGTTCAATGCCTAAACTTGATCCAATAGTGGTGAGCATTGCAACTCACAAAGCAAGAGAAAAGCACTTGATCAAGACCATTGAATCAATCAAGCAGTCTGTTGTGCCAGTATCAATTTATGTATTTGCCAATGATTACACACCAGAGATTGATGATGCTCAATGCTATCCAGTGACAGACAATGGTGCAAGATCAAAGTTTCTTGCTCACAACATGATTGATGATCCACATTATCATTTTACTTGTGATGATGATCTGATCTATCATCCACAATACTTTGAGACACTTGCTCTCAAGCTCAAGCAAAAGAATCACAGATGTGTTGCTGGTGTACATGGATCATATTATCTCAAGCATCCTGTTGATGATTATTTCTGGAGTCAGAAAGTGGTTCACTTTTCTGCTGAGATCAAAAATGACCAGTTTGTGACCATGCTTGGCACTGGCACAATGGCTTTTCACTCATCACTCTTTGATGATGTTGATTTGTTTTCATACATTGGTGCTGATTTCAACAACATGGTTGATGTCAAGGTTGCAGAGCTGTGCATCAACAGAGAGATTCCAAGACTCTGCATTCAAAGACCAAAAGACTTTGTCAAAGAGCAAGACAACTCACAAGAGTCAGCCATCTGGCACAAAGCAGCCAAAAGTGCTGAGAGACAGACTGCTGTGTTGAATGCCATTGACAAGAAAAAATTCATGTATAGACCAAAATGTTAAATTTGTAAATTATGAATATGAAAATCAATAAGCATGACAACAAGAAGTTTGTCAGAATAGCAAAAGGAAACAAAGTGCAAAATGATGTTGCACTCTCTGCTGCAAAGAGATTGGTTCACAAAGGATGGTCAATTGAGAGTGATCAATATGATCAAAATGGCTTTCCAAGACAACAACACATTGAGCAAGACATACCAGTTGCCAATATTCAACCATTTGCTGAGTCAAAAGCTGATCAGACTGATGAGCAAGATGTTGAAGTATTTGAAGCATCAGAGCCAGAGATTGATCAAGATGAGCTTGATGAGATCAAGACAATTATCATGAGAGCAAGATCAAAGTCAAAACTTGAAGCTCTCAAAGTGATGCATGGTCATATCTTTGAAGTGAATGAGTTAATAAATGAGCGTTTAACCAAATACAAATAAAACAAATGAGTGATTTGAACAAAATTCTTGAGGAGCTTGGTGATGATGAAAAGGCACAAGCTATCAAAGCAGCAATTGATGAAAACTATGTTGGCAGAAATGTGGCACATGAGGACAAGCAGATTGTTGGCAAAATAGTTGGCAAGACTCTTGGCTCTTTTGAGACAAAACTCAAGAGATCAATCAAAGGCATTGATGAGAATCTGATCAAGCCAACAGAAGTTGATGAGCTTGGCTTTGAGAAAGCTTTTGATGCAGCATTTGACAGATTGCAAAACAAGTTTGCTGAGTTGAATCAACAAGCAAAGTCATCTGGTGCAACAGACAAAGAGATCAAAGCACAGCTTGATGAAATCTCTGGCAAGTACAACAAAGCAGTGAGTGACTTGAATGCAATCTCATCTCAAAAGTCAAACATTGAGCAAGAGCTTGAGAAAAACAAATCAGAGTTTCAGAATTACAAAGTGGGCTTGCAACTCAACAGCAAAAAGCAAGCAGCTCTCAAAGAAGTTGATTTCACTGACACTTTGCAAGGCAAAGCCAAAGAACTTGCCATCAAAGGTTTTCTTGATGACATTCAATCAAAGTACACAATTGAGCTTGATGACTCAGATGCAAGTGGATTGAGAATCACAGATAAGAATGGTCAGAGAGTAGCAAAGGACAACAGATTCTTGACTCTCTCTGAGATTTACAAAGATGAGGCAAAGCAAGCTGGTCTGCTCAAGATGTCTGCTGGTCAAGGCAATTCAAAAAAATCAATTATATTTGACAACAGCAAATCTGGAGATGCTGATCAAAATGCTCAAGGCTTAAAGATCAAATCCAGATAAACATTCAGCAACAAGTGAGTTGACTCTCAGAAAAAAGTCAAGTGTGCTGGCAAGCAGAAAATTGCAAAACAATTTTTTTCAAACAGTTTAAAACTTGATTTAAAATGAGTTATACTATTAATTCACTTGTTGAGTGCGAAAATGTACAAGCAGCACTTGATGAAAACTTTTTTGGTGCAGCATCTGGAATGTTCAACCAATCAAATCCTTTTCTTGATTATGTTGTTGGTGATGAGAATGCCAAAGTAGGTGTTCAAGAGCCATTGACAGCAAGAGGCAAGCTCAAAGGTGTGACAGTCAAATACTTCAACAGATACCTTGAAACTGACAATGATTTTGTTGGTAGCAATTCAAATGATTGCACTGGTGGTGGAGAGTTGACTGAGAATTTCTACACATATGATCTTGATGAGACAGAAGGTGACTCAATCAAGAAATCAATTCCAATCACTGACTTGGTGACTGGTTGCCAAGATGATGCAACTTATGTTGGACAGCAGATCCAAATGATGATCAATGTGCTTGAGAGAAAAATCAACACAGATGGCATCACACAAGCTGCTGCTCTTGTTGGTAATTTTAGAAGCACTGGAAACTCAAATGCAATCACTGTTGATGCAAAAAACACAGATGGTGCATGGGTGACCAACTTGATTGAGGATGTTCAATATGAGTTCACGGATATGGAGTACAATGACAAGATTGTTGCCATTGGTGGATCAAAACTTTGGAGTCAATACTGGTCAGCAATTGGTGCTGGTTGTTGTATTGACAAAAAAGGAATTGATCAAGGTGCATTGGCTGCTGGCACTCGAATCATGCCGATCTATGACAGAAAGATTGATGACATTGTTGGAGCAGAGAGATTCTTTGCATTTGCACCAGCAGCCATTCAGATGTTGAAATACAACAGATATGGTCATGGCTCACCAGCAAGAGAGATCACACAAGCTGACACAGTTGTTGGCACAGTGACATCTCCATTCTCTGGCTTAACCTTTGATTATCGTGCAAAGCTTGAGTGCGAGACTTGGAATTTCTTTGTTGGTTTGACTTACAAATTCGTAGTTGCACCAGATGATCTATTTGATGTAAATGATGACATGAGTGGTGTGAACTTGTTCAACCAGTTTACTGCTCAAATAGCATCATAAAAGACTACTCCAGAGGGTTTTGTTTTATTTAATGGGATGCATGGTCATTGATTGTGCATCCCTAAAATATAAAAGTTTATGTCATTGATTTCTTGTTTGAACAATCTTGTTGATATTGTTGGAAACTGCTCTAATACAAGACAGAGTGGTGTGATGTACCTTGATGATATTGGTGTCAGCTTGCAAGATGTGACTGATGGCAATGATATTGATGAGAATGCATCATCATTGGTCAATAACAAAATTGGCTTTTGTCAGCAGATCATTAAGAATCATGTTGAGACACATTTCAATGGCAAGCTTGAGCGCAACACAGTTCTCTCAAATGGTGTTGCTGGCTATTATCAAGAGAATAGAGTTGAAGAGAGTCACACTGCTGACACATTAGGTGGCTTGTTTTTAGAGGTCAACAAATATCCATATCTTGAAATCTACATTGACAAAGTGAGAATATTCACAAAAGATGCTGAGACATTTGATCTCAAAATCTTTGATGTGATGACTGGTGCAGAACTGTTCACTCAATCAGTGACAACCAATGCTGGCACAATCACAGATGTTGATGTTGATCAGACATTCAAAACAGATGGACAAAAAACTCAGCTTTTCATTGCTTATCCTCAGCAGAATGTGACAACATACAGATCACAAATCAGCCAAAGAGGATGCAGTTCATGCATATTTGGTTCAACTTATGATGGTTTTATGCACAGACAAGGTGCAACAATTGGCTCATCAGAGACATTGAGCAAGAGCAATTTAAATCTTGGTGGTCAGACTCAAGGTGTATCAATCATCTACTCATTGAATTGCAGCTTGGACAACTTTGTATGCTCAATCAAAAACAGATTGCAATATTCATTGCTCTATTTGGTAGGTGCAAAACTGGCTGAGGAGATATTGTTCTCAAAGAATCAAAACTCAACCACAATCATCTTTCGTGGTGATGCCAGAGAAATGATGGAGAGATTTGAGAGTGAATACAACATGGCAATGTTTGGTGCATTTGATGATAATGGCAGAAAAATCAAAAAAGGTTTGCTTGATCAGATTGCATTGCCAAATGACATTTGTTTCAAATGCAAAAAGACTGTCAAAAGAAAAGTGATGATTCCATGATCTGATGGCAAATTTTGACTCCATAGATGCATATCAAGCAGCTCTGACAGCAAGAGCCAGAGAGATATTGTCTCTTCAGAAAGAGATTGCATTCAATGCAGCACAAGATGTGAATCAAAAGAAAGCTGACAGAATATTCATCAGAGGATTGAATGCCAATGGGCGAAATATTGGCACTTACTCAACAAAGCCAATCAGAATCTCACAGAAAAACTCACCAACACAGCTTGGTGGTAAGACAAAATACTTTGCTGGTGGCTATAAAGATTTTAAGCAATTTATTGGCAGAGGTGCAAAAGTGAATCTTGTTGTTTTCAGAAATCTTGAGCGAGATTTCAGAACATCATTGACTTGGCGTTCTGGAGAGTGGACAGAAGGTGTGAAGAGAAATGAGAATCTTGACAAAATTGGTGGCATTTTGAAAAAATATGGTGATATAGTTTTTGAGTTTTCAAAGACTGAAACAAAAAATTTCAATAAACTTGTTGAGCAAGTTCTCAACAGAAAAATGAAAGGCAATTGATTGATCAAATTGTGACATACATCAACAACAAGCTCACTGACATAAATGTGAATTATGGTCTTTGTGAGAAAGTGACTATTGATGAGAGATCAGTTGTGAAGCAGCTTGGTGAGAATGGTGCAATCATTGACTTTGCAAAAGTCAGCTCATGCTCATACATATTACCAAATGGCACAGTGACAGCAGAGGAGATTGATGGTGATGTTGGTGGTGGCTATGTTCAAAGATTAACATATCCAGTCAACTTGGTGATATTTAAAGAGAGATGTGAATTGCCAGAGCTTGATGAGATTTATCAAGTGAGTCAAAAGATTGTGACCAATAATGATCCAGCACTTGTGACTGACTCTGGTGCATTACAAGGTGCAAAGATTCAGATGACTGAGGCTTTGCATGATAAAACAGAGATATTTGAAAGAGATTTCAGTGAAAATGAAATGAGATTCAAGTTGAGTCAGATCATGATCAGCTTGACTCTTGACATCATTCTTGATCTGGATCTTGAGTGCGACAATATTAAATCATGTTAAAATTTTAAAAAATAAAAAATGGCAAGCTTAACTCAGTATTTAGAAGATCAGATTTTGAATTGGTTGAAAGGAACAACCTTTGCATCAGCACCAACGAATGTTTATGTTGATTTACTTGATGGATCTGGAAACTCAATTCTTTCAACAATCACTGGATCAGCAAACAGACAGTCAATCACATTTGGCACAATCACCACAGATGGCACTGGCAGAATCATGGCAAATTCAACAGACATCACATTCACTGCAAGTGCAGTTGGTGGAGCAACAGCAGTGTCTGCAAGTGTACATGATGCACAGACTGGTGGCAATGAGTTGGCAAGAGAAACTTTGGCATCAAGCAAAACGATTTCTGCTGCTGATGAGGTGAAATTCTCTGCTGGCAATTTGACATTTAAAATGGACTAAATGAGATGTTGCAAAGGCAAGTTTAACAGATTTAAGTTTGGCAACATTGCGATTGGTTTTGGTAATCTTCGCAAAACGAATGACACTGGCAGAGGTTTGAGAGTCAGATTCAACGGAGTTGGTTCTCTTTTTGGTCAATTGGCTGGTAGTTTGAGAGATTTCAGTGCTGATTTTGTTGGCTCTGGATCTTTTAGTGCTGATTTAAGCAACATTAAACAGCTTGATGCAAGCATTGCTGGTCAAGGAACATTGACTGGTGATTTGGCTGATTTTGCTTATTTACTTGATGATTACCCTAATGCGTCAGCAGCTTATTCTGTTCGTTTGTTAAGTTCAACTTATTCTGGACCTCTTGTGAGAATTAGAAAAGACACAGGAGGACAGCCAGAGAAAGACTTTTATGCAGATTCAAACAATGAGTTAAGTCTTGACAGTGAAGATGGTGGTAATACAAGGCTCGGCAATTGGATTGGAAGCAATGATGGATACATAGTGAAATGGTATGAACAAACCGAAAATTCTCTTGGTTTAGATTTAGCGCAGAGTTCAGCAAGTGCCCAACCGCAGATTGTAAGCGGCGGTTCGTTAAATGTGCTTAACTCTAAGGCTTCACTTAATTTTGACGGATCGAATTGGATGAATACGATTAGCCTTGATGTAGCGGACGGAATAGCGCAACCGTGGTCTGTAACTCATATAGGGAAGTCAAATACAGCGACTCCCGACGCTTTCGATGGTATATGGGCGAACCAAAATCTTGAAGCAAGATTATTATTCGACAATAGTACGCCAAGAAATCTATTGATTCAATGCGGATTTAACGGGTTTGATGGTCAGGTCGACACTAATCAACACGTTTTTAATACTATTTTGGACGCTCCTAATAATGTTGCATATTTATACAAGGACAACAGCCAACAAAGCGTAACTCCTAATACACCAACAAATAGAGCATTTAGAGGCTTAACAATAGCCGCTTTGAATTCAGGGGGAGCTTTAGCATCTAATTATCAATTTCAAGAGGTTATACTGTATCCTAATGAATTGGATGATATTAATGGTATTAATACGAATATTAATGATTTCTATAATATCTACACATAATGTACTACACAGGCACAAAATCACAAGTTCAATATTACATCAGCAAGGTTGATGATGGTGAACAATACAATGGTACAACATCTACATGGGCAAAGCCTTTGCAATCATTTGAAGATGCTGAAAAGTATGCAGTTATTAAGCATGATCAATATGATCATAGCAATATGACATTGAGTGAATCTTTGCCGAGTGAATTTGCAAATAATGAATTTGAATGATAATGTTAATTTTTTTAGTATGGAAAAAGAATACATTGAAAAGCTTGACACTGTCCATGAGAAAGTGAATGACATTCACAAGGCTTTGGTTGGAAATGATTATCATGATGGCTTGATTTCAAAAGTTAATGACATTGAAAAAACTCAGAACACTGCAAAAAGATACTTTTGGATGGGTGCTGGTGGTGTAGGTTTGGGAGCTCTTCTCTCACATTGGAAAACAATCAAAGGATTTTTTGAATTATGATGTTGAGCAAAAACTTGTCATTGGCTGAGGTTATCAAGAGTCAGACAGCGATCAGAAAAAACATTGACAACAGACCATCACTCAGACATCAAGACAACTTGATTGCAATTGCTCAAGCAGTATTTCAGCCATTGAGAGATTGGTATGGCAAGCCAATCACTGTGAGCAGTGGATACAGATCACCACAGCTCAATCAAGCTATCAATGGCAGTTTGAGCAGTCAGCATTGCAAAGGTGAGGCACTTGATCTTGATGTTGGTGATGAAAATTTCATGTTGTTTGATTACATCAGATTGAATCTTGACTTTGATCAAATGATCTGGGAGTTTGGTGATGATGTCAATCCAGCATGGGTTCATGTGTCATACAAAGTGAGTGGAAACAGAAAACAAATTTTGAGAGCTGTCAAGATTGATAGCAAAACAAAATATGAGCAATGGCAAGGTTGAGCAAAAAAGATTTGTCTTGCAACAAGCCAAAGAGAACACCAAATCACCCAACAAAGTCTCATGTTGTCAAAGCTTGTGAGAATGGCAAAGAAAAGCTCATCAGATTTGGTCAACAAGGTGCAAAGACTGCTGGCAAGCCAAAGAAAAATGAAAGTGCAGCAATGAAATCAAAGAGAAAATCATTCAAAGTTCGTCATGCAAAGAATATTGCAAAAGGAAAGATGAGTGCAGCATATTGGTCAAACAAAGTAAAATGGTAAAATGAGCAAAATTTTGGACACCATCAAAAGCTTTTCACCATCTGGCATGGTCAAGGAAGGTTTGAAAAACACTCTTGGCATCATGGCTGACAAAGGTGTTGAGATATTCACCAAAGTGCAAGATGGCAAGATTTCAATTGCTGAGGGTCAACAAGAGCTTGAACAATTCAAGTTGCAAATGCAAGCAGATGCAGAGCAAGCTGCTCTTGAGATGGACAAAGCATATTTGGCAGATAAAGCAAATGCCAGAAATATGAATCTTGGCATTCAAAGGTCTAAGAGTGCAAGCTGGCTTGCAAAAAACACTCCGTATTTATTGGCAATCACAGTGGTGTTGCAATTCTTGATAATGCTTTATATTATAGTATTTTATGTAATACCATCAGAAAATAAAGAAATATTTTACACTGCATTTGGTGCATTATCAGCAACAGTCACGACCATTATGATGTTCTTTTTTGGTGCTAATAAAGATACAAGTGACCAAAATGAAGTGATGAGAGAAGAACGAGAAATGAGAAAACAAGGTAAAAATAATTAGCATGAAAAAATTTCCTTTGATAGTAATTGGCATCACACTTGGTGTGCTGATCTCAGCAGTGATTGTTGGTCAATATACAGAGGCAGTGATTGCTGGTGCTGTGTTTCTTGCATGGTTGATCTTTTTCAATTGGATCAGAAAAAGAGAGAAAGATGCTCATTGATATTTGGCTCATTCCATTTGTTGTTTATTGGTTCACAAAAGCAGCACAAGATGCAATCATGTCTGATGGGCATGGCTTTGATCCAGATGCCAAGTACAAGTCACCAAAAGTGCCAGTTGATAAGATCAAGAACAAACTTTGGAAATTGTATCACAAAATCAATGGACTAAAATATCAAGAGAGATTTCCATTCTCAGCAACATTTCTGGTGATGTTCACTGATCTCTGGCATCTGTTTGGCACATTTCGTCATGTGTGTGTTGTCTGGCTTGCATGGCTTGTTGTTGAATCAACTGTGATTGATTTCTTGATTTTGTATGTTCTGGGCTTACTTGTTTTCAATATCTCTTTCAGAGTGCTGAGGCTTGTGGATTAAAAAAATTATATATTTTTTCACTTGAATTGCACAACTTTGTGAAAAAGTAGTATATTTGAGTATTGAAAAACAACAAACACGATGAAAACTTTTAAGCTAAGTATTTTTAAAGGACACGAATTAAAGCAAGAGAAAGTAGTAACTGTTAATTCACGTGAAGAATTACAGTTTGCTAAAAATGGTTTTTGGAGTGAATCTCCATACAAAAAACCTTTGTGTTGGATGGGAGTAAAGAGAGTTAGGTAAATAAAAACCTTACATTATCAAACAAACAAAGATAAAAACATTGACAGTATCAAGAAGATTTGAATTAATCACAAAACTTTCAACCATGCAAGTAATATCACAGCACACCTTTGGCACTCACACCAAGACAGTTGTCAAGCATCAATCTGGCAGATGCTTTGACATTCACAAACATGATACTGAATCAGTGTTCATTGTCTGTGGTCATGGCATTGACATCTGCTTTGGGCATCAGAGAGCATCTTTTGATGACTGTCTTGAGTTTATTAATGATTTTC
>Ga0208899_1000260_pt1 | contig 36339 bp, 43 predicted proteins | sample VirMetDEL_Nov_24_FD_184518 | JGI IMG/M metagenome (GOLD analysis project Ga0208899, IMG submission 184518) | Aqueous microbial communities from the Delaware River and Bay under freshwater to marine salinity gradient to study organic matter... | ecosystem: Environmental > Aquatic > Marine >... | reverse complement strand
ATGTTGCTGTGTGTTGGCTTGGTGGCTCCAATCCTACCGACAAGCCTTCAGATAAAGCTATTGCATCTGTCAAATGGCTCTATGAACAAGTCGGTGGAGAGCTAAGACCACATAGTTCTTTTAAACAGACACAATGTCCTGGTGATGCCTGGCGACAATGGATTATAGAGGAGAAATCACCTACAATATCTAATGCTTCACCACCAGATGTGCATATACCAAATAGTTTTGAGAAGAAACTTGATAATATTCTTACTAAACTAGAAAGCATAGAAAGAAAATTAAAGTTAGGAAAGTTAATACAATGACACCAGAATTAAAAGATATGTTAGAAAGAGCAGTATGGACCTTCATTGAAGGGTTTATTGGAGCGTTAACTATTAGTCCACTCGTTGGAGTTGACATAAACAATCTACAAATTGCAGCTATTGCAGGTGGTGGAGCAGCTTTATCTGTTATTAAAACATTCGCAAAGAAAAAAATTAGTTAAACCTTTTATTGTCTTAGGTATCCTGTAAACTGTTATTAACAGGGATAAAGGAGAGATATGCCTAAGAAAAAATCACATAAAAAAACTGCTATACCTGCAGAGAATGGTAATAACTTTTACAAGGCTGGATGGCAGCCGAGTATAGACATAGACCCTAACACTGGTAAGGGTGAAGTTGTTCATGTAGGAACAGACCCTAACTATGAAAATGACTTCGATAACATACTTAAGAATTGGGGATTTGACCCTAACATCTATGAAATAGACGGTATCTTAAAGGTATCTTCATGGAATGCACAGCTTAAAGGTGGTATTGTTGAAACTTTTCACGCATTTAAAGGTACTATACGAAGGAAGTCAGCAACACATGACAAACATTACAATGAATTGTTTAAACACGCTATTAAAAAACCACCATTAACTAAAAGAAATATCTTTGGTGGTGACACAGCAATGTTATTTATGATGAGCGATTGGCAGTTGGGCAAGGACGATTACGGTGTTGAAGCTACCATAGCTAGGTATGATGTAGCGTTGCAAGATGGTGTAAAGCTATTAAAAAATTACAGGAAGATGGGTAAGAAGATAAATGAGATTTATCTAGTAGGAATGGGCGACCTTACAGAAGGGTGTTCTAAATTCTTTTACGACAGTCAGCCACACAATGTATCTCTCAATCTTTTGGAGCAATACTCACTAGCAAGAGCTATGATATTCAAGACAGTAGAGACTTTCTTACCTCATGTAGATAAGATTACATTAACTGGTGTACCAGGAAACCATGGTGAGATGACAAGAAGTGGTAAAGGTCAAGTGTTATCTAATAGATTAGACAACTCGGATACTATGCACTTAGAAATAATGGATGAGATATTTTCTGCTAACAAGGAGAGATACAAAAAAGTAAAGGTCATAGTACCAGAAGGTTATCACTTGAACTTAGAGATTAAAGGAAAGAAGACTGCATTTACACACGGTCACATGACTAATGGTGGAGGTAATGCAGAGGCTAAGATAGAGGCTTGGTGGAAGGGTCAGATGTTTGGCTTTCTACCAACAGGAGAAGCAGAGATACTTATAACTGCTCACTATCATCACTTTCGTGCTAAGAACCAAGGAGATAGACACTGGTTTCAATGTCCTTCTCTTGATAAGTCTATTGATTTCACACAAAGAAGTGGGTTATGGTCTCATCCTGGTGTGCTTACTTTACTTATAGATGACAGAGGTCCAAGTTTCCCAGTGATTGTTTAAACGGAGTATTCAGAATACTTTAATGTAAGTTCTTCACCAGCTTTAATATCAGTAATTGTTTTGATGTAATGGTATCGTTGTATCTTTACCCTCATGCAGTTAGGTGCCTCACTGTGATTAACAAACCCACCTAGTGGTGTTCGTATTAGATTTTTATATATGTAATCAGTGACATGACTTACACCTAACACCTCACCTTTCGCTATGTCCTTTAAAGAAAACAAGCCTAGTCCTTCTATCTTGCTAGGCTGTATGGTTAGGTATTTTGGTAGTGGTCTATACATTGTTTAAACATGATAGTGCTATGTCTTTTATTTTAACTAACACACCTACACTAGCGTTGTCATCTCCACCATTTACTTGTTTACCTGCATGATAAAGTTCTCTTGCCAAATTTTTCATCACATCTATCGGTACAATGTAGGTCATAACTGGTATGTCTTTACCTTCTATCTCTCTGACTAACATAAGTACCCAGTAGTCTGCCTCTGTTACAGCGATACCACTTGGCTTACCTCTGCACTCAAACTCAACAAAATGATTGCCTGTATTTTCCCATATATGTCTTTCACTCTTGACCTCTACAAGACTGCCCTTCATAAATTCTTCGAAGGTCTCCTCCATCTCTTGACCTTTAGCCAAATCAATATCAAATTTACTGTTCTTCAAAATGGTAGCTCCTCACTTGGGTCTTCTATATCTTTCTTTTTTAGCAACGCATGACACCCTTTATATTCCCATGTGTGTAATGCGTTGTCCTCACTGTGCTTATATCTTCGACCACAGTAGATGTTACCTTCGCTGTCAAAGTAAGTAATGTTACCTAGCTTTTTACAGTCAAAGGTTTGTTTACATCTTGTATCTGGTGGTGCTGGTATATCAAAGTTGTGTTCGGGATATCTTTCTTTAATCCTTTCAACAAACTTGTTTAAACCACTACTGCCTATGTCTTCTAAAGCCATTCTTCTGGAACACCTTTAGCTCCACTGCCACCTATGTATCCACCCCAGCCACAACCATTAGCAGCAGGTCTGTACTTAGCGTCATGTTTTTCACATATAAAGTCTGGTATGTTCTTGATACCACTGCCGTCTGGAGCGTTAGCTTTTTTCTCTCTCATGTCTGATATGTCATCTGCCTTGTTACAAGTAGGGCATACCTTAACAATCTCTACATCTCCAAAGACATCTGTCACACGCTTGACTAAGTCTATCTCTCTTTCAACTGTGTCTACAAAATTTGATACCATGTCTGCTGTCCAACTTTCAATGTCTGCGTCTACCTGCCCACTGTTCTTTAGTTCTGTGTACACTTTACGCTTAAGGTCGTTTCTCTCGCCCTCATTAGGTATCATTTCTTTTAGTATATGATTAACTTGGTCTGCAATAGGTGTCTGTTCTGCCCCTATGTCTTTTGCAAATTCTTCCTTAGCCTTGTTTAAACTGGTAGCATCATCTTTACTTACTGACTTGGCTGGTGCTTTCTCTACCTCTACTTTAGGTTTAGATACTGGTGCTGACTTGTTCGCATAGTGTTCTTCTTCTGTCACATCACCAGTCCATAGGTGTAGTCCTATACCATGACGCATAGCTCCTCGCTTAAGAGCGTCTGACATACAAAGTTTTAAAAGTTCGCCCTCTGTGTTGTTGTTATTAACATCTACGCTATCAACATCTCCTACCTCATCATGTGCTACACCAAACAAAGTAAATGTAGTGACTGCTCCTCGTACTCTACCTTCACTGTCTCTAACAATTTCTTTTAGTGTGTGAGACCACTCGCCATAAGCTACATCATTTAGTCTCTTAGTTACTAAATGGTGTGGTACATAGCTACCAAATTTACCTTTGGGTGGTGCTTTAACTTCGTCTTTACTAAATGGTTTAGTAAGTTTCTTTTGGGTTTCTTTATCCATATCTTCCTTCTTTCTTTATTACTTTGACTTATCTTGTGTGTAAAGGTTACACATTTTTTAATATTTTATAGACCCTTTGTCTGCTTATACTAAGTTCTTTGGCTATTGCACTTACGCTCCAGCCACTACTAAGAGCTTGTTTAATAAGATTAACTCTTGCCTCTGACAATTTATCTACCTCTTTGTTTTTCTTTTCTAACTCGGTTTTGTTGTACCAAAGTTTTACTTTTATATCTACATCAACCATTGCTGTTGCGTCTCATCATCTTTCTTAGTCTGCCTTCTGTTAGCCATAGACCATACCTGTTTAAACTACCTTTAACTACATCTAATAAAGCTAGAATTACTAATGACAAGTAAGCACCCAGTAAAAAAGATATAGCTAATTCTTGTATTGAAAACATTTATTCTTCCTCCATTTCATTCTCTTGTTTCTTGACAAGCTGTTCATTGTAACTGTGTTCAAACTCTGCAATCAATTCGTCTACTCTGTTTGCATTAAGTTTTGTTAGTATTTGGGACTTCTCTACCTTCTGTCCACCACAAGCATTAGCTAATTTAATAGCCCATGTTTTGAGTTCTTTAGGTGTGCTAAATATATTAGCCATATTTTCCTTTCTATTTGTGTAGTTGTTTAAACTACTGTATTGTTTCTGTTGTGCGTTCTTCTATGGTTACGATAAAACCACCTGCGTCTCTAAGCATTCTGACTTTCTCAAGTGCATCCTGTTTATTGTCGAAGGTATGTACTTCTTCTCCACCAACCATAGCTATTGCTTTAACTTTATACATATCTTTTATTCTACTACTGTTGTCTATTAATGACAACATTAGTTGTTACTTTCTTCATCAAAAAATAATTCTTTATTTGCCCTCCTTAAAAATTTTAGTTCCAATTACTTCTGTTGTATTTCCATACTCATTAATTACTGGAACACCAATATTTAATTCTGCTATAAAATTATCTACTTCCTTGAGTGTTTTAAATTCCTTGAAGTACTTTTGTTTTAGTTGTCTAGTTTTGACTACTACTCCATTAGCATTCTTGTTATTCTTAGTTCTGTTTGCTTTTACTTCTACTATGTACATTTTTTCTCCTTATGTTTGTTGGTTATATTACTTAGACTATTTGTTTTCAAAAAGGTTACATCTTTTTTTTTTTTTTTATTACCCTGTTTAAACAGTAAGCTCATTGAGTAAGTCGCTGTCAACATCTGCTCTGCCAAATACTCTGACACTGGCTAGAGTTATGAGCTTGATTAATCTATACACATCTTTTGGCACAGTCTCGTCTCTCTCTAACATCTCAAGTATATTGATAAGCATTCCTGTAACTCTAGGGTTGTTTACTTCTACAAGCTCTGTCTCTCGCACTGCTGACTTAACTTCATCAATAAGTATCTGATTGTAATTTGTTTTAGTTACCATTATTCTCCTTCTCCTCTAAACATTTCCTCAAAACATTCTGGATGTACCCCAGTCATTAGCTGTTCTCTTTGTTCTTTGCTATGCTCTGGAAATATATCCTGTATCAATCTTCTAAGGTGTCGTGGTGTTTGAGTAAACTCTCTATAAGCTCTCCTATCTACCATAACTGTGCCTGTTTGCTTACAGTGGATACATTCTTTAGTTGTTACTGCGAACATTATTCTTCCTCTTGTTTTATAAAGTTACCTGCATCATCTATATCGTGACTAGCAAGTTTAAACAGTGCATCAATTTCTTTTAGTTGTTGCTCTTTACTCTTAGCCATTATTCATCCTCCTTACAGTCACAATTTATTCCTGCTATGTATCGTGGATAAGGTGTGTTGACTGAACAACACTCTATATATACTGACATTATTTTTCCCCCCGTATTACTGATATAGCGTGTTCTACACCTGCTATATATCCTTCATCCCAGTAAATATCTTTATCGTTCATTAAAGATTTGTCTCTTTCTAATTCTTTTTCTACTAATTTTACTAATTTTACTAATCGTTCTATCATGTTTAAACAACCCCCCATTTAGTTGTGTGTTTGTCTGTATAAATAAAGTGTCCATAAGTTTCATCAATTTGTTTAATAGCATTGTCTAATTGATTTCTTTGTACTTTTAATTGATGATAAATTCTTTCTAACTGGTCATCTTTAGATAACAATTTGCTACCAAAATAAGTTAGTTCGTCTTTACCAAAGCCAACATTGGTGGTACTGAATGATACATCCACAGATATACCTCCGTTCCAGTGGTGTACATCTACACCCTTGTGTCGATTAGTTTCTAATGATGTTTCTCTTTTACTCATTGTTCCTTCTTTCTGTTTGTATTACTTAGACTATCTGTATCTTAAAAAGGTTACAGACTTTTTTTAATTTCTTTCTTCTTTGTTTAAACAACCTCTCTTTCTAATTGATTACAACTTCGTGTGTAACTTTGCTTAATAGTTTTACTTGGTCTTGAAACTCATCACTTGATAAATACTCTGCTACTGGCTCAAGAGTTGCCTCCTCTAGCCAACCAGCTTTAAATGGTATGTCTAATATTTTTATGTCTTGGTGAACATAATCATTACCCATAGTCATATCGCCCTTATCTTTTCTTGCATTGTATCTGCTCTTGTCAATGTAAGTTATGACTGCCCCGAAGTAATAGTCACGCTGGTCTGTCTCGTCATTCCAATTCCATGTTAGGTTATCTGCACCTATCTGCCCTGTACCTGCGTCTGATTGTGTCTTGACATATATTTCTAGCATCTCGTCACATCCATAGTGGTTACAGTGATTATTGATTTCTACAATTTCTGTCTCTGTATCGCTCTTGCTTGTGAGTACTGTGTCACAAAATACTTCGCTAAAGAAACGCACCTGTATTTCCTGCCCTTCTCTAAGTGTTTTAATATCTAGCGTGTTCAATATGTTTGTGATGCTTTGAATATCTTCTTCAAATTTCTCGGCTACTTGTTGCTGGTCGTCTCTGCTGATGTCACTCATTTCTTATCCTTCTTTCTTTGTTATTACTTTGACTTACTCTTATCCAAAAAGGTTACAATCTTTTTAAGAAATTACTGGGCTGTTTAAACAACCCAGTAACCTCTCGGATATCATGCGTATAAACCCTCTGGTACTGTGTCTTCTTCAAATGTTGCTGGAGATTGACACACTGGACACGATAGAGAGTGACCAGCGTCTATTGCATTCTGTATTGCTTTACTTGACGCTCTAAAGATAAACCCTATGCCCTGCAACATAGACTTTTCTGTGCCACCTACACAAGTGAAGTCTGTACACCATACCTTGACCATTCTTGTAGTCTGCTTTCTGTGTCGTGGTCTAAATGCTATGTGTGGATAGCTACCATTCTCTAAAAGAAAGTCATAGAATAATTCTTTCATTTCTTCAGTTGGTTTTGTTGCTGTTGGTTTACCTCCCAGTTTAAACAAGTCTTTGACCAGCTTAGGAAATCTTCCTTTGTGACCTTCATTCTCGTCTAGTACAGCGTGGGTTACCTCGTGGGCTACTGTGTCGATAGTCTCCCATAAGTCGTCTGTCTCTCTATCAACTTCAATAACTCTCTTGTTACCTGCTGATGAAATTTTGGCGTAACACAGACCTACTGCATGACTTGAATTCTTGCTGTTGGTCACTCTCTTACGCCCTCTTGTGTCACTTATGTGTATCTCAACACCTGCTCCAGTATGCTGTGCTGTGTCTATGCCGTACTGCTCCAGCTTGTTTAAACAATCGTCTACTAAGAGCTTAAGCCATTCTTCTGCTTTGAGTGTTGACTTCTTGAATTGAGTTGGTTTTAACTCAACTTTCTTTTCTAACTGTTTCATTATATCCTTCCTTCTTTTATGTCTTGAAGATGAGAGCCACCGATACCTAAGCAATAAATTTCGTTAGATATTAAGCTCTCATCAGCTCTTATTAATTCGATTTTACGATTAAGAGAGTGAAAGTTAGCGTCTTCCAGTGCAATTTGGAGAATGTCCAGAATGTCTGACCCATCCCACTTTGTTTTGGTGCTTATCTCTTTGGCTAGTGCCTTCTTTTCTTGTAGTTTCATGATATCCTTCCGTTTGTTTGTATTTGTTAGACCCTGCAACCTCGTAAAAGGTTACAGGGTAATTTGATTATTTATCTGTAATTTGTAATTAGGTTAAAGTCATAGAAATTATTTCCTTCGAATGATGTTTCCATAGCTGGGTTTATCCAACCAGCTCCAACCCATGCCTTAAGCTCTTTTATCGTTGCTTTTCTAGTCTTCTGGTATGACACATTGTATTCAGTGTCTACACAATACTTATATTCAATAGACGCTTTATTAGTCTTATAAATATATGCTGGGTAGTTGTTACCGTTTGCTGTTCTTATTGAGATAGCCATACCTGCATAGAATTGAGACATGAATTTTTTCTGTCTTCTGTCTTTCTCTTGTTTGACTGAGTTACTAGCAATCTCCAGCTCGTGGTCGCTTAGGTGTCTAAGGTCACTAGGTAGTATCGTTGTTGGTAGTAAGTTATTCATAATATCCTTTGTTTGCTTGTACTACTTAGACTGCATTAACTAGAAAAAGGTTACAGCTTTTTTTATTTTTTTTTAACTAGGTTTACTTGGTTATTAACTGACACCCCTACCTATTCTCATAAATGTTTAAACAAGGTATATACTAGAACAAATGTACTACACATCATCTAGTATGCACAACATATAGTGTCTAAATAACAACATACTAGATATGGTATAGGTATAGATATATACAATATATAGGGGGGTTTAATGTTGGGTGGTGTGTAGTGTAGTGTGTACCCTCTGAAATATATCTGTTAATTTTTATACAGTAGAAAGCTGGTACAAAGTAGTTAGGTACTTTACCAGTAAAGGTACCAAGTTAGTAATGATTTATCATTGGTAACTTGCAGTAAAGGAAACAGAGGAATATAGCTAACCCTGTGTCACTCCCTCCCAAAAACCAGAATGAACTATATAGTGAACATTTAAATATGTGAAGTAATAGCCTATTACGCTAGTTACCATGGTCCTGCTAGTCCACTTATGTTTGTCTTAGTGGTCCTTTGTCCTTTTCTAAAAGCAGGAAGAACGAAGTGTTTGTATATCTACTATACCACCTTGTTATTTTAATGGTAGTATTTAGTTAGGGTGAATTACTATTGTAGGAGTTTCCTCCTTTCGCCTACGCCCTGTCAGTAGTTCACCCTAGTTTTCTTAAATAAATGTACACATTAAATACTGGTTGGGTTATAATGAAGTACGATTGGCGATTATTCATTATCGTCTTCCTTTGTTTGATAGTACGCCCTCCAGCAATGGAGGGTTTGCTATAGTAGCAGTATGAGTTTTATTTATGTAACCGACTGCGACATCTGTTTGCATCCCTATTGGGAGGACGAACTTATTAACGGTGTCTGCCCAGGTTGCCAGGAGTTTGAAGAAGAATGAGTAAATCAAAAGAACACTACAGTTGCAGAGTGTGCAGCAGCGTTACTTTACTGGACGGTATTACTGGTTTATGTTATGACTGCAATAGAGGGCATATATAAAAAAATTTTTTTACCACCTAAACCAGGGGGCGTACTATAGTACTTATACCTGGAAAATCCAGGCAATTGTATGAGGATACAATTCAATTATATGAAAGAAAGAAAACTTTTCATCTAAGAAACAGTACATGGTGTACGGTGTATGGAAGAAATGTTTTTGTGGATTTCATGTTTTTCATAACAGTTTGGACAACTGTACGAACAGAGCCTCGCTTCGGCGAGGTTTTGTGTTATCATAATAGAAACAACACAGGAGTTAATATGCCAAAAGGTATAGGTTACCCAAAAGGGATGAAGAAGAAATCCAAAAAGGGTAAAAAGAAAAAGAAGTAAGTATGTCTTATAATAAAGAAATTGAAAAAAGATATAAGCAACAACAAAGATTAAAAAATAAATTTGATGCTGCTGCGAAAAAAAATGTTGAAAAAGGTGAACCTTTAAAATTAGCTGCAAACATTATGAAGCGTAATAAATTAAATAAAAGCATGAGTAAGTTGGCACAAGATTATATTTCACCTAAAAAGAAAAAAGGCTATAACTAATGGCTGAATACCAAGGTAAGTCTGTCAAACTTAACAGTCCATCTAGGATTGGTAAAGGCGAACCAGGACATGGTAGAAAAAAATTTAAAGTATTTGTTCAAGATGGTGACAAAGTTAAAAAGGTTATGTTTGGAGACCCCAACATGGAAATACGAAAAGATAACCCAAAAGCTAGAGCATCATTTAGAGCAAGACACAAATGCAGTACAGCTAAAGATAAAACAAGTCCAAGATATTGGTCTTGTAAAATGTGGTAAGGAGTAAGTATGACAGCTAAAAAAGGTTTGTATTACAATATGAACAAAAGAAAAAAAGCAGGTACAAGTAGGTCTAAAAAAAACTCTACCATAAGCCCTAAAGCGTATGCAAATATGAAAAAGGGTTTCCCCAAAAAGAAAAAATAATTTGATACCTTGTCCATCTTGTGACGAACACTTATCAGTAATTGATGGTAAAGTGGTATGTATGAATAAGGATTGTAACAAATATGGCAAATAGACCTTTATGTTATGCAGGAGGATGCCATAGACCTTTGCCTAAAGGTAAGCGTAAGTATTGTTCTGATAGGTGTGCTAACAGAATTAATATGCAAAAAAAACGAGCTAGAAAAGCTGGTAAAGAATGGCAACAAGAAGATGACAGTTTAAACATACCCTCACAAAAACCTAGTGTTGCTACTAGACGAGGACAAGTATACGAAGACATCAAATCATCTGGACTTGCACAAGAGATATATGAAAAAACAATAACGCTTACTGATGTAGCAAAAATATTAGAGACTACACCTGCTGCTGTGCAGATGGCATACCAGGCTTATTTAGAAGATTTACAAACAGAAAAAGCCCAGGAAACATGGGCTCTACCAGTAGTAGCAGAAAAAACACTAGAAGATTTTGACGAGTTTAGAGATAGGTACTTTAGAACAGAACAAGGCGTACCATATCTAACACCTAAGTTTCATAAGAACTGGATAGAAAGTATTATGAAAGCTATAGAAACTGGTGGACAGCACATGATATTATCACCACCACGACATGGTAAAACAGAATTACTTATACATTTTGTTATATGGCTTATTGCTAAAAATCCTAACATTAGAATTATGTGGGTAGGTGGTAACGAAGACATTGCTAAAAACTCTGTTGGTGCAGTTATGGACCAGTTAGAAAATAACGAACTGTTAATAGAAGAACTTTGTGGACCTGGACCAACATTTAAACCTAAAACAAAATCTAGTAAATCATGGTCACAAAATGGATTTACTGTAGGTACAAGAACAGTAACAGGTATTAAGTCACCTACTATGGTAGGTCTTGGTAGAGGTGGTAAAATTTTGTCTCGTGACTGTGACATAATTATTGCTGATGACATTGAGGACCACAGCTCTACTATGCAACCAGCATCAAGAGAAAACACAAGAAACTGGTGGACTACAACATTATCAAGTCGTAAAGAGGAACATACAGCAATGATTGTTATTGGCTCTAGACAACACTATGACGATTTGTATTCACACTTAGTAGATAATGAAAGCTGGTCTACAACAGTAGAACAAGCACATGATGTAGCTTGTACACTACCAGACTGGGATAATGATGCACATAAGAAATGTATGTTATGGTCAGAGAAAAGAACTTACAAGTGGTTAATGGGTAGAAAGTCTGCTGCAGAAACTACAGGTGGTAGAGCAATTTATGAGATGGTATATCTTAATGTTGCTATGCCAGATGGTTTAAGTTTATTTTCGTCAGAGGAGATTGAACAGTGTAGAGACCAGAACAGAAATATTGGGCAGGTACCTGCTAATGTACGATTAATAGCAGGACTTGACCCTGCATCAACTGGATACCAGGCAGCATTTTTGTGGGGATACAATCAAGAAGACGACACCTTGTACATGATTGATATGGAGAACTCTTTAGGTGGAGGTATACCACAAGCACTAGAAATAATTAAAAAGTGGTTTCAAGAATATAACCTAGCACATTGGGTTATTGAGGAGAATGGATTTCAAAGAGCAATACGACAAGATAAATCAATTAGAGAGTTTGCTGCAAAGCACGGTGTATTTTTAGAAGGTACACAGACTTATGGTAATAAGCACGACCCAGTTTATGGTGTTACTGCTATGAGACCATTGTTTGCAAATAAGTTAATTAATTTACCTTATCGTAGCTTTGAGGCACAAGAAAAGGTAAACTTATACAGAAGTCAGTTAGTGTATTTTAGTTCTGCTCAAAATAAGAGTAGGTCAGTAGGTACAAAGTCTGACATAGTTATGGCAAGTTGGTTTCCAATGAAAACAATAAGGCGTTTACAAAAAGAGAAACTTGCTACAATGGGTATGGATTACTCACCTAGTTTTACAGGTTATGAAGGACTAGGAATAGATTTAGATAGTTGGAGATAAATGGTCAAGACAGCAGATGAATTATACAGCAGAGTATATGAACTACGACAACTTAACTCTGTTATGTCATCAGATAAACATAATGTAAGAGCAATACTTAATGGTGGTGCAGACGGATTAAAAGCATTACTTGGTAAAGATATGCGTGACATGGATTACAAACAGTTACCTGCACCTAACTTACTTATGTCTGCGTTAGAAAGATTTGCACAAAAAATTGGTAGAGCACCAGATTTAAAAGTAGATATTTTTAATGATAAGGATAGTGAAAGAGCTACAAAGAGAGCAGAGAAACTAGAACGCATTGTTACTGCTTATGATGATATACAAAAATTAGATTTACAATTACCACAAGTTGGTAGATGGTTACCTGGTTATGGCTTTGCTGTATGGGTACTAAAAGAAAAAGTAGATGCAAATGGAGTACCATATCCATACGCAGAAATTAAAGACCCTTATCTTTGTTACCCAGGACATTTTGGTGCAGACCAACAACCTAAAGAGTTAGCAATATTACAACGCATACCACATGAGGAACTAGCTAAAACATATCCTAAGTTTAAAAATGTAATTATGGACGAAGTCAGTTCTGAATACAATACAATGGCATACTTATCTAGTTACGACAAGACTTGGGCTAACCAAGACGGAACAGGTAAAGTTGTTGCAGAATATTATGATGACGAAGGTACTTATATTTTTCTACCAGAAAATAAAATTATATTAGATTTCATACCTAACCCATTAAAGTCTGGACCAAGATTTGTTATAGCAAAGCGTTTTAGCTTTGACCAACTACAAGGACAATTTCATCATGTTATAGGATTGATGGCTAATATGGCAAAGATAAATATTCTATCTGTCATTGCAATGGAAGATGCTGTGTTTACAGAAACCAACATCATTGGCGAGATAGAGAGTGGACAATATAGAAAAGGTAGGTTTGCTGTAAACTATTTGACACCAGGTAGTCAAGTATCAAAACCAGTAAACAACTTACCTTATCAGTTGTTTCAACAGATAGATAGATTAGAAAGACATCTTCGTTTAGGTTCTGCTTATCCAGTATCAGATGATGGACAATCGCCTAATGCTTTTGTCACTGGTAGAGGATTAGAGGAACTTGGTCAGTCATCATCACTTCATGTAAGAGAATACCAAACAGTTATGCAAGATGCTCTACAACAGATAGACGCTAAGAGACTTGAATGGGATGAAGTAATGTATGGCAAGATGCGTAAACCTATTGCTGGTTATCGCAAAGGCACAGCATTCAAAGAAACTTATGTACCAGAGAGTGATATTGGACAACTATACAAAACACGCAGAGTGTATGGTGTTATGGCTGGATTTGATGAGCCACAAAAAATTATTACTGGTCTACAATTAAAGCAACAAGGTGTTATAGATATGCAAACATTACAAGAAAACTTAGATGGATTAGACAACATCTCACAAATACAAAACAGAGTTAATGCAGAAAAAGCAGAGACTGTATTGTTTGAAGCACTTATGTCACAAGCAGCACAAGGAAATATAAAAGCTAGTTTGGCTGCTAAAGAGATTAGAAAAAATCCACAGAACATGACAGAAATTTTAGATGAGTTTTATACAGAAGAAGAAGTAGAAGTACAAGAGCAACAACAAGCTGCTGCACAACCAGAACCAGACATAGCATCTGTTCTAGCACAATTAGGTGGTGGAGGATTACCACCAGAGCAAGTAGCAACTGGACCTGCTATACCTCCAGGAGCTGGTCTTGTCTAGAGATAAAATTAACGAACAGTTTATTGATATTATTAATCAAGAAGATTGGAATGAAACAGCTTTTGAAGAAGAAGTAGAAACAATCATAAACCTATCTCCTATTGTTAGACCAGAAGAAACATTAGGTGATGTACCATTAGGAAGTTTTATTATACCTACACCAATACCTAATGTGTACATTAGTGTGGCGTTAGGTTTTGAAATAGATAATGGAGATGATTATGGTTCGCAAATCTAAGTCGTTTAAACAAGCAACAGATATGGCAGTAGATGGGGCGTATGCTGATTTGGTGGTTGATGATTTAGTGGTACCACCAAGAATGGAAGGCGACCCAACAGGGCAATCAACAGCTATTGAAAATCAAATAGATGCTATAAAAAACGAAGTTGCACAAACAGGTGGTATGCCTAGTGCTGCAATAGCACAACAACCAATAGGTGATGTATTTACTGCTCCGACACAATTTCCAGATGAACCTGGATTTGTACCAGAGAAACAAGCAAGTACACCTACACCGATAAGCGAAGCACAAGTTACTAAGCAAGTATTGCTAGATAGGTTCCCAGAACTAAAATATAGGTTCATCTAATGTCGTTTTATCTTAGTTGGGGTCAAGAGTGGCTTAAAGGACAAGAAGAAAAATACCTTGACGAACAAGCAGTAGAACAAGCTAAGAGCTCTATGTCTGATATAGAGATAGAAGCACTAGGTAAAAAAACATTAGACTTCCAATCAATGAACCCTAATGAAGATAGTGATTTACCATACGCTGCAGCGTCTATGGGATTGTCTAGTACAGACTATTACAATTTATGGAAAGACACAGAGACAGTTGTACCAGACCCTAAAGAAGATTTTGTAAAGAAAAGAAGTACATCTTTTTGGCAACAGATAAAAGATGGTGTACAGAAGACTAAAGATGTACAACAAGAAACTAGACAAGATTTATGGGGTGACGCACAACTAAGAAAAAGTACAGTAATTAATGCTTTGATTGTAGGATTGAATGCTAAGTTCCAAGACTTTCAAGTCAGTGGTGCTAACTCATTCGGTGTTGCTTCTAAAGCAGAATTAGAGAGATTAGCAGCAGAACAGGGTAAAGAATTAGATAGAGACTACTCAAGATTTGTTGGAGACCCAGAAACAGAAGATAATGAAATACCTATAACCTGGAAGTTACAATCTTTTATTAAAGGTCTAGAAGCTGGTGCAGTAAGAAGTGCTATTAAAAAAGGTGCAAGAACATTAGGATTTGAACTAACAGAAGAACAATTAAATTTAGCACCATTAGCAGTAACAGATAGTTTAAGTTTTCTAAATACACAAAAAGACTTTAAGTTTGCTGAAACAGACATAGAAGTTATTAACAAACATTTTCCTAGTGTGTATAGAGAAAACCTAAAGATTGCACAAGATGGAGAAGTAAGAGAACCTACATTACAAGAAAGATTAGAAGCATATATAGATACATCTAATCAATTATTAGGTTCTGGTAATCCAGAAGGAATAGAACAATACTTTGGTTCTAATGAATACTTTCAAGAAGCTATTACTTCTAGAGAAGGTTTTAAAAGATATAGCATACCAGCTACACCAGGTGACCAGATTAGATATACACTTACTGGTTCATTAGGTGGAGAGTACTCACCATTAAACAATGTTATAGCTGATATAAAGCTAGAAACAGAGGGATTGATAAATGATTTAGTAACTACTTACAACACTACAGATATGTCAGATGATGAATTTCAAACTAAATTTAATGCTTTGCTATCTGGAGAACAAGATAAGATATCTGATTTAAACTTTGAACCTAAACATGGATGGAATGCTTGGATAGGATTTATTGGAAACTTAACTGGTATGGTTTTAACAGACCCTACTATGATTTTTCCTGGAGTTGGTATTACTGGTAAAGCAGCTACATCAAAAACATTAACTAGCGTAGGTAAAGAATTAGATGACTTCTTAAAAGCAGGTGGTCAATCTGCAGATTTCTGGATAGATAAAGACCCAGTGATACAAGGTATGTCAGATATTATAACTAAAGCTGTTGATGATGGAGCACCTGTTATGACTTACTTAGTAAGAAATGGTTTCAGTGCAAGCATGGCAAAAGAAGTTGTTGACAATCCAGACAAAGTATTTGATGTAATTAAAGATAGTTTGACTGGTGGTCTTATATCTGATGTGCGTTTTAAAGGTAATAACTTAACACAAGCTAATGACTTCCATATACAAGCAAAAGTATTAAATGACAACTTCTTAGATAACTTGTACGCAGCTATGACTGATGACCAATATCAAGCAACTTACATGAGAGCTGGTGGTAGAAAATCTGGTAATCCAGTTCGTACATTAAAGTCAAGTTTTAAAGATATTTTTGGTGGTACAGATGTAAGACTACCATCAAGACCTTGGGCATACCTAACAGAAGTAGATAGAGCTGTAGATACATTTGTTAAAACAGGTTATATGTTTTCTATACCAGAAAATAAAATAGATGACTTACTTATAAAGTTTCATGACAACATACAAGCAAAAGATTACAGAGGAGCACAGGCTGTATTTTATGATGAGTTAATTAAAACAGAAGGTGCGTTACAACTTAGATATACATTTGGTATGTCAAATAAAGAAATCAAAGAATTTATGTCTGAACACTTAGATGATGTTAGAGGATTTGGTGAAAAGGGTAGGACATATAGACCTGCACTTAGCGACAAGTTCTATGATAGAGCAGCTATGCAAGAAGGTTTAGACCCTATAGCTAGAGCACAGTTTGCTAATACATTGTTATCTGAAACAGATAAACAGTGGGCAACACAACACGCACTAGGTATGGTAGGACAAGCTATGGACTTAACAATTAATGTTCCAGACTTGAAACCAATACTTAGATATACAAGTATGCGTAGAAGATTGCGTAACAAAGTATTTAAAAAGAATGGGTTTGAGGAAAGTATGGACGCAGTTAGACAAGCTGCAGATGAAGGACAGCTAGGTACTTTTTATGACCCTGCTACACCAATAGGTAATGAGCTTAAAGGTATTATTGCAGATGGACTAGATGACCCTGGTGTACTGTTTAAATACGGTGCAGAAGCTATACCGTTTAAAGCTACAGATATAGCGTTTAGTTTTATTAGTAGAGTATGGATGCCTTTGCAGTTAGTTACTCGTGTAGCTTTCCCATTAAAGATTACTACTGATGGCAACTTAAGAATGGCAGCTAGAGGTATGTCTTCTATATTTAGAGACCCATGGGAGTATATGAAGTTAATATGGAATGACCCTAATGCTGCAATGGTAAAACTTATACAAGCACAAAACCCAGACTTCAAACCATACACAGCTCTTACTGGACCATTTAGAACTACAGCAAAAGTATTAGATGAAAAGTATCCAGAGTTTATTAGAAAAGGTTTAGGAGCACTAAAAGAAAACAATGCTAAGTTTGGTTTGCCAGAAGTACAAGACTTGTACGAAAGAGACCCAAGATTTACAACTGTGTTTAGAAAGAACAGAGGTGATTGGGAAGATATAAGGAAGTACGCTAGTGCAGAAGAAGTAGCAGAAGGTGCTGCAACAAAGATTGGTCTAGAGGATGATTACATAGAAGCGTATGCAGATTACTTAATAACACAGATGGCTCATGACCCATTTATGCCAGTGATTGCACAAGCTATGAAGAAGAATTTAACTGATGAAGAAGTGGTAGACCTTATACAAAAAACACCATATCTTATGGATGAGATACAAGATATGAATAGAAAGATATTATCTATTAGAAGTGTTGATAAATCATCACAAGTTATACCAGTTATTACAACACAACAAGACTTTATAGATTTTGTTAAACATCACAAAATGACAATATCTAACTTTACTGCTAACCAGCAAGACCTTATGGATATAATTGCACAAGGAAAAATTGGTAGAACAAACATTAGAAGTATTGATGTTGCTAAACAAATTAATAAAAAGAAGATTAAAGAAGACATAACTCCAATGATGTTAGAAGTATTAGAAGATTTGCCGTTCACTGTACCAGGAGTAGTTAATCAAACAAAAGGTTTTGCAGCTAAGTATGGTGCATTTATGGATGCACTGTTCTTTGCAGTAGGTCAATCAGAAGCAACACTATCACGAATACCTACATTTAAACAAGCGTATTATCACTTCCTAGAAAGCAACTTAGTGTTTGGTACTAGAAAATCTTTACAAGATATATTAGATGCACATTACGACCCAGATAATGTAATCAATTTACCTGGTGATTTAGTAGCTGCAGTTAAAAGAAATCTAACAGATGCAGAAGTTCCCTTTGAACAAATAGAAGAAGTAATGAAAAAAACTGTAAAGCAAAGATTACAGGTAACTGATGATGCTGTAACCTTCGTTGCATATAATGCAGACAATAAATATGCACCTAGAGTATTGCAGTCTGTATCTAAGAACCAAATAGAATTAGATTTAAACTTAGCTAATGCAGAAAGCAAAGCATACAGCGTAGAGACTGCAGGTAGAATTAGATTAGGTGACGAGAATACAAAGATTGGTGCATACTATTCATCACTACCTAGACGAAATGTGTTAGTAGATGGTGTGTTAGATGCATCACAAGATATGCAATTTAGTCGTGCAATAAGAGAGTTTCATAAAGATACAGGTAAAAATACTTACAATATAACTACTGATTTTAAAAACTTAATTAAAGAAAATCCTACTCCTACAATCAAAGAACTAAGAAAAGTACTACAGATGGGTAATGCTAAATATGATGATGTAGCAGAACTTATGCAGCAAACAGGATTACTTGCAATGGTAGATAGTAAGTCTGGAAAACTTGTTATGAATAATGCAAGAAAGAGTGGTGTTATATCACAGTTTACAGAAATTGAATATCACACAATGTTAGACCTAGATGATATACGAAGTGACAATGTTAGAAACATGACCTTTAATGATTTAAACAAATCATCATCTGCTTACGCCTTTGAATTACACAACAGATTATTGTACAACTTATTAGAAAGAGGATACCTAGCAGAAGCATACAAAGTAGGACTACCTTTCTTTGAAGCATACAGAGAGGTACTAGGTAGGTGGACACAACTAGCTGCTGCTAACCCTAGAGCAGGAGCACAAGTAGGATTTGCTTACAGAAAAGGTATAGAGAATAACTATGTGTATTCAGATAAGTTTGGTGAAAAGTATTTAATTATACCTGTAGGTGGAACAGCATTAGAAAATTATGTAAAGACAGAAGGTGAAGGTTTATGGAGTGATGATATAAGCATAGAAGATAGCAATATCATACTTAAAAGAAGTTTACCTATATCAGCTTTAGGTGTAGCTGGTGGTGGATTGTTACCACCATTAGGACCAGTAGTTGCTATACCAACAGGATTTGTTACTAGAGATAATCCAGAAATTAGAAGATTACTAGAAAGAACTATCTTTCAGTTTGGTTTGCCATTTGAAAGTATGGGTAGTGGAGATATAAAAGATATACTAGGTGAAATACTCGTAGAGGAAAACCTACCAGCTACAGGTAAAAACTTACTCAATGCAGTATCAAGCAAACTAGGTATCTCTGGTGTAGATGAAGATTTATATATGCTTGCTACTACACAATCAGTACAGATAGCATCAATACTTTATCCTAATAAGTCAGATGACCCAGAGTTTATTTTCAATACAGCAGCAGTTATACGAGATAACATATACCAGTTAAAAGCCTGGGATAGAAACATCAACCCATTAGTTCCAAAACTAAATGTGTTATATCGTATAAATACAGAAGACGATACTTTTAATGAATGGTATGGTACTTCACAGGAACCATCTGGTGTTGTGTGGAATAGCTTTGTTGAGTTGTCAGTTATACATGGTTTTTATCAAGACCTAAGAGAGCAATATGCTCTTACTATGGGTAGTAAACAAGCAGACTATGAAGCAACTTTAGATGTTGTAAGGTTACTTGGATTAGATATCTATGATATGGAGACATCATTTACATCTGCACAGTTACAACTTAAAGGTAAGAGCATATCAGAGAGTGGACCTATGGCTAGAACAAAACCAGAGTACGATTTCTTAATGGAAAATCCAGAACTCTACGGTGATTATGGTTCATCTATTTTATATTTCTTTGACAAACTGGGAACAGGTGAAGTAGATTACACATCTTATGGAATACAAAAAGGTCTAGGTAATATAACACCACTTAACAAAGAGGAGTTATATTGGAGAGCGGCTACTTTTGCAGCATCACTTGTAGAAAGAGCTATGCTAGAGAGATACCAAGGTAAGTGGGATAAAGAAAGATACACAGCAAACGAACAGAAAATAGAGAAAGCAGAACTAGAGCTCACATTAAGAAAAATGTTTCCTTTAGCTTACCAAGTAGACCCAGCACAGGTAGCTACATTATTGCCAGGCAAAGAAATACCAGATACTTTTGATTGGGATTTAGTAATACCAATACTTGAACAAGCTATTACAGACCCAAGAGTTGAAGCATTAGGAGGTTTATATCCAGAAGTAAGTGATTATCTAAATTACAGAAATGAAATAATTAAAGGTATACAGATTGGGAAAAACATACCACTGAAAGAAAATGCAGTAGTATGGTTAAGAACACAAACATCAGAAGAAGCACAACTTATTAGAGATGGACTGTATAAGTACGGAGCAAACTTAGCACAAGAAACTCCAGAGTTCCTACCAGTCTTCCAAGATGTGTTTTATAATGAAGTAACAAGATTTGGTCTAGGAGATTTATCAGATGAGTGAAAACGAAACTAAAGGATACACAATACCAAGAGGTATTGGTGGTGTAAAAGATGCACCAAGATTACCTATACAACCAGGTTTAGGTGACGCTACACCTACAGCACAGTGGGTATTAGATTTACTATCTGATGGTGTAGATACTAACAAACCTTTAGGTGATGGATTTCAAAGTAAATATGATGAAGAAATAACTAGGTTTGATAGCACTACAGGAGAGTATGTAACTAAACAAACAACAATAGATGCACAAGAATATTTAAAAGCTAAAGGTTATAACTTTATTTACTATCCATATATGGCTGGTGAAGTAGCTAGAGATATAGCACCAGGATTAAGAATTATTTTAAAAAATCAGTTAGCTAGTGTTGGTCTTATTGACTTAACAAAGACACAAGGTTCTATGGTAGATGAGGAATTTACTAAAGGTATTAGGAGACTTATGGAGTTTTCTATGAACAATGGTGGTAAGTTAGACTGGGTGCAAAGCCTAGGTGTACTTAGAACAGATATGTCTGTAAGAAAATCTGCAAAGACTAAAGCACCAGTTATTGAAAGTGACCAGATGGATGATATTGTTGATGAGTTACTAGCAAAGTCAAAGGCGAGAAAAGGTGCACCACTTAGTCAAGAAGAAAAAGATTACATTACCAGTAAGATAAACAATCGTATTGGTTTGTTTAATCAAGAGATACAAGGACTATCTGCTGGTACAGAAGGTAGGTTAGCATTTGACCCATCTACACCAGTTGGTGGTAGATTAATACCAGCAACACCTGCAGAAGAACCAGACGCAGAACAGTTTGCAGAAGACTTAGCTGGTATCGAAGAAGAAGTATTTGCACCAAGAGAAGAAGCTGCAAGAGTTGCAGAAGAAACAGAAGCTACAAGAGCTAGAGGTGCAGCAACAATAGCTGGATTAACTAATCTATCTAGAAGGGGTGTACAAAGATAATGGAAGAAGCAGTGCAACAGTTTACAGTTGAAGAAGTAAAACAAATGTTGTTTGATGAGCAAGTATCTGGTGATGATGCTGGTATATTACTTGCTATTGCATATCTAGAAAGCAAGTTTAAACACGGTATAGATGGAGATACAGACCCTAATGATAAAGGTTTGTGGCAAATAAACCCACCACAGTATTTTAAAGGACAAGAACCAGACAATATGGTTAAGAACTTTTATGCAGAACAAGGCGAAGTTTTATCATTAGATGAGTTTACAAATAAAGTTAAGTATGACATAGACTATGCAACTAAGTTTGCAGTACACATAATGGATTACAGAAGAAAAAACCCTAAGTCTTATGGACCAGACCCCTTTGATGCTTGGACAACTTATAAAGAATACATAAAGCCAAACATGAAAAACTTGGCAGCAGACCAAGAATTAATATTTAAAGATGCTTTAGATGCAGAGATTACAGAAGCTATAGGTTATATAAAAAATTATAACAATATAGACTTTGCTGATACTACACCTACTACATCTAGTACCACTACATCTAGTACTACTACAGTACCTCCTACTACTACAACTACTATGCCTAAAGATACTTCAATAGATACAACATCTAGAAGTCAAGGTATAACAAATATGTTTGGACAACCTACTGTGGATAATTTCAAAAGTAAAACCAGAGCACAAGTAATACAATTACTAGAGGCATCTGTAAATGAACAAAGAGGTAGAAAAAATTTACCAAAGATTAGCAATGATGTTAATGTCAATACAGATTATGCACAGTTATCTGATGACCAGAAAACAGTATTAGATGTGTTAAGAGGTTTTTATGGCTCTGACTAAATTTGATAAAACAAAACTAGATAAAGATGGTTTATATTATGGTGAATGGGTTCGTGAAAACATGATGGAATTAGATTTAAAAAATCCAGAAGTTATGAAGATAGTTAGTGATGCTGCAACTGATGCGTTACTTGTACAAATAAATAGTATGAAGTCTGATGAAGAAAATGAGTGATGGAGCATACCAACAATACATAGACAACATAAACGAAGCGTTAGCCTCAATAGATATAAACGCAAAATTAGTTAGACAAAATATAGCCAATGTATTAATTGGTTCAGATGAAATACATCCAAATCTATATACTGCTATACCAAAAGCAGAGTTACAAAACATAGGTACACCAGAGAATAGATTTGATTTTATTATTGACATCTTAGATAACCACTTGTCTTATCCAGATTTATCTATTAAGTCATACCATAACTTAGATGAAGTATCAGCAATAGGTAGTTTAACAGAAGAAAAATTTGTAGATAAATTAATGAAAGTTGCAGAGTTTGCTGACGAAATATTTGTAGACCACAAAGCATATCAGTTAGAGGAGTTTAATGATTTACCTGTATATTTAAAACAATTTGCATTACATTTATCTGAATACATTGGTAATACTGTTACATTCAAAAAGGTATTAGACCAAGAAGATTTAGATGTAATACCACAACTGATAGCAGAATATGGTATAGATGAAGCTGAATTGTCTAAAGAATTTTTAGATGATATAGAAAGTGTGTATACAAGAACAGATGGTGTAGATATGACAACAGGGTTTTTTACTAAATACCAAGGCAAAGGTGCAAATGCTGCAATGATATTTCCATCTGCAGTTAACGACACATTGAGAGTACCTATAGAACTTTCAAGACAATTTGTTGGTGAAAGTCAATCTAATAGACAAACATTACAACTACATTCTGCTTTGCAAGACCCAGTGCATGGTCCATATATAGAAAAACTATTAGACGAAATAGAATATAGCCCAGTAGGGAGAAAAGATATTGCTGGTTCTTTTTCAGATACAGTAGATTTACTATCAGACAATGCTTGGTATGGTATAAAAAATACTACTAACAGATATGTTGAAGCGTTTAGAAATAATTTAATAAATTACATAAATGGTAATGTAACAGGTGCATATAATCCAGATTTAGATACATCAAGTTTACATAATATAACGGAAGGTCTTGAACAAGCGTTTAGAGATTTCTCGACAACAGTACAATCTATATCTGCTGGAAATGAAGTACCTTATGCCGAAGATTTAATAGAAGCATTAGACACGGATGTTGGTAAAAATTTATTAAACACAATGGATGTTGGTTCATCACTGGATGCTAAAAGTTATTTACACCAATGGTTACAAAGTCCTGGTGAACCTTTAGCAAAAGGTTATAACGACATTGGGTTTGTATTATCGGACAACGCATTAAGAGCAACAGGTGCTGTGTCACCAGAGTTTGTAGAAAAAATGTTTGAACTAAGAAAAGCAACACCAGGTTTAGTACCAGAGGTACAACAGACTATACAGGAAATGACAAATATGTTAAAGCCTACTATAGACAATGCTTTTTCTGTGTTTGAAATACAACCACCTGCTGGTGATATATTTCATATTAGACCACTAAAAGATTTTTTAAATTACACAAATGCAAATAAGAATGTGGATGTTAAGTTCTATAACTTTAATACTTCTAAGTTTGAGAATATGGGTATTTTAGGTATTGTCAAATCTGGTGTAAACAATACAGCACCAGACACATTAATTATAGAAGTAACACCAAAAAAAATAGATATGATAGAAGATGTTATAGATTTTGTTGGTAACTTACCAGAACAAGCTGGAACTAAACCAGAAATAAAAAAACTTATTGCAGAAACACCAGAAGATATTGCAGAGTATGTGGATAAATCTAAGTTACCAGATGTAGAAAATGTATTAAAAGACCCTAAGATTGGTAAAGCTATATCATCAACAGCTATGGACTTTGCAAAGAAAGCAGGTAAGTTTAGTTTTGGTGGAGCTATGACTGCACTCGCACCTGGGGATGTTATTATTGAAACAGGAATTAGAAAATTATTACCAAGACTAGGACTAGCTGCTATATCAGCACCAGCTCTTGCAGCATATACAGCTTATGAATTAGCGTTATTAGCTGCAGATGTAACAAAAGGTTTAGCAGAAGCTAATAAAGCAGCAGGAGTAGGACAAAATGAGTATGGTGGTTTCTCTTTTTCTGGTGGTAAAAGTATTGAAGGTAAAGATATAGATTATAAAAAGCCAGATTTCAGTAGTTATGGTAAAGATTTCTGGAAAGGATTTACAGAAGATAGTGTATCAGACAAATACTCTATTGGTTATAAGTTTACCAAAGAGATACATAACTCTTTATTTGAAGATGTATATGGTAGAATAGCACAAGACTTATATGCAGGAACAGATAGCTAATGGCAAAATATTATGATTTACTAAAACAATTAATTGAAGGACAAATAAACAGAACACAGTACGATAAGTTAGTATCTGATAGAGATAAAGCAGAAGCAGCTAAATCTTTACCTTCTGATGCTAAGCTGTTTAAACTAGCAGAACAACAAGAAGCTAAACAAAAAGCTAAAGATGAACTTATATCTATGCTACCTAAAGAAGACCAGGAAGCAATGAAGCCATCTATCGATACTATTATTGAGAATATATCTATACCTAGTGATGCAACATTTACTCCAAGTTTTATACCACCAGGGTCTACTGATTTAAATTTGCCTAAAGAGATTGATAAAAAAGATATAGACAATACATACACAATCTTCGATATGTATGGAAACGAAAGTGCTTTTAAAGGTACCAGTGCAGAGTTTGCAGAATTTATGACTGGTAATCCTAAGTACTACGCAACAATACAAGATGCTAATAAAGCATTGTCAGATTTTTACGCATCAAGAGGTGATGATACTACAGATAATGCAGGAACAACTGCACCTACAGCTACTGGTACAACAGATAAATTGTACTGGGGTAGATATGATAATGGTTCATGGGCTACATCAACAGAAGCAGGTAAACCAGAAGGGTTTTCTTGGGGATGGGAACTACCAGAATTTGCAGGTGTAGGTCAAGATGACTTCTCATCTAATAAATCTTTACAAGATATACTTGGACAAGTAACAGATGGAGCTAGTACTGGTGGTGTTACTGAACCTCCAGTTGTTACTGGTGGTGAAACAACTACAGACTTAGGTCGTATGGGTTCACAGATATGGCAAGATGCAACTGGACAAAAGTATTTAACATTTGGAATACCAGGAACAAATATGTTTATTAGATACAAAGCTAGTGATGACGAGTTATCTGGTTTCTTTACTACAGGTATGCCAGGTATTAGGAACATTAGTGAAGATGAAGAAGATTGGAATAACTCATTATGGCTAGGTGGATACAACGAAATTGATGGTGACATAAAATTAGGATTGTCTAATCCATTTGACACTATGGTAGATAACTTTGCTAAGGTAAAGAAAGTACAGCCTTGGATGGAAACAGATGAGCTGTATTCATTGTGGCTAGAAGGTATTGTAGAAGACAGAACTATAGCTGACTATGAATGGCAAGGAACAGAGTGGTGGCAAACACATACACAAGAACAAAGAGATTGGTTACTTACTTCACAAGGTCAAGACATAGATAATTTACCAGCAGATGCTAAAGCATTTTTAGATAACAACAGAATTAGAGCAGCAGAAATACTTAGACAAAACGGTGTATCAAATGCTGATGAAGTTGTTAATGCAGATGGAGATAGTTTGGTAGAGTTTTTTGCAACACAGCTTACAACAGGTAACTGGACAGAACTAACATGGGCTAGACAGGCACAAGGTTTAGGTGACCCACTAGCAGGTATTGAAAGAGACAATCAATTAATAACTTGGTTAGAAGGAACACAAGAGTTACCAGTAGAAACTACACAAGCTGGATATGCACAAGTAAAATCTTTAGCACAGAAATGGTTAGGACCTAACTTTGCAGAGTTTGAGAATGCTAACTTAGATGAGTATGCAGGAATACTTAGGAACGCAGAGAGCGAAGCAGTAGGTATAGCTATGATAGAAGATAAACTTAAGAACATTAGGAAAGCATTATTTACTACTGATTTGTACGAGGAGAACTTAACATACGAAGATATAGCTTCACCTTGGCGTAACTATTCTTACCAGTATCTAGGAGAGAGAATGGATGAGACATCAGCAGAGTGGTTGAATATATTAAAAGCTAATGACCAAGAGAAAATAAATACTATTCTTACAGAGTACGGTTTAAACAATGATAATCAAACTATGTTTGATAAGGTTACTGATGGTATCGTAGAAGGTATTGCAGCACCAGTAGTTAGAGGAATGGCAACATAATGGCATTAACAGCAACAGCAAAACAAAAATTATTAACAGATGTAAAGCTAAAGTTTGGACAAGAGTTTCCAGATGAGTTGCTTGATATTTATGTACAGGCTTTTATAGACACAAATCAAGATGCTAATGAGGCTGTTCTTATTATGAGACAGTCACAACAGTATAAAAATTACTTCCCTGGTAATGTAAACCCAGATGGTGTATCTGTTAAATACACAGAACAAGAGTACTTAAACTTAGTAGATGCTTATAAAAGAAAGATAGAAAGCATTGGATTAAATGCTGAACTAATACTTACTAATGAAAGAATAGAGACATTAGTTACTAATGTTGTTAGTAACCAAGAGTTTGGTAATAGAATAAATGCTTTGTATTCACAAGTAGTTACAGCAATACCACAAGTTAAAGAGTTCTATCAAAGAAACTTTGGTAAAACATTAACTGATGCAGAGATTATTGCTAGTGCTATTGACCCTAATATTAGTGCAGGACTTGCATCTGGTGCTATAAATGCAGGAGAGATAGTATCACAAAATATAGTTAGAGCACAGATAGGTGCAGAAGCATTACTTGCTGGTACAGATATAAGTATTGAAGGTGCAGAAGAATTAAGACAAGCTGGACTTACAGCACAACAAGCTAGAGCAGGTTTCCAAGTTGCACCTGGACTTGTAGAATTAGGAGCAGCACAACAACGAGGTGTTACAGCACAAGATATAGTAGAGGCTACACAGCTTGGTATAGCACAACAACAAGAACGAATAGGTAAACTTGTTGCACAACAACAATCATTAAGCTCTGCACAAGTAGGTGCAGTAAGAACTAGAGAAGGTTCTGTTACAGGTTTAACTGAACAATAACTTGCACCACTACATATTGTGGTATACTAAATACGACCCTATACCTAGGTCTGGGGGTTAAACTTGACCTGGAGATATACGAACACTGTCTTGATGCCTACTAACAAGACACGGAAAATAAAAAATAAGTAGTTGTTATCAGAGCATTACATAGATGGCTCTTGTAAAAATATTATTTATAGATAGGAGACAGCAAATGTCAGAAGAAATTAACGATACTGATAGTTCAGTTGGAGAAGACAAGAATTGGAAAGCAATTCGAGAAGAAAACAAAACTCTCAAAGAGGAACTGGTAAAGTACCAAGTCCAAGAAAGAGATAGTTTGTTTAAACAAGTCGGATTAGACAGAACTAAAGGCGTTGGTAAAGCTGCAGATTTGATGTACGAAGGCGACTTAGAGATTAATGCTTTAAAAACATTTATCACTGAGGAGTTCGGAGAAGAAGTTGTTAGTGGACAACAAGACAGTATTCGTAATACAGTTAACGAAGGTCAAAATAGACTGGATGCTTTACAGCAATCAGCACAAACCATTAACGCAGCTCCTTCTGTACAAGAACAGATAGCCCAAGCACAGCAAACTGGCAGAACTAGAGACAGTATTGCGTCTAAAATGGCAGCTCTAGACGAGCTCAAAGACAAGTAGTCTAGGAGAAAAGCTCCTAGGCATAAGATTATTAGGAGAAAATAATGGCAGCTATAGGCTCACCAGACCCAATCTCTGTAGCAGAGATTAATAACTTTACAGGTGAACTCTTTAAAGTTGGTGCTAGAAGGACCCCTTTACTATCCATGGTGGGTGGTTTAACAGGTGGTAAACTTCTAAACTCTCCAGTTTTCCAAACCCAAAAAGTAGACACACCTACAGTCAACTCTTATACAGCAGTTGCCGAAGGTGGAACACCTGCTTACTTTGGTAGAAGCAGAAGTTCTGCAATAGACTGTGTACAAATCTGGAACCAGGGTGTTAAATTAACATACTCTGCTCTAGGTTCAACAGGCTATTTGAACTCACAAGCTATGGAAAGTGGAACAGCAGCATTTGAAGGTTCAAACCCTATCAATGACGAAATGGCATTTCAAATTGAAGAACTACTTAGCAAAATCGCAAGAGAAGTTGAGTACGAATTTTTTAATGCTACTTTCAATGATGGAACAGATGGCAACCCAAGAGAGATGCGAGGTATCGCAGAATGGGTAGCTTCTGGAAATGGTTCATCAGCTTTTGCACATGATGATGCAGGAGATGGTACAGGTTCAGCACAAGCATTAGACTATACAGCAGTTTCTGAAACATTGAAACTTATGTATGATGCAGGTGCTCCAATGCAAAACACAGTCTTGTTCGCAAGACCAGGTTCAGTTCTTGACTTAAACCAAGGACTTGTTGCACAAGGGAACCAGAAGATGGCAGTGTTACCAAGAGATAGAAATATCGCTGGTATCAACATTGACACCATCATCACACCATTTGGAAACATGGGATTAGTAGTGAACGAATTTGTTCCTGCTGACCAAGCGTTCATCCTTGACCTTGCATACCTAGATGTAGCATTCTTAAACATCCCAGGTAAAGGTGCAGTATTCGTAGAGGATACAGACAATGATGATGCAGCAGCAATCTCAAAGCGTGTATACATGGAAATTGGTCTTGATAAAGGACCTGCCGAGTATCATGCAGTTATCAATGGCGTAAGCTAAAATATAATATTAGGACTTAAGAGCAGTGCCACCACGCTGCTCTAAGTTCTGCTAGAATTTATATAATCATGAGCACAACTATAAAAGATTTAGTAGATAGAGTTTATCGAGAATACCTAGAACCTAATGATGACATACAGTCATTTTCTACATTAAGGACAGCTATAACAGATACAACTACAGCTACTGTAGCGTATGAAGCTGATTACTTAACCACAGAAGAAGAAGATGCAATGGGTGCAGGAGCATTCATAGAAATAAATCAAGAGCTTATGTTGGTTGTAGCATTAAATACAGCAGATGAAACCTTAACTGTTAAAAGAAGTGCTAGAGGAACAACAGCCACTACACACGCAGAGGGTGATTTAATTAAAATAAATCCACCTTTTATAAGAGTTAATGTTTTTAATGCAGTAAAAGACCAAATAGAAAATTTATATCCTACATTATTTGCAGTAGAGACACAGACAATATCATCTGCTACAGGATATGTAGCATTAACTGGTAGTGATGACAACAGAATTGTTGCACCACTGAAAGCAGTGTCACAGTACACATCTATTTCTGGTGATGAAACTTCTGTACAGTTTAGAGGTGTGTCAATAGAACTTATTGATGTTCCAACAAGCGTAACAGCAACTGGTAAAGTAGTACAATTTTCTGGTATAAGTAGTGGTGTAAATGTGCATTGTACTTTTAAGAAAAAGTTTGGAGAAGTATCTGATGAAACTGCTACATTAGCAGACATTGGACTAGAGACAGAGTACGAACCAATAATTATGGCAGGTGTAGCAGCACAGATGATTGCTGGTAAAGACATACCATCTGCAACTACAGAATATATAAGTGATGCAATACAAGCTAATGTATATCAAGTAGGTTCTTCTACTAACATAAGAAACTCTTTGTTACAGTATCAACAAGTCCTTATACAACAAGCAAGAAAGGACTTACGAGCACGATATCCAGAGCCAGTTAGTTTAAACAGCGTGGTATATCCTAGTGCCTAGAGTACCAACTACTGCAGATGTAACAAACCCACAAAGAAAAGGTTATGGGTTTAGATTAGATAATTTATTATTTAGAACTGCTGTATCAACAGATAGACCATTGACTATTAGGACTGCAGATTTTCCTAATCAACAAATAGATTTAAGACAAAATCCAGAAGATATAACAACTAACATAGGACAGATATTTTCTCGTAACGATTTTTCTGGAGGACAAGGGTTAGATTACGCACATAAAAGAACTAATGTAGAAAAAGATACAACTAGATTTTTTGATAGTAGAGGCGTAGATGTTTTTAATGCAGATACAGAATTATCGTATGAAGTAACTTTGCTTCACACAATGGCTGATAAAGGTGTAACTTTTACTGGTACAAAAAATTATCTTGCACAAACAACTAATGGTTATCTTTATGTGACAGATGGAACAACAGTTTATAAATCTACAGATGAAGGTGAGAACTGGTCACCTATGACTTCTACTAATGTATCTTATGCTATACATGGTATTGCAGCTTTTGGTAATAATTTATTTGTTGTGACTGGTGATAGTGGAACAAACAAACAACTTATTTCTTATAACTTAACTACTGATACCTGGACTGATGAAAGTTTAGGTTCTGTATTTACAGGATACTTTACTGGTATATGGTTTAAAAAAGGTAGACTTTTAGTTACAGGTAAAAACACAGAAGCAGAATACTTATGGGAGAGTGCAGCTTTCCTACACAACTTTAGTGGTGATTTTCAAATAGCTGATGCAATAATAACTACAGAACCTACACATGAATTTACAGATATGACTGATGCAGGTGCAGTAATACTTGCGTGTAGTACTGATGGTAATATTTATTCTTTAAAAGATGTGAGTGGAACTTTACAGGTATTAGGTCAATCAAGAATAGGTGACGAAGAAGTACACAGTATTAATGCTTTAGAAGGAATAATTTTTTATGGTACACAAGAATATGGAACAAACATTGGAAGATTATATAGAAGTAATCTTACTGTTGCAGACAATCTATATGTACTCAATGATAGACAACTGATAAAAGAATGGGATGATGGTGTACTAACAGCACCACACGCTATGTTTGCTACAAGAGATAGTATTTTCTGTGGTGTACAAGAAAGTTCTAGTGAAGTTTATTTGTGGAGGTATTACTTACCAACTGCATCACTAGCTAGAGATAAAAAATTAACAGGACAAGGTATTGTTAGTGGCATTAGACAAACTGGTGGTAAGATTATCGCTACTGTTGATGGTGCTAATGGTGGTATAACTAAAGAAACAAACTTGTATGAAGATACTGGTTACATAGTTACACCTAATATAGATTTCTTTACATCAGAAGTTAAACAGTGGGTAGGAACAACTATTGAACATAACGAGATAGTTGATACCAGGAGAATACAATGTTTTATTTCTACTAGACCAGAAACTATTAATGATGAGAATGATACCAGATGGGAGTTAGCTAATGACAGTACCCAGGGATTTGGTGGAGAAGAAGTACAGATTAACAGAAACGCTAGATATCTTAATATGAAAATAGTTTTACAAGCTACTGATGATAAGACAGGAACACCAGTATTTAGAAGTGTATCTGCTAGGGCATTGCCTAGACCACAGCTAGTGGTAGTAGATATACCTGTAAATATATCTGACCAATTAGAACGACCTAACAGAAAAAGATTAAGGGTTAGAAACCTTGGAGAAGCAGTGTATCAAGAACTAAAACAAAAAGAAGGTGACAGCGTTACCTTACAGTTGTTTGACCCTCAAGAAACTATTAGAGGAGTTGTTGAAAGTGTTGCTTATCCTGTGATAAATGATGCTAATATAGGTTCTGTAACCCAATATTGTACTGTTAGAATAAGAGGTGTAAGAGCAGAAGATGTTGTATCACAATTTACAAATACAGCAGGAATTGGAACATTAGGAGTAGTAAGATTAGGATAATATGACAGCACAAGAAAGTAAATTAAGTAATGGATATGAAAGTACTATTACAACTGCATTGACTGCAGACGCAAGTGGCATAACAATTTCAGTAGACGCAGCACCTACAGATAGCACAAATACAGCTATCTCTGGAGCTGTAATAATGTATTTAGTTTTAGACCCAGACAGTGATAGCCAGAGAGAATATGTAAAGGTAACTAATATATCTGGAACAACATTAACTGTACAAAGAAATATTGATACAGGTGGTGGAGGACTTAGAACACACAGTGCTGGTGCAAAGATTAGACAAGCTGCACAAGCTCAACACTTTGATGATATACATGACAGAGTAGACAAGATTATAAATACAGATGGTAGCAGTTTAAACACTACTACTGGTGTGGTAAAAGATGAAGATGATTTAGTATCTGATAGCGATACACACTTAGCTACACAACAATCTATTAAAGCGTATGTGGATAGTCAAGTAGCTAGTAAAGATGACTTATCAGAACTTACTGGTACTACTGATGATGTTACAGAAGGAAGCACAAACTTATACTTCACTGCTGAAAGAGTAGATGACCAAGTAAATACATTACTCACAGCAGGTTCTAATGTAACTCTTACCTATGATGACACAGCAGGAACTTTAACAGTAGCTGCAACAGAAGATGATTTAAGTAACAACAGTACAGATGATTTAGCAGAAGGTTCTAATCTCTATTTCACAACAGAGAGAGTTGATGACCAAGTAGCATCTTTGCTAACAGCAGGTTCAAACATTACATTAACTTATGATGATGCTGCTGGAACACTTACAATTACAGGTGTTGAAGATGACTTATCTAATAACACAACTTCTGATTTAGCAGAGGGAACTAATCTTTATTACACTACTGCAAGATTTGATACAGCATTTACAGGTAAATCTACAACAGATTTATCAGAGGGAACTAATCTTTATTACACTACTGCAAGATTTGATACAGCATTTACAGGTAAATCTACAACAGATTTATCAGAGGGAACTAACCTCTATTACACAACAGCTAGATTTGATACTGCGTTTAGTGGTAAAGATACAGATGACTTAACAGAAGGTAGCACTAACTTATACTTTACAACAGAGAGAGTGGATGACCAGGTAGATAGTCTATTGACTGCTGGTACTAACATCACACTTACCTATGATGATGCTGCTGGAACATTGACTATTGATGGTACAGATACAGACACAGTTTTAACACAAGAACAAGTAGAAGATATAGTAGGCTCATTAATAGTTGCAGGTACAAATGTTACAGTAAACTATGATGATGCTGCAGGAACTTTAACAGTATCCTCTACAGATACAAACACACAACTTACACAAGAGCAAGTAGAAGATTATGTAGATGGATTACTTACTGCAGGTTCTGGTATATCTTTAACTTATGATGATGCTGCTGGTACATTAACAATCAACAACACAGCTTCAACAAGTACAGAAGAAGTACAAGATATTGTTGGAGAGATGATTGTTACTAATGGTTCTCACACAGGAATTAGCTTTACTTATGATGATGCAGGAGATGGAGCAATAGATGCCACTGTTGCATTACCAGCATCAGATGAAATTACAGATGCAGATAATGATACAAAGATACAAGTAGATGAAGGTGGCGTTGATGAGGACATAATAAGATTTGATACAGCAGGTGTAGAAAGAGCTACTATGAGTACAACACTAGCTTTAACATCAGCAGGTGGTGCTTATGTTCATAGTCAAGAACAAACATCAAATTACACTATAGGTTTAACAGAGGGTGCAGTATTAGCAGGACCTATTACAATAACAGGTACTGTGACAAATGCTGGTACAATGGTAATACTATGAGTGAAATACAAGTAAACACAATCAATGAATATACATCTGCAAATGGTGTAACTATTGATGGTGTATTAATAAAAGATGGTTTAGTAGATGGTATGTTTGAAGCTCACAATAGGTGGTATATTTCAGCAGATATTACAGGAACTAATGGTGTAATATCATCAAATTGGGTAAAAAGTACATCAGGAAGTGATACTTTTAGTGGTGGAGATATGTCAGAAAGTTCTGGAGTTTTTACTTTTCCTAGCACAGGTTATTGGCTAATTAGAATGGAAGCTCAGATTGAATTTGGTGCAGCAGATACAACTTTTACTATATGCAATTTTTCAGATGATAATTTTTCTACTTCATCAACATTAATCCAAATTACTACACAAGGTGTTTCAAGTACTGAATTGTTCCAAACTGCTGATAGGGTTTTTAAAGTTACTGATACAGCAAATGATAAAGTGAATTTTGAATTATCAAGTTATGGTGGTAGCACTACATTAGATTGTGGAGGTTTAGCTAATACTAATTTTCAATTTACTAAATTAAGGGATTTATAAATGGAACAGGTTACATTAAAAATAGCTTTGAGGCACTTTAATAAAGGCATACATCAATGGTATGGATGGATAGACAATTCTGCTGGAGAAGTTTATAGTAATTTAAAACTAAATGATGATACTGCTGTTATGCCTAGTGAAGAAGAAGTCAATCAAAAGATTGCAGAATTACAATGGGAACAAAATAGAAGAAGTGGTTACCCTGCTCTTGCAGAACAATTTGATAAGCTATGGCACGATATAAATAATGGTACACTAGATAACACAGGTGCATTTTTTACAGCATTAAAAGAAGTAAAAGACAACAACCCTAAGCCAGGAGCATAAATGCCAGGACAAATAAAAATAGATGATGGAGCAGGTAACTATACAGTACTTACTAATGGTGGTTCACTAGGTTCAGACAAGACAATTACTATTCCTAATGAAACAGCAACACTTGCTACAACTAATGCTTCAAATTTAGGTGGTTTAGTTAAATTAGCTAGTGCTACTGCAAGTAACAGTTCTGAATTATTATTTGATAACTTTGTTGATACTTCTACTTATTCTTATTATCACATAATTGCAGAAAATATTATATCTGCAACTAATGGTGCTCAACTGTATATGACCTTTAGACAAGGTGGTGGAAGTGGTAGTGATTTGAATGGAACATATTATGGTATGGCTTGGCAATCAACAGGAAACTCTGCATCTAGTGGATTTGATAGTAATTTCAGCACTGCAAACTTTGCACAGATAGGTGACCAGCTACAAAATTCAGCAGGTAGAGCACATAATGGAACTGTTGAATTTTTTCCTAGTGATGGAACAAATAATGGTACTTATATTTCAGCTAATTTCGTTCATAATACAAGTGCTGGAAATATTAGAAGTAGGCATAGAGGACAATATTTAGATAGTACAACAGCAGCTACAGGTGCAAGAATTTATATGAGTTCTGGTAACATCACAAGTGGAAGCATATATATTTATGGGGTGAAAAAGTAAATGGCACAATCATTAGAAGAAATTAAAGCAAGTTTTGAAGCACCAACTCATAGAGTAGTTGATGGAGAACAAGTAGATTTAACTGTTGAAGAAGTAGAAGCAACTCTTAATTCTTGGGCAGAAAATGAATTAGCTAGACAATTAGATGAAGAAGCTAATGGTTGGATTAGAAATAGACAAGCAGAATATCCATCATTACAAGATTGCATACACGCATTATTAGATGGTGGCGATACTCTTACAGATTTACAAGCACAACGACAAGCAGTTAAAGATGCATACCCTAAAGGATAGATTATGAGTTCAATACTTAAAGTAGATAACATACAAGAGAAAACTGCAAGTGGCACTATACAACTAGGCAACACAGTATCAGAAGATGTTACTGCTGTTACTTCTAGCTCTGGTACATTAACCTTAGATGCTAGTGTTGGTGGTTTCTTTACAGTAGCTTTATCAGAAGATGTAACTAC
>Ga0208899_1000257_pt1 | contig 36391 bp, 54 predicted proteins | sample VirMetDEL_Nov_24_FD_184518 | JGI IMG/M metagenome (GOLD analysis project Ga0208899, IMG submission 184518) | Aqueous microbial communities from the Delaware River and Bay under freshwater to marine salinity gradient to study organic matter... | ecosystem: Environmental > Aquatic > Marine >... | reverse complement strand
CTTGTCAGTAGCCGCAGCCTCACTGACATCAACAATCGGCAGTACGTCGTCGGTTGCAGGCGCTGTAAGCGCCGTCATTGCGGTGATCTTACGGTTCGCCATGTTTAGGTCTTAATGACGTACATCATGGCAACGTTACGAGGTCTTGCCTCATTGCCACCTTGGTTAGCAATGCTGACTGACGTTGAAGTTGAAACAGTGATACCTGTTGTTGCGCTCAAGGTTGGTTCCTGACCGCTCAGACCTGTTCCAGATTCTTCAATAACACCGTCGCCGCTGTCGCTATTTGAATACTGAACTTGGTGGATGTGGCCTGGGTCGTTGACCGTGGACGTTGAAGTCGCTGTCGCGGTGTGATTGTGCTGAGCGTTTTGACCTGACTGCGAGCTGCCAAAGCTACGGCCACTATCTACACCACGAGAATCGTCCCAACCTCGGACAAACTCACCGCGTAAATCTGGCACGTTGAACGTGCTGCTGCCGTCACCAGCACCGTGCGTCGTGCCGATGATCGTGAACAGATCGGCGTAAGTTGTCCTGCTAACAGCTGCGCCGTTGCATTTCAAGTAACCACTCGGCGCAGTGGTCGTCGCCATCATGTGAACCGACCCAGTCGGCACAGCCTGAGGCAAAGCCGCAAAGCTCAGGTTGCCGCTGCCATCTGACTGCAACACATCATTCGCGTTGCCATCACTGCTGGGCAGAGTCAGCGTGATGTCGCTTGCTGCATTATCTGGAGCGCGAACCGCAACGAAGTTGCTGTTGCTGGTATCGCGGAAACGAATGGCCTTACGGTCCTGAACCGTAATGCCGTTAGTGTCGATCTGAACGCGATTCGTTCCACCAGTGCTGACATTAACCGTATCGCTGGCACTGAAGTACAGCCCGGTGTTGGTGTCGTCCGATCGCCGGACTGCTGGTGCGCTCGCACTGCCTGCAGGGATACCAACGTTGCCGGTGAACGTCGGACTAGCCAACGTTGCCAAACCAAGGTTGGTGGCAGACAGCGTTCCAACGGTCACGAAGCCGTCATCCGCTGCATTGCGGATCTTCAACGCATCATTATTCGTATCTGCCCACCACATAAATGCAGTGGTTGTAGAAGGTGCTGCCGCTCCAGAATTATTGCTATACAGCGCAGACAGGTTGCTATTGATGTCGGCCCTTACGTTCGAGCCGGTGTCGTTAGAGATATTCTGGTCGGCTTGACTCATTAGCCTTTTCCGTAGCCGGTAGCAGTCCAGTTCACCGTTTTGGCGATCCGGGTGTCACTGGAATTGTAGACCGACACATCAAATCCGGTAGCCGACGAATTGCTGATGACGTAGTAGTCACCGCTGGAGTTAGTCGTGAAGACAATGCCGACTGAAGGAGTCGCCGCAAACTTGTTGCCCGATCCATAAGCAACCGACACATCAGCACTCGTGCTGGTCGTCACCGATCCAGTCACGGTACGAATCGGCATGTTTGCAACCACACGCAGCTGGTCAACTGCAATCTGTTCGTCAACCGCACCAGTGCTGAACTCCGCCTTCAACTTGAACGCACGAGCCTTGAACTCAGCGTTGTTGTAACGGCGGTAGCTCGTATAGGTAGGCGATCCAGACGGGTCATCCTGCGTGGTTTGAATAAACAGCTTCACGTCTGGAGCGGTTGGTGCCGTTCCGTCAAAGTCAACAATGGCGTCAAAGTCAGGGCGGTCATCCAAGCGGATGCCGTAGGGGTAAAACGCACGAGCACGCAACGTGCTGTCCAGCTTGACGCTAAACACATCTGAAAACGTGATCGGGTTGTTCTGGAACTCGTAGGTGCCGCTGGTATAGAAACCTTTGTTGCCCTCAAGGCCCAACACGCTGGTGTTATCGGTGTCATCCTCCATCAGGATCAACGAGTCATCTTCAGCGAGCATGTCGCCTACAGATGCCGTCTCAACACCAGGCTCAAGGTCAAGCTCTAGTTCGTTTTGCCCTGTATCAACAACAAGGTTGGTTTTCGTGCCAGCAAAGGACGGATCCTCTGTCTGCGAGCTGACGTTTTGAACATTGTCCAGATCAGCTTTGGTGAACTCGATGTAAGCCGCATCCAAGCTCTCGCGGCCACCTGAATCGACAAACTTGATGCTGTACGTCCCAGGCTTGAGATCTTCGTAGGTTTCAGTTGCTGAGCCTGCAACATCGTCAGAAATACTGGTAGACGTTGCCCAGGTCACGCCTGTTAGATCAGGCGAATGACGCAACCGCACCACACCGCCAACACGCACATCAAGATCACTGGCTTGGTTCCAGCTCAGTCGGGCCTGACCGTTGACCGGAATCATGCTGAACCCGGTGACATTGCTAGGTGCAGCGGTTTTACCGACGAGGATGAACGTGGCAGACGTGATTCGGCTGCTCTTGTTCAGGTAGTTGCGAGCTGAAATTTGCACATACAACGTGCCAGCACGCAGGTTCCGCAACGTGACGGATGGTGATGCCGTTTGAACCGTTTCCCAGTTGTCGTTATCGATCCGGTACTGAACTCGGAAGTCGTTGACGTTTTGCCGATCGTGGTTCCAGCTGATTGACGCACCAACAAACACACTGGAGCCGTCTTCGTAAAGGAACTCCTCGTTGTCGATGCTGTCCACCGCGTTTGGAATGGCAGACAGATTGCTGATGCTGCGCGTCGTCAGCGAAACATCAGCTTCAACAGCGTCATAAATCGTGCTGTTGTAAGCAATCGCGCTTACGCCATAAATGCCTTCCTCAGACTCAGCAACAGACGCAACGCGAAACTGCTGGGGCAGCAGCTCTGTTGTCTGCACCATGAACACTGAGTTGGCTGCAGGTGCTTGGCTAAATGCAGTATCAACGTCGATGTCACACGTTCCATCCGCCTGAGGCTGAATACCGCCAACCGGGATGTCGCGTGTTTCAACAACACCTGTCGGCAGCATCACCGATAGCTTCGGGCTGTTCTGTGCAGCCAGAGCAACAGTCAGGTCATTGCTGCTGTCTGCTGTGATCTGCGTTGTGGTTGCAGATTGGATGCGACCAGAACGACGCTCCCCAGCACGCACTGGATCGGCAATGTCAATGACCATCCCAGGGCGCAGAACAATGCCGCTCTCAAGTGCAACGCTGAACTGGCACGTTTCAGTCAGGTTCTGTTCAGACAGCAGCGCCCATTTGCCGATCCGATGCGCTTGGCCTTGGCTGTAACAACCAATGGCCTTAATGTCCTTTTTGATGATGCCGTACTTAGCGACAGCAGCATGATCCTCAACGTATTCATATTCCTGGTCGCCGCGAGTGTCGTAAGACTGCCAAGCCACAACAGCAACGGTGTGACGTACTTTTTGGGATGTTCCTTGGTATTCAAAAATTCCGTCAACGACGTTGCTCTGACCAATCAAGTATTGCGGATCAGCGGGCTTGTCCTGCAACAGGGCTAGTGACCCGGCGCTGTAGTACGAAATGCCACGAAAAATGGCCGTCATTTGCTGAATGACGTTGTAAACCTCATCCCTGCTGTTGATCAGCATGTTGCAGCTGAAACGCGGCTCTTGGCCGCCTGCACCATCAGAAACGAGAGCGTTGCAGTATTGGGACACTGCAAAAAAGTCGTACTTGTCGAGCGTGCCTTCAGGCACACCTGCGCCGTACCTTTCAGAAATCAACAGGTCATACAAGATCCACGCAGGGTCTGAGGTCCATGTTGCGGCCTGAAACGTGCCGTCCCAAATGCCGGAATATGTAATTCGTCCCAGGTGTGTGGTTGTATCTACGGTCGCGTTGCTTGGAATCTTGACCTTGATTCCACGAATCAGATATTTGCGAGACGGGATGTTGCTGAACTGACGCGAGTCGAAACGCAGAGCGACAAGCGCAGAGTTTGGATAGCGAAACTTGTCATCAATAATCTCAGTAAAGCTCTGAAAAATTGTCGTACTGGCACGTTTCTGACTGGTCTCATCTGCGCTGACACGCACCATCCGAACATCAACAGGATGGCTGCCAGTGAGGTCAATTAGATAATCGCGCTGATAGCGGTTGCTGCTTTTGCCGCTGATCGTGTCGTTAATAACGTCGTTGTATCCGCCGCTGTTGTACTGAATCTGAATCTTGATGTTGACGCTATGACCCACAACATCGCCATCGTCTTCAAGAATTTGTAGTGATGGTACGGTTAACGTGACACGCAAGCGGTCAACATCCGTGTCCGTAATGCTGCGAGTGACAGGTGAGCCGTTGGTGACTTCAACGCCAACTGCAGTTTCCCGTTCTACAGCATTGAACGGGCCAGGAATATGGTTCTGCGCCTGTGTGCCGTTGCGGGTAACAACGGTGTAGCCAGCAAAGTTGTTGGTTCCGTCAGAGTTCTGAACAGCAGTGTCGTCCAGAAAAATGCTTTTGTTGCCGTCGTCTAGCCCCTCAATCTCGCCTTCGCTGATTAGGTCGAGAACATTGGCAAACTGTACGGACTGCAGAGTGTCGTCTGCCTCAGTAGGCGTGCGATTGCCGCCACCGCCGCCTTTGCCGCCGCCACCACCAGCGCCTTGGATGTAATGGGTCTGTGTCATACCTGCACCTGATCAACGTCAAGGCCGCTCGACAGCACAGCCGATCCAACAAACAAACGCCCGTATGCAATCGGAACGGGCATTCCCTGTCGCTGGGTATTTACAACGTTGGAAAAAGTGAATGATTCCAGTTGGACTGACTCATCAAGCGTGCTGTCTAAATCAGGCTGCGGTGAGATTGCTGTAGCAATGCCTGACAAAATCAAAGAGCCACCCAATAATCCAATCTTTGTGGCGAGAGCGCCTGAAATAGGCAAACCACCCGGCACAAGAGTTAAAGCAACTAAAGCCACACCAGCCAAAATCTGTCCGGTGCCACGCCCTGCACCAGCAACAACAGGCGTAAGGCTAAAAACCTCTTTATCGCTAAAAGGCAGCCCGAACGCCTCTGGATCGTTAGAGATTTTTTCACGACCAACTGATACGCGATAGCCGATGCCATCTTGCTCGCTATCAATAAACCACTTATCTAATCCTGGGAAGTTGACGCACAACGCCTTGATCGCTTGCGCTGGCGTATTTACGTCAAACTCGAACCGGCATTGACCGAGCCGTTTACGCAGAGCGCCGTAGACCTTCACGACTTTCATGCCTCAAGGCGCAAGCGGTGCTCTTGCCATAGTAGCCGCCGAAAACATCGCGACTAGAGAGCCTCCCCTGCACATGATGCAGCACCTGCTGATCACCCATGTAGATCGCTGCATGGTTTGGCAACGGTGAAACCAGATTCATCAAAATCAAATCACCGCGCTGCACTTCCTCAACCGGAATTTTGCGAAACCCTTCAGCGGCAAAGTTGTCCAGATACAAGTTCTCGCCACGATCCCAGAACTTGTCTCTGCGTACATAGTCCCGTAACTGGATGCCGCACTCCCTTGCGTACCAGTCACGCACAAGCGTGTAGCAGTCCACCACGCCGAACACAAACTCACGCCCGACATACGGCAGCTGAAAGCCTGTTGGCTCGCAGTATCCCCAACCTTCGGTGTTCGGGTTGACGACAAACCACGGCAGCTCTGACTTCTCGCAGGCAACGCGATCGGCTGTTGATGGTTCCGGGTTGGTCTTGGGGTGGCTGTGGATAATCGCCACTACCTCGCCTTGATCCTCTACTTCGTCCCAGCCGCTAAGAACAAAGTGCTCATCTGGTGTGTCTGCGATGTTCTGGCACGGGAAGTACCGATACCGACCTTTGACCACAGCAACTAAGCCACAACACTCTCTTGGCGTCTCAGCTTTGGCGTGTTGCAAGATCTCAGCTCGCAACTCGTCTGATAGTTGCATCACTGGGTCAGGCCAGCACCTGGAAACGATCCAAACGGCAGCTCGGCTGTGTCGCCGAACCGCAGCTTGCAACTGGCCACACGCTTGCCACAAACATCCTCGGCCAACGTGCTGACGCTGTTGCCGTTGACGTCAAAGTAGTTGCTGCCGGTGTAACTGCATTCACTGCTGCGATACTTCCACTGACAGACGTTGGCGATCACCTGCCGTTTAGGAAGCTTTTGGCCCGCCAAATCAAACTTGCTAGCCAGCTCAAAAGTGATTTGGTCTCGTGACTCACTAGCCTTTCGGTCTACAAACCACCGCTCTTCAGGCCAACGGGCATTTGGATCAGCGGCGCTTTCACCGTCCAAATACTTCTTCAGCGTCCTGATACGACGCACCTCTGCACCACCAAGATCATTGCCTGCAGTTGTTGCGTTGACCAGCAGCAACAGCGTGGTCATCGTTCCATCGTGATTGCTGATCGACAGGGTGGGACGTGGCAGCGTGCCGGTGTTGCTGTACTCAAAGCCATCAGCCTTAATAGGGATGCGAGTGTATGTTTGGCTGTTGAACACGATGTTGCCGCTGACAGCAGCATTGGCCCCAGCATGAAAGCGGTAAACGTCACTGCTGCCGTGCAGCGTTGAATCCAGCCTCAGCTCGAACAGCTCAATAATCGCGCTGGGGTTAATCTTCGCCAGCTCCTCGTAAGCCGACGCAATCGCAGTCCAGACACACGTTCCATCCGTGACCGTGTCACCAACCATGTTCGGCCAGCCAGGCTCTGAGCTTGCTGACGTTCCAGCAGTAGAACAACGAAAGAACAAGCCAGACGGTTGCTCTGTCGTGGCGCGCCTGATGTCGCCAACAGAAAATGCGGTGCTAGCGGCCCATGCTGCTACTGCCATTACGGTTCAAATACTTCGCGGAATGTTGCTTGGATTGTGGCGCGATTTAAGTACGGAATCGACTTACTCCACGCCTCGCAGACAAACTTAGAACTACTGCCCTCGCCAGGGGGCGTGAAATCGAAGCTGGCAAAATCTGCAGCTCGTGCGTCCAAGAATGTTTCGATCGTGTCGGAATCAGTCTCTGACACCTCAAAAGTCAGGCTGTAAACCTTTGGGTCTTGGTTGATGCCCATCGTAAAGCGGCTTTCGTAACCGTCACCGAACTGCACCTTGCGTACGTTTGGTGCGCTTTGCTTTTGGATGCCGTAAGTCGGCGTAATTGACGGGAAAGTAGCCATCAGGTTGCGAGGAGACCGCCAGGACGTTTTTGCTTAACCAGCTCAGCCTGCACAGCAATGCCGATTGCCTTGCCAAGTTGCGAAGCCTGATCAGCGTTGCCCTCAACAGATGAGCCAGAAGCATCCACGTTCACAGTCACGTTAGCCCCACCTAAAGCATGGTTTGGCGTGATGCTTCCGGAAACACCTGGCGTGAAAACCTCGGGGCCTCTTTCCCCAACGACATAAGACCTGCCACCTTTTACGGGTCCGCCATTAGCCCTAAAGATGTCAGCGACTGCGCCGAAAATGCCGCTACCGCTGCCTTTATCCTTACCGCCAAAGCTTCCGAGCGCAAAACGCATTAACTCATTAGCAACCGTATTAAGAACGTTGCTAAGGGCCTCAGTTGCGCTTTTTGCTTGCAACAACGAATTAACAATCCCATCTTCAATAATTTGACCAGCCCGCTGATACAAACTGTTTATCTGTTGTTGCTTGTCAATTATCTGCTGTTGCTTTCTTATCCCATCTTCTAGTTCATATGCTTCGCTAAACGGTACTCCCTGCAGGACGAGGTCACGCACCCTTTGGGTGAATTGAGCAAACTCAGAACCTTTTTGGGCTGTGAGCGTCAGGGTCTGCAGTTCTTGCTGCCTTCCCCTAATTACATCTTGGCTTGAAGCTTTTTCTTTTTCAGCACTGATTGCCATCTGCTGCTTAAGTTTCAGCAGTTTTTCTGCAGCAACCTCTTCAGGTGTTTTACCTGTTTTTGGCGGCTTTTTGGGCGTTAACTTGATTGGTGAAGTTCCTTTTGGTGTTGGCCCAATATCTGCAGCACTTGGCGGCAACTGACCAGGCACAGCCCCACGAGCAATCGCCAGCCTTCTGCTTTCCTCGCGCTTTAATGTTTCATTAAAGAAGGCTTGAGCTTCAGCTGAACGGCCCAAAATGCCAGGCGTTCCAAACTTGGCGTTCGTCTGCAGGGTGGCTGCCTGCAATGCCAACTGTTTTGCTCTGACCGTTTTGCCGCCAGATGCAACATTTTCAACAACGTTGCCAACTGTGCGGGCAACACCAGCCAACAACGTGCCAAGGCCACGGATCAGTGGCTCTAGTTGTTTGATGACAGTGCCAAGATCCTGAATCGAATCTGTGATTGCAGGGATTGCGCTTTCTGTGAATGCAACCTGCAGGTCCTGCACCTTGTTCTGAAAGTCTTTGATTTTTGCTGCAGGGCCGCCAAGGGCTTGGGACAACCTGTCAGCACCTTCAGCCTCAATCCGCTTAAGGGCCTTGATGACAATGTCGCTAGTCAGCAAGCCTTGCGCTGCATATTCCTTCAGGTCACCAGCGGCAACACCTGTTTCATCAGAGATGGCCTGCAACACCAATGGGGCCTGCTCTGCAATGCTTCGGAACTCATCACCCCGCAATGCACCAGAACCCAACGCCTGTGACAACTGTGTGAACGCAGCGGATGCTTCAGCTGCTGTTGCACCACCAAGCACAGCGGCAGTCCTGAAGCCACCAAACGTTGAGGTGATGTCTTTCAGGGAAACACCCAACGGGCGTAAGCGTGCAAACGCATCAGCCAACGATTGATTTGCTTCTGTTTGGCTGAGGTTGAACTTCCGGGCTGCTGCAGCTGCTGCACTTTGCAACTGGCCTACTTCACCAAAACGCTGCCCAAGCAACCTGATCCGCCGTTCTGACTCAAGCCGCTGGATACCAGTCTGGACGCTTTTGAAAGCTGCAAATCCAATAACAGCCTTGCCAATACCACCACGCAGGCCACCCATGGTCCTGCCCAATCGGGCAGTGTTTTTTTCAAGATCACGGACAACATTGATGCCCCTGCGCCCCATCAGGACAAGGGCAGCCTCAACACGCTTTGTGCTTCTGCGTGCTTTGTCGAACTGTTCTTCAACCCTTTTTGTCTGCCTTTCTACCTTTCGCAGGGGGTTAATGGCCCTTGCGGCTTCGACGATTAGTTCAACCGAAGCCCTTGCCATGACCACTTAGCAATAGCCAAAGTCTACCGCCGCATTTGCTTTGCACGCTGCATCGCTTGTTCTTCAAGTTCTGCCTTTAATTCAAAGTATGCAGCAAAGTGGACGAGCTCTGCATCGGTGAGTTCCGTGCGGAGCCTGCTGACTGTCATGCTCAACTCGCAGGCCAGGTGAAACTCAAAAAAAGTCCACTTGTCCTGCTTTAGTCGTTTTTTGCTTCTTCAAGGTCAGCTTCTTCGCCGAGACCAAACAAGAACAGCTCAATCTCATTCAGCACAGACTCAGGCAGCTGGCGTTGAAGCTTGTTCGCATCAGCAGCAGCGAAAGCCTTGGTACCATCCTCAAGCTCAGCGATCTGACACAGCATGTTGGTGCTGATGTCCAACGCCTCTTCTGTGCCAGCGAGCTGCTGGGCTTTTTTGCGATCTGCGCGGGTGATTGGCTTGAAGTAAAGATCAATGATCTTTTTGCCTTCAGCGTTCTTCAGTTCAAACTTGCGGCGCTGGTTGAGGTCAAAGGCCCCAACCAGCAAATCAACAGTGCGATTACCAGCAGGCATTTAGGCGACACATTTGTCACCAAAACTATAGCCTCATCACTCAAGGTTGCCGGTGATGGTGCCGCTGGTGATGAAGTTGCAGGTCACGATGTCAATCTCACCAACAGTGGAAGTGATTTCCATGTCAGTGATGATTCCAGCAAAGCTCACAGAGTCAGTGCCAGAACTGGTACCAGTCGTGAACAGTTCAAACGTCGCGTCTGCAGGGTCTGCAGTCGTCAAAACATCCTCAAGGAATGCAGCCTGGCCGGTGGCGTCAGGGTCATAGACCAGCTCAACAGTGCCAGATCCGCTGATCATGCTGCCAACAAAGCTCCGGAAAGTGTCTCCATGCTTGGAGATGTCCAGAGTTTCTTTGGTGGTTGAAAGGCTCCAGCTGCGAGTGCCAACGATGGTGGCATTGCTTGAGCCAGCGGCGTCAAATTGGACTGCGCCTTGTTCTCCACGAAGGACGGCCATGGTCAGAGTTCCTCGATAAATTCAAAGGTCACACGGACCTGTGTTTGAAAATAGCCCTCGGGAGCTGGTGAAGCCAGTGCCTCTGGACCTGTTGGTGCGTCGAAGTAAACCCCCGACACGATGACCCTATTGTAAAGGTCACGAATCCTTTTGCCGATGGTGTAGTTGGCGCCAGGCCCAACACCTTTGGCAGAAAAAATATTGATGACGGTCAACCCAACAATGCGATTCCGTGCGTTGGCCGTTGACCCTTGGGCAAGATGCTCATTGGAGCCGAAATCAACTTGGCATTGCACCCAAGAGCTGTTGGGTGTTGGCTCATAAGCCATGTTGTTGAAGACGACAGGTATGGCCGGACTGTTGGCCAGCTCTGTGGCTAACCGGCCTTCAATGGTGGCCCTGATTGAGTTGAGGTCAGCTGCGGCCATCAGTCTTCAGCGACAATGCGCCTCCATTCTGAACGGACATACTGTTCCAAGTCTTTGGCAATCAGGTCTGGATAGCCTTGCCGGACTGCTGGGGTGCCTGTGGTTTTGTTTGACCTGCCTGGGGCATATTCACCCTTCCAAGAAGGTGGCAGGCTGTCAGGCGTGCCGTAGGTAACAGCTTCTGCGTAATCAAGGTTGCTGAACACCCGGCCTACGTATTTGTTGTCGAAACTGATCTGCCAAGAACCTGCCAGCACACCGCTGACTTCAGGTGTGCCGATGGGTGGGCGGCGTGTTTTGAGTTCGTCCTGCAGCTGCTTTGTAGTGCGCTGCACAAGCCGTTCAACCTTGTCCTCACAAAGCCCAGGTATTTGGCTGAGGTCAATGTTGCGTGGCATGGTCAGGCCCTCAAGATCAGCTCGTAATGAGTTGCGTCACCAGCTGTTTCCTGAAAGGTCGTTTCAACCCTGATGACTTGATAAACGATTGAGCTGATCACTACACGATCTTTTGTCTCAGGGGCTGTGGCCAAATCATCAGCAGCAACAATCAGGCGTTTGTCACCAGCCTGAATCAGGTCGTTGGCCTCATTGACGCTCACGTCATACACATGCCCTTTCACATCAGTGTCTGATGTGGTTTCAGTGATAGCGCCCGTTGTGGTGTTGTAGCTGCCGCCAGAGACGTAACGGATCGTCACGTCCCCACCAAACGTGTCAAGGATCTTGGCCGCAATCTTGTCCAGCCCCTTGAGTGCCATCAGGCTTCGTATGCAACGACGGTTCCGCTTGTGAGCGTGATGCTGGTCACCTCAAGGCCCTCAATACAGGCAGAGGTGTTGATGTTGATTGCGTTGATCGTTGAAGACCCGTTCTCCGTAATGGCAGAGGAGGTCATTGACGCAATGACAGAATCCTCAAGCGCCATAATTTTCACAAAGCGACCGGTCTGGGCTGCGGTGTTTGTGATGATTGTTGCCTTGGTCGGCGCATACCCGTAGCCCATGGTCAGCTCCGTTTAATGGCGATGTTGCCTGGTCCGCTAATTCTAAGGCCCGTCAAGTACCTTTCAAACATCGGCGGCACACGGTCTGCACCCACAGAACCAGTTTTGTCAGGCTCGACTTCAATGTTGCCCAGTTTCACCCGCTTGTAATCCTCAAGCCCGCTGAGGCTGATGCCGTCGGTGTTGTTGTGCAGGTAAACAGCAAGCTCAATCTGTGCCCGCTTGATTTGATCAGGGATTTCCTCGTCAGTGAAATAATCCTCAGAAATCCTGAATGGAAAGCCAGTGGCGTACGTATTGACGTAAGTATCTGGCTTTCGCACGCCAGTACGCGGCCATTGCAATGCCTGTGTATCAGTGGCCCTTGCGCCAATAAAACGCTCACGGTCAAGCCGTTGTGCTGCTGCAGCCAGTGCTCGGTTGCGTGTGTCGTCAGTGCCGGTGCTCCACTTGGACACATCAGTGCTGCTGATCATCGCCTCGACGTAGGCGTCAGCTTGGGCCAGTGTCATGTAGCTGTTGGCGTTTGCGCCGCCCGCTGTTGCGTCGATTGTTACTGCCATCGGGCGTCACAGTAGAAGTCTTGCGTTTGGCTGGTGTAGGGGCAGAGGCCGCCGCTTGTGCAGCAGCCTCACGCTCCTTTGCCCGCCTGAAAGCGAACAAACCCATCAGGAGCTAGCGCCCTTCAGAGCCACGAAGTTGACAACGATTGCCTCACCAAGTGAGCCGGTTGACAGGTTTGCCACGGTGATCTTGAAAGATCCAGCAGCAATCGAGTTCGCCTGCACAAGGTAAGAACCAGCGGTTCCAGCGGAAGCGTGGTTGCAGATCACCACATCGGTAGCGGCGATCTTGTCGTTGTTGACAGTGAAAGAAACCTCAGCGGCTGCTGCAAGCGCAGCATCGTCAAGGGTGATCTGGCCAGACTCTGCATTGAGAGTCACGGCAGTTGCCTTACTGGTGGCCTGGGTGACAGTACCGCCAGTAGCGGGGCCGACAAGGTTGCCGGCGGTTGCCTCAAAAATGGATGCCATGGTGATTACCCTCAGTCAAGGTTGCTGGTGTTGGTAATCCGCACGATGCCAATGTTATTGGTCTCGTACACCTTGGTCCAGTTGCCAACGGTTTCCAGTTGTGCCCGAGTGGGGTTGGAAACAGACGTCGAGAACTTCGAACCAACAGGGTGGTACACATAGTGCAGATCGATTGACATCGCATCGCTCTTGGCAAGGATGTCGCGATCAGTTTCAGTCTGCAGACCCAGCTGTTCGCCAGATGCCACAGCACCCTGGGTGAACAGGTAAGTGGCGTACTCGGTGGAAGCACCAGAGCCAGTCGTCTGCACGTCAGCAGAAACGATCACACGCAGGCCCATGAAGGTGGGAACTTGCACCGCACCAAAGGCAGGCGCAGTAGAACCCTGGGCAGCAGCGGTGTCAGGCGCGCCAGTGTTGTCGTAGATCATGTCGATCGCACGACGCTCCATCAGGTCGTAGTAGACCTTGGGGTGCATGGCGATAGCAGTCAGCTTTTCGCCTTGGTCGCCCAGGATGGATTTGCCTTCAACGATTTGGCGGGGGCCAAGAACCGTCGGGGTGTCACCAGTGGCACCGTCAACAGTCAGTGCTGAGTAGCAGGCAGAGCTGTTGTCATCTACAGCACCGAACACACCAGCCAGGCAGGACAGCAGGTCCTTCTGGCGTTGGTTGGCGATGTAGTCAGCAATCTTGGAACCAATGGCAGCCATCGGGTCAGAACCTGCGGCCAGTGCGGCGAGGTCGCGTGACTCGAAAGCACGACCACGGTGCAGGACAGCAGCAACCTGCTTGTCTGCAGTGATCTTGCCAGGTGTCAAAGAACTGGAATCTGTCAGACGCTCAAAATCGCCCGACAGGTTGGCCTTGTAAAAAGGCACTTGAATGAAGTCACCACCATCCTCAGCGGCATTCAGCTCAGCCATCGGCTGCACCACACCGGAAGCCAAGAAGGCATCACGCTGGGTGGTTTGCTCAATGACATACGGCGTAAATACCTCAGGGATGATGATGTCAGAGCGAAGAGTCGCCATGACAAATCCTCAGTGAATGGTTTTACGGTGCGGGCATAACCCTATGGCCAGTCGGCATAACCTTCCGCCCTTCCGGTCATATTAACGCTCAGCTGCAGCTTTCAACCTGTCATACATGTCCCGATCTGTTTTGTAGAGCCGGGATTGTTCTGTGAGGTTGAAAGTATCTTTCGCAAAGGGATTGCGAACACCAGGGGGCACATCGCCGCCAGTGCTGCGGCCTGCAGGTGCGCCACTGCCTTGAGGCTTTGGTTGCTTCTGCATCCATGCGGGCAATGACTTGGCCCAATCTGCAATCGGCGTGCGCTCATAGCCGTTGACAACAACAACGGTTCCATCAGCATCACGCTGGATTTGTTCTTTAACCACTTGGGTGTTCAAGATCATGTCTGGGTCATGAACGACATCCCGCAGAGCAGTTGCAGCAGGACTGAGGATTTCAAGCTCACGCACACGGGCTTCTAGTTCTGCAATGCGCTTGTCCTTTTCTTCCGCCGCCTCACGGAACTGCTGCTCCAAAGCCTGTCGGGCTTCGGTGTACTTGCCTTGTTTTTCCAGATCTGCCTGTTCTGCCGCAGCTTTGAAGTCCAGTAGCTCCTGAACATCAACGCCATCAGGGACAGTTTTTGCGTTTTTGAGCTTGCCGATCAGTTCGTAATTTTTTTTCAGCAGTGCTTCACGCTCTGCTTTCAGTGCATCAACTTCGTTTGAAGATGTTGTTTCAGGAGCCATAGACTCCTGCACTTGTTCTTCAGCCATGAATAACCCATAAGGTTGTTTTCAGCTCCACTTTACTTTGTTCGCCCAATATGCAGCAGATGTTTTGCCCTTAGCGATATTTTTTGCGTGACGTGCTTTGAATGATGCTCGCTTTGCCTTGTCAGCAGCAGACTCACCCTTGCGTGGCGGCTTTGTCTTTGCGCCCTGTGCCCCAAACCTAATCAGGCGATCCTTGCCGCCATCCTTGATGACAACAGCGTGTGACTTGCCGCTTGAGTGGTTTGGCGTGCTGATTGGCTTGTTGTAGCCCTTGAAGGTGTGGCCACCGCGTTTGATTGCCATTACTTCTTTTTGCGCTTTTTGAGCAAGTCAGCGTCGGCCTTTCGTGCGCCGCCTTTGCCAGACACAAAGCTGTTGACCCGGCCCATTGCCCAGGCAGCCATTGGCACATTGCGTGAGCCGCTGGACAAGTATGCGCCCTGGCCACGGCGATACACAGCAGCAAGCTGCCCGTAGGTGAACCGAGTGCCCTCAGCCTTTTTTCTTAGCGTTGCCTTTACGGCGTCGCTTAGTGGTTTTGCTTTTGGTCTTGCCACCTTGCTCAGTCCTCGATTTGGAGACAGCTGCAATGTCGATGTTCTTGCCAGCCTTGTAAAGGGCAGCAGTGCGCTTGATTTCGCTGGCCTTGGCCGCCTTGTTCTTGGCACCAGCAAGATAAGCCTTAGGCAGGCCCGTCTTCTTGTCCTTTGGTGGGCGACGCTTGGCTGCCATCACTTCTTCTTTTTCTTAGGCTTTTTCTTGCCCATCGTTGATTGGGGCTTTTTCGGACCGCTGTAACGGGGCATCAGTCTTCAGCAGATGACACCTCTTTTTTAGCAGGCTTTTTCTTGGCAGCGGGTTTGCGGGCAGGAGCAGCGGTTTCGCCCTGCACTGTGAACTGGTACTTACTGTGCATTGGGATAGCGGTCGGCTAGTTGCTTCAAAGTTAGCTCTGCACCGTCCTTGTCAACAAACTTGCGGATAGCGTCTTCCTTGCCGTACTTCTTGACAAGGAAGTTGTAGTACGGGATGCGCTTGGGTCCAAGGACGTCTTCTTTGACCAGGTCTGTCTGTTGGTCGAACCAAATGCCATAAGGCTCACGCAGCGAAAGGGTTCTGGCTGCAAAGCCGGTGGTCAGAGACACACGGCGTGACCTGCAGCCGAAATGTTGTGGCGGCTTGGGGCCTTTGCCCCATTCGTACACCTTGCCGTCCAATGCCCTGCAGATTGGCGTCGTTTTGCTGTCCAAAAGGGCTGTGTACCTGTATTTCTTTGTGATATCTGGGTTTTGCAAAGCCACTAGCTCTTCAGCTGCATCAACAACCTGATTGACGCTGGTGCGGACAATGGCGCGGATCTGGTTGTTGGGCATGGCCGTCACTTGGCCGCCAGAAGCAATGATGCTGTCAACAGTGCCTGCCTGTTCCCGGCGCAACCTGCCTTTCAGCTGACTGACAATGCTGCCAACAGACTTGCCCTCCAACACACCGACACGCAGCACTTGGCTGAACACTTCGGCTTGCTTGGTGGACATACGGTCGAACGCTTGGCGCACGACTGAACCATTGGGGAGCGTCAGCTGCTGGCCAGTAGTGAGCTGAAACGTGACGGTGTCAGGGGCGAGCCTTTCCAGCCTGTCGCTCAGGTCAACAATGCCAATCGCTGTTGGATCCGCAGTCACAACCGCCTGGGCAAAGCTTGGGCTGATTTCAACAGTGCGAACAACACGGTTGCTGCCATCAGGAAGCACTTGCCGCAGCTGTTCAGCAGCAAAACCAGTCTGGAGCTGAGCAAGTCCTTGCAGTTCCTCTGCCATCAACGCGGCACTGTCACCTGACCAAGTCGCTAGTGATTCCCTGAGCTGAAGCAACAACGTGCGAAGCCTTGCTTGGCGCAAGGGCTGCCGCACTACACCTGTGAGCTGAATCTCTTCCTCAATGCTTCGCAGCTGGTCGATCGCATCCAAGATCACGTCGTTGTACGAACGGATGATCCGCCTGGCGACACCGTTGCTGTAACGGTTCAGGTCAATGGCATTGCGGTAGACCGCTGCTGGGGCGCTCATGTCTTTTTGATGCCAACTGCTTCTGATGAATCAATGCAGATGATTGAAACGTCTGCACCTGCACGCAAAGCGTCACCGACGATGCCCGTGAACTCCATCAAGGCAAGGTCGTCAGACTGGCTAATCGCACATTCGGTGATGCCACAGACTGCACCACCCGAATACCAAGTGGTCCGTATCACCGCATAAAAATCGTCCATCAGTTCTGACTGGACGTAGTACAGCGCCTGTTGCCGTGATGGCTCGTCAGGGCGTTTTTTGCTGCGGTTCAACCATCCCATCAGTCAGGCATCTGCTCATCGTCAGCCTCAGCTTGGCCCTCGGGCATGGTTTCAGCAGCAGGTTGGCGTGGCTCAACGGGGTCAACCAAACCACCGTTCTGAGTAGCTTCAACTTCTTCTTCAACGTCAAACTCATCACCCAGCACTTCACCAGCCTCAAGCTGGTCGAGCAATGTCTTTTGAGTGATGGTGCCTGCGGTGTACAGCTGCAGCAGGGCTTGGATCTCTTGCGGCTCGAGCCGTGATGCAAGGAAGTCGCGGTTCACAAAGCTGCTGCCTGCCTGTTGTTCCTGCAAGAACGCAGCATGAAAGCCAAGGCAGTTGTCGATCAGGTCTTGCATCTGTTGTGCGATGACCATCATGGTGCTGTCGCCTTGGCTGCGATCAATGCGCTTTGCCTCTGCTGTCTCTGCGCTGAGCTTTTGCCCCAACACAGCAGCAAGGCCAAGTTCGTTGATCTGTGATGCGATCTGATCCAGTCGCTTGAACTGAGCCTCGTAGCTGCGGCCACCAGGCTCGATGTATTCAGCACGGCCATCAGCAGGGAATGCAATAGCTTCACCAGGCCCTGCAGACACTTCTTCAGCGGCCTGTGGAAATCCGTAGAAAGCCAGCATCGGCACAGCTGAGATGTGCAGCTGATTGTCCAAATCTGACTGGACTTGGTACTGCTTCAGGTTCAGTTCTGCAATGTCAGCCAATGGCGGGTTGGACTCCAGCACGTTGGTCCGGTTGGCATAAGCAACGGCAAACGGAATTTCATTAAGGCTGGTCGTGCCTTCCTCAACAACACGGAAATCACCCTTTGCATCCTTTTGGTGGATCTCAAAAGCGCCAGGCGTCAGAACGCGAACCTGCTGCACTTCTTTTTCCCCATACAAGCCATCAGGAACAACAACACGTTCCATCAACCGCAGCTGGGTCAGGGTCTGTTTGCCGTCAGCGTTTTCCACACGCCAGCCGAGTATGTCCCGTGGCGTATAAGTCACCCAGTACGGGCGCCCATCAGCACCAGCGGCAGGCGCATCAACAAGGACACCAACGTGGCCATATCGCACGCACTTGCGTGCAGTTTCATAAGTCCAGACGTTCAGGTCATTGCCCTGCAAGTCAACGTCGAACAACTGCTCACGGATGTTGTCTGATACGTCTGTCAGCCGCACAGGCTTGCGGGTCAACATGCCCGCAAGCATGCGCTCTAAGCGCACATAGAACGGCGCAAGAACACTTCTCAGCAGGCGGTTGTCATATGCCTCATCCAGTTCTCTTGGTTCTTGTGGCAAATATGTCCGGTGTTTTTTTCTGATGCCGTACGTGCCCAGCAGCAGGGTTTCAATCAAGAGCCAATGCGGCTCCATGTTTACCCAGGCAGTATTCGGGTCATTGACCTGCGTAACGTTGCCTACACGTTGGCGACCAGAAAGACCCGAGTACACAGCTGCAAACCACCCAGTTCCTGCAGCTTAGTAAAGCCTGATGCCTGTGCCCCGTCCAGCACGTTGATGCAGCGGATTGAACTCACGCCAAATCAAATAACCAAGGGCGTCATTCATGTGGTCATAGCCAGCATCTTTGTCTGGCTCGCCACGTTCTGTATATGACTGCAGCTCAAGGCACTCAATCGTTCGCTTGCAGTTGCTTGCTACCTGCAGCCTGACTTCACCTTTGCCGTTCTCCAGAACAGCTTGTACAGCAGCCACCCGATCACGAACGGGAGGGTTTGACCTTGGCGATTGATTGATGAAGCCATAGGTTTCCAAGATCTGGATGTCGGTCTGGCTGGCGTTAGTAGATCGTGCTCCGCCTGATGCGTCAGGGTAGATATATACGCGGTTGTCGGGAAATCTTCTGCGTATTTCTTGACCCAAAGCGTCGGTGTCATGGGCACCGCTGACCTCATCGATCAGCAATAGTTGGTTGCCAAGACGGACACCGATGACGGCTGACATGTTGCCAATATTGAAGTCAACGCCAACCCGCAAAGGTTCAGAGCTGAAATCGTTCTGTTCTGTTGTGATGTGTTTGGCCCGGTCGAAGCGGTCGTAAACCTGGCCTGTTGTGAGGTTGCAGAACTGACCTTCCAGATACGCCTGGAGAAGTGATGGGTCGTAGTTGGCCTGCAGCCGTTCGATGAAGTCTTGGGGCAGATGTGGATTATCTGCCGATCGCATCCTAATCAGCTTGCGGTCATCACGCTGTTTTGCGTCATCCGTACCAAAGGTTTGCCACATCCAACGAAAACCTTCAGGCGTTGATGCTGCTGCGAACTGCCTGACGTTGCCTGAACGCAAGCGGCCAAGAATCTTGGGAAACGCCCTTGAGCAAACGCTGGGGTTGACCGTGTCAATCTCATCAGCAAGGACAAAGGCCAAGTTGAGGCCAATGATCCGTGACCAGTTCTCAAAGCTGCGGCACAGGATCTTCGTGTCACCACCAGGCAGGTGCAATGTGTACTCAGGCAAAGGTGATGCCCTGTGGGTGTACGGCACCTCATATGCCTCTAGGAAGCCCTCGAAGTCGTTCTGCCAAATGTCCCTGACCAATGGGCCGGTCGGCTCCATCACACAGCCAATGAAGCCCTGATTAGCAGCTGCAAGGTGCAGGGTCTTGGCAGCCAATGCCCTGGTCTTGCCGGCGCCATAGCCAGCAGAGAGTCCAATGATCTGCGTCTGTTCGTCTTCAACAAAGGCCAGCTGGCCAGGGTGCAGGTCAGCCCTCACCTGCTGCAGCAGCCGATCTACATCAATCTGGCTGTCCTCAGCCCCAAGCCGTTGAAGGATGTTGCCCCTTGGAATCGTGGACAGAACACCCATCAGTCATACAGCTTGGCAATCTTGGCAGCGGTGTTGATACAGCCCAACACAGCTTGAAGGTTGGACTGTTCCATGCCCTTCTTATGGACGACGTTCAGCTGGGACAAAAGTATTGCGGCAAAAGCTTGGCGATCCAAGTTGAAATCTTCTTCAAGGCGCTTTGTGGCTAGGGCAATGTATTCATCGCTTTGCCTTTGCTTCAGCCCCCATTCACTTGCGGCGTATTGCAAAAGGTCTGAACGTGTTGCCCCATTGGCAATCATCCGGGCAAACCTCGATGTCCGGAATTGCTTTTCTGCTTTTGTGCAGCGTGGATTCTTGTCCATGGTTTCAGCCTAATGATGCAAATGAATCCAGGGCGTACCAGACGTGTGAGTTGCGATAGCCGCCTTGATGCGTGGGAACTATTGGCGTCACACCGTGACAGTTCCTCCATGCCGGATAGACAAGCATCGAGCCATCCGTTTGGTCAAAGGTGGCGTCGTAGTCGGGGACATGCAAGTTTCCGCCGGTGCTGTTGCGCCGCTTGGTGATGATGATGTTGATGGCGCCTTTGACGTTGGCGTGATCTTGATGGATTGGCGCTGCGATGTTGCAGTTACTGATGGTGCTGCTGAAGTGCTTTGCGAAGCGCCACTTCTCAGGCACACGGGCCTGAACCTTGCTGCTGTGTAGCTGGGTGACTTCAGGTGCCAGCTCTTGCACAAGCTGATAGGCGGTGATGCCTGCCTTGTGCATGGCTTTGACAAATGTGCCAGCGGTCTTGCTGCTGTGGACAGAGGACCTTGTGCCGTAGGCCCGTCGCATATGTGGCTTGGGCGGCACGCTCCCAAGGATGGCTGAATACTGCGAGATAACCAGGTAACGGCGTTTGCCGTCAGGCCCTGGTGGCAATGGACGCTTACGGTCCATCATGGTTTTCGGCACCCTAGTTGAGTTGACCTCGTGGTCAGCAATGTTGACCAGGTTCCGCAAGTCATCAGGCAGTTGCTTGATGAACAAGCCGACCTGAGTGCCATCAGGGTCAGCAAGGATGCAGGACTCTGTGACGTTGGGCTGCAGCGTTGGGCAAGTGTCCCCGATCTTGAGCTTTGGCGCCTTGGGCTGCAGGGTCAGAACTGGCAGCTTCATATCCACTGGAGCTTTCCGTGGGTGATTGTTTTGAGCTTGATGTTGGGCACGTCACCGGACTTGATGTATAGCTTGCTGATGCTGGGAAAACGATTGACGATCTGCTGCAGCTGAGCCTCGTGGTCTTTCGCACGTTTGTCCTTGCCACCAAGTTCAGCCTGGATCCCACCTTCAGCGAAGTACTTGGTCTTGGGGCAGTACCCATCAATGCGGACCACACCTTTGTAACGCTTGAACGACCTGAGGGTCAGCTCAAAGTCTTCACCAGATGACTGGCGTGGACGGTCATCACCGCACATGGCCGGATCACCTGCAAACGTGCCGTGGAAGATTCCACAGATGTACCGCAGGCCGACGCTGATGGTTGGCTTGAGGAACATGCCATTGGCCACAGGGTTGATTCCCCAAAGCCTTGCTCCAGTGTTTTGGCAGACCTGAAAGCCTTTTGACACCAAGCGATCAAGGTCGCCGGTGTACGGCTGCAGGGCGTTGCCGTCTTTGACGTACAGCCCAGCAATGTCGTCATCCAAGTTGAGGATGCGTGTGCCGGGTTTGTAGTAATGCAGGTTGTACCAGATGCGGGAGTTGATCAGCCCTGGCTGGCTGATGACAACCTTGACGCCAAGGCCAATCGCCTGCAGAGCGGTGTCATACAGGTGCTTCTCATTGCTGTCAGCCACGAAGACAGTGACACGGCTGAAATCAGCATTGGTGCGCTTCAGGGTTGTAAGCGTTTCAGTGATCAGACGCGTTGGCCGCTTGTAGCTGGGGATTGCGATCTGATAGTCGATCATGCAGCCAAAGCCTCAATCAGCTTCATCCCCACGTACTCACCACGCTTACGAGCTGCTTCCACTAGGGCCTTGGCTTCTTCGTAGTCCTCAGGGCGGAACTCAATCTGGATGGCCTTCATCACACCATCAGCCAGCTCTGCTGTGGGGTCATCGTCCATGTCGTCTAATGCGGACAGGTCAATGTCCTCACCAAAGGTAGGCAGGTCATCACCCCAGCCCAGCAGCGTGAGGTCAAAGCCAGCTTCACCTAAGGCCTGCAGTTCAGCCTGCAGCACGTCGTCATCCCAAGTGCTGTTGAGTGCCAGCTGGTTATCAGCGATGACGTAGGCCCGTCGCTGTTCAGCTGTGAGGTGGCCAAGCGTGATGGTCGGCACTTGGGCTAGGCCCATCAGCTCTGCAGCCAGCAGACGGCCATGGCCTGCGATCACATTGCAGTCATCATCAATGAGGATTGGGTTTGTGAAACCGAACTCCTTGATTGATCGGACAAGACGATCAAGCTGTGCTTCTGAATGTTGCCGTGGATTGTTTTCGTATGGCTTGAGAACTTCAGTTTCACGCTGGACGATTTTGTCTGATGCGATTGTCACTGCCAGTTATCTGGATTCGCTTTCCAGAGTAGCCGTAGTTGACGAAGCTTCGGTTCAACCAAGTGATGTGAACTTACGGTTCCGCTGATGTTGCCAATCGTTATCTGAACACAACCGTCGTCGAGGTTGCGGATCTTGGCATTTGGCATAGGCATCTCTGAGGCGCTGCTCATAGTCCAAGAAGGCTTGAAGGTTGTTCAGATGTTGTTGTGTTTTGAGGTGTTGGTCCATGTTTGAAGTCGGGGGATAGATCGCCACACACAGGCGCCCTGCTTTCCCTTGCTGCACCCAAGGTGTTGTATAGCTTTCAGCCTGCCTGGGGATGGCAGGCATCAGGCTCCCCGACTGATGATCATTCGTGTTCCTCAACGGTGTAGGAAAAGCCGCAGTCCTTGGCGTCTTGTATCAGCTGGTCACGCTCATGAGTGGTGTAGGCCCATTCAGTCCACTCAAGCCTGCCGTCAAGCGAGGCTTCAACGTAGTAGCGGCATTGAGGTTCCATGGCTTGAAGCTTCAGAAGGTTGGTGGCTTCAAGCTCATCTTGATGCTTTTGAAACGACTCGAAAAGGCTGAGCATGTAGTTGTGATGGTCCATGGTGTGTGTACCTCTCGGTGTGGTGTGGATCAGCAGATGCCGTTGGCAGCGAACCAGAAAGCAACTTCACCAGCCAGGTCGTCTTCGTTGGTGATGCCTTGAGCGATGAAGGTTTTGGCTTGCTGCTTGATTTTGTACTGCTGAATGGCGGTGAGTTCACCACCCAGTTCAGCTTCAATGGTTTCGATGATGTTGAAGAGGTTGATCATGTGAGTTGGCATCCCTGCCTTTCTTGAACTTATTATGGCATGCCATTGGCATATTGGCAAGCCATTGGCCTCACATTTGGAAAGCTTTTACGCCTTGGATTTTGTAGCTGTCGTCAAGGTCAGAAGCTTTGAGCCATTCCTCAGCTTCTTGGCGGGTGAAGAACGCAGGTCCTTCAACCATGCTGACCTGCTCGCCGCAGTAGTCGATGGTGGTGACGGCTTGGAAAAGAACGGTGTTGTTCATGGTGCTGTGTGTGTGGGGCTCCCACCCCGTTGATTAGATTATGGCATGCCACCATGCAGATGGCAAGCCATTGGCTGAAATCAATCCCAGCTGTTGTAGTACTGGGGCTTGCCGTCCCAGATGCGGAAGTACTTGATGCTGTCGGACACGTATTGCTTGCCCTCTGACAGCTGGATCCTTTTGCGGAAGACCTTGTCGTCGGATGCCTGCCAAGACGTATCAGGCATCGCCTTGCCTTCACCCCGGCCATCGTCGCCAGTGACGACGCAATGAACAGGGCGCAGCCAGACGCTTGCCTTGGTCATGCGGTCAACGACGTAGTACTCAACCAGCGTCATGTCATATCCGTAGCTGGAGCAAACGATTTGCCCAACTTCAAAGCGGTCGGTCTGCAGTGCTGTGGTGGTCATGTGTGGCCTCTCGGCTGAACTTGATTAGATCATGGCATGCCATCAAGCAAATGGCAAGCCATCACCATTCATCGTCTTCTGCTGCTGGTGCAGCGAAGACGCTGCCCTTGTTTTCACGGATGTCCACACCCCAACGCTGATTACTCATGGTCAGCATCTCGTTCCCAAGCTTGGCAATCACCATCCGGTTGGGATTTGAACCATCACGAACAAGCCAGCCATTTTTCCAAGAGTCGCCAATCAACCGTTCAACATGCGTGCCGACAGGCACCGGCAATAAGACACCCTCAGGCACCCCTCCGCCGTCAGAGGGGGTCAAGTGTGTTTTATGTGTCAAATCCCTTTTTATATGTGCGCGCGAGGCATCAGATCCCAGTGCTGACGGTATTTGACCCCTTTGACCCCCAGGGCCTTGCTCATCAGCTGCTGATTCTTTGATTTGACACGTTTGACCCTTTTGACCCCCTGTTTTTTTGGATGGGTCATTGGGGGTGTCAAATACAGGGCGATACAAAGCAGCAGGCCGTCCAGCGGTGTCAGCAGGCAGCTCACCGTCCTGCACGATCAGCCCCTTGGTGGCCAAAGCCTTCAACGTCCGGAGTGCTTTCTGCCTGCTGATGTTGCACTGGCTGGCAATCTCAGCAGCAGTTGTATGGACCTTGTTTTCCCACAACTGACAGCAGTGGTCATAAGCAGATTCCTGACGGCCTTGAAGCGATTCCTCAACTTGGGCACGGGCCTCGGCTGCAATGGCATCGTCACCATCGCCATGACTGACCCAACCGTCGTCAGTCAGCTCAACCACCAGGTTGGTGGCTTTGCTTCTGCCCATCGGCTTCACAGCAATCCGGTGATCGGTTTGCATCTGCCCTTCAACAGGCACCTTCAGCCAGTTCAGCAGCACAGACCAGCTGACAGCGCCTGCGAGGCTGTTGCTTCCCCGGCTGGCTGTGATGGCATTGCCACCAGACACCGACTTGTTGGTGTGGTGAACCAGAACCGTGGTGCTGCCAGTGCCAGACAGCACGACCTCGAGCTTGCGGGCTGGGATATCGAAGTCACTGCTGGCTTCCTCAATCCCAAGCTGGCCGACACAAGCGTGATACGTGTCCACCAGCACCAGTGAGCCGGGATACTTGGACGCCATGGCAGCAATAGCGTCAAGACCGTTGTCATTGAGCTGCACTGCATCTTCAAGGCTCCAAAGAATGACGCCTTCCGCCAGCTCGTGAAAACACTCACCGTTTTCATCAACGCCCTGGGTGCCTAAGCCTTCACGCTCAAACAGCACCCACCAGTCGGAAACGTTTTGGTCTGTGCCAACGATGATCAGTTTGTTGATCTGCCCGTGGATTGGGATGCCAAGGAACTCAGCATCACCACGCAAAGCAGCAGCGGCCATCGCCGTCATCAGGGCTGACTTGCCGACCTTTGGTGGCGCGACTACCAAGTTCTGACGGCCACGCATGATGACGCCTTCCCACAGCCAAGGGACAGGCGAAACATCGAGCTTCTGCCCGCCCTGCTTCGGCTCAGGGATGCCAACGTTGCGACCAGTGGCCTGCGCTAAGTAATGCGCTGCTTCTGATTTGCTGATGGCACAACCAAGCTCTTCGGCTTGGTTGCGCAGCATGAACAAGCGGTCAACAGAGTCAGTCGTTGCGCCAACGACTTTTACGGCTGCGCTTTTGAGTTGTGCGACCTGATCCAGGCAATCCTGAAGGCTTGGATCCGCGTTGCTGTCGTTGTTTGAGGCGTCGTGTGTAGAACCCATCTTTGGCCTTTGAAGGCGAGAACCATGTGCGTTGTCCGTAAACACCCAGCCGCTCAAGCTCTTTGAAAGCTTCAAGTTCAGGGCTGGTTTCCTCAGGGTGCTGAGCATCCCAAGTGTCTAAAGCTTGGTCTGACCGTTTGCGCTGCAGGTCTGTGTAATAGCCCTTGGCTGCCAGGTCTTCATCAAACTCACCAGGCAATGACCAGATCTGCCACTGCAGAAGCTGCCATGCCTGGTGCTCCTTGTCGTAGTCAATCACGAGCCAACGGCTCAGGCTCAGATGCGATGGCCTTTTGCAAAAGCAAGTTGACCCAGCCAGTGCGGCTGACGCCGATTGGTTTTTTGCGATCCACTTCAGCGATCACCCTTGGGTCGATAAGGACTCTGGTGTTGGTGATCTGTTCCAGTTCAGGCACGTTTTGGGCTTGCTTTGCCGGCGAAGTGTGCCCAGAATGACCCGGCCTGGCAACCCCAAAACCATCGATCGCATCAAAGACTTGTCGTTCTTCCCGGAATGGCACCGCTACAAGCTGAAAGAAGAGTGGCTTGCAAGGTCAGTCACTGGCGTGCTCGGGGCAAAGCTGTCGCCGGATGCAAAGGCCAACATCATGCGTTACAAGGACGGTCCCAACGGCTGGGCTGCCAGAGGCGAGCAAATCCACAACGCACTGGAAAACCATCTGCAAGGCGAAGCCATTGAGTTCGCTGAACGCTGGACAGACTGGGTCGATCCGATCTTGGACTGCGAGCTTTTTCGCGGTGCAAAAGTGATCGCAACTGAATACAGACTGTGCGACGCCAAAAAATCTATGGGTGGATCATTTGATTTCCTCCTGCAGACTTCAACGGGTGAAATCGTGCTGGGCGACCTGAAGACAGTTGGCAGCAAAAGCCGCGCACGCACACGCGAGGCTGCTACCGACCAACTGGGTGCATATTTATCAATGTTGATCGATCATCATCCAGGTGTTTTTGTCGACAAATGTGTGACCGTTGTTTCTGGACCCAAAGAATGCCGCGTCATCCGGCAAAACCCAGATGATTGTATCGAGGCATGGCTTGACAGCTGGGATCGTTATCAATTTGAGCAAAAAGAACTTGAGGAATGGTGGTGAGTAGCCTGAACTGGTCTGTTCTTCTCGACCCTGCAAATGGCGGACCAGGTGAACCGCCTGGCAGGGCTGAAGCTGTTCGGGCTGCAGCAGAAACAACCAAGCAGCGGTATATCAAACACGGCAAGAAACGCGCAAAAGGCAGCGTCAAACGAAAAGAAAAAATCATCCCAAGGGTTGCGCGCAAATAATTGGCATGCCACCATTCGCAGGCCATCACACACACGGCATTGGATTACACAAGCAAAACAGTCACAGTCGTTGTCGACCATGCGCTCTTGGCTGAAAAGCCGCAGTTGTATGGATTTATTTTTGGTGATCCGGACGTCAGGGTCAGGGTTTTCCCCGGACCTCAAGGCCATCCTGATCCTAAATTTGTTGAGCTGATCAATGTTGGTACACCATTGCTCGCAAAAGCTTCGGTGCGCCTGCAAGTCAGAATCTACGGGCCACGCGAAAACGACTTAAGGGCAAGCTATTCGGGTTCTGCCTTGCCATTTTTGCAGCAGCATGAAAACGATCAAAAAGTGATTGAGCAGCTTCTTGCCCAGCATGCTCAGCAAAAAGCATTAACCGAGCAACGTTCACCGGCAGATGTTTTTCAGCAGCAAGATTTGCCGCCAGCTGAAGCACCTCAGCAAGCCAAAGATCAGGCCGCAATCATTGACAGGCTGTTTGATTTTGGCGAGAACCCCGGCTTGATGCTTACAAAAACAGAGGCGCGCCTACGCCTCAAAACAGACCGCGATTTGATCGTTGTTCTGCAGGTTGTCGCTCACAAACTGGGTGTTAAGGTTCCCGACTTGTGCAATGAAATCATGTGGGAAGCCGTGAGATCCGGTCGCATATGGGATTGCCAAACGGACAATGGCATGCCATAATATGTTCAACGGGGCAGGGATGTCCCTCACACACACAAACCAATGACCATCCAACAGCAAATCGACGACATCAAGCTTCTTCTTGATGACGCACAAACTTCTTACAGCCACGCCATTGCCGCTAACGACATGGCTGCCGTGACCACTCACCGCAAGGCTGTCAGCAAGTACCGCAACATGATCGGCAAGCTGGTCAAGCAAAAGCTGGGGATGTGATGCGACCTGTTTACACAGTCACCTTCACAGGTGCAGAACTAGATCTTCTCTACGAGTTGACCAGAGATGCACGCAACAACCTGCCTGACCCGGACGACATTCCAGAGCCGGGCAGTTGGGCCAACCAAGTCGCCCTCATGGACCTCAAGCTCACTGACCTTTATCACCAACGCCGCCGATGAATTACCAAGAGGCCCTGTACCACATGGATCGCTTGGCTGATTGGCAGAACAACGAAGACGAAAGCACTTGGGGCAAGTTCCTCACCCTCATCGGTGAAGGCAACGGGCCTCAACCTTTCCGTCAATCGTTGGGCTACTTGGAAGCCGACCTGCTGGGCAAAGCCTTGCAGGCATACGGCTCAAGGCCAGACGCCTTCAAAGAACACCTTTCCAAGTTTTATGACAACACCACCAAATGATTACGCCGCAGAACATCGTTTCGTTGAATCGCACCCAGAAGTCATTGAGCAGCTGGCAGCGCATCGCAAACGGTTTGAAGCAATCCGTGAGGCAGACCGCAACGTCATCATGGAAGCCCGCAAGGTGACTTCATTGATGGCTGCGTTTGACGCCACCATTGACGCCCAGTTCAGGCAGGAAGATGTCACGGATGAGCATGAAAAACTGCTCAAGGAATACACCAACCAAGACTCTGAAACTTGGTTCTGGCGTCACCACCAAGCCCAGGAAATGATTCAAGAATCAATCGTGGCCCGGTGTGCGCTGGTGGTTGAAGCCCAGGCGAAATACAAAGAGCTTGAAAACAACCATCAACACTGCAAGCTCTTGGCAGAGGCAAGACAAATAGCAAGGGAAGCGTACAAAGCACAGCAAGCTCAAGCATCAAAACCCCGTCGGGGCCGTCCACCCAAAAATCGCAACTGACTCATGAACTACAGAGCCTACCGACCACGCCAACGCCGCACCAAGATGTACAGCCCTGAACAAGCCAGCACCAAAATCAACGCCATCGTCACTGTTGTTGCCTTTGCGCTGTTCGGTGCAGCAGCCTGGTACTCAATCACCACAACGCTGGACCAGCAGCAGGCACAACACTGCGCCCAAGGCTGGCAACCTGCCTGCGAAAAGCTGAAGTAATGGGCAAGGGCATTTACTGGAGCACAACACCGCATCTGTACGTTGCCGGTGCAAAGGCAAGCGCAAAAGCTGCGCTCAGTGAAAGCTCTCCCAAGCTGACTGCATTAGAAAAAGCGTTCTACAACGCTCAACGAAGGCAGCAGTGTTCAACAGCTACACCTTCTTCGCCCCAGGCAAGCCAGCACCGCAAGGCAGCAAAAAAGTCCACCGCTACATCAAAGGAAGGGCAATTCTCGGGGAAAGCTCAGCCGCAGTAGATCCGTGGAGGAAAGTTGTTGCCGGCTGTGCCCGCAGGTTGCAACCTGAGCAATGGCATGCCAAACTACCCGTGTCGTTGACGTTGACCTTTGTTTTTGCCAGGCCGAAAGCTCACTTCCGTGCCAATGGCGAACTCAAGGGCAGTGCTCCACAGCATTGCGTCACACGCATCGGGGATCTGGACAAGCTCTGTAGAGCTGTCTGCGATGCACTGACAGGCATTGCATATGACGACGACTCGCAAGTCTTCAGCCTTCACGCTGTACGTCGATATGCCGTCGGCAGTGAATCACACGGTGCCCACATCACCATCACCACCATTGATGTCTGAACTTACAAAAGCCCTAATCGGCTTTCACAAAGCTGTCGACAAAATCGACAAAAACGCACGAGCTAACTACGGCAAGTTTGCAGACCTTGCCAATGTGCTGTCCACCGTGACGCCACCCCTGCACGCCAACGGTTTGGCCATCACCCAAACCTTCGACGATCAGGCACTGGTCACAACGCTGCACCACACCAGCGGTGAAACCATCAGCAGCTCTTGCCAGCTGATGATCTGCGATGGACGCAACCAAACCCAGGAATGGGGCAAGGCTGTGACATATCAACGTCGTTACGCAATCTGCTCAATTTTGGGCATCGTTGCCGACATGGATACTGATGCTGAATCAGAGCCACAGCCTGAAAAAAAGGTCAGCCGGCCCGCCCGCAAAGCTGAGCCAGCAGAGCCCAAGCCTAATGACCCAATGAAAGATGACGAAAAAGAGCTGCTCCACGGCGTCATCAAGGAACTCAAAGCAGACCACAAGCAAGAGCTGATCAAACGGTTCCGCAAAGAGTTCAACTATCCCGAGGGGCTTGTCAAAGACAAGATCCAAACTTACGCACATCGCACTTTCCTCCAAAATGCCATGAAAGAAATCACTGCCTAATCAATGCCACAGTCACAAGCTGAAGCTGACCTCAAGCGGCGCAAAAACTTCTTTCAAGTGCGGCTTGACGACCATCTAGCCGACAAGTTGCGCCACTTCATGGATTCACGCAACTACAACCAAAACCAAGCTCTCAAAATCATCCTCAGCAAGTTTTTCAACGGAAAGTAATGCTCAACATCACCGCACACGGCAACATCGGCAGAGACCCAGAACTCAAGGAAACCACCAGTTCACAGGTCGCCAACTTCAGCATCGCTACACGCACCGGCAAGGATGAAACCACTTGGATCAACTGCCAAGTCTGGGGCAAGCGGGCTGACACCGTCATGCAGTACATGCACAAAGGCGACAAGATCACAGTCTGTGGCCAGGGCAAGCTGCAAGAGTATGACCGCAAAGATGGCGGCAAGGGTTACAGCCTGCAGCTGAACGTGTCTGACTTCACGCTGCCAGTCACACCCAAGAAGGCTGACGACGAAGAGTTCTGATAATCGGGGCAGCAGTGCTGGCGTCTGCGTAAGTCCCCGCTCAACAATGACGAAACCAACCATCAAGCAAGTTTGGAAAGACGGCATCCAGCAGTGGGAAGTCAGCCACGCAGGCATGACTCGCTTCTTCAAAAACGACTGGCAGGCTCAGTGGCACTTTGAGTCCTGCCTCAGGTTGCACCGTGCAACCGCCAAGAAATGATTGCGGACTAGGACAGGCTCGCGCGCCTTACGCCCCTCACACCTGATCCGCTGCAGGTCACTTGTCCTCGCCCTTAAAAAGGATGAGACACAGATCTTACTTACCAGGCATCAAGGCGGCGTCGATTGATGCAATGTGATTTACAGCCTGTCGCAGCATCTTGGCGTGATGCCAGTTCTGCTGAGCCATGGCCACACACAGGTCCATCAGGGCTTGCTTGTCGTCACAGCTTTTGATTTCACGCACTGTTTTTTCAAGCTGCAACTCTTCTTCAAGTGTTTGTTCAACAACCATCCAATCGGCCCAGCCCATCAGAACCTCCAGCAGCTGCAGGATTTGCCCAGCTATAGCCAGCAAACCGCAGCTACGCCACGTTGGGCATCACGGTCAGGTGATTGTTGTAGTGGCCTGTTTCCCGATAGCTTTTCATTGGGGTCTTGGACATTGCATGAAACACCATCTGCCCAATCTTCAAGCCTGGGAACAGCGGGATTGCATGGTGCAGCCTTTCGTTTTTCAGCTCGAGTGTCAACCGTGATCCGTGCCAGCCTGGGTCGCACCAGCCAGCAAGCAAGTGATTAAGACCAGATCTTGCACGGCTTGATTTGAGTACAAATTGACTGCTGATGTCGTCGGGCAGGTTAAACAGCTCAAGTGTTTCAGCCAGGCAAAACTCGCCGGACTGAAGCATGAACGGGTCATCCTCTGTTCTGTCTGCAATGTTGATACGCACCAGCTCAGAGCTGTAGATGCTTTCAATCATCAAGTGATCGCCCAAGCGCAGGTCAAGGCTGGCTGGGTTCAACAAGCCTTCATCGAATGGGACGACCATCTGGCTTTGCCGGCACCTTGCCTTGATCTCCCAATCACACAGGACCGCCATGCTTTGCCGAAAACATCACTCTATGGCTCATCAATAAAAATGGCCCAGCCACTACGCGGTCCATCAACTTGCCAACGCTGGTGAAACTCAGCTTGGCGAACCTTGATGCGATGACCAGACAATGCAGCGTTATGGCCGCCGTGAGCCATGTCAGGCAGGCCCATTGGATCGCTCATGAGCCATTCACTGTCACTGCTGTAGCGGCCTGCATAGCCGTGGATTACAGACCAATGCCCGCAAGTTTCACTGCTGCACATTGGCGGCTCGCCACGCATCAAATCACCAGCGTGCAGCCATCCCACTAAAACGACACGGCCATTGTCGATCTCAGTTTCAATGTCTGAGGCGTCTGCCGTTTGGGTAAAACGCACCCTCAGCCCAAGGCTTGTGAGAGCTTTGACCTGAGCCATGACAGAAGACGTATCGCCAAACTGTTCCCGGATACGGTTGTATTCCTCGTCGCTGGCGACTTTTCCATGGAAGGCTGCTGCCATGGCTGCGGCGCTAGTGAAACACATTCGTGCCCCATTCGGTAAGTCCAGCTGGCGGAAGTAGGTAGGCATGTGGACCTCTTGGTCAATACCGCTAGCTCGCCATGCCTCAAACCAAGAGGAGTCTTCATCCAGAACGCTTTGCGGCAGGGCTTTTTCAAGCTCTGCAATAGCAGCCAGCTGGTGGGGCGTACCACGAAAAAAAGTAAAAAACGGCAGTAGGGCTAGACCCATGGCCATCACCAGCAAGGTCACTTGGATGATGCCGGAAGCCAACTACTTTTCAACTCTTGTGTCAGGCAACAGCAAATCCTTCAGGTGCTTCACCGCAAGGTCATCCAAATCATTGTCAGTGCGGGTGACAATCTTTTCCAGCATCGCCACAATCAGCTCTTTGAAAGCCCTCGAGCGCCACATGGTCATGACCAAGGGCTTGATGATTAGAAGCATTGGCCTGGCTTGGTTACCCTTAAAGCGTAGCTCTGTCCTGCTATGGCCACCAACCCCGAAGAGCAGCACGAAAAAGAAGGCATCTGCATGGCAGATGTCGTCAAAGCTTTGGTACTTGCCTGGAGCGCAGCACTGTTAACGGCTTCGTACTTGGGCATCTTCCCTCAGATGAAAATGGACAATACGTTCGTCGCATCACTGCTGACAGGTGCAATGGCATCGTTCGGCATTGAGCGGAAGAACAATGGTGGTGGCAACAAGAAGCCGACTATCGTTGACAACAAAGACACCAAAGCCGGCATCAAATGACCCGCACACTTTTGGTATTGGGCATCACTTTGGCGGCTGCATTGCCTGCCCAGGCAGACATCACCCACAAGATTCAGTCCTCTGTGCAACTGCAAGTAGATGGCGCTGCATCCCAAGCTTCAAGAATTGGCAGCACCCTTTCTGTTAGTGGCAGCAACGTCACTCTGGATACTGCTCCTGTGCTCGGGACTCTCACTGCTGGTTCTGCTGTGGGTTATACGCCAGGTGCCTACAGCATCACAACAGCAGGCGACGCCTTCAGCTACAGCGAGTCCTACATCGAGGGTGACGCCACCCCAACAGCAACCTCAGTGAGCAGCGGTGTTGTCACTAGCCTGCCGATGCTTGGCAACACGACGACGACTTCAGGTGGTGTAGCCGGAAGCCTTGCTGGAACGATCGCATCAGATGGGGCGATGACAATCACAGCCGGTGGCGCTGGTACTACCGCAACAGGTCAAGTTGTTCTCAGCATCGAAGTTGACTGATGCGCTGGTTTTTGCTGCTGTTGTTTTCTGCGCCAGCAGCAAACGCCGTGCCAGTGGTGCCTCAGTTCACCCAAGGCACAATGACCAGCCATACAGAAACAACCAGCAAGGTCACTGAAACGATCGTCAGTGAAAACTATTCCACTGGCTTTGAATACAGTGCTAGCGGTGTCAACATCACACCAGACGGACCAATCAATCCAGTTTCCAGTACAACGGTCAACGGATGGACCTCATTAGGCGAGCGGCCAAATTGGTCAATCACCAAGCCCGGCGAAGCCTTTCAGTTTGTCGAAAGCCTGAAAGGCCCTGGGCTGTCAAACGTGACAACCATCCAACGCGTGACAGAAATCACAAGCGTTACGGATACGGTTTCATCCTTCTCGGAATAATTAACGCAGCACCAGTAAACGCACAGGATGTCGGCGGCATATCTGCAACGGCAAGCCCAACAGCAACCAGCAGCGGATCTGTTTCAAATCAGGCTGTACAGATCATGCAGGGTTCTGCAATCACCAACACCTACGGCGGGAACATTCAATGCCAAGGGCCGACGCTGACCGTGACGCCATACCTGAATAGAACCAAGTCATGGGGCCTGCCATACGAATACAGCTACCCAGACCCGGTGTATGACCTGTCGGATTTGGATGACGACGGCAGGTTGGACAACCCAGGCGACGTGCTGTTTTTCAAAGACACAAGAACCGGTCAAAAAGACAATCACAACTGGAACTTGGGCCTGTCGATTCAGGCAACCATCCCACTAGACCAAGGCCTGCAGGATCGCTGCAAACAGGCAGTGGATACGCAGCTGGCCTTGCAGCAGCAGCACTTGGCTAACAAGCGGCTCGACTTTGAGATCTCAAGGCTCAAGCATTGTGGCGAGCTGATGATGAAGGGCATCCGTTTCGCCAAGGGCAGCCCTTATGAAAAGGTATGCCGCGACGTGCGGATCCATAAACCTGCACCCCACACACACGCTATTTCCGTAAAGACCTCTGGAACTTCCGACGCTCACTGACACTTTCTGGTTTCGGTTTTTTGCCGATTGCCTGCTGAAGTTTCTTCGCCAACTTCTTTATCGCCGGCCTGATTGCTTTGAGCAGTATTGGGGTTGCCAAGGCTGCTGACACAGCAATAGCTGATGTTCCAGCAGTGTTGACCGCTTGCGGAATGGTTGGAATCGCCTCAACAATGCGTTGAGTCAGTGGCTTTGATTCAACAGGTGGTTGTTCTGTTGGCGCTGGTGCTGTTGCTGCTGGTGGCTCTTTTGTGGGGAGCTTGACCGGCGGTGGTTTTGCAGCTGGTGGGGGATCTGCAGGCTTTGGCCTTGCAGGCTTTAAAGGCTGCGGCTCAACTTCAGGTTCCATGTCCATTGGGTTGAAGTGCGGCAAATCGATCACCGGCACACCAACATCAAGGGTTATCGGCGGCGCCTGCGGAATCGCAACAGGTGGCAAGTCAACAGAAGAGTTAATCTCAGGTACAACGATTTCACGGATTTCCATGAAGGCAGAGCGGTTTACTGCTGGCCAGCTGTGGATTGAACGTAATCGCAGGCGTGAAGGCCCGCCTGTTGTTTACACCGTTATGTCAGGCAAAACTGCTAGGCCATTTACTGAGCCGAAGGCAATCCTCAAATGGGTCAAATGGCCAAAAGGAACGCCAACTGGTGACTCATTACGGACATGGCTTGCGTCGTTTGACCAAGAAACTGAAACAGCCGCGCCAGAACTTGATATGGCAAAAATCAAGGCTGAAGGCTTCGGGCCTGAAGCTCATGATGAGGACCCAACCGCCAACACTAAAATGGTGACGTGATTGCAGGACCTGTCTCCGTTGGCAGCTTTGGCATCTCAGGCATCTCTGGGACAGGCACCTGGTCAAGAATCGTTTTCGTCAGTTCTAGCTTCAGCTCGCTGGCGTAGTTTTTGACCATTGACGGTACGCGCGTGTAAGCCAGCACGCCCATGACGGCCATCGTGCCAGACATTACGAAGCCAAGAACGCCGAGCAGGTTGTAGACCTTTTGCATAGCAAAAAGGCCCCAGTGAAGGGGCCAAGAAACGTGTGAGGTTCCAACCAAAAGGTAGCTCAGAAACCGCGCTTGAATCCAGTTTTGAATCCAAGGCCAACTTCATCGCCACTGCTGAAAGAAACCTCACCGTAAAGAGGGCCGCTGCTGATGCCAGCCTTGCCGGTCAGCTCAAGCTCTTTGTCGCCAGCATCAGGGAAGACGACAGCAGGACCAGCCTGAACATAAGCACCGTTGTCGAAGTCATAACCAACGTGGCCTTCGAGAATGCCTGCACCAACGCCAGAATCGAGACCGACACCAACGTTCAGCTCAGGATTGACGTACCAATCTGCGCGTGCAGACAGGGGGGCCAATGCAAGAGCACCAGCGATGGCACCAAAAACAAGACGCTTGATCATTTGGAAGAGAATTAGCGTTTTCCCTGGCCACGATACTTCTTCCGTCCATGGGACGGTTTCGAATGTGATCCATTACCTTGACGTGTCTTTTTTGGCTTGCTAGGGACAAAGTTCTGTCCGCTAAGGGACTTGGCCATCAGTAGCCGTCAGTGGACTGCAGGTTTTGATACTTAAGAGCCAAGCCGGTGAAAAGACCATGCTGCGGATGGCTAATCATGTCGCGGCCATCGAGGAAGAACAGCTCTTCGAGCCACAGCGTTCTTGCCTTTTGCACGGCAACATCCGTCGCGCCGTAGCTGGCGGTCATCAAAGGGTCAGGGCGTTGCATTACTCAGCAGGGTCAGGCGTGTTGCCCTCAGCGACCCACTCAAGGTACTCCTGATAGTCCGCGTTGGCGGGATCTGTAGGAATCCAAGAACCGTCAGTAGTTCTAAGAATTACAGCTGGATTTACCGCATTAGAGCGATGACAATAAACTTCTTGATAGCTCATAATTCAGCCTCCATTACAATGTGGAAATAGGATTCACTAGTAACGTTTACTCCTCCTATAGTAGTACTAATTAATACATGATTTTGCGAAGTATTTACTACACTTATGCCTACATCCGTATTATTAGTGCCTGTGCCTCTGTAAGTGTGAGCGTTACTTAAAGCGCCAGTTTTTGCACTACGCAACCTTACAGTGGGATCTGCTCTTTTTTGACATTGAAAAGTATAACTTTGCGAGGTGGTTGTATCGTCACTTGCTATAAAATTAAACGATAAAGGTTTAGACGTACTGAACGGATACCCCTCATTAAAATTGTGACCCTCTGAGTAGCCAGAAGGATAAGTAGTTTCATAGTACCTCTGACACCTAGCAAGCTCATCGCCGTAGCT
>Ga0208899_1000256_pt1 | contig 36449 bp, 49 predicted proteins | sample VirMetDEL_Nov_24_FD_184518 | JGI IMG/M metagenome (GOLD analysis project Ga0208899, IMG submission 184518) | Aqueous microbial communities from the Delaware River and Bay under freshwater to marine salinity gradient to study organic matter... | ecosystem: Environmental > Aquatic > Marine >... | reverse complement strand
GCATCCAGTGTGGCCTGATAAGCCGCCTCATGCTCTGCCTTAGTGGTTGTTACGCCATCCTCGTCAGTCGTATCAGCAAACATATCACGGGCAACGTAGTTCTCTACCCAGTTGCCGTTAGCATCTTGGACAACACCATCACGCACAGAATTCTGATATGCCGTTGTGGTAGCCGCTGGGCTGCGTAGCACTGGGTCTAGGTCTAGTGCGTCTAGTGTGGCTGCTTTCCATACACGAGGCAAAGACATGTTGGGGTTAGCTGAACGCCATTGCCCCTGTGTCTTCACTTCGCCTGTTGTTCTGTTGCGGTATTCTGACATGATTGATATTCTCCTGTGTCAGTTGATTATGCGATTGCGTAGAAGATGTAGGTTTCATTAAGTGCATTTGTCGCTCCAGAGCCACTTACTGCAAAGCCAGATGGGTCAGGGTCTATGAAGTCTCCATAACTTTCTGCTGCGTTTGAATTTAAGGCAAGGATAGCGTCATTTCCTGTCACAATAGCACGGGTAGTATCAAATATTCTCCAGTCGGATATTGAGGTGCTTCCAGAAACTTGTTTTATCATCACATACCTAGCACCAGAACTAAATCCGCAATCAATAGTCCTTTGTGATGCAGTGCCTACATAGCTCCCCACCTTCGATATGCCATCAAGGCTTGCGAAGAGGTAGGCTATGTAGTTTGAATTGTTTACCGACATATCCGCACCTAAAGAGAATACACTTGCTGTTGGGTTTGTTGATTGAAATATATCACTTTCTGCAATTGTGTTACTAGTGCTATTTAGTACGAGGTACTTTGCGTTTCCTATTCCTGTGTGATAAACAACCCATGATTCCTCAGCTCTACTCTTTACCCACATCATTTCAGGTGCAACTGTTAGATTATGGCTTACAGTCCTTGCACTTCCCGTACCCGAAAAAGTCACCGCATCGAAATAGCCCGGCGCTCTTTTCCACATCCAAGAGTAAACACTTGAGTTTGTGGATAGTGTTTCATTGTTCCAGCCATCCATGTAGTCAAAAGCAAACACAGGATTGCTTGTCTCTGCACTCCCGTTATCTGTGTTTAATTGTTTTCCTTGTATTAACCTACTGCCAACTGCCCAGTTAGCCGTTGAGCTAACATTTCTTGTTAATGCGAAATCAACAGGAAAACCGCTGTCAAACAATGGAGGGTCTTGATTAACCTGCGTATCAATAGCAAACACCTCACTCCCACTCTCAGGCACTTTAGTGCCACGGCGGATTGCCATGTAGATGTAGGTGTTACCAGAGGTGTTTATTGCTGCGTTATTATCTTGTATTTGAAACCCTGTTGGTGTTGGCCCCGTGCCGTATTGAGTAACTTCGGCAGCAGATGTATTAGCACTTAAACTGGCGGTTGAGTTAGCCACTTTGTTTGGCAAGCCACGCATAATGTCCCAAACAAACCAGTCATTTGCACTAGTCGCATCTTTAACCAGCAACCACTGAGGCTCAAAACCCAAGTCAATCTCAGGGCCAGTGCTAGAACCATTACCAGTATAACTCCCACACTTGATAGCATCTAAATCACCATCAGGGCCGAACTCACCGTCACCATCGTTGTGGGCGAAGAGGTAGGCAACAAACCGTTGACCACTCCAGTTCATACCAAGACCAGTACCTAACGTAAATTCAGTACTTGTTGGCGCAGTATCGTTCATCCAACTACCTACAGGAAAGTCGGTATCTGTTGTGTTTAACCGCAAAAACCTGCTGGCGTTGTTAGACAAACTTCTATGATAAACTTGCCATGTTGCATTACCATCTGACTGATCTAAGTTTTTAATAATAATACACCCAGGAACAGAACCCAAGTTATGGCTAATTGTTCTAACTGTTTGGTTCCCAGTATAGGTTAAGCATGTGAAAAATTTAGGGGCCTTCCTCCATGTCCAAGAGGCGTAGTCGTTGCCATTTGTGTTTATTGAAGCATCGTTACCACCAGAGAAGCCGTTAGCATTAAAAGATGTTACGCCATTCGTGCGTGTGGTTTCTGCACTTGTAAGGTTAGATGCAAGCCTTTTAGTCGCACCTCTTTCGGTGTCATAAAAATTGTGACCATTTCCAGCATCACGGTCTTTAATCCAAACCAAACCACCTTCGCCATCAAGGTCAATGTCGTTTGTAATTGTTTGTGTGGAGCTATTCCCAGTATACAAATAAGTGCTGAACACATCTTCTACGTTCAGGGCAGCACCGCCAGCATTACCAGCCGCAGCCTGTAGCATCTTTTTCTTAGTAGCCATTATTGTAGCTCCTTATGCTAATGCTTGACCCGCCGTGAAGCCGTACCAGTTAGTCCCACCATCCCGTGTGGTGAACACGAAGATGTCCTTCGCACTAGCAGTTGCTGTCAGGGTTGGAGCAGTTGCCGCTGGAAAGTCTACGCTTGCAGGCCATGTAACTGTGTAGCCAGAAGCAGAAGCATCTTGGATGATCTCAATGGAGAACGTGTAGGAAGTGCCAGATGCGGGTGGGTTGCTGAAGGTAAACGTAGTGTTGCCTGATAGAGTTAAGCTGAAGGAGTTACCATTGTGGCAGTTGACCGCTGGGGATGTACCAGAGAGGGCAGCGTAGGTTTCGTTGTAGCTACCTGCGATTAGTTCACCTGCTACATCTCCACTATCACTAGCTAAAGTACCTGTAATATTCACCCCTGTGCTAGTTGTGTTTAGCCTCTTGCCATTATCATAGTACAATTCCACAGCATTATCAGCCAAGAACACAGCCATGTTCTCACCTGTTGCACTTTCAATTTGAACATTGCTTGAGCCTTGAATGTAAAGAACGCCCTGACCTTGGTCACTGATGTAACTATTGCCGCCATCGTGATAAATCTGCAAGTCACTGCTATCGCCTAGCTGTATCTTATCGTTATCTTTTAAGTTAATGCTGCCACCATCAATGTTTACATTATCCTTATCCTGATACGCCATTGTACCAAGGTCAGCATTTGTAGGCACCTGATCGGGGTTTGTTCCAGTAAGTTTAGCCATTATTCATCTCCCGCCCACTTGCGATACGGTGTCGCTGGTGCATCTACGGTTGGCAGTGAAGCCACCTGTTCATCTGTTAGCTCTTCACGAAGGTTTGCGTGGTAGCCATCAACAGCTTCCATCTCGGCATACTCCATGCCCTCACCGTCAGTCAGCATAGTGCCTGTCGCACGATACATGGTGCCGATGATGTCGAGCATGGGCGTGTCCGCCATCCACTCGTATGCGCCGCTGGGGCCATCCCACTCAGCGTCTGGCTCTAAGTCATCAGGACGACTATTGAGTGCATCAGTGGGATCATACTCTTTGTGTGCCAGCGATGCAGCTTCTAGGGCTTCCCAGAGTGCCACTTCGGAGGGGGCTTTGAGGTAATACGTTGTCATAGCTTATGCCTCCGTCATGGCTTGTAGGGTGGCTGATGAAAGTGCCTTTGGGTATAGGGCAACTTTACTAATGTGCGCACATTTTCTACTTACAGCGTTAAACGTTCCGTATCCTATGGTTAGTTTAATATCATCAGGAGTTGCCGCTAAGAAGGTGATACCTCCATCGCCATTGTCAACACTTGATATTTCCCCGTTCATTGCATAGTACACAGGAACAGTCCCAGATGTTCCTTCCCACGAGATTGCTATCCTGTTTTTACCGTTTAAGGGGCTAACTCCTGAATTAATATCGCCGCCGTGAGTTGGCTGGTAATACCCACTAGGGCTATTAGAATAACCAACACCAAGATAGTTATTATTATCCTTACCTATTGAAGCAGCAAATGCAGCCTTTGTGTTGTCTGGGTCATAGATTGCGTCAACTTGGAATGTGCCTTCAATAGTGTTGATGTAGTTCAGCATTGTAGCTTCAAGGATTTCGGCAGTATCAACCGCCCTAGTCACAGTAGACCCAGAGGTGGGGATGTATGACGTTGGAAAGGAGCCGACTTCTACTTGTGCGCCCCAGACGTAGATGCCTGAGTAGCCATCGCCATCATATGAAAGTGAACCATTTTGAGCGCATGAATATACAGCAATGTTTGGGGTTCCTGTTGAGGCTGTTGTTACTGTGATAGAGCAACGATACCACCCATTTCCCACATCCTCCATTGAAGTAGGTGGGCTATTCGTTGCCGTCCCGACAGTACCGTTCGACAAATTATACCAAGTCCAGTAAGAGGTTGATCCGCTGTAGATGTTTAATGCTAAGTAATCACGCTCTGCCTTTTTTGCGAATAAAGACAACGTGTAGGTAGTGGACGCCGACATAGGTGGGAACGTGACCATGCTGTGGCTAATGCTTGCAGTAGTGTTTTCTTGTATTTTATTGCCAGAAAGAGTGCCGTCTGGAGCAACAACTGCAGCAGTAATTAGTGAAGAATTTGAAGTAGAAAAGTTAGAAAGATCACCAGACTGCGTCAGCAAATTCGTCCGAGCTTCCTCAATCAGCAGCCCTTTGCTTTCACCTGTCACTGGATCGTGGTCAAACCGTGCCTCACCGGATGCCGCTGTTTGCAGCACTGGCTGGTATTTCACGATGGGGCTAGAGGTTGTCGCTGTGTAGGCTGTGGCGGAACTGCGCTGTTCTAGCTGGAACCCCCAGATAAAGAACTCAGAGCCTGACGCAATGTTAGTAGCTGGCGCACCGTTTCCTGTGCTGTCTGCAAAACTAGCGTCAACAAATATAGTTTGCGCAGTGCCTGCTGATGTCCCAGAAAACGTTACACGATACCAGCCATTGCCCACATCTGTTGTTGTTGGAGTGCCTTCATCTGTACCCACTGTAGTGCCGTCTGAAAGATTTATTGTCCTAGCAGATATTGTGTCAATATAACCATTGCCGCTAGTCCTTGACTGCATATTTACACGAACATAATCCCAGTTTGACTTCTTCAAGTACACGCTTGCAGTGTACGCTGTTGAGGCCAATCCTACGGGGCTTTGAGCCACGTTTCGATATGGACCTTCAGTTGTAATCTCAATTGTATTAGCTGTTGTTGTTCCATCAGGCGCAGTTGTTGTATTAGCTGTACTTGTTGTGCCAGAACCTGCCCAAGGCGAAAGTGTCGTATTCTGACTGTAGGTAATCAAATTCTCCTCTGCCTTAGCCGTGGTCTTACCATCCCAGTAAGTCGCAGTGGAGCCACGGGTAAACGTGATCCGTGGATCAAGGGTCTTGCTGTTCGCAAAGTCTAGCAGAAGGGACGGGCGAATGTCGGGGAGGTCAGCAGTATTGTCTAGCTGGTTAAGTTCTGCAGCAGATGCAGTGAGGTCACTAATCTCTGATACACTAATAGCCCCATCAGCCAGTGGATTACCCGCTGCGATTAGGTTTGCTAAGTCTCTTGCTTTTGTCATTTAGTTATCCTCTTATGCAGGCTTTACAGGCCAGTCAGCCTCATTAAGGTTTGGAAAGTTAGCGTGGCTTGTGATGTCCCTCAGTGCCTGACGATATGTTGCCCATGCTGTAGCATCTACGGGGGCGTCAGCTACTTGTGTCCAGTCAGATTGCATTAAAAGATTATCACGCTGCCCACGATTAGACAAAGCAACGCTATCGTCCCACGCCTGTGTCTCTTCAGCGGTCTTGCTTGATGTAGTCCAGCCAACAGTCCAAGCGCCAGCAACCAAAGATGGTGTAGCTTCCTGTTCAACCTTCTGTGTACGGTCATCGATGCTAGGCATGTCTGTATATACAACAGTGTATACGCCATAGCTTTCAAGCATCTCACTAGGGATTTGCTTTGGGAACGAGGTGTTAGAGTTGTCACGGCGTAGTTGCCCTACGGAATAGGGGTATGTATCTACACTACCGCTTGTAATTTTGACGAGCGACATTTAAGTCTCCTTTTGTGTTTAACCGAAGTCTTTGTAGGCTATGCCAGCACACGTTGGGCCAGATGTGGGAAAACCAGTTAAAACGGGATCAGCATACTTGCTCCCAAAACCTGTTGTGGAGTCAAACTCATATGCGTTCATTAGTTTGGCGTTGTTTACACCAAGAAATACGACATCTCCCGCTGTATTAAAGGCAACATTAGTGCCTGTGGCACTTGCAGGAGAGGCAGTGCTTGACAACTCTGAACCTAAAGTGCTTGTCGCATTATCCCACGCAAAAGCCTTTACATAAGGGTAGGTGTTTGTCGCAACAACTATAGCTTTATCATCAGGTGAAAACTGTGCATCATACGGATAGAAAGAGAACGAGGGTGACACATTTGTCCCAAGCCCCGTTACGTCATTCCATGTATAAATCAATAACCTTTGTGTAGCTGTGGCAGTCACCGCAGAAAACATTACATGGTCACCAGCACTGTTCCAACTAACACGGTACTGTCCACTTACATTAACCGCAGTGTCTTCTTCTGTACCGTAGCCAGAGCCAGTCCACTTAATAACTTTAGCACGATTAGATACTGTACCAATCCAATTATCAGTATTAGACCAAGCTATACCTTTTGCCTCTTGCCCACCCAAAAAGTTACTTGTGTATCTAGCCCCAAAGCCACTTGAGTCAGACCATTGATAAGTGTAAAAGTTGTTGCTGCTAGTATTTGATGCTAGAGAAACAAAACTGCCAGAGTTGCTAAAAGCTAATCCTGTTGCACTACTACCTGAAGGTAGACTTGAGGGGTTACTGTATTTAGCACCCAATGCCCCTCCAGCAAAAGCGTAAGCAGACACAAGGGGTGAGTCAAAGTGAGTAAACACAATCGCACCACCATCACCTGACCAACCAACCTGACCTTGAGTAGCTGGTCTATTGGGAGGAGCTGTTGATCCTGCTGGAATATTTTGATACGTCCCAAACCCATCGTTTTTGTTAAACGGTATGACAACAAGAGAGTTCCGTAGGTCTGAAACAGTACCACTACAAGCAATCGCAACATACTGCTCTGTTTCACCACCAGCACCAGCCGCTGCGAGTGCGGCAAGTTTACTAATCACACTCATGCTAATGCAGCCCCAGCTTGGAAGCCGTACCATGTAGTACCGCCATCGTAGGTGATAAAGACCAGCACATTAGTCTCGCCACTAGCAGGTGAGTCAGGAGCAGTACCACCTGCCCAATCAACAGAGCTAGGCCATGTCAATGTATGTGTGCCGCCAGCCGTTACCTTGAGTGTGAAGCCAACAGAACGCCCTGAAGTAACACCAGCAAAAGTGAAAGTAGTATTACCAGATGTGCTAATAGCAAAGCCACCCGCTGTGTCAGCATCAATGCTAGGCGTAGTGCCTGACAAAGCTGTGTAACCTTCTTGAGTAGTGCCTACATAGCCAACGCCAGAAAGGTGGAGGTCTTTGAAGCGGTTGCTTGATGAGCCAAGATTTATAGCAGCATCTCTAGCGCCTCCATTAGTACCTCTTGGTACCATATGAGGGCCAGCGGGATCAAATAACAAAGTTACATCAGATTTACCAATGTAAGGTAAGCTAACGTAAGACCCAATACTCCCCACAGTGGTGCCGTCTTTGTAGAAAGTGGCAAGGTCTCCATCACTGTTAAGGCGTGACAATATTAATGATACATCATTGCTAACGGCTGACCTGACCCCATCAACACTAGATATAACAGTGCCAGCAGTATTTACGCTGTTTACGGTTTTACCAACATACAACTTACCGCTGCTGTCAATATCTACATAGGAAGTACCCGTATTAGCGTTCCTAAAACTTAAAGTTGAATCAGCATTTACGTTTGATTTACCTATAGCGTAATCGGTGCCGGGGCTTGAGCTAAATACTAAAGACCCAAAACTTGTGTTTGAGCCTGTAGCGTTTGAGTCTCTTATTGTAGCTAAAGCACCAGATGTTGCTTGTGGAACGCCGTACAGATAGAATAATGAACTTTGGGCTGTAGTACCAATGGTGAGTTTATCAGAAACCACAGTACCTGTTACGTCAATTCCTGTGGCGTCAGTGTTTAAAACAGTAGTTCCGTTATGTCGTAACTGTGCGCCAGCATCGTTTTGGAACAAGGCAATCGTTGACCCATCGCCGTCTTCGATGCGAACCTCATTTCCCCTAATCCGCAAGTCGCCAGTGCCTTGCTCATATATATAACTTGTTGACCCTGTATGATACACCTGCAAATCCGCAGACGCACCAAAAGTCGCCTTCACGTTGTCGCCGTAAGCCAAGTTACCCGTCATAGTATCGCCAGCTACTTCTACGTAACGAGCATCAGCCTGTGACTTAGTATAAGTATCAGCTACTACAAATGTACCATAAGCTACAATGTCTACGCTATCACCTGCTGTAGCACCTGTAGTCAACACAACGGATGTACCACTTGTAGCAGTAAAGTCTGTACCACTGATAAGCTTCACACCGTTTAGGTATACATCTACATAGCCGGGGTCATATGTAACAGCAAAGGTAGTCTGACCAGATGTAGCTGTATAAGTCTGACGTTCAGCTGTACCGTTTACAGATGAACCAGCAGCCTGCCATCCAGAGCCGCCGTAGACATACATGATGTCAGTCGTAGTATTGAAGTACAAAGCACCAGTAATAAGTGCATCACCGTCATTGTCTAACGCAGGAGCAGAAGCCTTAGCACCTAAGTAACGATCATCAAAGTCATCGTATGATGCAGCGGCATTGGTTGCAGAGGTTGCAGCTGCAGTAGCAGAGTTACCTGCATTAGTCTCACTGGTAGCAGCATTGGTAGCTGAGGTAGCAGCAGCAGTAGCACTAGCAGAGGCAGCAGTAGCTGAACCAAGTATACCATCTACATATGTTTTAGTTGTAAGGTCAGCAGCATTAGTTGGGGTGTGAGTAGTTGTAATTGGTGAACTGCCCATATTAATGGAACCTGTCATGGTTCCACCAGTCAGAGCTAAGAATGTAGTGTCAGCATAGTTTTTGGTTGCTGCGTCCTGTGCTGCAGTAGGATCACCCAAGCCAGTAATCTTACTTGTACCCATAGCAATAGCACCAGTCATAGTGCCACCTGCCAGTGGTAACTTAGTAGCAATGCTAGTGGTTACAGTGTTTGCAAAGTCGGCATCATCGCCCAGCGCAGCAGCTAGTTCGTTTAGTGTGTCCAGTGTGCCGGGTGCAGAGTCAACCAAGTTAGCTACGGAGGTATCTACATACCCCTTAGTTGCAGCATCATTTGTATTAACTGGTGTAGTCAGGTTAGTGATGGTAGCTGTAGTACCAGCATTCATATTCAACGTACCATTAACCGTTACGTCTTGGAACGATGATGTACCTGTAGAAGTTACGTTACCTGTCAGATTACCTGTGACATTACCAGTTACATTTCCAGTGACGTTACCTGTTACGTTACCAGTAAGTGGACCTACAAAGCTAGTACCTGTAACGGTTGTACCTGTTATAGCTGCAGGACTTGCTGCACCAATAATAGCACCGTCAATAGCCCCACCATTAATATCAACAGTCGCCAAGGTGGCTTGTCCAGATGTCGATACAGTCGTAAAGCTACCAGCAGCAGCACTAGAAGCACCAATAACTGTACCATCAATATTACCTGCGTTAATGTCTACTGTAGCTAGTGTAGTTGTACCAGTAGCTGACAGTGTAGTGAAAGCACCTGTAGAGGGAGTAGAAGCACCAATAGTGGCATTATCAAGAGTACCACCGTTAATGTCTGCAGTAGCTGCAGTAAGACTTGTGTTGGCTGCAAGTGTGGTAAATGTACCAGCTACAGGTGTAGTGTTACCGATAACTGTATTGTCTGCTGCACCTGAGTTAATGTCGGCAGAAGTAATTGTTGCTGTGCCTGTGAAAGTAGACGTACCTGTTACAGCAAATGTACCGCCTACTGTAGCATTACCTGAAGCATCCATAGTGGTAAAGTCTGCAGCAGCGGGAGTAGTCCCACCGATAGCTGTACCATCTATTGTACCACCATTAATGTCGGCAGTAGTAGCTACAACAGAAGTGAATGTACCGGCAGCTGGAGTTGTACCACCAATGACTGTACTATCAATAGTACCGCCTGTAATAACTACAGAGTCAATATAACCAATACCATCAATATACAGGTTTTTAAACTCTGCACCTACTGCACCCAAGTCTACATCATCGTCAGTTACAGGTACAATAGCACCGTCTTGAATGCGTATCTGTTCTACTGCAGAACCACTTACCTCTGTATATACACTGATACGGTTGTTTGTTGTATCTACGACTACTTTGTTCTGAGCATCAAGATCGGCAATGAGTGGTACGTAAGTACCTTCAGCAGAAGTGCCATCGTGTTTGTGACCCGTGCTGTTATTAAAAGCATCACGGATAGCGTTAAACTCTGCGTTTACTGGTGCAGCTTTGATAACCGCATTTGCGATAATGTCAGCTACGGACTGTCTGGTATATCCCGCCATTTAGAGTCTATCTCCCACCCCGAAAGTAATCACTATGCCTTGAATGCTGTGTGATGCGTTTGTATCGTTTGTTACGTATTTAAGTGATGCCGACTTACCTGAGCCTGAAACGTTAGTACGCTGTACTGGTGCAGGGTTGCCATCAAAGATTGCTGTACTATCATACAAGGCTTCATTATAGTAAGCTGCAGCACCTTGTGTTGTTAGTGTAAAGTTAGTTGGACTTAGTGTATCTACGTCTTCGTAGTCATACAAGGCAGACATAACGATCTCGTTGTCACCCTCAGAACGCAAGTAAGTAGCTACAGTGTAGAATACTTTACGCTGTTCTGGGTCTTGCATGTGAAAGAATGGTGTCTGGAATACACTAAAGATGTCCTCACCATCAAAGTCATTGCCTTGCTCTTGGCGGTGTACCTTACCGTTGCTATCACCATGTATAACAAACTCATTCTGACCAATGTAGCCAGAGGTAGCACACGTAGTAAATACGCCAAGCATCTGACCGTACTCAAACTGTAGTCCGTTAGGTGTCTGTCTAAAGCCACCAATAATACCCTGACCATCTGCAGCACCAAGAAAGTATCTAAACTGTGTTTTCTGTCTAATAACTACAGCGTCTAACTTATCTAAGTCTACATCAAATACAACGTCAGTAAAGATAGACTGAATGTCTTTAGATACTGTCTCAAGGTTAACGTCACCAATTTTATCAGTACCAGTAACAGGACGCAAGCCATCCTGTGATAGGAATAGTAAGTCACCACCAATTTCAACTACACTATCCGTAGCAAGGCAACCCAAGTCATCCGTAACTTCTTGCAATACAAAGTCTGCAATGTTGTTGCCTACAAGCTTACGGATATTGTTAGTACCAAAGACGTAGAGTGCGTCACGGAAAGACTTGATAGCTACAATAGGAAAGCCTACATTAATAACACCTGCACCATCAGCAGGGTCAAAGTCAGTCTCTTCATAAGGGGAAGAAAACCACAGGTTAGTAGGCTCAGTAGCGTCACCTGCTAAGAATAAATGGTTTTTAAATGTATGAGATACTTTAGGTGCGCTGGGCGCATTGGCATTAGTAATCTGTGTGTAGGTTGTACCGTCATACGTAGCTGCTGGATTAACACCATCTGCGATTACTACTTTTGGTGTACCCCAATTGTAACGAGTAAAGCGTACTTTAGGGTAAGTAGATACATCTACAGAGGCAGGTGTAGTAATAGTAACCCAAGCAGATGTAGCAGTATCCCAGTAGTACAGGTAGTTGGTACTACCGTTGTCGTGTCGTGCAGCTAGGATGCCATCGTTAACACCATTAGCTACACATACGCCCAACACTTTGTTAAAGCCCGGTACAGTACCATAGTCATTGCTGTAGCCACTAATCTTACGGTAGCCACCAGTAACAGCAGGCTCGTAGTTAATCAACGAGATAGCTGAACCCGGCTGTGTCTCACCCTGTGATAGCACATCACGGCTGGTGTTAAGACCGCCTTGGCAGAAGACTTTAAAGGAGGCTAAATTATCAGCCATTAGAAAGAACCGCTAAAAGAAGTATTACGTCCTTGTAAAATAACTGTAGAGCGAAGACCCAGTGGATCGTCTAGTAATACACGGCGCATAGCTTTAATGCCATCTTCAAAATTCTTTTGGTGCATTGCTGCACTTTGTTCATTGCTACGGAAACGCATCATAAACATCATAGCACCGTCAATTAATACGTGCTTAAAACGATCCGGGATAATTGCTATATCACTATATACAGTTAAGTCTTGTGGGTACGACCAGTAGATATACTCTACTTCATACGCAGCATTAGGAACAGGAGTAACACCAAACTTATCTTCGTATGTTTGATAAACTACAACAGGTGCGGCTTCGCCATTTACGGTATCTCCTGTATCATCTGAGGTACGGTAGTTACGAATGTATTCATCATAAGAAATAGGGTTTAGCCTACGTGGTGCATTACTCTCAGAGGAAAGCTGTTTAATGTAAAACGTATCCCAATCTACACTAGAGTAATCTGCAGGAAAACTATACTGACGTGTACCAACGGATAAAGTTTGTGTGTACGTAGTTTTAAGAAAAGGCCACTCTTGACCGTCTTGTAAAATAAGTCGGATGCTACTGTTAATTGCATCTTTTGCTAGTGCTTGAACGTTACGTGCAGTATCAAATCCATCACCCGCAATATCAAGGGTAACTTCATTCATACGCCGTAGAAGTTCGTTCACTAGAGAAACATACGTAGCCATGTTATATCCTAAATACAAAAAAGATAGAAGGGGCCAGCATGTAGCCAGCCCCAACTATTTATCTTAGGCCAAGTTATACTTAGCTGTGACAAGACCTTCGGGGCGCAAGATTTTGCGACCATAGAGATGCATACCACGAACAATGTCAGCAAAGCTGTCTGGATCACGGTATGTTTCTGTCTTGTTGATCTGCTCGGCAGTTGCAACGGAAGAGTCATGACCAGCTACGATAACACCGTAGTTAGTAGACTGTGCCGCTGTACCTGTTGTCGATGCACCAGTACCAACAGACGGAAGGTTGTTTGAAACGTGTACACGGAAACCGTGGAAGTTGTTCAATACAAGACCATTCTGAAGACCTGCTCCACCGTAGTCTGCGTTCAAAAGACGTGAATCTTCGTCACGAAGTACTTCCATCATCACGGGATCAACAACAATCCAGCGACCTTGGGTAGGTACGTTTTGTGCATCAAGCAAACGTGCCATACGTGCAACCAGCATTGCTGGAGATACGTAAGCAGTTGGCAGTGCAGTTGCACCGGGCAAACGAGCAGCAACAGGGATAGAGTCCCCAGCTACACCTGCGGTAGTGATGTTACCAAAGTTTGGACGGGAAAGCTTGTTAGCTGCAAGCAGTTCATCTGTGCCTGCAGTTGCGTCAGCTTTAGTGCCGTTAACTTGGTCGTTCACTGTGTCGGCATTGTCATGCAGTGCAGACTGTTTGAAACCAGACAAGTAACCAAGAACTTCTTGGTCATGTTGGTCAGCCAAACGGAAGGCAGCACGATCAGATGCAAGGGTTTGGAAATTGACGTGGCTATGAGCCTCTTCAATATCGTCCACTTTAAAAGCAAAATAGTTAGCTTTATCAATGACTAACGAGAAATCGTTATCTGTCAAATCTTGTTGAGTGATGGTTGTACCACGAAGATACGCAGAGACTGAAATTTCAGGCTCTTTAATAATCTTCACAGTGTCTCCCATGTTGGCGATCTCGCCAAAATAATCGTTGTTAGTGATTGCGTCAACAATAGATGCCTTGCGGAATGCAAGTTGCACCTGTTTGCTGTAAATAACAGGCGAGAAGTTGCCTGAGTTCAGGTTGGTATAACCCGAAGCTTTTCCGAATGCCATAATAATTCTCCTTTAGCATTTAGATTACAGATGCAAACTATTAATTACTTATGCGAAGGCTATGTACTACTAGGGTGCGTTCTTTAGAAAGTTGGCCTACCTTCTATTAAACGGGCCATGAGACATTAGGTTGTTCGATAACTGTTATTATTGTTTGCTAAGTTGTTAGTAGTGCTGAGTAACCGTAGTTAATACCTAGCGGGGTCAGCACTACTACATTGTACATATAGTTATATCATAAATAACTAAGATGTCAATAGGTTTATCGGGCATTTCCCGACATATCGTAAACAAACTTTCCTGTACGGATAGATTCCATAATTTCGTCAGAAAGTTTCTCGTATTCTTGAGAAGACATTTTATTAACTTGTGACTCTGAGAAAACTCCTACTTTGCTTTCTGTGTCAGGAGCGCTACGTTCAGAACGATTACCTACGGAACGTGCAGCGTCACGATTGTTAGATGTCTTTTTAGTTTTAATACCCATGTCAGCTTTATACAAATCAATTGCACGTGCAGCTGAACGAGCATCACTATCGTTTTCATATAGAGCATCTTGTACCCACTTGGGTTGCTCTTCTACCCACTCGTGGAACTCATCGCTATCACGAATAGTATCGAAGTCAGGGTGTGCCTGTAAGAGTTGTGCTTCCGCTTTTTCACGGGCAGCGTTTGCTCTCATCTCATCAATTTCTTTAACACGTTCTTCTAGTCCCTGCGACTGTTCACGTGCCTTTTTAACTGCAATAGTTTCTACAATTGCCGCTACATCTGGGTACTTAGTTGCCCATGCCTCAATGTCTTCGTCCGACTTAGGCAATCGCATTTCTTTACGGGTAGCTTGCTCAAGCTGCGCTTCTAGTTTAGCAAACTTATCTTCCCAAGTCTTTTCTTTTTCTTGTACGTGTCTGCGAAGATCACCGTAACGTTTCTTAAAACTTTTATCTTCTGCATTTACAGGTTCTTGATCGTCTTCCTGTACTGCACTTTCTTTAGTTTCACCGTTTTGTTGCGCAATTAACTCGTCAAGTTCTTCTTGCTCATGCTTGCGGCGTTCTTCATTAGAGTATTTACGATTTGCAAATGCTGCAACTTTAGGTGTCTCTACTCCACCCATAACGTTAGTATCATTCATATTTCAGTTCTTTCATACTGGGGCCACCGTAGCCTGTGTTGGCAGGGGGATGAGTAGCCAGTCAAATATAGCAGATTATATTTTGTTTACGTGCTGCTATGTCACGATATTTAATTGTATATTATTAAATAAACAATTAATCATCCCAACCACTTTTAGAACCCGCCATAGACCCTGCTTTAGTTCCTGCACCAAGACCTTTAGATGTATTTCTAGACCTAGTAGCTGCAGCTTTTTGAGTTGTTGCGGCTGTTTTGCTTGCTTTTGATTGTTGTGTCGTACTAGTTTTAGGGGGCGAGTTATCTTTAGGAGGAGAGTTATCTTTTTGGCTTTGTCGTTGGGCAAGAGCACTTACATATCCTGTATCACCTGCCTTTTTACCACTGCTATCTACTCTTCCTGTAGTGGCTACCCCACTTGTAGCTGCTGCAGTTTGTGCGGCAGTTGGGGCGGTTCTACCTCTTTCTTCGTCACTACCCATACTAAGTGTAGCGGCACTAGATGATGATTTTTGTGACGCTGTTCGTTTTGCTGTAGCTGCAGCCAAAGCCCAATCCATTTGACTGACTACTTTATTTTCAATAGGCGGCGAGTTATCTTTAACTTGTTTAGCTACTGTCTTAACTTGTTCATCATCAAGACCTAGAAGATCTTTTATGCCGCCTATAATATTACCAAATATACCACCTACACCAGTACTTTCAGGAACTTTAATACCACGCCTTTTCATTTCTTCAGTAATAGTATTTCGTGTAGAACGTGTAGCCCACGAACCAAACAAACCAAATACAGGGTTTACTGCAGTTAGACCAGCCATTAAAGCAACGGCAGTTTGGTTTTGTGCGTATGCCTTCTTTAAATCTGCATCACTTAAAACACCATAGTCTATTGGTTCAGGTGTTTCTATAGGTGGAGGATCATCATTACCACCTGTAACCTGCGTACTTTCAACTACGGTAGACTCTAGGTCAGAAATAGTTTCATCTACGGTTTCATCGTAGGGTACAAACCCATCTGGGATAGGTGTTACCGGACTACCGTTGTAAAAATAAAAGTCACGCTTTTCATTTGTCTCTTTATTAATATACGTAAGAGAAGTATATTTATCTTCTATTGTAGGTACAAACTTATCTTCCGTAGATGCCGTACTTACACCAGCTGTATTTGTTACGTTATTCGTAGCAGTAGTTGAAACCATATTATCGGGAAGACTACCATCATTAAATGGAGTTGCCTGATTGGTAACAAACTTAGGCATATAGCCACCTGCAGGTGAAGGTGTAGGGGCAGGTGGTGCAACGGAACTAGGTGGAGGAGCATATGTTGAAGATGTCTGTTGACCTTGATAGATAGAAGGTTGATAGCCACCAATGCCTGTAGCAAAGGTTCCTTGGTTAGCGTACACTACACCACCCTCTGCCATTTCACGTGGGCTATCATCCATGTCACCACCGACAATAACTAAATCGGCAGGACCAAAAGGCATATCATCAGGAATAGTAGCCTCTTCACTATTACCCATTTGACCCATAGCTTCCATTTGTTTAAGGCCCATCTTAGCTTCTTGACGTAGTTCCATAAGTTTATCTAACCCATGATAGCGTACTACGTCTGCAGGAAATACAAACTCACCTTCACTGAGCATTGCAGGAATATCGTCACGCACTTCTTTACGTGAGCTACCTACAGGAACATCATTGCCCGATTGTTCATCGACCATGCCGCCTTCATCTTTAAGACCGCCATCTTCAAAGAGTTCCATTTGTTTTTCTAACATAGGAGTACCACCTTTATTAAACTCAAGAGAATTACTACGGCTTTGGGCAGCCTCAATAGCTTCTTCTAATTCATTATGTATACTAGTAGGTTTTATTAAACCTTCATTTAACATTTCTATTACTTGATCTTCAGAATATTGCTTGCCGCCATGTATAGTAGGAATATTGATCCACTTACCTTTATACTCTATGGTTGTAGATTTTTCAGATACCATTTCACCTTCGGCGGTTTCATAAACGTCCCTACCTGCTTGTGTTTGTTTACCTGTTTTTTTACCTACGTCAGCCATTTTTTAATACTTCGTCTCTAAGTAATTTCAATCTACGTAATTGATAGATTGCACCTTGTGCTCTGTGTACTGCAACTATATTATCGGACTGTTCCATAGAACGATGCTGTTGAGCAATAATATAATCTAAGTATTCACTAAAGTCAGCCCACTGCTGGTGGTTGTTGACCAGCGGCTTGAGCTTGTTGAGGTGCTCCTTGTCCTTCTGCATTTCCACTGAATCCTTGTTCTTGTGGTGTAGGTACTTGGCCCGTACCTATGTTACCGCCACCTGCTCCAGTTGGGTCCATAGGGTTACCACCTTGTACTGGAGGTTGTTGTTGTTGAAAACCCTTCATGAGTTCAGCTTGAATTGCAGCTTCATCCATGTTATTAGTTACTTTGTCAGGGTCTAGTTCAAGAGACTTTGCAATCTCACGTATAATATACTGGAATTTTGCAAAAGGTGCAAGGGTAGGATTAGAAGAAATTTGCATAAATTGCATTAATCTTTGACTACGTACTTCATTAGCCATAAGACTTTCTGTGCCACGAGCTTTAACTTCTAAGTCACCTTTGATATTTGGATCAAAGTCAAACTGCATGTTAAAGCGAAATAGACCTTCGCCTAGTGGACGCAGTAGGTAGTCATCTACATTTTTAATAACACTTTTAATGCCGCCTTGTGCAGCACCCATAAGCATAGAAATACCTGAAGCTGTACGTCCTACACCTGACACACCTGTTTGACCGTGTGCAAAAGATGGGAAGCCTGTGCTTTCATCTGCAAGTACACGTGCCTTATCAAAAAGCTGTAGGTTTTCGCCGGATACGTTAGGAAACTTAGTACCAAAGATAGCTTGGCCCGGTGCACCACCCTGTCTGCGGAACACTTTACCGGGGTACACTGACATGTCTTGTCCCGGTACAAGGTTAGTTTCATCTACTTCTAGGATCAAGTTACCTGACAGTACGGCATTATCTACAGCCATACGCATGAAACCATTCATAAGTGTTTGAGTATCGTCCATGTTTTCGGCAATACCTACACCAAAGAATGAGTAAGGGTTTAATTCATATGGTGCAGCCATGTAAGGAATACGTGCAGGTTTAAATGGATTAAGAACCATACGCAGCAACTTACCGTTACAAATCCAAACGTTTGCCTGTAATTCATCCACTTCAGATAGTTCATCTGGAATGTCTACGCCTTGCTCTAGTAGCATATCAACGTCTACCATACCCCAGTACTCTAAAACTTCAAAACGTTCTATACCGTGGTCAGGAGAATAATCAGATAGATCATCTTCCCAATATTCTTTAGTGTAGTTTTCACCAAGTTGAATTGCTTCATCAATTACATTAGAACGAAAGAAAGGTCTACGCTTAAGACCACGCAATTGACTACGTGACATCTTATGACGTTCAATTACGTACTGAGCTTCATCCATGTTTGTTGCATCTGGGTCTGGATAAAAGTTCCAAACTGATACATGAGATACCTGTGGAATAGTTTTAATACTAGGTGAGTATTCACCATCCTCATTCCAACTAGGGTATTCTTTGTCTACAGCAAACGGACCCTTCATAACACCAGTACCAAACAGTGCCATCTCAAAGGCAGTACTACGCAAGTGTTTACTTGCACCGGACTCTTCTAGCTGGTCATGTATTTTCTTCTGCATCATTTTAGCGGCAACCATAGCTGGGCTAAATGTAACAGAAGTAGGTGTTTTACCTGCACCCTCACGGACGTTATCAACACCTTCAAACTTATTCTTTAGTGGGCCTAAACTTTCGGCAAGTGTCTTTGCAGTTGCACCTGCTGGTATATCACGATTATCACCGGGATAACCGTATGGGCTTACCTCTTCTTCTAAGCCTGATTCACGCAACTGTTCTGGCTCTGCAGGGTCAAAACTAACATCTGCAACTACACCTTCCGGTAGTTCAGTAGGGTCTACAGACAATGGAAACTTTTGTGCCGCAAATAGTACATCTACAATCTGACCATACGCAGCAAGTGTTTTTGTTTTAGTAACTTTAATAAACACACGAGACTTTTCAGCCTCTGTAAACTGTACGTCTGGACTGTATAGACCACGATAGTTTCGATAAGAACGTAACCAACGTTGCTCATCTTGCTGTCGGTAGTCATCTGCACGGTTATATTTTTCCATAATAAATGGAATAATATTAGAAGTGTCGGCATCATCAACAGATGAATCATCACTATCTTCTAGTGCAATAGCTTCATCTTCGATAAAGTTGTCGTTATCTTCTGCCATTTATTTTTCCTTAATAACCAAAGGTAGCATCAGCTACTCGCATTCCGTTGTAGTGTGATCCACCAGAATCAAAATCAAAAACACTAAAACGTGGTCTTGACATGATACCATATCTTAACGCATCGTACAAGTGGTCTTCTGCATGAGTGTCGATGTCTTCTGGATTTTTCTTATCAATTGGTAATGCAGGTAGCTGTGAAATAAGATTAGTACAATTTTTAAAAAACACTAGTCTAGGTTCTTCCGTATACTCGTCTACCTGTAAGCGTCTGTGTATTTCGTTTTTACCTGCTACACGAGAACCTTTGGAGCGATCAGATGGACGCCAACGACAGCCACGTTGTATCATTTGTTCTGCAAGACTTGGCCCTGTATCACCACGTTTGTGCCAAAGCGAACTGTCCAACACACCGTACTTAATATTACCGTCACCTGCCTCTAGTTCATTAACCATGTCGGCAAGATCAACCGCAAGTACTTTGCTAACGTATAGTTCACGGTATACAATAAGTTGTTCACTAGGGGATACAGCGAACCATATAACGCCAGAATAACTTCCATAACCATAATCACATGCCCTAAACTTAACCCAGTTGTGTGGAATATCAAAAGGTTCAACTACGTGTACATTTCTATCGAACTCCGTAAAGGCTGCGCCCTCTTTAATATCCCAGTCACCTTCAAGCAACTGTCTACGCTGCTGCTCCGGTAGAGATAAAAGCATGGCTTCGTAGTCACCTTGCTCCGCTAGATATGGATTGTCCTTTAGTCTTGCAGGAATAAACCTACGTTTAAATAAAGGCTTACCTGCTTTAGGATGTCCAGCAGGGTACTTTAATTGCTCACCACTATCAATATCGGTAGCTATAAACGACTCACCTGCAGGTGCAGGATCAATAAACATTTTTTTAACCCAGTGATGTCCTCTGCCGCCGGGGTTAGTAGTAGCTCTCATTGACAGTGGTAAAGCAGGGTCTGCAGTACGTAAGCGAGACCTCATGTAGTTCCACGCATAGGGCGTAGACCATTGAGTTAACTCATCAAATCCTATCCAACTAAAAGCTAGACCTTGGTAACGTGTAACGTCTTGGTCTTTGTCTAGGTAACTTAACCACAGTGTAGCACCAGAGGGTGCAGTCCATGTCATCTTACGTTCTGACCACTTAATACCGGGCCAAATCTTTGGGTACATTTCCTGCGACTTAGTAATAAGTTCTCTTAGTTCTTCCGTAGTATGTCGTAGTAGCAAGCCTGTAAAAGCCGGGATGCCCATGTAGCGTAACGGATCAGCCAACATGGCGTAGCTCTTACCCCCACCAGCACTGCCACCATATAGTACTTCACGCTCACTAGACGCAAGGAAGTCAGTTTGTGGTCCTTTATTAGGCTTAAAGATTACGTTGTGTTGCTCTTCAACCTTCTGAGTAAACTCATCTACTATTACTGTAGGATTAAGCTGCTTTGTTGCTACTGTCTTTTTCTTTTGCGCCGATACGTTTACTTTCGATTTCTTCCGCTTTGGCGATTGCCTTTTTCGCATAGTCTGCCCATCTGCGTAGGCTTCCAGCTTTGTTTTTTCTTTGTCGCTCATTGTCCAACCGTTTCTTTAATCCTACGTGCGATATGGACCTGCCAGTATTTCTTGCAAGCCAATTCGCCACTTCTCGATATGAATACTGTTTAAGGTATTTCTTTGCTTGTTCAAGCATATCAAGTTCGTGTTCAATTGGCAAGAGAATTTGTGTATCCTCTGGATCAATTTCGTAACCAAAAGGAATGGTTCTTGCTACACGTGGGATTGGAACCCATTCATTATCTTCTTTTAGATCGGTTGGCTGTGGAAGTTTCCACGTACCTACTTTCTTAGTCATCATCATCCTGTGGGTTTTTAGCTGGCATTAACATAACACCACCCTTTGCCTCTACTTGCATCTTTTCAGTTTTAACCAAACCTGTACGATCAAGTAATTCTTTAGCTGCCTGCATCTTATCACGAATACCTAGCTCTGTAGGATCATATAGCGCACCCACCATAGCCATTGCAGCTTTGGGGGCGTTACGTGCAAGGTAACTATGTGTCACATCAATAATCTCTTCCTTAAGACTATTTGTAACTTCAGTGTTAGAAGTATTAGCTGAGTAACCCGCCAACATTTTAGCGGAGGTAATGTCACCACCCGCTTCATCCATAAGGACAGCTAAGAACTTTTGTTGACGCTCAGTTAACTCACGTGCCATAATACTTCCTTTATTACATTAACTCGAAATGTGGGCCATCAATAAATGGTCTACGGCCTTGGCTACGGCGTAAGTCTACGTATGCCATCATTGCATCTTCAGCTGTACCTGCATAAGTACGAATGTCACCCTCTGACCAAGCTGCACCCCACTTAATGGCTACACCAAGTTCCTTAGCTGCCTCTTTCATTGCGTCACAAAGATCATCATAGACATTGAGTTCCCATACGCCCTTACCATCTACGTAAGCCATAAGGTCTACGGCTCTACCTTCTAGGTGTTTGGACTTCATAGTCTGGGACTTACCTGCCGCTACAAGTTTCTCTTGCTCTTCTACTGTGCGTAGACCATAGATAACTCCAAAGTCTACCTTGGTTAGCTCAATAGCACGTTTGACTACAGCGACTAGTTTCTCATCTACGCCTTCCATCTTAGCTAGGCTACGACTTGATAGTTTAAATGCCATATTATTTTTTACCTGTAAAGAATTTAGATACTGATCTCATACCAATGCTTGCACTTACAATACCACCCAGTGAATACTGATACCACGTAGGCATAGACTCAAGGGATGCAAAGCCAGCCTGTACAATTTGATTACCCCAGTCACCACAAAATGCAAGGATAAGAGGAATACTAAATAACAAAGTAATCCACTCGTCCTTCCAAGAGTTCTGGGTACTGTTCATTGCAGCAATGTCCCAGTCAAGCTCACCTGTTGCTTGCTTAACACGGATTTCTGCATTGGCTTTTTGTATTGCTACCTTACCGTCAAGGTAAGAAGAAGCAAGACCACCTACTGCACCTATGATCTGACCTATCATTTATTATAACTCTCTTCGTGTACTACACGTGTTGGTGTTACTGTAGTCTTAGACTCTTTGCCCATCCAGATACCAAAACATCCTGTGAGAGCGCCCATACAGACTGATACAAGGCCAGACTGTGCTACACTAGGATCAGGTAGTGACATAAACCAGTGTACCGCTTGATACGTCAGTACAGTGACTGCCAGCATCATAAGCCGAGGTAGTACTTTCCAATCGTCTAGTACTGTATTAGCCATTACGTCCTCCGAAAACGTTTAGCCGTTTTAGCTGCCGCTTTAGGTTGCTTAGAAAATTGTTTACCCGCTTGAGTATCTTTTCTTTTCTTAGCTGTACTTGCTGCATACTCTTTGTTAGACATAGCTTTAATAGCGCCAGCCGGAAGGTAACGCTCTCCAGTAGCTTTTGGACCTTGTGTAGAAGGTTTACCACTTTTGGTTCTCCAGTCTTGTTTCGTCCATCTATTAAGACTTTTTTGTGATTTGGATAGGGCCATTATTTATAGCCCCCACCTTTTGCTTTGTATTGCTTTGCAACCATTTGTGCCTTACGTGCGCTCCACTGTCCGGGCTTTCCACCTTTGCCACCAGCTTTAACAGAGGCAACAAGACGCTTGCGCATAGTAGGCTTAGTATAATTACCTGCCGCATTAACCGTTGAAGATTTTTTGGGAGATTTCGCCACGTGTAATTCCAATATCTTTTAGTTCTTTATCGGACATATTACGAAGCAACCAATAATCTGCACGGCGTTGTTGTGCTACTGCGACTGCTTCAAACCAATTAATTAACCATTTCATGTTTATAACTCCTTGTATCATGAATGTATACTTACATATCAAGTATACAAAGAAGTTATACCATAGTTAGTTATATCATACTATAGACAATAATGCAACCCCGCTATTACCCTACTGGGACGAAGGTCTCAGTTACAGTAAGGATAGTGTCAATATGCCCAGCGGAAGTAGGTACGTTTTGTATCTTATCGCCCGGTTGTAGTACTAGGTCAATGTTTGTAAAGGTAATGTAATCACCTGAATTTAGACTCTTGCCTGACAGAAAGTGAGATGTGTAGTTATCAGCTGCTACGTACCACTCTACATCTACAGAGTTTGTACTACCACCACCATTAACTATGTGGATGAACGTAACCTCAGCTACACAGTTAGCAGGGCATGTATATACAACCTCTGTAGCGGTGCCACTATTGTGACCATACACAGAACGCATACGTGCTGGTTTACCTTGATTAAGTAAAGACATGTAGTCTATTTATTCCCGTTAAGTTCATTCATATAAACTTCAAATGCAGATTTAGTTTTACCCATGTTAACTGGCAAACCAGTCTTTTTCTTTTCTGCAGGTGTCATCTTACTCCACTTAGCATAAGTTAGGTAAGGACTACTGCCCTTAAATGGTGCAGTAGTTTTTTTATTTGCTATGTACGCTTTAGCTTTGACAAGGTTTTCCTGTCTACGTCTAGCTGCATCTGCTTTAATTTTAGCATTGGCTGCATCTACTTCTCTCTTCTCGGCTACCGTCATGTCACCGTAACCATTACCTGCACGAGTTATTGTATCGGGACGTGCTTTAGGTCGTGTAGATTTAACTGGTCTAGCTTTAGGGCGTAAGGAAGTTTTTACTGCTGCAGCTGATTCAGATTTCTTATTAGTTTTAGATTTACCAAAATCATTGGCCCACTGAGTAAGTGTCTTACCGGACTTCTTAAGTTCCTCTGCAGTTACTGCAAGTTTCTTTGTACCCTTCTTATCATAGAAGAATTTAGAACCTGCCTTCTTTGCAGCTGCCACTGTACGAGGTTTACCAGCTAGTTTGTCCTTAGCCATATGCTATCTCCTAAGTTACTCTGTAGTCCACGCTTCATTCTCAGGAGTAGCAGGATCATCTTTTACAAAGTAACCCTTCTCTGTACGTGCCCGTACTTTCTTACCCGTTTTCTTTTTCTCAGTTTTAGCTGCCGTGACTTTAGAGCTAAGTATTTCTTGGACCTTACCATCTGAACACCAGTAATCTCCATACGGATCAAAGGCTGCAAGTACATCACCTAAGCGTGTAGTTACAGCTTCTTCCGTTACAAGATACCCATGTTCTTCAAGTACGGTTTTATAATCTAAGAATTTCATTTCTTCTTCTTTCCCATACATTTTCCTACTGCCTTACATTTAAGAGGGGTAGGACACCCCTTACATGTTTTAAATTTAGGTGCCATTATTTTTTATTTCCCTGTGTAGGTTTCATAGAGGCACCACAGTTAGCGTACCCACCTCTACTATACTTTTTAGGTTTGGACATTCCACCTTTAGCAAGTCTAGGCTTTGCTTTAGCTTCTTGTTTACGCAACTCTTCAGCAAGTTCTTTTTTTGTCATGTCACTTGGCTTACGTGGCGTAGTTTTTTCTGAAAGTGCCATGCTTTTATCTAAAGTTACTGGTTTAGCCTTTTTATTAGCTATGCCTTGTTCCATAGAGCGAACGTTTTTATACAGTTCAGCTGCCTCAATACGTTCTATAATAGTTTCATATTGAGATTTAGTTATAATATTATTTTTATAATCTGTATTTGCCTGTCTTGCAAAAGCGTTACGTGCAGCAGTAGGGAGCGAACGATATTTATCCATGCTCAGGGGTTTAGGACCAGCCTTAGTTAGCATAGCGGAAATTGAACCAGTAGCATTTATTAAACGTTCTTTACTACTTTGTTTTTCAGTATCCTTAGATGGTCTATCCTCTGGCATTAATACTTCAGAAATATCACCAGAATCTTTTTTCTTAGTTTTAGCCTTGGCTTTTTGGCCTAGCTTTTCATTAGCTTCACGCTTTGCTTTAGCGGCTTTAGCTTTTGCTACTTGTTCTTTAACCAAAGAATCTATGTCTTCTACTTTTTTATTACTATTCTTTTTTACATTTTTTGCAGACTTAGCTGCCTTCTTAGCTTTCATTGCTGCACGAGCAGCTGCCGACAATACACCCATTTTAATATTTCCTTATATTACCATTTTACTTTATCTGCCCAGTAAGCTGCACTTAACTTACCACGCTTAATGTTCTTTGCATGACGTGCCTTAAAACTTGCACGTTTCTTCTTCATCTTGTCCGATTCACCTGCTTTAGGCTTACCTGCAGTACTTGCACCTTGCTCACCAAAGCGTATCATCTTAATGGTAGTACCTTCCTTAGCAAGTACTACATGAGATTTGGTAGGATGTTTAGGTGTACGCTTGGGTTTGTTATACCCACTGAATGTTTCACCTCTATATTCAACCGTCATGTCCGTCCGTCCAACCTTCCATACGCATAGCCCACTCTACGTGCTCTAACGTAAATGATTTACCGTAGTGGGCATCCACTGCAGTCTTTACATAAAATACATCACTATGAGGAATGTGCAACTTATCTAAGTTACCATCTAATACATGTTTATAGAACTCTTCCAAAACATTGTCTGTATATAGTTTTACTGATTTTTTAGCCATTGTCAATACTTAATTACAAATCTCTCGCCTAAAGGCAATTTTCACTTACGTATATACTACATGTAAGTGTTGTACTGTACGTGTATACTTATATGTTTATATAGTTAAGTATAATTATAAGTAAGTATATATACATTTAACTGTTTCACTGTACGTGTATCACTTTAAGTGACCCTACCCTAACACCTAACATATATAGTTTTACACATTCTACAATACATGTCAACCCCTAATCGTATAGTGTGTATGTATTGTGATATATGTTACAGCTTTGTTACACGTATGTTACTTACTATTTGTGATCACGTATTAATGCCCCTACCCAAACTGTATTATACCATTTGTGATCACGTATAATAGGTCCACATCGGCCCTATGTACATGTAAACCAGTATATATGTAATGTGGTTAACAGTGATATTTCCTGATCTGTGTATTTGTACGTATATACTAACGTATACCCCCGGCATGGCCCCTGCCCACCCCCTCCTCAACGTGCAATTCTGCGCATAATGCAAGGTCATGACGTGTGTTGAAAGCAAATATGCCATCACATTCCACCAACATACCGAAGGTATACATCAAATCAAACACTTACTTGTCTACGACAACTGTTATGCAATCAGTTGCCACCATTTATGGTGATAGAAACAGGGAGATTTTCACATCGAAGATGTGTTGTAGATGCCGAGTACAAATACTATACCCCACCATCAGAGATGGTCATGTCACATATCCACAAGCCGTGCATAGCTCTGCCAATGGTCATTTGAAGTGTCCAACATTGGACGATACCATATACAAAGTATATGACAAATATGCCACACAAATGGTGACCTAATCCAAGCTGGAGCCTCGCATGAGTTTAGCGCACGAACTTCGTAATTACTTGTAATTACTGCAGTCATCCGTGAAACGGCCTGCACCGAGGATCACGTCATGAGAAACCATGACTTGACAACTTATACTATACTCTACTAGTTTATAAAGAGAACTATATCTCACTATTTGTGAGAGATATAGGTTCTCTCATATAAACAGAGTATAGATAAAGGGACTACCGAAATGACAAATTCAGCAACAACAAAAACTACCGAAGGTACTACAATCTCAGCTCTTGTAAAGGAAGGCAAAGCCTTAGCATCAATCTGGAAACAGACTAACAGTCTGAAACATACCATCAAAGCCTCTGGCTTCGACACCAGACTTGGCAAACTCTTACAAGAGTTGAAAGCTCAATCCACTTTGGATTCCGGTCAGATTAGTCGTCAAACTCTGACGATGTACGGCATCAATATCATTGATCGTCGTCGTCGTTCTGAAGCTCTGTGGTTCGTTGAAAACGAAGTAGAGTGCCGCAAGTTCATCGAAGATGGTAAGTTCAAAGGTACTTCACTTACTGCTTTGCAGAAAGCAATGCGAGATGCAGCTAAAGCTGATGAAGAAACCACCGAAGGTGAAACGTCCAATGTTGGACAGTCTGATGCAGAACAGCCAAAGGCTGATACAACTAAGCCTCGTATCTCTCACAAAGTGATGGTCAATACCATCATTGCTCAAGCCGAATTGAATGAGCTTGATCTTGAAGAGATCATCACTGATCTGATGGCTGCACTTGAAAAGCGTCAAGCTGCATGAGATACAAAGTATCTTCCTACAAAGCTAGTGTTGAGCAGGATATGCTCGACACAGCTATGGCACAGTTCTGTGAACTGGCAGAAGAAATGAACCGTCCAACATTGGACACTTTGATTGCCAACACGTTAACTCCAGAGGAGTTAAAGAAACGTATTCCCACATTAATCCACGATAGTGGATGGAAGGATTTAACATGACCTATGCTGAAATTCGTATTGCCATTGCCGCCTATGTAGGTTGCAGCGTAGCTCTGGCCTATCTGTTGCTGGTATCCTTTGGATACATTCAAGAGGATGGCTATGGAATATACATTCCAGATGTTGGTGGCTACCATATTTCCCCTCTTGACAAGTAGTATTACATAGTTATATAACACTGATACTTTAGTGAAAGTGTTATATAACATATGTTTAATACTAACACTGAAACAAACCGTCCAATGTTGGACACTTTAAAAGGATGCTAAAATGCAATTGCTTTATCCCAAAGGCTACGATGGTAATGTTGTTTTCGTAACAAGAAAATCAACTATGTCAGGCGAAGAAAATTGCCGCCTGATGTTCTTCACACACCGCCAGTATGACAACTGGAAGAATGGTGGTAAGTGCATACAGGATGCTATGCCACAATTGTCTCCAGAGGATCGTGAGTTCCTCATGACAGGTATCACACCTGACGAATGGGAAACACTTTAAACCGTCCAATGTTGGACACTTTTGAAAGGATACAAAATGTATCAACGTGATGTAAATGAAATCAAAGCCTTCGTAAAATGGCGTGGCCCAGATGCTTTGGTAAATAATGGCCTGTTCGTATTGCTTACAATACAAGCTGGCCTGTCCACTGTCCGTGGTAGCATGGTCAAAGTAGAACGTGATGGCTATGATGCGGATTGCCTATGGGGCAAAAAGGCTGAAGGTTACAAGTACCTTGTAGACAATGCAGAGTACCTATACGGCAAGCTGTATCACATTGCCGATACCAAAGGCTATGAAAGTGTGGAAGCTTGTGCAGATGTCATACAACTGTTCATGGCTGTACCTAATCTCGGCATGGTCAAAGCTGCCTTCCTTGCCCAATGCCTTGGGTTCAATGTAGCCTGTATTGACAGCCACAACATCAAGCGTTTGGGTATCTCACCTAACCTTGTGAAGTCTCCACCTGCCGCCATGAAACCTGCCACTGTACGCAAGAAGGTTGAACAGTATGTTGAACTGACCCAAGTTGAGGGCAGCGAGTACTGGTGGAACTCATGGTGTGAGTATGTCGCTGGTAATCGTGCCAACCGTGCTCTGGATACTGGTGACGTAGTATCTAGGTATCATGTAGAGTGTGTAACATACGGATTTGAACATGGTTAAGAAGGTATCTGTGGGGATTGTAAATCCTGTGGCTAAGGCTATGCTACAAGAACGCAAAGCCCCACAGGTAGTGCCACCTAAGAAAGGTAGCAAAGCTAAACGTAACCGCAAACAGGAGAAGTACAATGCAATACGAGATGAAAAATTTCATCAAAACGACTAAACGAAAAGCGTCCAACGTTGGACAGTCCAAGTTCAATGATGATTGGAAACGTGACCGTGACAAAGATCGTAAACGTAAACAGACGTTACGTAATAGTATAACAAATTATCGCAGCAATAAGGTAGCCTAACTATGTCAGTATATATGATTTACCAACGGACAAATGTAGACAGTGACCGCATCAACAGTATGCCAACATCCGTATATGCCAAAGCATACTTTGCACTTGGTATGCCAACAAGAGAGAATGTAGAGGATGCGGTGCATGACGGTTTGCATCACAATATGTATGAACCTACCATGATTATGCATGATGTAGAGGCACGAGAACGTACCCCATTTGAGGCCATCTTTGATGAAGGCAATGGGTATGGTGACGGTTCTATAAAGACTGCCAATATACGAGACCGTCCAAGTATGTCCGTAGGAGATATACTTATGGACTTGACAAATGGCTATGCTCATGTATGTATGCCAATAGGCTGGCATAGCCTTGACCTAACACTTGATCTTACAACAGCTTAAAAGGAGCTATACCATGACTAACACAACACAAACCACCCGTCCTGTAGTTAAAACAACTAACCCTGAGTTGTATGTAGAACACACATTCCACCTGCAGAAGGCACGTAAATACACATACAACTACTCTATGTTGGATGATTACATCGCAGCTAATTGGGGCGACAAAACCCTCAAGCAAATTGCATTAGACACAAATGAGTATTTCAATCGTGTCGTGTACCGTGTTGAACTGCTCAAAGAAGCTGGTGTGATTGAAGGTAAGAACAATATGGAGCGTGGTAAGTTGATGCGTACTCGTAAGTACCTCATCACAAAACTAAAAGAGATTGACAGCAAACTTGAAGGAGTAGCATAATATGTTTGTAATTGTAGCAACAAAACCGTTGAATGACGGGTCAGATGGTTTCCGTTTCAATCTGTTTGGCAAGAAAGGATTACTTCGTAAACGTAAATCAACCTCACGGGGTTGGTTTAAACGACAGCGTATGGCTACATCTGTAGCGTACCACTTTGGCAAGCGTACCGTGTACCTTTTTGGTAATGGTATGAAGCCACGTAAACTAGCGCACTTTGCAGGATAGGAGATGGTGTAATGACTAGAGAAGATTTCTTTGACGCCCTATGGCAGATGATCAAGGACACTGACGTAGACTACGAAGAGTTGATGGATGACGATGGTGAGGGTGGTGTGTACATCAAGTTCACCAACATAGGGACAGAGGAGATGGACGATGCCTAACCTAGAACTAAACGGAAATGAACTGTTGACGCTCAAGGAAATGATTGAGAATGACATAGAGAATACAGGGTGGGATGGGGTTGCATATAATGACGTTGACCTGATGCAATACTACCTTGATCGTGCTAAGGTATTAGCCAAAGTACAAGAGGAGCTAGGCTTATGACAAAGACAGTAAAAACTGAACTGACCCGTGACGAAGTAATGATACTCTTGGAAGTATACAACACCATTGACTCACTGGTTGATGATACAATGGAGATGATGGATGTGAGACTATCACAACTCAGTGACGCACGGGACAAGGCTTATGCGTTGAAACATATGTTTGACTTCCGACCAGTCATAGGCGATGATGGTAACCCTAACCACTGGAAGCCATGCGTATTGCCTGACGATCCTACTGCTTGGTATTACAACAGTGAGGTGGACTAAGCATGGTTACTATGGCATACGATGTGACGCTTGAGATTGACGGTGTAGCGTCCGTGGTCAAGCTCGACACTACCTATCCAGCTGTAAACAGTTGGAACAGTGCAGTTGAATTTGCAATCCACATGGCTATTCATGACCATCCCGGCACAAAGATTGAGTTCATTGACTGTGCCGAATATGTTCATGCAGAGTACACAAACTATGGATACATTCACGATGCACCTATGGTACTCCAATGATTAGCGCAGCGTTAATGTGCTTGGCCCTCAATGTGTATCACGAAGCACGTAGTGAACCGTTGCAGGGTCAAGCCGCTGTGGCTCATGTTGTACTCAACAGAGTTGCAAGTGGACGATGGCCTGATGATGTATGCTCCGTAGTGCATCAAGGCTATGAGAAGGGTAAGTTCAAGTGCCAGTTCACATGGTATTGTGACGGTAAACCTGATGAACCCACAGAGATACTGGCATGGGCAAGGTCCGTGCTGGTAGCCAACCAAGTGCTGACAGGTGTAGTGCCTGACGTTACGAATGGAGCTACACATTACCATGCAAGGTACGTTAACCCGTACTGGAGTGCATCCCTATCTAAGACTGTGACTTATGGGTCACACCTATTCTACCGATAGCTTACCGTTACTAGTATAGGGGTGGACATATACTACATAACTATGGCACAGTTGCCGTACATACAATCATAGGAGAACAGTATGCCGTTTGATATTCCAGAATATTTAGACTTTGACGTAGCATTTGAGGACACACGTATGCCCGACAAGAAGTACGTCATCAATCAGACTACAGGTCAACCACTTGGTATCGTTGGTAAATCTTTCCAATGTGCATCGCATGGTGACTTCTTTCGTGGTGTAGTTGAGACAGCTACGGAGACACTATCTGAGCATGACTTGGAAGATGCAAAGTATGGCTTCCGTACTGCACGTAATGGTGCATGGGCTATGCTTGACATCACCTTGCCCAACGTAACTATGGACATCAGCACCGACAAGTTCGAGACGGAGATCGGCAATCGTATCATCAGCCTTCATGGTATTGATGGTTCGTGCAGCAACCAAGTGTTCTTTGGTGCAATTGATTTCTTCTGTACCAATGGCATGATTACAGGAGATCACGACAAAGTTCGCAAGAAGAACACATCTAACTTCTCAATGGAGAGCTTCATCTATGAGCTTAACCGTGCTCGTACAGATTTCTACCAACAGGCACAGCAGATGCAGGTGTGGGCGCATACCGATCTCAAGTATGTAGACGTAAGCTCTTTGCTTGATGATATGCTTGGCTCTAAGCGTAAGTCAGAGAAGATGTACAGTCTGTACATGCAAGAGGCATCGACACGTGGTCACAACAAGTTTGCACTGTATAGTGCTATGACTAACTACGCTACCTATGCAGATGAACGTAACGGGTTCAACCTCAAGAACACTGGCAACGACACACAGGCCATCAGTATGTGGTCACGTGAGCAAGAGGTGAGCAAGTGGATCAGTGATGACAGGTTCCGTTTGTTGGAGGCTGCATAGTCTATGCCTAAACTACCACGCTACGTGCAACAACGAGTGTCACCCTCTGGGGTGATCTCATACCGCTTCAACCCACCGCAGTCCCTTGTAGACGAGGGGGTGGTTAAACGTGAGGAGTACGGCAGTGACATGAAAGAGGTGCGCAAGATTGTGAAGGAACACAACGCAGCTATTGATGCGTGGAGACATGAGCAGTCTCTTGTTATACAAGTAAAGCCCAACAGCAAGGTGACTGACTTGATAAACTTTTACTATCAGTCTAATGATTTCAACATGTTACGACCTAACACTAAAGTGGATTACAGATACTTCCTAACTGTGCTCCACCAAACAATGGGTACACGTAAGTATGAATTGGTTACACCAAAGATTGCCAAGGCTGCATATGAAGAGTGGGTGAAACGTGGTATTAGCTTTGCTAATCATGCAGCTACATGTGCAAGCCGTGTGTACAACTACGCAATACAAATGGGACACACGACACAGAACCCTTGGGCTAACATCAAACGCAAATCAGTGACACAACGTAAGGTGGTGTGGAAACACGAAGATGTTATCCGGTTTCTTGATTATGCGTACAGCGATTACGAATACAGAAACGTAGGTCTGATTGTACAGATGGCATACGAATGGTGCCAGCGACTAGGTGACATGCGTAACCTCAAGTGGGAGAACATTAGTTTGTCTAAGCGTATACTGTATCTCGAACAGAGCAAGAGAAGGGCTGACGTAGAACTGCCTATATCTGAGGAGCTTTGTACTATGCTCAACGATCAACGAAACGACTTTGGTTTCCAAGAGTACGTGGCTCCCCATCCACGGCCTGTAAACGGTACGTATGAGCCGTATGCAATGGAGAGATTATCCAAGGTAGGGCGCAGAGTAATGCGTCTTGCAGGATTGCCAGAGGAGTTACGTCTTATGGACTTACGTAGGACAGGAGTAACACAGATGGTAGATGCAGGTGTACCACTACCCCAAGTGATGTCCGTAACTGGTCATGCACATGTGTCTTCCGTGAAACCCTATCTAAAAAATACGTACCACTCTGCAAATAGTGCATTGACACAAAGAAATGTAAGTGTACAATCGAGTGGTAACGAGTAACACATAGAAGGTATATAGAACATATGAATATAAATAACATCATAAGTGATCTATCATTAGTAAATGGTGAGACAAGGCGCATGACTTGCCCATCATGTAATACTAAGAATACTTTTACTGTTACAAATAACATGGGTTCTATTGTCTGGAATTGTTACAAGGCGAGTTGCTCTGTCTCTGGTGGTACACGTACAACACTGACCGCCGATGACATTCGCAAGTCTCTTGGACATGTTGCCGAAGAGACACACACTACAACTTTCGTCAGACCTGATTGGTTTGTACGAGACTACAAAAAACTTGAGGGCTTTTGCAACCAGTGGGAGCTTGACGCACAACAACTAGGGCTTATGTATGATGTCAAGGAACATCGTGTGGTATTCCCTGTTGTGCACAATGGAGTTACTGTAGATGCCACAGGCAGATCACTTGGTAATCGTATACCTAAGTGGAAACGGTATGGAAAAAGTGTATTGCCATACAGTTCTGGACGTGGTAAAACTGCAGTAGTCGTTGAAGACTGCATAAGTGCTGCCGTTATAGGTGATGGTGGTGTATATGTTGGGGTAGCAGTGTTGGGTACATCGTTGTCTAATGGACACAAGGAGTACTTATCGCAGTTTTCAACGGCAATAATTGCACTAGACCCTGACGCACTACCCAAGACACTGCAATTTGCAAAGGAATTACGTGGCTACGTTGACACAGTGAAGGTGTTGCGGCTACAAGATGACATCAAATACCGAATGCCAACCGACATGGCAAACCTTTCAGCACTAGGAGACTGACCCAATGGAACTATCCCTTATCCGAAGCCTAATGGACAAAACATTCTACGATGAACATCGTGGTGCACGTTGTCCTGATCGACTCTTTAGTAAAGATGTACGTAAGATCAAGCAAGCAATCGACACAGCTATGGATCGGTATGAGCGTACCGTAACACCAGCAGAGATTGAGGCTCTGTTCATGGCGAACAACCCCACCCTCACAACGGCACAGAAGCAGGCATACAGCCACTTGTTCCAGCAAGTGAGCAAGGAGCAGCCTATGGGTAGTGACGTAGCACAGGAAGTGCTATCAAAACTATTCCAACAGGTGGTGGGCGAAGACATTGCCAACCTTGGCTTTGACTATGTAAATGGTAGCAAGTCTAGCCTTGACCCACTACGTCAGATGCTTGAGCAATACGGTGATGACTTCACTCCCAACCTCAAGGTTGAGTGGGAGGACATTGACCTAGATACAATCATTGCAATGACTGACCTTGAGTCACAGTGGACATTCAACATCCCTACGTTGACACGTAAGGTTGAGGGCATCAACGCTGGTCACCTCATTGAGGTAGGTGCTAGACCTAACACAGGTAAGACATCCTTTCATGCCTCACTTGTGGCTGGGCCTAACGGCTTTGCATGGCAGGGTGCTAAGGTAGTTGTACTGTGTAATGAGGAAGGCTACCACCGTGTAGCTCACCGCTACATCACGGCAGCCACAGGTATGGACAAGCACGAGATCGTTAAGAACAAGACACAGGCTATGGCAATCTTTGCCAAGATACGTGACAAGATCATGTTCAAAGATGCAACGGGACGTGACATGAACTGGGTTGAGTCGGTGTGCAAGTCATACAAACCTGATGTAGTTATACTGGACATGGGTGACAAGTTTGCACGTACCGCTGGCTTCTCACGACCTGACGAAGCACTCAAGGCTAACGCTATTCATGCCAGACAGATTGCCAAGCAACAAGACTGTGCAGTATTCTACATGTCTCAGCTATCGGCAGAGGCAGAGGGTAAGGTTGTACTAAACCAAGCCATGATGGAGGGTTCACGTACAGGTAAAGCCGCAGAGGCAGACTTGATGATCATGATCTCCAAGAACCCTACAGTTGAGGGGCAGGAAGAAGAAGACAACCAACGCCACATCAACGTAGTTAAGAACAAGTTGTCCGGTTGGCACGGTATTGTACACACCGACTTGGAGTACAAGATTGCACGGTATGTATCATGATTGACGTATCAACCCTAATAGAGATTGGGTTCACGTTGTGTATAGGTTTCATACTTTGGGATCAGCACAAGCAAAGAGAGAATATGGCTACGTTCCAGCTGGCATTACTGGAAATGATAGATAAACACAATCAACTTGCAGATGTAGTAGTTGAATTAGACGAAGCACTTGAGGAAGTAGAGGAGGCGATACAGTGATCACACAAGAGGACATAGACGCCTTTCGTGATATGACGGAAGATGGAGCACAAGATGGTTACGTATACGTAATTACAAACAAGGCTTGGCCTGAGTGGGTCAAGATAGGCAGAGCCATTGATGCAAACGATAGGTTGCGTAGCTATCAAACCAACTCACCACTGCGTGATTACTGGATTGTGTACTCTCAATACTTTGATGATGTCAATGCAGCTGAACGCAAGGCACACTTGATTGCTGCACGAATGACAGGTAAACCGTGGAACAAGGTTGATAACGGTGAATGGTTCAGACTAACGGAGCAACAGGCTAGAGAAGTATTGAAGGAGGTGACACGTGACTAATACAGTATGGATATTGTTGTGGCTTGTCTTAGTACCAGAGAACGGCGTTAGATATTATCATTTGGGTACATATGACAATGAAACCTTATGTAAGACTGGACTGAGAGACGCATCAGTCATGGTCAACGACAAGAATGAAACGGTAGAATGTATTGGGGTACAGGTAGATGATTAAAGCGACATATATCAACCATATGGGCAATGACCTGACGGTAGCTAACGCAGCACGTGTGTCATTTGGTAAGACATCTGAGATGGAAGACGATCCTTGGGGTCCACCTAAGCTCAAGGCCAAGGATGATAAGCTGATCCGTTACCTTGCCAAGCACAGGCACATCAGTCCATTCGGGCATTGCTTCGCCAGCTTCCACGTCAAGGCTCCGATCTTTGTAGCACGACAGCTAGTCAAGCATAAGTTTCTGCGTTGGAATGAGATCAGCAGACGGTACGTTGATGATAAACCTGAGTTATACATGCCTGATGTGTGGCGTGGACGTAGTGCTGACAAGAAGCAAGGCTCTGAGGGTGTCGTTGATGTAGGTGACTGGGGTGATACTAACTGGGCATGTCTCAAAGCCTACAACGATCTT
>Ga0208899_1000254_pt1 | contig 36502 bp, 47 predicted proteins | sample VirMetDEL_Nov_24_FD_184518 | JGI IMG/M metagenome (GOLD analysis project Ga0208899, IMG submission 184518) | Aqueous microbial communities from the Delaware River and Bay under freshwater to marine salinity gradient to study organic matter... | ecosystem: Environmental > Aquatic > Marine >... | reverse complement strand
GCCAAAAAACGCAAACTATACACTTAGGTGTAGAGATTTTTTGGCGGCCGAGTCGGCAGCAACCCCCTCGCAGCCGGTATTGCGACAATTTTTTGTGCTACAGTTAATGCATGCCATCAATATCATACGATCAAACTAGCCAAACGCATTCGCATCAACAGGCAAAGTTGTGGGCAGCCGATGCGTCTAAAGAATGTCCGTCACCGCTGACGGGTGAACTGCTCGCCGTTCGGCAAAACCTCGACGCAGATTTGGGGTTTTTCCTCTGGACGTTGTTTCCCGAGGCTTTTCCGCTGGAACCATCCCCCTCACATCTGCGGATGATATCGGAGATCCAGAAGTCGGTTGATCACGGTGGGTTGAAAGCAATCGCGGCTCCGCGAGGATCGGGCAAAACGTCGATCATGCTTCGGGCGGCATTGTGGGCGATGCTTTCCGGCCGCCGTCGGTACGTCTGTTTGGTCGCGGCCGATGCCGATTCCGCGATCAGCAACTTGGCAACGGTTAAAGCCGAAATCAACCATAACGAGCGGATTGCTAAGTATTACAGGCGAGAGACTTGGTGCGTACGTCAGCTGGGTGGCGAACCTCGCCGCGCGGCGACTCAGCACTACGAAGGTCGGCAGACTGGCGTCGAATACAGTCGAAACGGATTGTGCCTGGGGACCATCCCCGATTGTCCGATCAGCGGTGCCCGCATCTCTACTGCGGGCATTACCGGCCGGATTCGGGGCCAGCAGGCGTTGACTCTGGATGGCGAAATCTTGCGACCGGACTTCGTTCTCGTCGATGATCCAAGCACTAAGCTATCTGCCGCCAGTACCAGTCAAAATAAAAAACGACATGAAACCATGATGGGCGACATTCTCGGGCTCGCCGGGCCGGGAGTGAAAATTGCGGGTTTCTGCACCTGCACAGTGATCTACCAGGATGACCTTGCCGATCGAATCCTCGACCGAAAGCTATCGGCGGACTGGAATGGCGACCGAATTGCCATGGTCAAAAGCTGGCCCACTTGGATGGATGGTTGGGATCAGTACAACCAAATGCGAGTCGATGAACTCTTGCAAGAGCGAGATCATGAGGGATCGCGGCAATTTGTTCGCGATAACTTCGATCGCTTGCATGAAGGTGCGGAGGTCTATTGGGAGGCTCGCAAAAGCGAACATGATGTTTCCGCGTTGCAGCATGCAATGGATCTGTATTTTCGGGATACCGGAGTCTTCGCCGCCGAATATCAAAACGCACCGTTAGACCAAGTCGCTACCAGTCCCTACGACATCCAAACCGAAGCGATCATGCGACGAATCACGGGGATCCCCCGAGGTGCCGTACCTGAAGACGTAGACAAGATCACCGCGTTTATCGATACCCAACGGGAGTTGCTGTATTACGTCGTCGTCGCATGGTCGATTACTGGTCGAGGGTACGTTATCGATTACGGTGCCTGCCCCGATCAAAAGCGTCATCATTGGGCGAAACACTCGGTTCCATACACGCTATCGCAGATTTACGGTGATGATTTCGAAACCTATTTGCGATCGGGACTTGACTGGTTGATCGGTGCGATTCTTGAAAACGAATACACTACCGAAAACGGTGCGAAGGTCATGGTTGACCGATTAGCAATCGATGCTCGGTGGGGGGAGTCAACCGCGATCATCCGAAAGTTAGCCAGGGAATCCCGGCACCGCGCTCGTCTGCACCCGTCCATGGGTATGTTCGTCGGGGCCAACAGTAAACCGTGGCAACAACTCAAGAGTTCTAAAGAGCGACGAAGCGATCGGCGCGGAGTTCATGCCAAACTGGTTACGCCTAAAGACGGCGGCCGTCGCGAGTTGCTTTACGATTCAAATTACTGGAAGTCATTCTGTGCTGATCGATTGCTTTGCCATGAGGGTTCGCCTAAAGCAATTATGCTGTTTGACGCGGAGCCCCACAAACATCGAATGTTTGCCGAACATTGTGCGGTCGAGGAACCAGTGCGGGTGCTAGGCAAAGCTAATAACGAAGTGGTTGAATGGCGAACGTCAAGTTCCCAGGTTGAAAACGATTTTTGGGATTGTCTGGTCGGCAATGCTGCCCTGGCATCGACCATCGGTGTCGAAACTCATTCAGGTAACCGAAAAGGTGGTCAGGGCATGAGTCGCGCGATTGAGAGCGTACTCAAACGAAAACCGTCAACCCAGTTTTTCCAAACGCGAGGATAATATCCGATGATCTGCGAAAAGTGCGGATGCCATGACCGAGTGATGAGAACAGTTCGCCGACAAGATCGGGTCGTTCGCATACGTCGTTGCATTACTTGCGGTCACATGGTGACTACCGAGGAAACCAAGATCGAAAACCCAACGACAACCAAACCCGCACCCAAGCGGGTTCCCGAACCGACTCCAGTCAAGTCTGCCAAACCGCGTAAGCGCAAACAAAAAGCCGAACCACCTAAAAAAGATGATTCGGCCAAAGGTGCGTTAGCTCAAGCAATGGCCCAAGCAAGGTAATCACCGCTTTTTTGGTTTGCCTTCGAGAGTGAGAGGCACTGGGGCGCACATCCGATTCCCGTTAGCGTTTCGGATCACGCCTGAAGACCAAGGTGCCTTCGTCTTTCCCGACTCTACTCCACGCAGATATGCGCGGAGTTTTTTCGAGATCGGAATCTTCGCTGGTTTCTTACGGTCAATTGCCCCGTCGCAATCGGGGCAAAGCAGCGTATCGGACAATGCGTGAATCGCGTAACCCGATTTGCATCGCAATCGATCGGTGAATTTATCCGCTTCGAATTCAACGCAGCACCAATCGCAAAAGTGCTTTCCGTCAACTTTCATTGTTTATCTTTCAATTCAGGAGCGTAAACACAACTGGCGATGAACGTGATCAACGTCAGTACCCAACAAACGACCAAACCAAACACTACCCACCAAGCATCCATTATTTACGTCCTCCGTTCACGTCTTTTTTCGCTTGTTCTCTACGCTTCTTTTTGCTGATCTTTTTCAGCACCGCAGTGCGATCGTAGCGGTTCTTTCCGCTGTTCGATCCGCCCATTCCTTTTTTGATTTTCGGGTAGCTCATATTGCAATCTTCCGCAATCGAGAACTGAGATTAAATCCGGTGACCATTCTACCGTCGGCATCATAGATATTTCCGCAGCAGTCGAGCGATTGCTCGGGATAGACGGCATGACAACTGCCGACTGAATAAGAGTTGCCGCCAACATGCACCTGCATGTTTCGGCCAATGCGACCGATACCGTACTTCTGAGCGCGGCCGCAAGATGAATAGAGTTTGATGTCGCCCACATCGGCGAGTTTTTTGTACCAGCGGCCGTCAGTGCCGAGAATAGCGTCGTCCAAAGATCGCCGCACAAACCATTTTGCTTTTTGGTTGGTCATCAAAAATCTCCGTTGAGGTTGAAAGTGGATGAAAGGGTGAGACTCACTGACGTGTTGAGATTGTTTGTTAACCTGTCATCCCGATGCCCTCTCAACACTTGCTGTTTACCGCAGCTAGCGTAAGCATCGGGCAGGTCACAGTGAGCCTCACCTTTCCATCGATCTGCTACCACTACACTCTCTCCCCGAAGGGTTGTAGGCGTTGGTAGTCTTGCTGCCGGGCAGCTCTGACGCCTCGTTATTCAGTCGCTGCTGCGACCTACGGTGTATGCTAGGGATGCTTGGATTCGAACCAAGAACTTCACAGTTGGATCCGGCCTGACCCGTGCCGTGAGAGATCAAGCTCACGCACCTTCAACCATTCGCGACTGGCGTCTGGTGTAGGATCGCAGGTGATCAAACTTGCTTGCCGGACTGCGATGTGATGCCAATTTCACCACATCCCCGTATTGGATTGTTTCAGTTAAGTCTCCTTAACTACAGACCAGTTTATGACATGCAAAACTTGCCGTCAACCGCCGATAAAAGCTATTTCGGCACTTTTTTTGACAAAAACCAGCAAATATGCGCAGATATGCGTTTTCGGTTTGCAAACGTAGCTAATTTTGGTACTGAAAAGGTATGGCAGACTTAACAAATCAATCGATTGCGGACGCATTACTGGCGATTGGCCCCAGAACGGTCGAGGGGGACCAGGGACGGGTGAGCATGCACTCGGTGCATGATGTCATCGCCGCGATGGAATATGACCGCAAACGAAACCGCATGAAGGACCGAGCTTCGGTTCGTCATGCCCTTCTCACTATCTCGAACCATAGATTGGCAACTCACGATGGTCGAGCTTCGTAAACGGATTCAGGCATTCCTGAATCCGCCCCCGCAACCGCAACCACCTCGCAACGTATCGCCCGAGCGCATGGATGACGTAGCGTTATCTATGCGGTCGATCTTGCGAGGTAGTTACGATTCGGTTTCGCGTACCCCCGAGAATGCTAGACATTGGGCATGGGCCGATAACCTTTCGGCAGATGCTTCGCTGGTTCCCGAAGTTCGTATCCGGTTGCGAAGTCAATCAAGATACGAGTTGATAGAGAACAACTCGTACGGACGAGGCATGGTCGATACGGTCGTCACCGATACGGTCGGCACGGGTCCGCGATTGCAGATGCAACAATTTCGGTTTTCAACAAATCAAGAAATTGAAAAAGCATGGTATCGGTGGTCATTGGCTGTTGGCCTTTGCGAGAAACTGCAAACCATTCGATCAGCTAAACTGGTAGATGGTGAAGTGGTAATCCGCTTCGTCAACAACCTGACCGTCGAGGACGCGGTTCAACTTGACATTCAACTCATTGAGTGCGATCAGTTACGCTCACCGCAATTCGAATTGCAGATCAGTGAAAACTATGTTGATGGGGTTCACTTAGACCGCTTCGGCAACCCCTATGCATACGACATCCTGCAACATCATCCCGGTGCTAACTATTGGAATTCGGTAGACCTGTATGCGCATGACACATACGGTTATGACCAAATCATCCATGCGTTTACTCCGACTCGTCCAGGGCAGCACAGAGGTGTTGCTGAGTTTGCACCGGCGTTGCCACTCTTCGCGTTTTTGCGACGGTTTACCCTGGCAACTGTTTCCGCCGCAGAAACGGCAGCGTCGGTGTCTCAGGTAATTGAAACCGATGCTCCGCTGCCCGAAGAGTTGGAAGAGCAGTACGCAGCAACTTCTTTCGACAAGTATCTCGATACGATTCCGGTTGATCGCAACAGTGCAACCGTACTTCCAAACATGTGGAAGTTACGGCAGTTTTCCGCCGAGCATCCGACGACTACTTACAAGATGTTCAAACGGGAGTTGATCAGCGAGATCGGTCGTACGTTGTGCATACCTTGCAACATCGCTACCGGCGACAGTGGCGAATCTAATTATTCGTCTGCTCGATTTGATTGGCTCGGGTATGAGAGAAAAATCAAAACCGAACAGAGCTATCTTTCGCATCGCGTTCTAGATCGAATCTTTGCGGAGTGGCTAGTAGAAGCGTCATTGACCGGCTCGATTCCAAAAAGCGCGGCGAATGTGGTCCTGGCCGATTTCGATCGGTACGGCAAACGCGGGATGGCAAACCGCGTGGAGCATTCTTGGTACTGGGATGGAATGCGGGATGCAGATGCAAAAGATGCGGCCAATGCTCAAAAAGTTCGATTGCAAAACGGATCTACGCAGCGGGCTCGCGAGTACGCATTGCAGGGACTCGACATCGAAGTTGAAGATGCAAAAGCCGCAGCTGGTTTCGGCGTGACGCTTGAGGAATACCGTCAGGCAGTTATGGCGAGCGTATTCACCAACGGTAACATGTTGGCTCCCGGCACAACCGCAGAAGAATCAGAAGAACCTACAGAGGATGGCGAATATGGCATCGACGAGAACGAAGAAAATGAAACAGAAACCGAAACAGCGACCAGCGAGTGATTTGATCTTCGCTGCTTCGGAAGTGACCATCGAGGCAGCGGGAGAGAATTCGCCCGAAGTAAACGTGACCGCGTATACCGGCGGCACGTTGTCCCTACCTAACTACCCGAACCCGGTGGTGATCAACCTTTCGGGTGTTCGGGCAATGAGTGACGAACAAATTCCGTTTCTCCGCGATCACCAACAGCAAAGAGTGGTTGGTCATGGGCAACCGGAAGTCGGCGAGAAGCAGTTAACCCACAGGGGCAAACTGTCGATCGCTGGCGAAGAACGCGATAACATTATCGCGGCGAGCAAAGAGGGTTTCCTCTGGCAGGCGTCTGTCGGAGGTCGCGTACCTGATGTTCGCAAAAACGTGCAAACGATCGCCGCTGGTGATCGAGTGCGGGTCAACGGAAAGTCTTTCGCTGGCCCAATTCATGTCGTTAATGCTTTCCTCTGGAAAGAAACTAGTTTTGTCGCAGTCGGTGCGGATGAAGGCAGAGCGTCTGCCTCGATCGCTGCGGCGCAATCATCGGGAGTTTCCCCCATGACCAAATTCGAAAAGTGGCTTGAAGATTCGGGGATCAACTCCGACGATTTGTCCGTAGACCAAAAGAAGAGTCTGGAAGCGGCGTACAACGCGCTGCCTTCCGAGGCACCGGAGCCTGCTCCTGCGAGTTCCGCCGTCGATATGGACTCCGTTGTCGCGTCCGCCACTAAAGCGGCCGTTGAAGCGGCCCAGCAGCAATCGCAGCGTGATCGTCGTATCGATCGCCTGTTCGCAAACTACTCGGACGCTTCGGTGTCGAAAGAGTCGATCGATTCGCTTCGCGCTCAACTGGAAGGCGGCGAAATCAGCGAAGAAAAAGCTCATCTCGAATTGCTGTTGGCAAGTCGCGGACGTGGAAGTACCAGCAATGTTCATTCGGGGAGTCGAAGCGTGGGCGATAATTTCGGGTTGGAACTTGAGGCTGCCGTTTGTCGCAACGGCGGTTTGAGCGATGAGCAGATTCACGGCAACCTCGTTGAAGCGGGTGCCTCTGCTGATCAAGCCGAGTCGGCAGTCGAGCGATCTCGCAAAAACAGCAAAGGCCTGAAAAGCGTGATCATGGCGATTTGCCGCCAGGAAGGTCATCACGCCGATGAGGTCGATGACGACGCGATTCGTTGTGCCATGCGAGCCTCTGAGCGTGACAACGGGATGATCCAAGCGTCTTCGGGATTCAGCACGGTGGTTCTGCCGGGCATTTTGAGTCGCTTGGCGAACAAAGCAATGCTCGCCGCGTACGCGGAAGCAGACAATGGTGGCGTTGCGACTCAAATCGCATCGACCACTTCGACTCGGGACTTCAAAAAGTTCAATCGGTATCGAATGACTGAGAGCGGTGTTCTCTCTGAAGTTTCGGCAGCGGGCGAACTGCAACACGGTTCCCTGGTCGAAGAGGAGTACGAGAACCAAGTCAAGACGTACGGCAAAATCATGTCGCTGACGCGGCAGATGATGCGAAACGACGACTTGGATGCGTTCCTCCAAATCCCCCGTATGATCGGCCGCATGGGGCGTCATGCGTTGGAGCAGTCGGTCATCACCACCTTGGTGGATGCTTCGACCAGTGCCGGTGCGGGAACCACTGAGTTCTTCCACGGTGCCGCTCGGGGTAACCAAGAGCCCAACTACTTGGAAGGTGCGGCCACTGCTTTGGGTTTCGACGCTTTGGAACCTGCCTATGAGTTGTTCCTGAATCAGGTCGATGCTGACGGCAAGCCCTTGATGATCGATCCAGGTCTGTTGCTCTGCACCAACGCGGACATCATCGCGGCTCGCAAACTGTACTCCGATACTCAGTATCGGTTCACCGCAGCGGATCGTACGGAAACGATCAACAACCAGTGGGAAGGTATGTTTGAGCCTGTTAAGTCGAGCTACCTGCATCGACTTGGGGCATCGCCAAGTTCCACGCAGTGGTATCTGTTGGCTCGTCCATCAACCGACGTTAGTGCGATTCAGATCGCGTTCCTCGACGGTCAGCAAACCCCGACGATCAATTCGTCGGAGACTCAGTTCAATACGCTCGGCATGCAGATGCGAGGCGTGTTTGACTTCGGTGTCGCATTGCAAGATCCGCGAGCGATCGTCAAGTGCAAAGGCGCAGCGTAAGCAACTCCACTTCGGCTAAAGCCTCGACAACGAGGCTTTAGATTTCACCAAACCACAAAGTGTTTTTAAGAGGTAATAACCGTGGCAAAGTACTTGCAAGATTCACGTCATGTGAACATCCAATTGGCAGCGGAGACTGCTGCCGGTGCGTTGGTTCAGATTGGCAATACCGTTGGTATTGTTGATCCGAAACCAGATGGAACCAATTGGGCGATTGGCGAGTTGGGAAGCATCTCAATTCGTTGCATTGTCGAACTGGACAACAGCGGCGTTGCGTTCGCTTACGGAGCTACCGTCGGCTATGACGCGACTGATGACGATGCAGTCGCCGCCGCTGGTGGGGATTTCGATTGCGGCGTTTGCGTGAACCCCGGTGGAGCCGGAACGACTGACAAAGTTCAGGTTCTGCTTTTTGTTGATTGATGAAGTATGACGAACTACCTCAGTATGGGAGCAGAGAAACTCCAACAGTTGATGGAAAATTATGGTGGCGTTAACGTCACCTACCGTCGAACTGGAGTGTTCTCGTTTACCGTCGCCGCAGTGCCCGGTCGTAATCCGACCGACGTATATGATCAGCGAGGTGTTCTCTTACGAGGTCAGATCCAAGACTTCACAATCGCAATAGCGAAGTTAACTGCCGGAATGACTTCCGGCTCGGCCCGACCGCTGCGTGGCGACGAAATTGTCATGCAGGTCGGGGAGTATAGTACCGTCTTCGTCGTTAACGGCGAAGACTTTTCGACAGGGCATTATCAGCCCTCTGATTCTTACGGGATCGCTTGGCGGATCCATACAAAATCGGATCGAATAGATGCCTCGGGATGCTGATTACGGTCGAGAACTAGCAAAGCGATTATCGGCGTTGTATTCCGGCAGGATTACAAATGTCGAATTCACTTATGACGCTTTTCTGGAACTAGACCGTCTATCTGAATCCGAGCCTTATTGCAAGATTTCGCCGACGTTGTACGAGCAACTGCGGGAAGGTCGAGCAATCTGGCGAGAGTCTATCCAGTTGACGGTGACCTTAGTCAGCGCAGTTGGTTTGATCGATGAAAGCGTATGGGTTGACGATTGGTTGGACAGCTGGGATTCGACGATCAAACAACTTCGGGAAGTGAAGTTGTTTGACCGACATGTCCCTCTTTCGATCGATATTGATGAGCGATATGACAACAATATGTTTCACAATAATCGTCGGTTGGTCACTCAAGCGGCAATTCACTACGGCAATGTTGAGGTGAGGTAATGGCAGACGGAATCGTACTCGGGCTAAACGCGGTAACTGCCGAGAATACCGGCACAACTGCGGCCCCGGTTTGGGTTACTTTGGTTAACGTCAAAGATGAAACCCTGAATATGGAAACCGCTCTCAGTGACGTAACTAACCGAGCAGCGAACGGGTGGCGATTGCAAGTAGGTACGCTTTCCGAAGCGTCAGTCGATACCCAGATGATCTACCAAGCGGGTTCCGATGTAGCTCAGGCTGAATTCGCAAACATCAGAGATGCGTTTTTGGACAAATCACGGATTTTGATGGGATTCTTTGACGACGATCCCGCCGCAGCCAGTACGACAGTTAATGGTTTGATCGGCGGTTTTGGGGTGACTAACTTCTCCATCGGTCGCCAACTCGAAGAAGCGATGATGGTTGACGTTACGTTTACTGCGCGCGAAGATGATGCAGGAAATGGTCCGCAATGGTTGACCATCACTAATCCTTAGTCATTTGAGAGTACGCATGTTCCAGTATCAAATCGATTCGATGCGGGAAACGATTAATCGCCTTTTGCGAGCTACCAATCCTCCTCAACGGGTTGCGATTTTGCGGGAACACGCTGAATTCTTAGGGATTGACTTCCACTACTCCAAACCCCTGAATGAGGTTCGCCCATCGGGGTTAGTCGCCGGAGTAGCGTATGGGAGTGTAGCGATGGTTAAGTTGGCGGACGTGTTTACGGCACTCCAAAACGCAGTAGGAATCGATGAGCAAAGACAAAGCGAAGAGCCAAGTGGTTCAGTTGGGGAAACTCAAGCTGAAAACGCGGATAACGATTAAGCATCTCAAGAGGCTGAAAGAACTAACGGGTATCGACTTTACGAGTCAAGATACCGGTCCCATGCTTGACTTTGCCGTGGACCCGACATGCGTAGCAACTGCTTGCTACGCTTTGTATGAGGATCAGTTCACCGGCGCAAAGATCGACGAAGATGGGTTGGATGAATTGCTCGGCCCCGAAGAGATCGCAGCATTGCGAGAGGAGGTAACCGAACAGATGAAATCTTTTTCCAAATTCTGGACGATCCTCGCTACCGAGATGGAGGGCCTCCAGTCTGGGAATATCGACCTAGTAGAAAGGGCAGCCAAAATTCAGGAAGCAAATCTAACTCAGGGAGTTTCTGGACCTTCGTCCTGACCGCAACTCAGTGTCTCGGTTTTCCCCTCGACGACTACACTGCCGCTGAAGCGTATCAGATGTGGGCAGAGCGAATGAGGCAAGACTGGCAGCATACATCCGCAATCGCAGCGTATTTGATCGCAGTCAATCGAACTGAAAAGAGAGGGCGACAAACAACTCCTGACGAAATCAATCCGATGGAAACGGGATCTAAAACCTCGCAAGGGATATCGCTGAACAGTGCAGAAGGGTTTCGCGCATTGCAAAGCGTAGCAGGACTATGCCCAAAACGCTAAAGTTCAAAAAGTTAAAATTCGATCGACCGTATAAAGGGATTTTGCGGTCGTTTCAACGTGATGCGAAGAAGTTGCCTGAACGCGAGGCGGCATTCACTCGCCGCCGTGCGAGAAGCATCATGAAAAAGGCTCCAAAAAAGCCGAAAAGCCGATACGGCAATTACCGGATGTACTCGACGACGGTTTACAATCGCCGTCAGCAGCGAATGGCTGCCAGGGGCAAGTCATCGAGCCAAGGCTATTGGCGAAAAGGGCTTTACTCTCGCCCTGGGCAGCCTCCGTTCTACCATGATTCCCAAGCGCAGTTTAATTTGCGAACCATTGTGTTCGGTGCGATAACGGGATCTCCAAAAATCCCAACCCCCTCACGCAGAAATGCCGATATTTACGCTTGGCGGGTTGGGCCGGTTTACAATGTCAATGGCCCGATGCGGTCAACTCCGATCCCATCACTGCATGAGTACGGCGGCACGGTTCGACTGCAATATAATCGGCGGCGAGCGACGTATAAGGATCGCGGCATTCGGCAGCGATATCGCAACCAACGGAAAGGAGAGTTGGTACGCTATCCGGCTCGACCGTACATGCGGCCAGCGGCAAAAGAAGCAAGGGAATCGGCTGCCAGGAAAGCCCCCAATTCACTAAAGAAAATTGCTCGCCTCGGCGGGTGGCGAGGTAGGAGAATTTACTAATGAGCGGTGGAGCGGGTGGAGCAGTTAGAGCGGGTGCCGCTTACGAAGCGGTTTTAGTCGATAAAGTTACCAACAGAGTCGATAACATCATCGATGCTTTAGATCGATTGCAGGATGCGTTCAGGCAAACGGCGCAGGGAGCGGCACCATTAACGGTATCCGTTAACGCGACTGGTGCGGGCATGCGGAAGTTATCGCAGAACGTCCAGTCAACTGGCGACAAATTTAAGGCGTTTGCTCGCAAAATGCGAGTTGCCCAAACGCAAGTCAACTCGTTTGGACAAGCAATGGGTCAGGCCGCTATCCATGTCGGGAACGCGATGATGCGTATGGGCCGCCGATTCACTGTCGCCTCGTTAGGCATTGGTGCGTTTATCGCCACGTCTATTTCCGAAGCTGATCGGCACCGGCAAGTCGTAGCATCTTTGGAAGAGTCTTGGGGGGAGGGAACTCAAGGCGCGTTGGCTTTTGCGGAAGACTACGCGCGACGTATGCGGCGTAACGTAACCGATGTCATTGAAGGGTTGTTGCAACTTCGCGGCGTTATTAGCGGCCTTGACAAAGCGGGAAAGTCAGCGGAAGAGATTGATGAGCTTGCAAAGTCGCTGTATGCATTGGGGATTGATTTCGCTTCGTTCGGCAAAGGCATGTCTGATGAAGAAGGCATCTTAAAAATCATTCAAGCGTTGGGCGGCGAGGCTCAAGAATTAAAAAGATTCGGCATTAACGTAATGCAGAAGGATCTGGAAGAATATGCCGAAACGCAGGGATTAGTTTTTTCTCAACTGAGCAACGCGGCTCAGATGATGTTGCGAATTGAATTGCTCCAAAAGCAGATGCAGGAGAAAGGTCGCACCGGTGCGGCCTTTCGGGAGCGGTTCGGTTTCCAGGCGATGACGAAAGCCGCATTAGCGGCGTTTAAGACGTTCCAAAAACAAGTCGGCGAGGAGTTAGAACAATTCGGAATCACTGTTGCCAAAGTAGTGTCAAAAGCTCTTGCCGCTCTGACCCAAATAAAAGATGTCGGCAAAAAAGTTCTTGGTTCGATGGTCGCTTTAGGCGCGGCGGGAGTATTGTTAACCGGTTTTGGTTTTGCGTTGGTTGGTTTTGGAATCTTATTCTTGGCAACCACTTCGCTAATCACTTCCGCAATGGCTGTTGTATCAGCGATCATCACTGCTGGGGTAGGAGCGGCAACTGTGGCACTGCTACCAATGGTCGGTGTCGCTGCTGCGGTTGCGATGGTGGTGAGTGCTTTGGCGGCCCCTTTTGTATTGGCGGCAATTTCCGCAATTGATTTCAAAAGCGCGATAGCGGGGATAGCGGGCACAATGGGCGAGATACTCGCGGTGTTCGGCCGAGCTACAACGCTGGCGGTTTATTTTGGCAGTAAAGGCGATTGGGATCGCACTTTTGAAGCGATCACTATTGCTGGCAGAATCGCGTTTATCAAATTGGGCGACAGTATTAGAACCATCATCAAAAGAGCCCTGTTCGAAGGCGTGATGGGCGCGGTGAAACTTGCCGACCGAGTCCAAAACGAAGTGCTGAAAGGTCTTACGCGAGGCGGCCCCATCGGGGCTTGGGTAGGGTTGATGCGAGGACTCGGGGAAGGGGCAGCCAGCGGATTGTTTGATGCACTTCAGACCGGTCAACCAGGAGAAATTGCTTTCTTGGAGCGGCGATTAGGCCAACTAGAAGCGTTGATGAACCTCGGTACGCAGACTCCCGACGAGGGCGGCGGCCCCGGCGGCAGCGGCGGCAGTGGCAGCGGCGGCGGCCGGTTCCCTGGAGCGGCAGACTCCGTCGGCGGTTTTGGTGCGAGCTTTGCACTCAATACGGGACTGTTTCGTCCGCAGATAAGTGCGCAAGAGCGAGGCAACCAAATCGCTCAAGAACAGTTATCTGAGCAAAAGAGAACGAACACGATTCTAACAAGCCGACCACCCACAGAATTGGTGATGCAGTAATGACCCTCCAAGCACATATCAAATGGGACGAAGGTGAACTGACAACGGCTCGCGGTCCTGACGATTCAGCAGTGCTGAATTATTTTGTTCATAGCGACAACAATACCGACACTCGTACTGAAGTTGTGGATTATCTTTCCACTACCGCACCTTCTTCGTTTAACGGCATGTTGCAAAACAAGATCACGGTGCGATCGCGAATTGCGGATACTGACAATTCCAGTGTCACTGAGCAGATTTGGGATGCAGTGGTTGAGTATGTTCCGCCTCAAAAGGCGAAACAGAAACCGATGACTCCGCAAGACGGCAGCGCGGGATCTAAAGCGACTTTCCGTTTATCGATCCGCAGTTCTGCTGGCGAATCGAAGCTCATGACTTACAGCAAAGCACTAATCGACTCAGTCGAATACAACGAAGCGATGTGGAAATGGAGCGAAGAACCCCCAAGCAGGCTGTTAAACCTGCAACTGGATAATTCGTCGGGCACTGCTGGCGGAATGTTCACCGCGAAAGGGATAACGGTGCCTATCGGTGGCGTTGAGATTGTTGTCGAGAAACGATTTGAAGATACGTTTTTGATCGGCCCCACTTTTAGTGTCTTGCAGGACATGGCGTCTTACGCCGGTAAACAGGTGGTCAATTCAGACAACTGGAAGGGTTGGGACGCGGGTTCGCTGAAGTTCATCAACTTTGAGTGTTCGCAGGAAGGCGGACAAGACTCATCGACGCAGCAAAACACTGAAGCGTGGAGTTTTACTTATACTTTCGCCTATTCACCCACTATTACTGCCGCAGAGTTAAACGAGAATTTAGCACCGGGTTTAGTGCAAGGACCGGATCGATTCACCTTAGATAAAAAGGGTTGGCATTATTTGGATACTTTGTTTGTCGATAATGTCGTAAATTTTGGCGGTTTTGATTTCAAGATGCCAGTTGCTAGACGTATGGCGATTCAGCAGATTTACGACGAAATCAATTTCTCTAACGAGTTGTACATCTAGTGGATATCCCTCCTAAGCCGACTAAGGGGCAGCCTGCGATCCCGTACATCACAAACGCTGCCCTGTGGGGCGTTTTGATTGACATGGCGAATGCGTGGCAACGCGGTGAGATTGGTCCGCCGCCAGAGATAACCACTGCGCAGGTCAACCCGCTCGGTCTTAACCCAGACGACGAAAATCCGATCACTGATCTCGTTCAAATTCTTGGACGGTTAAAGGATCCGACGCGCAATACTAGTGATCCAGCGGGAATGAACTTGGCGTTTGCCAAACCGACATTTGAGCTAGAGGATCCGGTTTGGCCCAACTCTTTTGACAAACTGCACGTCATGCGGCGGGATCTACACCCGTCAGGAATCGACCCGGCGCGAACCGGCCGATATGTAACGGTGCCTGTTGGCGGAGATGGTCCGTATGCGATGGTTGATCCAATCAACCCAACGCAACTGACTAACCTGTACTCGGGTGAGTTTCGCCAACTAGATAGCTTCGGGGATCCCGAGGCGCATAGCGTTCTCGACCTGCAAGACTCGCAGCGTATTTACACGTTTACGGTTTCCGAAGAACGTGGCGATTACTACGGACAATTCCAGGCGGAAGTTAAGGACATTTCCGGTGCGACGTTTACGACGAATCAGGTCACGATCCATGACCCGATTGGATTCTCAGCCAACATGCGGCCGGGCGATACCGGCACATGCAAGTTGGTTGGCGATAAATGGTTCGTTATCGGTCAGCAGGGACTCGATACGGTACTTATCAAATTTCGCATCCACCACCCAGCAGCAGACATTCGCTCTTATGTCGCTAGTATCGAACACATAACGGGTCGAGTTTTGGATCCCGAAACCGGCGATGCGTGGAAGAGGCTCGACTTTACATATGTTTACGACGTTGAAAACCAGTTCACCATGGCGGAATTCGGTGCCTATGGGTGGGCTGTTTGGGTGGTGAAAGAAGCAGATAATCCCGACGACCCACCAATTCAGCGTTGGGAGATGATCTCTTGCACTCTGCCGATCGAAGAGATCGAGGTAGAGACTGAAGAGTGCATGTACAAAACTAATAGTGATACTTGGTACGGGACATTCACTTGGAACAACGAAACGCCAACCACCAATTGGAATCGCGGCACCGGAACAAATGTCGATTTTGATCGCCGCGATTCGGCATTTACCTCATTGCCTAACAACAAGTGGCGATTGGATTTTGAAAACCCATACGGACTCGATTGCATCGGCGGATCTAAAGTACGAGTCCGCCGCGTAGCGGATAAGCAACCGACGTACGAGTCTCTTCCTCGTGACACTGAAATTAAAACATACGGTGGTCACCAGACCAACGTACGCTGGGAAGTTGTTGACGTAACCAAACCGATCGCTCGTTGGATTTGCGTGCAGTGGGATGGTCAAGAATTTGAGATTTACGGAGGGCCAGGGTATTGGGAAGGGGAGGATCCCCGCGAGTGCGACGGGCAACCTATCGTTAGCACAGGTTGCTTGGATGTGGATTTGGACTGCGTCGAACCGCTCAGTAAGTTCATCTGTTGCTGGAATCCCGAAGCCGAGGTGTACCACATCGTATCGAGCATCAGCGGCGTTCTCGGTAATCCGGTAACTAAAAAGGTGCCCACAGGCGAGCCTACAGTCAGCACTGATCCCGAAGATTGCGAGGCCGGGAATTATTGTTTTGAGTGGCCGGTCACAAACATGCTATCATGGACTTGCGACGACAATAAAGACGAAGACGAGCCCAAGCCCGATCCCATAAAACAGTGCATTAATGGGGCAGACTTCTTTCATTGCGTCGATCTTTGCCAATACATTTGCACCTATTGCGAATCGTATGCTGATGATCCTGAGTGCGATGACCCACCATGTTTAGAGTACTGTCTCTACGAGTGGGACGGGATAAACACTTGGACGCAAGTCGCGGACTACTGTACTGACGAGCCCGACTGCCAGTGTCCTGGCGAACCGGACTTTGACGGCACTAAAGTTGGTCAACTAGAACCGGTTCCCTGTGAGAAGGTTCCAGAATTTACCGATTGCCCTAATTGCACGGCATGTCATCCAAATCTGCTGATGCTGATTAGTACGCTTAACTTCAATCACAGTACCAGTTCTGTGGACAATGCAATCGGTGGGTTGATCGATGGGGAGGGCGCAATCGCCGCTTATTTGCAGGACGGTGACGCTATTCCGAGGTCGCAATGCGAGTGGCGAGTCCCGATTCGCTGGAGAGTAACGGGTAAACTGTCTAGGGTGGACGTTTTTGAAGACGACATGGCAACCGTTTCTTACGACCATGGAACGAGTACATGGACAGTCAATGTCGATAACGGATCGCCCGCAACGCCTGACACTGGCGATTACGAGGGCATCGGAGACTGTACCGGGTTGACTTGCGGACCTTTCGGGAATTGCACCTGGGTCGATGGGACTTTCCCACTTCAGACTCTCGGGGGGCAGATTGGGACTACTACAGAACCGTGCCCACCGGCACAAGCAGTGTCAACGCTGATGTTCCAAACCCGATCGGTGCCTGATGTCACTAAGTTCGGGGATTATTTTAAGAATGCAAACCCCGAGCTATTCGCTAACTGTACCGGATGCAGTAACGGGTTTGTGGCAACACTGAACCGCATGGGCTCGGACTTGCGGGATACCACCGTGGATAAAGTGGCGGCCGGTATCGCTAAGAAGTCAAAACAAGCGGATGCGGAAGAAGTTAAACAGCGTATTCGCAACGCTCACGCTAGCTGGTTATCTTCACAGTTATGACCAAGAATTTAAAATACCGCACAGATCAACGTCTGACGTTCGCCGACGTTGATGCTAACTTCGATGCACTACAGCACTACAGCGGTTCGCATACCGCAGCTTCGCTGTACCGAGTTAATGAAGTAGTGCGGAGCATGGGCGGGGTATGGATATGTTTGCAGAACACGGTATCTCTGCCATACCTGTCTCCCGCTGATTGGTCATTGATCGGTACTACTCCAGGCCGCATTGGGATGCAGTTGGATACTCCAACTGCTGGGGCCAATCTTGGCGGAACGTATGTTGTTCCCCCGTATGACAATTCGTCGCGATGGGGAGAAGGCGCAGCGGTAGACCTGTCCACGGGGAAAGCGACTATTAGCTGGCCGGGATTGTGGTTGCTGCATGTGAGCATCTCTCTAGAGCATGACGAATCAACTAGTGCCCGGCAGACCATTGTGCGGTTGTACAACGTCACGCAAAGTTCATCGGTGCAATCAATCACTGTACCGATCGCGAAGAATCAACCAGCGACATTCATCTCGACAACTTTCGCCGTGCAGATTACTGCGGCGACGATCGGGGATGAGTTTCGCGTCGAGTTGGGAGGCGGATCGACCGTATCGTCGATCATTTACGAGTCGAACACTTTTGCCGCCGTGCAGCATACGCCGGTAACAGACGGCACTTACACGCTGACCGCTGCAAGCGAAACAGATTCGGTCACATGGTTGACTGTTTTGGACGGCACCTACCCGCTGACCGCAGCAACCGAAACGGACGCTGCCACCGCCATCGCGGCCGTCGTCAATCCTCGAACTTATCAACCGGTGTTCCCGATCAAACGCGAGGCTAACCATGCAGTCGGTTTGACGGTCGTCAATCCTCGGGTGTATCCGCTGACGGCCGCCAGCGAAACCGATTCTGCGACCGCGTTGACGGTCATGGACGGGGTTTACCCCCTGGGGGCCGCCACCGAGGTCAGTGTCGCCGAGCCGATGAATGTATGGATTATCTAATGTGGGCAGCAGTTAAATCGCGCAGATGTGCGATTGTTTATTGATTTTTCCCCCTAAATAGGTACAAGAGCATCATGATTATGCTCCCACATTGCCTGATTTCGCTGGCCGCATCACTGCTGCTAGCTACCTGCTGTTTCGGTCAATTAACCGTTGATTTACGATCAGCGGTTCAGCTTTCCGGCATTGAAGGCGCGGAGAAAATCGGCGATGCCGTGTTTGTTGCTTCGGATTCCGAAGTCGTAAAAACGCCGGTAATTCTCATTACTGCGGAAACTGAAGCGGCGAACGTCACCTTCGAAGTTAGCGACCAAGATCGCATCCCGGTCGCGTTTGACCAGCTTACTGCAAGCACGATTTTGATCTCTAAGCCGGGAAAGTCTTGGGTGCGAATTGTTGCTATCGACTTCGATAAAAATTTGTATGCAACCAAGTTGTTGCCAGTCGAATTGGGTCCGAGCCCAACCCCTCCTGATCCGTCACCCGATCCCCCAGATCCGCCTCTGCCGCCCGATGGGCCTTTTGACGCTTTAGCGGTGCGGGTTGCGGCGATCGCAGCACAGATGTCCGCGAGCGAGCGGGACGAGCTATCGAAACTGCTAGCGGATGTAATTGATAAAATGGAGCGGTACGAATTCCGTACGCTTTCCCAGGCAAGAGATTTCGTCGAAGCGGGTTGGACGAATACTGTACCTGCAAATCAACTGCTTGAATTGCTGGCCGAAGATTCTAAAGACCGACTACTCAGTTGGGATCAAGCAATCGCGTACTACCGAGAACTGCTGAAGGGATTGCAATGAGCGCAGAGTTTATGGGACCGGGAGGTTGGCTCGGATCGGTTGACGGTGAACGTCGGGCTTTCGGCGAGATGGGCAACTCCATGCCCGAGGTGGTTTGCCGTCATGTTGCCAAGAGAACACTAAACGATCAATTGCTAGAGCAGACAAAGCTCTTGCAAGATGAGAACGGGATTGATGACGGTTTTAGCTTTTTGCATTTCAGCGAAGCGATCTTCGGCAATGAACTGCCATGGAAAAAACAACTCATAGGGAGTTGCGTGGCAAGCGGCGATATGCGAACGACTAGCTATCGGATGTTAGCCGAAGTGTTTTTGTTGGGTGATCCAGAAATCCTCCCCGGCATTGATATCGAGGGGACTGATGCATTTGCTCCGTTTGCACCGTTCAGTTATCGGGCAGGCCGCAAGCGAGGAAATCTTAACGGTCGATCTGACGGCAGCTACTGTTCGGTGCATATGCAAGGGAAGATCGAAGATGGCATCTTGTTTTGCAATAGCGGAGTTCAGTCGGACACTTATCCCGAACCGCAAAACACATCGCTTTATCGGAAGTGGGGAGGCGACGATAATCTCTACAACCAGTGGAAAGATAAAGCGGGCGAAATCAAGCAGATAGAAACCGAAGAGGTCAGGACGTTTGATGACGTTAAAGAACTGCTGACTGTTCACTACAAGCCGATGAACATTTGCAGCAGTTGGGGGTTTGCACCGAGTCACAAGCATCCGACTTGGCGACTCGATAACGGCGATCCCGTTTGGGTTTACAAACGCAGCGGTTCATGGGCACATAACATGTCGTTGGTTGCGTGCGTCGAAATCAAAAATGAATGGTTTGTAGTGGTAGAGAACTCATGGGGTAGCACCCATAAGAACGGTCGGTGGTTTGTTGTCACCGAATCGACAATGAATAGTTGGTTGCGTTCTGCCTCCTGTTTGTCAGTAGGCGAAATCGACCTGAAAGATCAGTTGCCAATTTTTACTGGAGCAAATTAATGTCGGACTGTTGCGACTTTCAGCCTGAGTTCAAACTGGAGTGCATTACCGAGATCATCCGATTGCTGCGAAGTGGCAATATGGATCGGGACAAGACGCTTGAAGTGGCGAAGCATGCTGCCTGTTTCATCGGTTGCGGTGCCGCGTTGATGCAAGGCAACAACGAGCCCGCTGGACCTTTCGGTGCCTTGGAGGCGGCCGATAAACTTGAAGCGTTGGTTCCGCAAAACGACACTCTTGCTAAGGGACCGGCGCAGGCTGTTCCTTGGCTTTCGATCATCCAAATTCTGTTACCGATTCTGTTAGACCTTTTGAAGGAAGAAAAATGAACCGTAAATGGACTACGATTTTGGTCGCCATCGCAGTGATGTTTTTCGTTGCTGCTAATTTGGTCAACGATTCTGTCGCTGGCGAGTCAGTAGCGCAACCTGTGCCCGTTGCCGAAGTCGGTTGTGCAGGCAGCAGTCAACCTGCATTGTTGGTTGCGAGATGGACTCCTGTTCGCGATCTATTCACCAGGGCTAGGATTCGCCGGGCCGCACGCAGAAGTTGCAGTGGTTACTCTGCACCCAGTGGATGCTCCGCACCGCAGGCAGCACCGAGTTGCTCCGGTTCGGTTGAGATCCTTCAACCGGTACAAGTGATTTCGGTCGCGCCGATTCGCTTGTTCCGAAACTGTGCTAACGGTCAATGCCGTTAGTATTTGGCATGCTGTAGCGATCGAGTGGCTATTGCTGCTCATCGCTACACTTTTGATTTGCTGTTTTGGGGATGGATCATGACATCGACCAACGATCCCGACTTTAAGAAACTGCAAATCATTTTAGCAACGCTGCGATTCTGCATCGTTATGCTCGTCTTAGTGTTCATTTTGTACGCGAAAGCGGAGCATTTTGACAAAACGGAATTAATCGCCATCGTCACCGTGGCGTTTGCTGCGGCAGCGGGCGAATCTTTGACAGGATGGTTTTCGAGAGGCAAAGAATGAGATTCTTATTTTTGCTTGCGGCGTTGATTTGCGTTCCGGTGCAGGCTCAGGTTTGCCAATCGTGCGGACGGGTACACGGACCAAAGGTGTCTGGTGTTGCAATCGCTGCGGACGGTTACCCCGTAATCTGTCGGACAGATGAGCGAGCGTATCAGCACGCTTTGCGAGAGGCACAAATACTGGCATCGCAAGGCCGGGTGTACCATCCGCTGGGTTGTGCCCCCGGTACAAGAGCGAGCGGTTGCGGGTCGAGCTTCGATGGCAATAGGCCGAATCATTGTTACTTTCGCAGTGGCAAACGGCTTGTTGCCAGGGCGAGAGTCCAAGGCCGAAACGGACGTTGGTATTTCTCAGCACATTACAGGTAATTGACATGGCAGCACCAGACCCAACAACGATCGGAATGTTTGTCTCTGCCATCGGAGGTTTGAGTGGCGTAATCGGGATTTTGTGGAAACAGATTCAGTCACATTTTGCTGATATAGAAAAGAAACTCGATCTCAGCGAACAACGCTACCTAGATTGCGAGCAGGATCGTCTGCGTATCTGGCAGAGACTTGCAGAGCAATCAGGTAAGGACGTACAAGACCTTAAAAGCGATACCGAGTAACCGATCTTCTGAGGGGGATTACAAGTGGCAAAGAAAAAAGCGAAAAGCAAAACGATTGTTAATCCGAAAACTGGTCGGAAGAAAACTGTTCACTACGGGCAAAAAGGTGCGAAGGTAAAACCTGGAACATCAAAAGGTGATGCGTACTGTGCGAGAAGCGCGGCTCAAATGAAAGAGCATCCTAAAGCCGCAAAAGATCCCAACAGCCCACTCAGGTTAAGTCGGAAACGCTGGAAATGTTCTGGTAAGAAATCAAGACGCTCATAAAAGTTAATTAAGGAAACGGACAAATGGTTGATTACCTATCCCAAGTGAAACCGCTGGAAGATGCGGGAATGACAGATGCAGAAATCGCAGCATTACTCGCAGCGAGTACCGCATCCGACATTCCGATTGCAGACTTAGAAAACTTCCTTGACTTTGAATCGCTGGCAAAACGCAATGCGATTACGGGAGCATGGGAGGGCGTGTTGCCAGATGAAATTATCAACAATGCGTTTGGCTTGTCCGATGGTTTAAGTGCGATTTTCAATCACATCAACAAGCCACGATCAATAGTCATTGATACAACAGTATCACCGTGGGCAAGTGACGCAGCAGCACTGACTAATGGGTTAGTCGCAGCAGGACTGATTACTGCGCAGCAGCAAACCGACTTCTACAACCTCGGGGGTGGCTTACCAAACGCCGGTCTAACAGAAGCAGAAGTCACTCAGTCGCGAGTCGATTGGGAAGCGGCAGAGGCACAACGGCAAGCAGAAGAAGCTGAAAGACAAGCCGCCTTGCTTGCGATGCAGCAGCACATGGATTGGGTATCCGATTACCAAGGTCGTTTCAACTTAAATGTTGCGGCTGTTTTGGACGACTCTCCAAGCCGAGACAATGCAGCACTTGTTGCAGCACTGCGGGCACTTGCTGACGACCTAGAGACAAACCCGTGGAGTGCTTAACCTATGGCAATGACAGGCGGCTTAAAAAACAACGGATGGAGTGCGTAGCAAATGGCTTGGGATACATACAATGAGTGGTACACGGGCACTGGAGGCGATGACACTACTGGAGATGGAACCAGTCATGCCACTCGCTGGCTAACGGTGCAGAAGGCACTCGACTCAATGACCACTGGGCAAAGAAACCGACTCAACTGCACTGGGTCTGAAACACTTTCCTCAACATTGAATCTAACGACCTACGGTTCCCCTGGTTTGGGAACAGAGTTGTTGATTCAAGGCTACACATCAACCGCAGGGGATGGCGGGGTATTTGCGATTAACGGCGGAACGAACTCTATTTTCAACGAAGGCAAGCCAAACATAGGCTGGAGGAACCTGAAGTTCACAAACTGGGGCAGCAGCAACCGATGTATCAACACAGGTGGTGCCAACGTCATAACCGAATGCGAGTTTGATGGCGAAGGTTCGCACGCTCTCGTAGGCGACTTTGAGGGTTTCTTTACATTTGCGAACAACAAAGTGCACGGAATCGTTGGTAGTTCAACGTCAGCAACTTTTAATCTCAACGGCGGATATTTCGCCAATAACTACATTCAGCAAGACTCCGCAACGCAGGCTCACGACACGCTTTACGTTCAGGGAGGCAGTATGAGAATAGAAAGCAACGTATTTTCACTGAACACGACTGTTGCGGTGAAAGTCATCAATCTGATTAGTGATAATAACCAGGTTTACCACAACACTATATTCAACCAAGCCGCTTGCACTGGAACAGGCATTAATCTTGGCAGAACGACTGATGACTACGGATCAGCATACAACAACATAATTTGCGGGTTCAGTGGAACTGGCGGCGTAGGCATAAAATCCACTGTTCAGACTGTGAACTTGTACGGCAACAATAAGTTTTGGAACAATACAACAGACGAGGATGTTGTCGGGGATTTGATAATAGACATTGGCGGATCTGAGTCGCTTTTGTCCAACCCATTCACATCGACTGGAAATGCCGATCATAACGATGACGACTTCACGCTGTTATCGGGTGTCCGAGGCGACGCCTGGTCTGGCGGTTTATATGATCCAGACGATGCCTTCGGGTCCAGAAACTTAAATACAAGAGATGTTGGAGCTTTGCAGAGTGCTGCTGCAGGCGGCGGCGGCGGAACATCACCAAAGCATCCACTAGGGAGGTTTTAAGATATGGCACTTGCAGATACCTATGTAGACCCTAGCAAGCAAACACGCACACCTGTAACTATTGCTAATAGCACAACAACCGCAACTGTTACTCAAGCATCTCACGGTTACTCAAACAGTGATGTTGTGAAGATACACAACGCAAACGAATCGGAGTACAACGGAAACTTTACGATCAGTAACGTCACAGCAAACACTTACGACTACACGATGGCAAGCGATCCAGGGGGATCTGCCACTGGGTCGCCTGTTGCCTCCAAGCTGAATCTGTCTGGCGATGATGGTTCAACATCTGCACTTGCATATGCGGATTTACAGTACGCATTTGACCAGACCACTAGAGACACTACGGATGGAAACAGATTCCTCATCAAGAAAGGGACGGCAGAAGTTCTGGCAAAATCTATAGACCTAAGTGGATGGGCAATAAGTTTTAGCTACGGAACATGCTTTGAAGGATATGAAACGACCGCTGGCGATGGAGGCATTGCTGAGATAGATGTAAACGGTGGACTCCTGCTCAGTTCTCATATCAACTCTTCATTCAAGTATCTAGAGATTCACAACGCAGATGTTGCCTCTAGTGCTTCAACCATCAACGCTGCAAACGTGTGGGCACATGCGTACCGATGCTATTTTCACGACTGTGGTGCATTTTCTGCTGGAACCATGTTTCTACATGAGTGTGCCTTTTCGTCAGTTGGGAATACGGGAGGAGTAGCATTTGGGGGGCAGCAGACGATGAGGATGGTGGGTTGTTATGTGGAGGTCGATTCCGCAGAAGGGATCGCAACCGTATTCAGCAACAATGCTTCGTCCACAGAAATTAGAGGCAACTGCATCCTGATAAAGTCTGGGGAAACTTCCGTCGATATAATCAAGACGAACACTGGCAATGACAGTACGATATTCAATAACAATTCAATCCTGTGCTTGGGTGCAAACACAGGTTCAGGGATTGAATTGGGGAACGCTGGGTGGAATCGCCAAGTGATGTACAACCTAATTGAAGGTTGCTCTGGGACTGGTGGCATTGGCATCAACTATGGAGCCAGACAGGAGGTGCTTGGAACGTCTGGCAAGAATGCTGTTTACAACTGTGCTACAGAATATACCACCAGCGGTGCATCGCTTAATGACATCGGTGACGACGAAACACTTAGTGCCTCGCCGTTTGCTAAGTCAGGGACGATCACTTTAAGTCATTTCGTTTCCGACAATGCGGGGTTCTGGTCAGATGTCGCTGCTTACTTTGAGCCGCAAGACACTGGCAATGTGTTTGGTAACTTCGGCTTTAACGCTTTGACCAAAGGTGCAGTACCCCGCCCAGCCGGTACAACAACATACTCACTACATCCATTAGCGTACAACTAAGGCAGGACAATGGAACAAACAGTCGAAGCGGGATCGGTAGCGAGTATCGTTGTCAATGTAATTGACGATAATGGCGACCACGTTGCAGCAATAATCGACCAAACAACGACTCGATTGCAAAAGGGGAATGCAAGCGACACAACGTGGAACAGCGTTGCTCCAACGTCTGTAGATGAAATTACAACCGGCGTGTACCGAATACGCTTCACCAACGTCACTCCCGAGCTTACGTTGACCGACAACGACGAGGCGATCCGGCTAAAGATCAACGGCACGATTTCGGGGACTGCCTGGACCGAATACCACATGCCTTTGCGAGTCGTTCCTGCAACTCCGAGAGCAGTGGTGAAGGGCGAAGTCGATACCGGCATAACATTGCCAACGACCAGTCAGTTTTCGACCACTGCAACAACTAACGAGCCTTACGAGGGTAGGACGCTGGTTTTCACCAGCGGTAACAACGAGCATCTAGCAGTAAAAATTACTGGCACTTCGATTGTCAGCGGACAACTTAGCCTGGCAGTTGAAACACATGATGGATCAGCAATGCCTCTCCCCCCCGCTGACGGCGATACCTTTGAGGTGATTTGATGCCGATTGGCTTGACTCGAATCGGATTATCGACTGCTCCCCGAACCGATTACTTTTGGGGAGAAGCACCGACGGGGATAGTCTCGCTGACTTCGGCGGCCGAAACCGATTCCGCGATTACGCTTGCCGTCGCTAATCCTCGCAGCTACCAGCTGACTTCGGCAGCCGAAACCGATTCGGCCGTTGCGATTACGGTCATCAACCCGCGCAGCTACCAACTAGCTTCGGTAGCGGAAACCGATTCGGCCGTTGCGATCACGGTCGTCAATCCTCGCAGCTACCAACTGACTTCGGTAGCTGAAACCGACGCTGTTGCTCCGCTGACCGTCGAACTGTCAAAGATAGTCTCGCTAGCTTCGGTAGCTGAAACTGATTCCGCCATCGCGATCGCCGTCGCTAATCCTCGCGGTTACCAACTAGCTTCGGCAGCCGAAACTGATTCCGCCATCGCGATCTCGCTGGTCAATCCCCGCAGCTACCAACTAGCTTCGGTAGCGGAAACCGATTCGGCCATTGCGATTACGGTCATCAGTCCGCGCGAGTACCAGCTAACTTCAGCGGCCGAAACTGATTCCGCCACCGCAATTTCGGCAATACACAAAACAATCACTGTTGGATCCGGCAACGAAATCGATGATTCCTCGTTGCTGACCGTGCGAAACACTGTACTATTGTCTGGTGTATTTGAAGTCAATACCGCTCCAGAGATAACGGTAGTTTCTGTTGCGGCCGTCTGTATTCACGTTGGATCGGCGACTATTGCTACTTCTAAAGCGACAGGGCACATTGCCACCGCTAAAGCAACCGGTTTCTTTAAATGTTTGTAGGAGATTTCAAATGGCAAATTTCGTTTTTAATGTTGCGTTGGGTCGAGTCGCTGAAAAGATTAGTGACGGTGCTACGCTTCGCATCCTGGTCCTAAAAGCGGCCGGTACAGATGCCGCGTTGAAAGACTTGGATACGGTATCAGCAGTTTTGGCAGAAGGTTCAACGACCGAAGCTGATTTCACCAACTACCCAGCTACGCGAAAAGCGTTGGCGGCAGTCACCGCGACGGTTGATGACGCAAACGACAAAGTGATTTGTGATGCTGACAACGTGACCTACACGTCAGCTGGCGGCGCGACCAACAATACCACTACCTCGGTTGTCATCTTTGAGGACGTTGCCGGGAGCGACAGTAACGATGCGACCGCTGTTCCGCTCGTCAAACTCGATGCCGTTTTTACGACAGACGGTAATGATGTTACGCTTCAATTCGATGGAACTGACGGTTTCTATACTGCGAGCTAATCCATGGTACGCGAACTGTTGAAAGACTCCACTGGTTGCAAACAACTAGTGGATGAGGGCGAGAGCGCGGTCATCACCGCGACTCTGGTAGATATCGGAAATGCGCCGATCGTTAAAGCGGCGATACAGACGCTGACGCTGACTCTGGTCAACGCCAGTGACCTATCGGTCATTAACGGACGAAGTAATCAAGATATCCTAGATGCTAACGACGGGACGGTCGCTGAGGATGGTACGGTCACGCTCAAGCTCGGGCCAGCAGATAACCCGGTGGTTGGTACTGCGGAGTACGGCATCGAGGATCACTACGCCACCATGCGGTGGACGTGGATCGATCCCGATGGCGATACCCTTTCGGGGGCGCAGCAATGGATCATCCAAATTCTGGCATCCGCGTAACCGGCAGGCTACCGGCTTTCCCTCCAAGCATCGTAATTCATGTCATCGGCGACATAGTCGTAATCGTCGGCAGCGTCGTCATGCCGCATCGGCGTGATGCGGTACTCAATGACTTTCACGCTTTCATGGGCGAAGATTACCCCGCGAGATTCATCGCGGGTTTCGATCACTGAATGGCTGAAGGGGTATCGCCTCGCATGCTGCTCCGCAGCGGCGATGTGAGTCACATCTCCGTAGTCTTCCCAAGCATACGCATATCCGTTTCGCGACTGCACTCGGGCTTGGATGTTGGTCATTTTGATTTCTCTGCGGGATACCAGAGTCGTCGTCGAGCATCGCCATCTTCGCCCCCAGCGGGGATTTCGGCAAATACCTGATCCCGTTCGAATAACACTTTCATGGCGCGAACGATCGTTTCCTTACTAGTGAAATGATCTGGGTCTTCCGCATTATGAGCGGCGACCAGTTCATCGTAGTGCATGCCTGGATTCTGCTCAACAATCCACTGCATCAGTCGCAATCGAAAGACTTTGGGTGGTTCGTCGAAAAGGGGTTCAGGTTTCTCAGGTTTTGTAGAATTGGTCACTTGGTATATCTCCGAGAGAAATGGGTTTCTGCTTCCAAGGGCAGATCCGAATCTGCCCAACTGGGATTAGTAGACATTATTTGATTGACAGTCGCAAGAGCTTTGGGTTCGCCTTCGACCAACACTTCATCGTGTACGTGACCGACGATTTTGTGACCGTCTTCATCGAGGCGAATCATCGCGTCCATCAGCACATCGCGGGCAACCGCTTGCGTGATGTTCTCGCAGAGTTTGCCGCCGTAGAGATATCCCTCGGCATTTTTGGCAGTAAGAAACGTCAGACTGTTTTCTTTAGGATCAAACTTCAAATTTGGATAGTGCAGGGTTCGTCCCGAGGGTAGCGTCACCACCACCTCACCAGTATTAGCGTTGCGACGAATCAGCACTTTTCCTACGGTTCGAACCGGGTTAGCCATATCGACCGTCACGTCGGCAAACGCTCGATCCAGGGCTCGCCAGAACGCGGGTATTTCTTCAAACGCAGATCGGTAGGTATCAATGATTTGCCCCGACTGCTCCGCGTCCAACTCGATGCCGATCGTACTGCGGACAGTTTCGGCAAACTTGTCTTTGCCCATTCCGTATCCGGCACCGAGGATGCATGCTTTCCCGAGTTGCCGTCCCTCGGTGCCCTTACCAAACTCGGTTGCTGGTCGATGGTAGATTTCGCCTGCCATCTCCGAATAGGGATCACGATTTGAATCGGCGAATAGATCGATTAGCCGGGTGCATCCGGCTAGCCAAGCGGCGACTCGACATTCGATTTGCGCGAGATCCGATACGATCAATACTTTGCCTTCAGGAGCGCAAAACATCGGGCGAATCATCCTCTTCGCGATCTCCAGGGGATCCCCGAAAATGACGCGGATAGCATCGAGGTTTCCCAACTCAAACATCTTCAGAATCGATTCGATGCTCTCATCACTAAGCGACATGCGGGGCAGGTTCTGGAACTGCACCAATCGACCTGCCCATCGGCCGGTTTGGGATGCTCCGTACAACTGGAACAGACCTCGCATTCGGTTATCACTTGGATCGGCGGCCGTCGCGATTACCCCGTACTTCGCCAGGGATCCCAGTGCGAGCGTCTGCCGTATCCGCAATACCTCCATCGCCTCGGTCGTCATGCCGGAGGGGGACGCTAGAGAGGCTCGGACGGTGCCCGCCTGTAGATCGCTGCCAGGGTAGCCTTGCGTCTGCAACCAACCAAGCATCTTCGCCTGTTGGCGGCCGGTCGTCACTTCGCCACCAGTCAACTCGGGTAGGCGTTCGGCTTGTCGCTTTGCTTCCTGGCGGACTGCCTTGTCGATTGTCTTAGCGGCCGCAACATCGCAGTACACTCCGTTGTCATTGATTTTTTGATCGAGTCGGAATTCAGTCGAATCGACCGGGAATCCGCCGAAGTGTTTTTCGATTGCCATCTCGGTGCGAACATCCTGCTCGCAGTATGCGATCAGCGTTTTCATATTTTCGGCGTGATTCTTATGCGCGGTCGATCCTGCTTTGGTGGGCTCATAGGTTTTGCGGTTCGCCATGCGGACCATCATCCGCGATGCGGTCACGTCTTTTTTCTGATCTACGCCCAGACGCTCGGCGAGCGTTGCGAGAGCGGCCGGAAGGTTACGCCGCATGGCAGTCACCATGGTGCAGCGATACGCGGCAGGAGCGACCGAGAAGCGGTAACGGGGCATCAAGATATTCGCCCATATCGCTGCTTCAAATCGGTAATTGTGGGCGGCCAAAACAAACGGCTCGGTGAAAATATCCGGCACCGGATCACCGGGGAGCCACGTCCGCACATCATCGGCATCGGTGGCGTAGCTCATGCACCAGATATCGGTACTCGCATCCAGGGAGTATGCCCAAGTACCGAGCTTTTGCAGCGATGCCAATGATCGCGTTTCAAAATCGACGTGGATGATGGGATGATTCATCCGATTAAACCGCCAGAAACCTCGGCATTGCCAGAAACCTCGGCATCGCCAAAGACCTGGGCATTGCCATAGACCTTGGCCTTGTCAGAGACCTTGGCATTGGCAAAGACCTCGGCATCGCCAAAGACCTGGGCATTGCCATAGACCTTGGCCTTGTCAGAGACCTCGGCATCGCCCGAGACCTCGGCATTGCCATAGACCTTGGCATCGCCAAAGACCTTGGCATCGTGAAAGACCAGGGCATTACCATAGACCTGGGCATTGCCATTGACCCAGGAGTCGCCAGAGACCTTGGCATTGCCACAGACATTGGCATCGCCATAGACCAAGGCATCGCCAAAGACCTTGGCATCGTGAAAGACCAGGGCATTACCATAGACCAGGGCATTGCCATAGACCTGGGCATTGCCATAGACCAGGGCATTGCCATAGACCCAGGCATCGCCAGAGACATTGGCATTGCCATAGACCTGGGCATTGCCATAGACCTGGGCATTGCCATAGACCCAGCAATCACCTTCGTGACTCAGGTTTTTCTCAGACTCGATCCAGCCACCGACTTCACCGTCGCTAATCCGACGGATCTGACGAACAGTGCAGTTGTGTATATCCTTGGTCTCGCCAGTAAACTCGTATTTCTGAGTGCTAGTGTCAGCCTGCTTAGTCTCGTCAATGACTTCGCGAACGTGTACCAACAATGATTCATCGCCGTCTGGAGGGAACTCATCGAGCGACTGGTAAATAAACGCATCGCCATCGTGTTGCAGCAACCAATACTCTCTTGGATTTTTATTTTCACTCATTCGTTTACCTGCTCACTTGAGGGCACTACCCAAACCTTGACCTCTTTCCATGAGTACCGAATATCCGTAGGCTCACTGAGCTGACCGGAGTCCGACAGGTATCTAACCCGGTACAATCCGAGTTCATCGACCTCCTTGACTTCGATCCAGCATGCCACGACTATGCTCGGTTCCAAATTGCGAAGGCAATCGACTAAATCCCGATCTGTAATCGGCGATTTAAGATACGAGGATGCGTTTGCATCTGCTTCGATTGTGACCGACTGAGCATTATCGATGCGATGATTCGATTCCTGATAAGTACGCTTGATCATATGATTTCCTGCGTTGGTTGGTTAAAAGGAGTCCCCCGGCTACCACATGGGCAGCCGGGGGACAGTCAAGTCGCCGCAATTACGCCGCATCGACGACTCGACTACGCGAACGGGTTTTTTGGTTCCGTTGCTTTTTCAACGTAATCACCGAACATCGATTCAGCTGATGGCGGACCTCCTTTGCCGAGTTGCTGCTCGCCTTTGGACTCCCACATGATGCCGTTCAGAGCGGCAGAAACCCCATTCGATCCGCGAACCGAATAAGCAAACAGGCGAATCGAAGCATACACCCAGTCGCCGTCACCGGGTTTCGCCGGATCCATGATCGGCGACAGATCTCGATTGACCAGTCGGGGACGCTGCTTGCTCTTCGCGCGAATGACGTAGCACCCGGCGAGATTCTCGTTGGACGAATCAACCTTGAGCGGCAGATTCTGTGCATTCGGCATGTTGCCGTCTAGCTCCGACTCGACCAACGCTTTGGTCGCAGTGGTGAGTTTTTCGACGATCTCGTCGTCCTGCGCAACGACCAGCGAAGCTCGGAACTGAGGCTCGTCGGTTTCCTGAAACGCATGCGGAGTATGCAAATGCGGATACGCGACTCGGCAACGAAAAGTGAAATCTTGATACGACACAATAGTCTCCTGACGTGAGAAAAAAGTAAGTGTTAGAAATTAGCGATTGCCTGCAATTGGCTAATCACCTGTTTTGTTGTTTCTTCGGGCCAATCGTCGCTGTTGGCACCGTGCTGCTCCATTGCCGCCGATGCAGCCTTACCCGCAACGTCGGGCCACACACTTGTCGCCGCGTTGAATGCCTCAGCTAATTGCTGCTTAAGCGGAATCGGCACTTCAACCGGAGTTGGCTCGGGAGTTGGCTCGGGAGCAGGCTCGGGAGCAGGCTCGGGAGCAGGATCAACCGAAGCGACTTCGCCGACCGAGGTATCGGTCGCGGATTGTGAGGCGAGAAATGCCTCCATGAGCTTTCTGTGTGGGATCCAAGTAAGATCCAATTCGATAGTTACTTTCATGGGTTCTCCGAGGGTTGTTGGTTGTTAGTTGTCTTCTGGATTTTAGAAAGCGGCAAAAGTCTGTCAACTAGTGACAGACGAAAATTTATCGTAATTCGGATCAACCGAATTTACCGGCACAAACCGGCCCCAACCCACGTCGGCGTGATTCAGGATCCTCCAGCACTCGACCGCACATCGCACATTGCCCGGTGATTTGCCCGTACTCAGCAGCGCGGGCGGCGGGATCGGCACAGATGGCAGTGAGTACCGCATGGGGTTTGACGACGTGCCCGTCGGGTGCGACCATCGCGAGTGTTTTCGAATCGTGATAGTCGCTGCCGGTGGCGACAAACGTCCATGCTGACCATTTGCCGGTCGCGGGACGGGTGACGCGGTAACGCTTACCGTCGTTAGCGTACTTGCCAACAGGGATGTTGCGGGGATCGGCGGGTGCCGACCACAAACACTCAGCTTTGCCGGTCGAGTCGATGACCATGCATCGCTGAGTGTTTGCGCGTTTGATCCTCGCCCAGTGGTTGCGACCAAATTGGACGGCAGATTCGCGATCAGCGAAATCGTCCGAGATTCGGCAGCGATCACGGGTTTCTGCGATGAAGCGAAAAGTCATTGCTATTCTCCTTGTGGTGGAATTGGTTGCGAGATGTCACTAAGATATAGATATCGGAAATGCATGTCAACTCTTGCCAGGGAAATTTTTGATGTTTTTTGAATTACGCAAATATCAGATGGATGCTTTGCAATTCGCCTACCGGCAGCGGCGGGTAGCGATGTGGCTGCCGATGGGGCTCGGCAAGACGCTGACTACGCTTGCTACGATCGACGCGGACCCATCTATGCTGCCCGCGTTGCTCGTCGGTCCCAAACGAGTCGTCGAGCATGTATGGTCAGCAGAATTAGCGAAGTGGGGATTCCAGCAATCGATTGCGATTGTCAGCGGATCGCCCGCTAAGAAACGCAAAGCAATTGCTGCCGGTGCCGACATTACCTGCATCAGCGCGGATTCGCTCAAGTATGCGATTGGCGGCCCCTGGCGGACGATCATCCTCGACGAAGCTACCCTGTTCAAGAATCCGAAATCAGCACGGTGGAAAGCGGCAAAGCAGTTGGCCGAGGCGGATAACATCATCACGCTGACGGGCAGTCCGACCAGCGGTGCGGGATTAGCGGATCTGTGGGGACAGATCGATTTGCTCTTTCCCGGCGGCACCAACCCGTTGGGAACGTATTGGCAATTTCTCCAGCGGCATTTCAGTTTCGACCATTTTAATCGCCCGCATCCGCGCCGAGGGGCCGAGGAAAGAGTCGCCGAGATCATCCGCCCATGGGTATTCCAGCGTACGCTCGACGAGATCGCCATGCCCGGCATCACCACCGTGGATGTCGCCTGCCCGATGACTGCGGCTCAACAAACCGCAATGTCGGAATCCGAACTATCTGAATCAGGAGCATTCGTCGAACAGCGTCAGATTGCCTCTGGGTTTCGCTACGATCAGCATTGGTCGGGCACGGTCGATACTGAATGGATTGCTGAAACCAAAGTGGCCGCCATGCATGAGATCCGCCTGGAGACTGGCAAAGACTCGCTTCTGGTGTTATGCAACTTCCGCGCAGAGGTCGATCGATTGCGGGATGAATTCAACGCGGAAGTGATCGACGGCCGAACGTCGGGTAAGAGTGATGGCGAAACGATCACTCGGTGGAATCGAGGCGAGATACCGATGCTGGTCGGCAATTGTGCTGCGATGAGCCACGGGCTCAATCTGCAATCAGGTGGTCACCGAGTGATCTGGTTTTCGTTGCCAGTCAGTCAAGAAATTTACGATCAAGCAGTCGCGAGACTCTGGCGATCGGGGCAAGAGAATGCCGTCATCGTACATCGTTTGATTGCGAACGATTCAATCGATCAGAAAATCGCAAAACTGCTTGATCGTAAAATGTTGTCGCAAGCTGCCCTGCTACAGGCCGTCGGGTGCTAATTCATCGCCGCGTAGGGTTGCAGCAATCGCTCGATCGAGTCAGATAACTCGTCGGCGGGTTGTTCCATCCAGACCTCGATCGCTCCGAGGTACTCCTCTGCGATCGAACAGGCTAGCATGTCTGCGGTGGTGGGCTGGGGCAATCGTCCAGCATCCACCGCATCGGCAATCCATTCGATGCTACGCACAAACTGTTCGCAGTCGTATTCTTCGATTGGCAACAGCCGCATGCGAGGAATTTTCTGTCGCACTTGCATTTCGATATCGTAAATCATCGGTCGCAAGAGACTGATCATTTCGTACATCGTCACTCCACCGTTTTGTCGGATGAGAAATACTTCATCCGATTCTTTGCGGACAGTGAATAACGGTTCGATCGGATTCATATTCATTTCCCCCAGTTAACGATTCGATAATCTTTGATGTCCCACAAGCCTTTGCCGCGTTGCCAGCAGGACGGGCAGTAGGCTGCCACGGTGCGGCCGTCTTTACGCGATTCGACGACCGTGATGGTTTCCTGGTCGAGGATCTCGCCGCAGTTGCATTGGATTTTCTGGGCGGTGACCGCATGACATGAGATGCGGTCGAGCCCTTTCTGACGATCGTCTGCGTTGCCCATGAGGGCATCGGCGATTACTTTTTCAAAACTCATGATTCGACTCTTTTTGTTTTTTAGTGGAAGTTAAATGCCAGTGGCCGCAGCGAGAGCAGCGGTAGGCGCGAATAGGTACTCTGTGGTTGGCCCGATGCATTCGACGCGCCGCCCGCATGGAGGTGACTGCGCTGCGGTACGTCGGGTATTTGTTCTTCCGGCGACAACTGATGTCAATAGATTCACGGCACATAACAATTAATCATCTCCGTTTTCGCAAAGGCTGTTCAGCAAATCGACCATCTCCCATGGTCGCTTGGGGATATCCACAGGCTCCAAAGACGGTTCGTATTCCGGCTTGCGGCCGTGAACCTCTTTGTATTCTTTTTTGGCCCGCAAGCTGCGGGCCGTCGCTTCACGTTGATTCGATCTCCAGCGAATCACTGGTCGCTGGGTGATGTGATCGACATATGTGATTTTCCAAAGTCGCATGTCAGTCCTCAAAAGTCAAAATGAAATATAGACAGGTCAGTGGCAGCCCGAGTAACTGCCGTGTATCGCCAGGATGGTGCATGCTCGCCCATCCAGTTGATGTTCTCGTTGACGACCGCAACTGAATCAGCTTGCGATCCTTGCGCCTTGTGAGCGGTCAGGGCGTACCCGTACTCGGCCGCAATGCATCCCGCTTCGAAGCATGCTCCGGTTCGCCACTGGAATCCCAGGTCTGCCGATCGAATTCGACGACCGGTATCAGAACAAACCAAATCGCAAGTAAGGATCGGCCCCTCTTTGTGACGATGGGATGAATGGCGGATTCGCTCAACCGTGTAGATTTCGCCGTTGAACACTTTGTGCGGATGACTGTTACTACAGATCAACACTTGTTCGCCCTCGGCAAAGGTATTTCCGGTCATCCCTCGCAATTGGCGAATGCTGGAGTTTAGCGCGCCGCGAAGACGGTTGGTGGCGACGATGATCATATCGGTGCCGTTTGCGTGGCATTGCTCCGCAATCGATTGGGTAGAAAGAACCCGGTGCAGTGATATGCCAGCGGGCGTTGATTGCAGCGGGGCACCTTGACGAACACTGTACGCAAATTGACGAATGGGCGAATCTTTTGCTTGGCGAACGATCTCAGTCAACGTATGGTTTGGCGATTGCAGTGTCGGCGAAAGCATCTTCGATCCCACCGGAGGCAGTTGACCATGGTCGCCGATGAACAAAAACTTAGATTGCGATTCCAGCAATCGCTGAAGCATACTGGGTGATACCATCGACGCTTCGTCCACGATCAGCAGATTGGCGAGGAACGGATGCGCTTCGAATACAGGCTCGATCACATCGCGACCGAGGTGATCCTGTCGGTCTGTGCGGATGATCTGACTGATTGGCCGGTAAGCGATCGAGTGAATTGTAGTCGCTTGCGCGTAAATGCCCGCCGCTCGCAGTTTGCGATTGACGACTGCGGCCGCTTTGCCTGTCGGAGTGCCGATCTTGGCACCAATGCCTCGATCGTCTGCCATGCGAAGAATGGACGGGATGATCGATGATTTGCCGGTGCCTGCGAGCCCGGCTAAAGCGAAGCAGCGATCAGTCCCGTCAAGAAACGCTGCCACTTTGTCGAGTGCAATTTGCTGATCGGCGTTTGGCGAAAAAGTCATTTTGAATCTCCTGGGTTGCTTAGTGATGTCGCCATGATAGCGGTCATCGGATGTCTGGCAATAGGTGATAGACTCTTTTTTTCTAGAATTTTTTATTAATTATTTTTTTTTAGCGGGATGGGAAGAAGTTACTGCGAAAAGCTATTTAGGGCAGATTGATCAAACTGACCTAAATGTAGATCGTTGTTGCTTTCGTACTCGGGAGTCCCTAGTATCGTCTGCCCGAAACGAAAAAGGGGAATCGCGATGG